>Ga0247801_1000463_pt1 | contig 5158 bp, 9 predicted proteins | sample UWRJS001104B6_FD_180941 | JGI IMG/M metagenome (GOLD analysis project Ga0247801, IMG submission 180941) | Soil microbial communities from Arlington Agricultural Research Station in Wisconsin, United States - UWRJ-S001-104B-6 | ecosystem: Environmental > Terrestrial > Soil > Agricultural land... | reverse complement strand
TTATATAAGGTACGATGATGAAAAATTAACCCATTTTGAACCGATAATGTGTAAAAGTAAATATCAATAAAATTAATTCTAAAATTTTTTAGTAGACTTAGAATTAAACTTTGTGAGTTGAGAGGGGAATAATCGTTGTTCTAAAACCTAAATTCCGCTAAAATATCAGACTATGCATGACTAGGGTAGCTACCGAAAAGCGATTTCCGATCGCCCGTCATGTCTTTTCATTCGGAGTAACTACGGAGGTTATATCTATGGATTTAGCCTTGAATCATCAAAAACAAGGACTTAGGAATGTTTGAATGGATTAATATAAATGACAAATTACCACCTAATAATGTTTATGTATTAGTATGTGATCATCATTTTAAATCGCAAATGAATTTTGTCAGCATCTATAAAAGATTTAACGAAAAGTGGATAGATGATCATAATGAAGAGGAACTTGATTATAAAAAATATTGTATAACACATTGGATGCCTCTTCCGGATGAACCTTCAAAACGTATTACAAGAGAAGAGAAAGATGATATTTTAGACACTGCTTGGGTAGCTATGACAGAACATATAAAAGCTACAGTAAAAGAAGTTATGTCAAAAGAAGAAATAGCCGCAGAAATATGGATGGCTATATCTGAGGGCGTAAAGGATTTTCTTATGATAGTTGATGTAGATGTTTTTGAAAAATTTATGTCAGAGGCTTTCAAGGAAAAATTTAAGGAACTAGAGTTTACTTGCACTCAACGAAAAGAGTTGAAGACAAGATAGAATGGTATATTGAATTTTTAAGTCGACATGGATATAAAGTAACTAAAGAGTAAAAATACTCTTTAGGAGGTATTTATTTCTTTATACATGGCACCTTGGGATAATTCACTAGAACCTAGTCAGGGCAATGTTAGACAGTGGCTTGATTCTCTCTACAGCAAATTTCAACCAATCGAGCAAAGCCGGGTCTAGCGCCCTTTGATTGTCTGAAAAGACATGATAGGGGCGCTAGACCATAAAAATCGATGGAACCAAGCTAATATCGACACCCTTTTTTATGCGGGTTCACAGACATTTGTAAACAGATATTTTAATTTTTCCCCCCAGACCAGTTACCAACAATATTACTTCAATTTATGCCAACAACCTGTCAACATGATTACAGGCTATCAACGGCAGAATCGAAAAGCTATCGTCTATCAAAATATTGAGGGATCAGATGCTCAAACTACTGATCAGTACACCAAACTTATTACTAATGTGGCTATGCGTGGCGCAATTCATGAACAGTTCTCCAAGGCCTGTGAGCTTGCCGCTGTATCTGGAATGGTTATGGTACAGCCTTATCTTGATTATACTGGTGACGATCAGGCTCAGGGAGAACTCAAATTAAAGATATGGGAATACAACTCATTCCTCGTGGACCCCTATTTCCGGGTTTGTGCCCTCTGGCGTAATGCCAGGGGGCACAAACCTGGTAAAAAAACGAGAATCTGATATGTCCGACGCACAGTTTATCTGGTGCCAGGAATATATATCTAAGAAAGAAGCTGAGGAACGATTCCCCGACAAACTTGAGAATATTGCCCCGATGGCAGGAACTCCCCAGCGTTATGGTTCTTTTTACTTCTTGCCAGAAAATTATAACATGGCTCGTAATGACCTTATGGTTCTTTCGTATGTATGGTACAAATGGAAAAAGAAGAAAAAAAGGCTTTATAGCGAGAAAAGAAATCAGTTCTTTGATTTTGCTGGTGGCGATGAGCAAGCCGACATGCTTACAAGAAGCATTCCAGGGTTAGAGGTTGTAACTGTTGAAGTTCCTTGCTGGAAATTAGCCGTTGTTCTTAACGAACAGCTCATGTTTCAGGGTGATAACCCACTTGGTGATATGGGTGCGCCTATGGTTCCCGTGTTTTGGAACTATGAACCACATATAAACTACTTTGATTTACGGGTGCGCTCACTTATTCGCACTATGCGTGATCCTCAGTTCCTATTTAACTACAAAGTGATCACTAATAATGACATCGTTTCAGCGACAATTAATGCTGGATGGAAGCGTAAAATTGGTGCAGTGGCTAACGAAGACAATCTAAAAAAATCTGGTCAAGGATGGGATGTCATCATTAATGATGGCTATGAGATGACAGATTGCGAAAAGCTTATCCCTTCAGCAGTACCTCAGTCTGATCTTGAACTTGCTCAGCAAATGGATGATCTTATTTGGAAAACGGCTGGTATCAATATAGAGAATTGGTCTGGTCAGCAGGATAGGCAGATTAGTACATTGACATTGCTCATGAAGCAAGCGGCTAATCTGATGGTATTCCAAAAGTATTTTGATCAGTGGGATTATTCTTTGAAACTGATTGGCGAAAAATTGCTTAGAGTGGCTTTAAATAATTGGACGGCTGAAAAAGTCGAAACAATGATTGGTGAGCAACCTACAGAGATGTTCTACAGTCGTATATTTAGCAAGTTTAATACATTAGTTGAAGAAGCTTTATTGACGCCCACTCAGCGCAATCTTAAAGCTCAACAAATGCTGGAAATCAATGAGAAGTTTGGTCGTGAGGTAATTCCACCTAGTATGATCATCAAAGATATGAATCTTCAAGGTAAAGCTGAGATCATGGAGTTCTTACAACAGCAAGAACAACAAATGCAAGCGGTTCAATCAGAAGAGCAGAACATCAAGCATACATTTGAAGAAATGAAAATGAAAGAACTTATCGCCAAGATTCACAATCAACTTTCTATGGCACGTGAACGAGATGCTCGTGCAGAAAGCAACGTTGGATTATTCGAAGAGCGTGTCAGCATGATTTCTAAAAACCATGCTTTAGCAGCAAAAGAAAAGATGGCTGCTTTAGAACAGTTATTAACAACAATCCAGAAGTTTGGCGAAGTAGAAACGTTTCTAAAGTCCAATCAACTCGAATCAATTAAGTTTGACGAAGAAGAGTTAGAGAAAGATACTAGAGCAGGAGTGGAAAGAAGTGAAGCATCCAAACAATTCTATGAAAAAATAATGGGGTTAAGTCCTCCTTCTCCTGGAGAAATGGGACAACAAGGCCAACAACAAGAAAATCAACAACAAAATATTGCTTAATGGTATAAATAAATTAAACAAATCGAAAGATTTAAGGAGAGAAAATGAAGCAGCATGATGATAGTTCTAGAGGTAGTTTTAAATCAGGTGGCCAAAGAATTGATGATCATTCTTTTTGGGCTGGATCAAAGAGTAAAGATTCAGTTTTTCCAGATGGTCCACATAAAACCAAAGATGAATCTAGTGCAGAAGGTGCTGGTTCATTGATGAAGTATGAGGATACAACTGAAGCGATTCGCGCCACTCAAGTTGAACAGGTAAAAAAAGCTAAGTCATTACCTATGAAGCAGCCTGGATATCGGAATTAGTTTAAGTACATGTAGGTTAATGGTGGACCGCGCCTGTGCCAAGGCTCTGGAAGGGATAAATAAACGAAACCCCCTGAGTTGGTTAGATTCCAACCATGTACTTTTTTAAAAGGATTATTATGAAGAATACAAAAACCGTCCAGTCATATAAGAGCACTGCTAAAGATTCTAATAGATCATCTAGAGTTAACACAAAATCGGGTTTTGCTGATCCGATTAAGATCGAAGATCAAAACCCTAAAGATTTTCCTAGAGATAGTATAGAATCTCCATGGGACTTTTCATGCCCTCAATATGATCAAAGATCAAGTGTTTTTATTAATGCCGGTGCGCATTTTGGTGTTGGGAGACGTAATCCAGTAGGTCACACAGGACCCGCTAAACAAGAAGTTCCATGTCTACCTAATACTCGCAGAAATACCACGCAAGATGATGATTTAGGATGAAGAATACTAAAGTTAAAACGCCTATGAATGCACATACTCCTAAAACTAAAATAGGCATGGGCGATTATTATGGGACTGGCATTAGGCAAAAGTTTGGTCGTATGAGAGAAGATTCAATGGGAATGATGGATGTTACACCTGAAAAACTTAAGAAGCCTCCTCGATCGCTTGCTTAATTTCTTTTATCTTCAAAGCCAAGGTATAAAAAGCTTTTGCATAATTTAAATGACATTCTTCATTTCGATAAATCTTTTCTAGATGATCGATGAGAAAGTCTAGATCATAGGGTTCCGGGGTATCCATAACTTATCCATCATTTTTTTGTTTTTAGCTTCCGATGCTAGTTCTACATATATCGCATGTATCATTTCTTCTGAAAGATCATCTTCCTCACTTCTGTCAAGAAATTCACGGTTATTGTCAAAATCAAGAATACTTTTCGTGACTATACTATCTTCTGTCAACTGTCCTTTCTTATAAGAATTCCACATCTCACGAGGAGGAATCATCCATAAGATCTTAATCAAGTCCGTTCCCGGATAAGCTTTAAAAAGCATAGAATTCGTTTGAGACATAGGCTTTGTTAAGCGTGGTTGCCATATCAATCTTTTTGTAAAACCGTCTTCATCTGTTCGAGAATGTACCCAAATATAAAAAGGATATTTTCCGAAAGGTCTTTTATTCAACATGTCTTGGCAACATTCAGAAATAGAAAAATCTTGTTTCTTGAAATAATTCAGCCTGTCATGTGCATCTAGTGGATTTATTTTTATCATTCTTGCCTAAAATCATAATTTTAAGTTCAATATAGACAAAACCCCTAATAAGGATAAATATTTATGTCAGAAGTTTCTCAAGATACTCAAACCCAGACACAAGCAAATGATAAAGAACTTAATTTTAGAAAGCTTGAAGCAAAATTTCAACAAGAATTGGCATATGAACGAGCTAAAAGAGAAGAAGCTGAGAGAAGAGCACAGGAAGCAACAGTTAAGCAAGTTGAAGAACCTGAGGAAGACGAGTCAGAACCATATGTAGACCATAAAAAGCTTAATAAAGCGATGAATAAATTTGGTCAAAGCACCCAATCAGACATACAGAAAGCTATGACACAAGCTAAGGAGTTAGCTAAAGAGGAACTTAAGCAAGAACTTTTCCTTGAAAACCACCCAGATTTTCATCAAATTCTTGAACATGCAGAGAAATTTGCCGAAAGATCACCTAAACTTGCCGAGAACATACTAAAGATGCCTCCTGGATTTGAAAGGCAAAAGCTTGTTTATCATACGATAAAAGAA
>Ga0247801_1000437_pt1 | contig 5317 bp, 6 predicted proteins | sample UWRJS001104B6_FD_180941 | JGI IMG/M metagenome (GOLD analysis project Ga0247801, IMG submission 180941) | Soil microbial communities from Arlington Agricultural Research Station in Wisconsin, United States - UWRJ-S001-104B-6 | ecosystem: Environmental > Terrestrial > Soil > Agricultural land... | reverse complement strand
CGACGTCGGTGAATCCCTTGTCCTCGCCTCCGGAAAGCAACCGGCAGAACACGGGATCGCCGTCATAACGCGGCAGGCACCACCACACGATCCGCGACGAGGGTTCGAGCAATGCGGCGGTACGGCCATTCCCGATGACCGCGAGATCGAGCCCATAATCGGTCATTCGCGCGCCCGCCCGTTTGTGGCCAGCGAGTCCAGCGCGCTGCGCACCTGCGCCGGATCCTTGAAAACTCCGGCGAGCCCTGGGAAATATCGGGAGACGCCAAAACCCTTTCCGCCGATACCGGGCAAGACTTCGAATACCGACTCATCGGTGACATCGTCGCCGATGAATACGGGCATGCGTCCGCTGAATGGCAGGTGCGCCATTAGTTTGCGGATGCTTTCCCCTTTGCTGATCCCCGGCCGCTTGACCTCGAACATCGCTTTGCCGAGCAGCAGTTCGGTCGGCTCGACCGAAAATGCCGTGCGTGCCGCAGCGATGTGACGGCGCAATTGCTCGGCATGCTCCGGTGCTTTCCGGTAGTGCAGAGCAAGTGAATAGCCCTTGTCCTCGACGACAATACCCGAGCCGATACCGGCGGCGGCCGCAAGCCTACGCCGCAAATCGATCGGCAACGGCTTTGCCCAATAAAAGATCTCGCCGTCATTGACCCGCATCTCAGCGCCGTGGCCGCCGATCGAGGGCAGCGCGAGCGGAGAAAACAGCCGATCAAGATCACCGATGCGCCGGCCGCTCACCAATGCGATCGCACCGTCCGACAATTCGTGCAGCCGTGCGAGCGACCGGAGCAATATATCCGAGACTTGCACCTCGTCCGGTGACGGGCCGATGTCGACAATTGTGCCGTCCACGTCGAGGAGCAAAGCGATTTTTTTCAAATCCAGGCCAGAAAAAACATCCATGACGGGGTTATTAGCAATCATCTGCACAACTATAATTCCGTCCGGTATAAGAAAGATCGATGGGCCGCGCGGTCCTAGCGCGCCCGCACCTCGACATCGCCGTCGACGCCGGTAACAACCTTGAATTCGCGCTCGAAGACCTTTCCTTCATTACGCGCGATCGCGCGATATTCGCCCTCGGCCAAAATGACGCGTGGAAATGCGCCGATCGATTCCTTGATCACGTCGCCGCCCGGCGTAAGCACCGACCAAGCTGTGTTGGCAAGCGCCTCACCGCCCTGATCGGTGACCAATTTCAGCGTGATGGCGGCAGCACGGTGCGTGACAGTGATGTCAGTAAGCTTTCCGGCCTGCACACGAATGTCGGAACGGACAACCGAATTGGCATCGCCGTAATTCGACACGATATAGTAAGTGCCCTCAGGCACGACCACGACATCACTGGTCATCACGCGCTCGGCGATCGGCCGCCGGTCACCCGCTTCAAACTGGCTACCCTTGTAGACGTCAAACGAAATCTGCCCAGCGGGGATGCGAACGTCGCCCACCTTGCCTTCGATGCGCAGCCCGCCGGCCGGAAGATCGAACTCTTCGCGGACGCTTGATGCGCGCAATTCGACCGGCTTGACGGCGGTCGCAAGCCCGAAGCCAACGTGGACAATGTAGGCGCCCGCGGGAAGTACCAGTGTCGGCGCCGGCGATTTGTCTTCCTTCACCAGCTTGAAGTTGCCATTCGCCTCCGGCTTCGCGTTATAGACGCGCCAAGTCAGCCCGCCGCCGATCGGCTGCGCGTCCTTGCCGAAACGAGCGCTTAACGCCAGCGCGACCTGCCCTGCCGGAATTGGGGGAATCGATGCGGTGGTCGGCGGAGCCGCGTTATGAATCGGCGCAGGCGGCGTTGGTGGCAGGCTGCTCGGCCCAAAGATATCGGTGCGCGTCGACGGCGACGGGGAGATCAGCCCCGTCGATGGCACCGCCGAAAACAGCGAATTCTGCGCAGGCGCCTGGCCGTGTGCGGGCAGCAGATCGATCGCAACCAGAGCCAGAAAGAGTCCGAGCGCCGGCCGTAGCCGGCCGCAAACGGCGGCGGTTGCGGGAGCCCTGTCCATGACGCTGATGTTTTCGGCTCAAATCGAGGCGATTTCAAGCCGATTGGCCGCTTGTTTGTGACCTCGTTAGCGCCATGCTAGTCGCAACAGCGCAATTTCCGAAAGGTCAACGATGCCTGACGCTCTTGAGCTCCTGAAAACCCGCCGTTCGGTCAAGCCGATGGAATTGGAGGGGCCGGGACCGGCGCCATCCGAGATCGACACGCTTTTAAGAATCGCTTCGCGGGTCCCCGATCATGGCAAGCTCGCGCCTTGGCGATTCATCGTGTTCGAAGGCAATGCACGCACCACCGCAGGAGACACAATTGCGGCCACGTACCGTGCCGACAACCCTGAGGCGACGCCTGACCAGATCGAATTCGAGCGTAATCGGCTCTCACGTGCTCCGCTTGTTATCGCGGTTGTCAGCCGCGCCGGTCCGCATGTGAAGATCCCCGAATGGGAGCAGCAGCTCTCCGCCGGCGCCTCCGCGATGAGTCTCGTCTTTGCCGCGCACGCCATGGGCTATGCCGCGAGCTGGATTACGGAGTGGTACGCTTACGATCGGCGAGTTCTCGATGCGCTTGGCATCGCGCCGCATGAGCGCGTCGCCGGCTTCGTCCATATCGGCCGCCCGGTAAAACCACCCGACGACCGTGACCGGCCAAAACTTGATGCGATCGTCACGCGCTTTGGCGCCTGAGGAACCAAACGAGCCGATGCGGCCTTTAACTTTTACGTAATGCTGCGGGCGCAGGTTTCTTGTCACGTTTCTGTCACAACACTCAGCCAGCAGTACTGCTGGATTGACACCCTGCGTAAGTCTCGGGGGCATAGGAGAAAAGACGCGTGGTTTTCGAAGGCTTATTCGCGCGAGCACGCAATGGCGACCGTGCGGCGGAAGCCTCGACGCATGCGCCGCCGGCGCCGGTGCGTCCGACCATCGGCCTTGCACTTGGCGGCGGCGCTGCTCGCGGGTTCGCCCATATAGGCGTGATCCGCACGCTCGAGGCGCATGGCATCGTTCCCGACGTGATTGTTGGCACTTCTATCGGCGCCGTCGTCGGTGGCTGTTATGCAGCCAAGGAAATGGACAACCTGGAGAGCTGGGCGCGTACACTCACGGTGCGCGGCGTGCTCGGCTATCTCGATATCAGTTTGTCTGGCTCCGGCCTCATCAACGGCGGCCATCTCGCTGCACGCCTGGAAGCAGGTTTAAAGGAAAGCCGTGTCGAAGATCTTCCAATCCGCTTCGCGGCGATTGCAACGGAGTTCAACACCGGTCATGAGATCTGGCTCACCCGAGGTCGACTGAGCGACGCATTGCGTGCGTCGTACTCGCTTCCGGGAATCTTCCCGCCTGTGCTGATCGGCGGACGCTGGCTGGTCGACGGCGCCCTGGTCAATCCGGTGCCAGTTTCAGCCGCACGCGCGCTCGGCGCGCGATTAGTGATCGCGGTCAATCTCAATTCCGACCTGTTCGGCCGCGGCACGATCATTGCAAATCATGGCCCCGACGAAAACGATATCGCTTCCGAGCCTCCGAAGGCCAATGGCTTTCGCCGGATGTTCAGCGGCGAGCGTTCGCTGCGCCGGCAGTTTTTCGGCCGCCGCGGACGGCCCGGATTACCGACTGTCATGGTGGAAGCCTTCAACGTCATGCAGGACCGCATCACGCGGGCGCGCCTGGCCGGCGACCCGCCTGATGTCCTGATCAGCCCCCGGCTCGGCGGTATTGGCTGGTTCGATTTCCATCGCGCCACCGACGCAGTCGACATCGGCAATGAGGCGACCACGAAAGCGCTCGATGCGGTCAACGAGGCAGTGACCGCACTCTCGCAGCCGGGCGATTCTGGCGGGGGCTGAAGCCAGCTATGCGGTGCGGATGTAGTCGCGCATCGCCTCGGATTCACTTTCAATCTCTTCGACGCGATGCTTGACCACGTCGCCGATTGAAATAAGTCCGGTGAGCTTTCCGTCGGCGACGACCGGCATGTGCCGGAATTTTCCCGCCGTCATGCGCTCCATGATGCTAGCAACCGCCTCATCCGCGGTACAGGTCGCAACATTGCGTGTCATCACCTGACCAACTGAAAGGTTCAGTGCCGCTGCTCCATGTTCGGAAAGCGCGCGCACAATGTCGCGCTCTGACAATATGCCGGCGAGGCGCCCTCCGGCGCCAAGGATAACCACTGCACCGATGCGGCGCGCGGAAAGCAACTTTGCCGCTGCCGCGAGATCGGCCGTCGGTTCGATAGAGACGATGTCGCCGCCCAAGTTTCGTTGCTTGGCGGCCAGGATCGTCTTCACGTTCATGGCAGCCTCCCTTACGAATGATTGCGTTTCAAAACGCGATCATACGCAAAACGCCCAATCTCATAGGAACGACCCATGAGTCTGGGCCACGAGCAACGATCCTGCTGGACTGCCGGTTCCGTCAACACGCAATTCCGTGAGGTCAGCCCCGCGCCAAGCAATTGGCTAATGCGGCGTTGCAGCAGGGCCCTCAAGTTGCGGTAAATCTGGCCTTCGATCGAACCACGAGAACAACAACAGGCCGGCGAGAAATCCCCCGATATGCGCCTGCCAGGCTACTGGCTGCTCACTGCCGGTCACGGGAAATGAGCCCAACCCGAACAGGATGTTGATACCGAACCAGACGACGAGGAACAGCAACACGCGCGGATCACGTAAGACCCCGGTCAGCGGTATTGCGGGAACGCGATAGGCGCGATCGTCTCCGCCGCGAAACAATCCGAGCGGCCCACCCCGCTGGAATGCGAAGCGCATCGCCGCAGCCATCGTGCCCGAGATCGCCGCCGAAGCACCGATCATCGGGTACTGTTCGCCAGGATGCGTGGCGAGATGCAATCCAGCACCAGCCGCCGAAGTGACGGCCAGAAAGGCAAGAAAGCGCAGCGTGCCGAAGCGGCGCGCGACCGCGCTTCCAAATGGCAGGAGCCAAACCGCATTAACGCCAAAGTGAGTCCAGTCGGCATGAATCAGCGCATAGGTGACGAAAGTCCAGATGTCGGCGCCGCCGCCGGGCAAAGTGCCGCCGAGCACGACCGAGTTGTCGTAGCGCGCCGGAATGAAAGCAAATGTCAGCAGAAATTCGATGTCCTGCTGCTCGGTCAACAGCAAAGTGCGGGCGAGATGCACCAGCGCCAGCATCGCGAGCACAGCAAGAACGACCGGCGGGATATTGAAAATCGGTTCGCGATTCACTCACGAGGTTCCGGTGGGACCCATGAGTTACGCTGCTTGGCCACCCAGCCGCAAGCCGGGTCGGTACGTACAAATGAAAAGGGAGGGCTCAC
>Ga0247801_1000433_pt1 | contig 5379 bp, 1 predicted proteins | sample UWRJS001104B6_FD_180941 | JGI IMG/M metagenome (GOLD analysis project Ga0247801, IMG submission 180941) | Soil microbial communities from Arlington Agricultural Research Station in Wisconsin, United States - UWRJ-S001-104B-6 | ecosystem: Environmental > Terrestrial > Soil > Agricultural land... | reverse complement strand
CGCGTCGCCCGTAATAGCGCAGCCCTCTCCGCAGCAAGGTTCGCCCATCCCCAACACCTGGGGCGGTCCTGCGGCGGATTCTCCGCATGCGGCGCCGGCAATGGCGGAGGCAGACCCTTTTGCCGACGCCTATCCGCCAGGACGTGGTCCTCCGGGCACGCCATCAGCCGCGCCCGCCCCTAAGCCGACACCCGCCTCCACCGCGCCGCCGGCCCAGAAGCCAACGCCGGAGAAGCCGGCGCCGCAGACCGCGCCACACTACACGCCGACGGTGGCGGTGAAGGACGACGCCAGCCCGGAGGAGATGTTCCACGCCTTCACCCGCAACGTGATCCCGAGCGTCTACGCGCAGGGCAAGGGGGTGGTGGACGCGGTGCTGCACCCGATCGACACGGTCAAGGGGGTGTGGAATTTCGGCACCGGCATCAAGGCGCTGATCGATCAGAGCAACGGCCGCAAGCTGACGCCGGAGGAGATCGAATCAACCAAGCCGGTGCTGGCCTACTGGGAGCAGAAGAAGGACCAGTATGGCACCAGCCTGCCGCATTTCTTCGCCGCCTTCGCCAACAACCCCGGCGAGGTCATGCTTGACGCGTCGGTGGTGCTGTCGGGTGGCGCCGGGGTCGCCGGCAAGGTCCCCGGCTTGGCCGGGGCGGCCAAGGTGGCGGGCGCCGTGGGGCGCGCCGTGGACCCTCTGATGGCGCCGATCGCCGCCGGCAAGCTGGTGGTGGGGGCGGTTACCGGCGCCACCAAGGCGGCCAGGGCGGCGCGGCCTGGGACCTATCTCAACCGGAGCGGCACCAGCCTGACCCCGGCGGCCGATACCGCTCTGCGACAGGCCTCCGACGGCATGGTGACGGCCAGGGATATCACCGACCATCGCACGGCGGCGGCGGTCTTTGCCCGCGAGGGCGGCATCACCCCGGAAAGCGCGCGCACCGTCATCATCCATGCGGCGCACCCCGAGGCGGCCCCGTCGCTGCCGATCGTGCGGGGGCGTATGTATGACGAGAACCTGCGCCACGACACCAACAGGGTGATGGCGAGCAACGAGAACCTGTTTCAGCAGAGCCTGGAGGCGCTCGCGGGCGGCAGGACCCCGGACCATTTCAGCGTCGGCCGGGCGCTCGATGAGGCGGCGACGCAGAGCCACAACCACGTCGCCGGCCTGTATCAGCGGGTGGCGGATATGGGCCACAGCCTGCACGGCAATGCGCTGAACACGCATTTCCCGTCCGGCGCGGTGCTGCCGGACATCGAGCGTAATCTCGCCACCGCCAACCTGCTCACTCCCGGCCCCGATGCCTATCGGCGGCTGAATGGCGGCGCCTACCCGAGCGTCATTGCGGGGATTGACACCATCGCCCGTGAAATCCGCAACGGCGCCACCGCCGCCGGGCATATCCCGCTGCGGGTGACCGAGCGGGTGCGGGCGCAGTTGAACGATTTGTGGAAGCACGCCAACGGGTCCGACCGGGCCGGGCTGCGGGCGGTGATCGACGGCTTTGACACCACGGTGGAGCGCGCCGCCAACGCGCCGGGCATGCTGCTGAACCGCGCCGGGGCGGTGGCTCCGACCGCCGAGGCGAGCGGGCTGGTGCAGATGATGCGCGACGCGCGCGCGGCGTCGAAGGATTTCCACGACACCTACACCGGCACCGGGAGCAGGGCGACCAATGAGGGGCGCGCCACCTCCTCCCACGTCAACCAGCTATTCAACGCCCAGGCGCCGACCGGCACCCGGCTGCGCAATGTGTCGGCCAATGATGCGGTCTACGGCGCCACCGGCGCCGGGCTGAACCGGCAATTGCTGAACCCCGACCGGGGGCCGGCACTCTACGATTATCTGGTTGGCGACCGGCGCAGCCGGGGGGTGCTGGTCAGCCCCGACGCGACCGCCACGGCGGCGCGCCTGGAGGCGTTGAACAGCAGCCTGCGGCAGAGCCTTGTCGGGTTGAGCCCCAGAGAATTGGCCCAGCACATGGGCGCCGGCAAGCTGGCGGAGAAGGTGTTCAGCGCCGACCAACTGGCGCAACTCAAGCGGGTGACGGCCAGCCGGGCGATGCAAGAGGCGCTGGGCAGGAGGCCGCATCGGGGGCAGCGGAGCCCTGGCCTCGCGTCTACTATTCTCGGCCCGGCCACCGACCGGCTGTCCGCCATGGCGATGGGGCATATCACTGGCGGCCCGGCCGGGGCGCTGGTGGGGGCTGGGTTGCAGGGCAGCACGCAATACATGGCGGGCAGGCGCGCCTTTAATCAAATGCAGCGCGCCATGCGCGAGCCGGGGATTCGCACGCCGCCGCCGATCGGTGACGTGCTCAAGCGAGGCGCCAAGGGTCTTGCCAAGGCGCCGGTCACGCTGCCGGTCGCCTATCACCGGGCGCTGGGTCAGGCGAACATGATCAGCAACGCCATGGGCGCCTATGACGGCAAGAACCAGGACACCAACCAGGGCGCCAAGGTGTCCGCCGTGGGCGGCGACGTGGCGCCGATCCTGGCCACGATCCGGGGGCGTGAGACAGGCGGGCACAAGACCCCCTACACCGCCACCACCGGGGTGAAGGGGCAGAGCGCATCGGGCGCCTATCAGTTCATCGACAGCACCTGGAAGGCGGCGACGCGCAAGCACGGCATCGGCACCCAATACGATCGCGCCAAGGATGCGCCGCCGGAGGTGCAGGACAAGATCGCCGAGTTGGAGGTGCGCGAAATCCTGCGCCAGACCGGCGGCGACGTGTCGAAGGTGCCGATCGTCTGGTTCGCCGGCAATCCGAATGCCAAGGAACTCACCGCCGAGCAGCAGGCGGCCAACCCCAGGGAAACCCTGTCGGGGTATCAGCGCAAATGGCTGGCCGATTATCAGCGGCACGCCACGGGCACGCGAGCGGCGACGGGGGGCAGGATCGGCCGCGCCGCCGGAGGCAAGGTGAGCAGCGCCACGCATGAGCGGCTGGTGCAGCGGCTGATGGCCCTGGCCGACAAGGCAAGGCGGGAGGTAAATACCACCACCAAGCCGCTGCTGGGCTTGCACGACAATCAGGTAGCGCACGCCCTGGCTGCCGCGAACCGGGCGATCTAGGAGCGATCATGGCCAGCACCTTCAGCCCGAACAAGAACATCGAACTGCCCGGCCATGGCGACGCGGTGGATTTCTGGGACCAGCCGGTCAATCGCAACTGGACCGCGATCGACACCGCCGTGGCGGGTCGGGTGACGCTGAACGCGACCGGCCTGAGCGGCAATGTGACGCTGACGGTGGCGCAATACACGCCGGCCATCATCAACGTCACCGGCACGCTGTCGGCCAACGTCACCTATGTTTTTCCGGCCGGCATCGGTGGCGTGTGGGTGGTCGGCAACGGCACCACCGGCAATTTCACGTTGTCTTTCGCCAGCGCCGGAGGCGGCACCGCCGTCACTCTTCAGCCGCTGGGGCGCACGCAGATCATGTCTGACGGCGCCACCGTTGTGGTGGCCAACAACACCACCCTGCCGGTCGGGCCGTATGGTGCGGTGCAGCTTAACCGCAACGGCTTTTTCTACGGCGGCGCGGGACTGGTATCGGACGGCTCATCGGTGACTGCGACGGGAAACATCTCGGCACTCGGCTTTTACGGCTCCTACCTGTCGATCGCCGGTAGCGGCAACATGACCGGCGGGCTGACGGCGGCCGCGCTGCACACCACGGGCGCCGCGCAGATCGATACCAGCCTTACGGTCGGCACCGCCGCAGCAGGCGAAGCCGACCACATTTCCCGCACCAGCTACGGCGCGGTCTATACCTACCTGAACTCCGCCGGGACGTGGGGGGTGTATGACCCGCAGGCGTCGCGCAACCGGTTCTATACCGATGTCGCCGGCAGCATGACCATCAACGCCAGCCTAGTCGCTCAGAACACCTATGCCGCCGTCACCGCGCAGGGCAGCAACCTTATCGCGATGAACGTCACGTACTTTTCTTACAACAGGAATGCCAGCTACTACGCCCATCATGCGGATGGCTACAACTATATGTTCCATGCGGGCGATGGTTGGCGGTCGCAGTATCACACCGCTAGCGGCACGTTCGCGTGGATTAATAGCGGCAACTCGACACAGATGAGCCTTGATGGTGCCGGCAATTTATACGCGCGCGGCAACTTCTATGCCGTCGGCAACATCAGCACCGGTAATACCATCCAGGGCGGCTGGATTCATTCGACCGGCAACATCCACGCGGATGCCGGGGTCTATGGCAGTTATATCCGAAGCTACGGCGACATGTATGTCGACAACAACCTCACGGTCATCAACACCCTCAACGTCAACAATGGCGTTACTTCTAACTATTTGGGCAGCACCGGCAACTTGCAGGTGAATGTACATGCGACTATCGGCGGCAACATCAGTTGCAACGGCGCTATCTGGGCCGCACAGGACATCAGCGCCGGCCACAATATGAATTGCTACAACTCGCTGGTCTTCCCGAACGCCAGTGGCGCGTCATGGCAGGCGGGTGGCAGCGGCATCTACTTGGCCATCAACGGCTGGCCCTATGGGTTCACGACGTCCGGATATGCCTGGAACAATGGCGGGTGGGTCCATTACTCCGACAGCCGGGGCAAGAAGGATTTGATGCCGATCGCGGGCGCGCTGTCCGTGGCGCTGGCGATTACCGGCTACGCCTTCACCGACATCAAGAGCGGCGATCGCCGGGTCGGGGTGCTGGCGCAGGATGTCGCGCGCGTCATGCCGCAAGCGGTGCAGATGTTCGACCATCCCGACGCGGGCGAACAGATGGGCGTGGACTACGGCGCCATGGCGGGCGCGTTGCTGCCGCAGGTGACCAAGGAACTGGTGGCGCTGATCACCGAACAGACGGCCAGGACGGCCGCTCTTGAAGCCAAGGTGGCGCTGCTGGAACAGCGGCTGGTGGCGGGCGGGCTGTAAAGAAAAAGGCGGGGGAACGGCCCCCGCCTAGTTTAGATCACCCTAGACTACTGACTCTCGCGGTTATCCTAGCCGAAATCCTCGTCGTCCGCCACCGTCGCAGGCGCCCGTGCGGGGGCCTGCTGAACCGGCGGGGCCACACGGGTGCTGCCGGTCTGCGGCGGCGCTGCCGGGCGCGCTACGGCCTGTGGCGGTGCCTGCACCCAGGCCTTGAACTCCGGCGGGGAGTTGGCCCAGCCGACGATCTCGAATGCCGGCGCGTAGTTGGTGGACACGCCCTGGCGGTTCTGGGTGGTCACCACCGTCGGCTCGCCCAGCACCACCACCGGCACCTTGCCGGGGTGTGCCGCGCGCTCTTCCAGCCACTTGTTGTGCAGATCGTTCAGCCCGCCGACCAGCGCCTTGGCGTTGCCACTGAGTTCACGCAGATCGCCGCCGCAGTCTTTGTGC
>Ga0247801_1000425_pt1 | contig 5452 bp, 11 predicted proteins | sample UWRJS001104B6_FD_180941 | JGI IMG/M metagenome (GOLD analysis project Ga0247801, IMG submission 180941) | Soil microbial communities from Arlington Agricultural Research Station in Wisconsin, United States - UWRJ-S001-104B-6 | ecosystem: Environmental > Terrestrial > Soil > Agricultural land... | reverse complement strand
TAAGGAACTTTTAGAGGTTGTAGGCATTAGAAAAAATGAAGTGGAATTATATGGAGATTACTCAGGAATGGGTAATAGTTATGGTTCTCAGTGGTTGCCACTTGATGGGATAATGGTCGCCAATCTAGACAAACAGTAAATGTTAAGACATCCAATTTTTCAGAAGAGTTTAAAAAAAGTGATGCGATGCTTAATCCAATTGTTGTCTCTGCTATTCACATGCTACAACAAGGAAATCCTGTATATAAAGTGTTGGAAATGGTGATGACTTAATTTGTTAAAATAAATAGTGAGCAGTTTGAAATAATGAAGCAATTGATTGAGAATTGTGGGCAGCCTTTCATGATTCCAAAAAAATGAGAACTAGAGTAATTATTCACAAATTAAAAGATCATTTAATATCTACTATATTCTTAGATAGGGAAGGGCAATTATGTCCAACATGTGATATAAACCAACCATTTAATAATTGGCTTTGTAGAATATGCGGAAGTAATTCTTATGCAGGAGATTGGGCTGATGACACTTTAGATAACTTCGATCAGGAATTTGAAAGTTTACAAGAGCCCACTTTAAAACTAGTTTGTAAAACTAAACGAGGTAATTACTTATTTTCGCGGATAAAAAACTAAAAAATGAAACCATTAGAAGAAAGAATAAAAGAACTTAAAGATCAATTTGAAATATCAGTAGAATCTCCTAAATATACAGGAGGACAACAATGTGGAGTACACCCAAGTACAGTTGTTGGAAAGCATGAAGACCTGGGAATAGAGATTAGAATAAAACTCCACAGAAGTAATCATAAAAATAGAGAGTCACTACAAACAGTTTTTGATTTAATATTTGATGAATTAGTTAGATAAACATATATGATCAGATTAAAAGAAACATGCCCAGAAGGAGTTAAAGATTTTTTTAATTTTGTAATTGAAAATAATATAGATGAATACCACACACTTTCTGAAATAAGAGGTAAATTAGAAGGACAGTCTTTTGATATAATAGAACTTAAAAATTTTTCATTTTACGACATTAATAATTTTGATTGTGAACATAATCAAGAGATGTTTACATTTATATGTACTTTAGCAAGGAGTAAAGAAGAGTATCACTTAATGCTTTATCCAGAAAAAGATTTGAGTAAGTTTGGAAAATTAGAAAGACAAGTTTCACCACCATTAGAGGCTTATAAATACATACCTCATAACAAAATGGATATTAAAGATAGTGGTAGAAGTTATGGATTGCTTTTTGAATAAAAATTCCGCGAAAAAAGATTTTAAAACAGAAGAAAATGAAACAAAATACCAAAGAGATGAAACAAACAGATTATTATGCAACTGTAAACTACAGAGGTAAAGAGAAAATTTATCATATTACAGCAGAACAAGATAATGACATAAGAGTAGAATATGTAGACTACAACCCAAATAGAGAATACAATGGAGTGTGGATTTTTAACGGCAAAGAAAGAATAAAAAACAAATTTGAATCCGAGTCTAAAGAATATAAGTACTATAAAGCCTTAAATAAAGAATGGGAAAATCAAATAGGAATTATGGAAGAACAGCATAAAAGAGTGTACAATGTCTCCAATGCTTCATTAGGTACAGATCATTATAAGAAAGCATATAAATTAGCTTTAAAAAATATAAACCTAATAAAGGATAACATAAACAAATAAGTACACCCCATAGATCTACATAACAACACCACTTTAAAAAGGGTACCCCGTATTTTTATAAGTTTAAAAAATCTGTTTGATGGGTTTGACTTTTTAGAAATGTTTTCGGGAAAAAGAAATTACAATAAATTTCAAACATTAGGAATATACAACATAAATACATATATTTGTAACTTAATTTAAGGAGGACGAACCTTTAGTTATTTAAACAATAAACAACATATTTTAAAAGAAGCTCTTATTAGTAACGATTCGTCCTCGTGAAAATAGGGGCTTTTATATTATACAATTATGAGTGATAGAAAAATAGACATAACAATAGAGAATACCTATTATAATTGGAAAATAATTGATGAGGTAGAGCCATATATAAAAAATAATAATAAGCTTAGAAAAGTAAAAGTTGAATGTATATGTGGTAAAGTAAAAGAAATTATTTTAAATACTCTAAGGACAGGACAATCTAAATCTTGTGGCTGTACTAAGGAATACAAAGGTAGACCTAAAGGAAAAATAACTTTTACAAATACACCTATAATAGAAATAAGTTTAGAGGAGTTAGATAAAAGAGTAAGTGGTGATTGGAAGGTTTCTGAGATAGTTTCGGAGGAAAGAAATGAAAACTCAGCTATAAAAAGAATTGTAAAAATATTATGTAAACATGGGCATGAAAGGATAATAAATGCATACGGGTTAAGTAATTTAAAACCTTGTGGAAAATGTAAAAATATAAAATTATTCCCAGAAGAGACTAAGAAAATAAAACGAAAGCTTAAGGGAGTTTACGATGGTATAATAAAAAGATGTAATAACACAGAGAATAAGACTTATATTTCTTATGGCGCAAAAGGTATTAAAATAGAAAAATCGTTTAACGCATTTAGTAAATTTCTAAATTGGTCTCTAGATAATGGGTATAAAGAAGGTTTAGAAATAGACAGAATAGATCCCAAGAAAGGTTATTGTGAAACTAATTGTAGATTTATAACTAAAGAAGAGAATACCCTGAGAAGGTCAGATATAAATTTAACTTTAGAAGACGTATATTGGATTAGATCTAAAGATTTTACATATGAAGAGGCACTTAATAGATTCACATGTTCTATTAATATAATACATAAAATACGAGAGTATATTACATTTAAAAATATTTAGTACTCAAATCTGTCAGAAACCACTTACTATATATCGTCCAGGAAAAAAGAAAATTTCTTGATCCATACCCCTATTTGTATAAACTCGAATTAGTTTGAGCCTAGAAAGTCCTATTTTACTTTTTAAGTTCAAGGTTTTATTTATAGTTATTGGTTAGTATGTTATCTTTAGAGTATTAACTATGATAGTTATGTTCTATCCAGTTAGTGTGTTTTTAGTTTACCTATTTAAGTTCTAACCTATTTAATTATGTATAGTTGCATTTTAAATAGGTTTTTTCTTTTTAATTCAAATCGCTTTTCTGTTTTAATCCTTTTCCTTCCCGATTTACATAATATATGAACGTGCGCGACGCGTATTATACAACTTTATTTCGAGAATAAAAAATTTATTTGATGGTTGTAGTTAAAAATGTTTGACTAATTTTACATCGTCGGAAGGGAGTAACATTCTAACCAACACTTAAAAATGTTCTTAAGCAAAAGAAAGTTATAAAACAAATTTATTTTTAAAAAGTTTATATTATCTTTACAAAAGAATTAAAGCAGTAAAATATTCAAGCACTTATAACGATTAAGGTTATAAGATAGTGTTAAGGTCGCAAGGCATTCACTTCGCAAATGTAAATAGTTTAATAGTATCTAATAAAACTATTAAAGATTTAAACGCATCTTTGAAACACGTTCTTACAAAAAGTTAGTAGTTATCTTTAAAACTATCTCGTATTAGTTTTGCGAGGGTAAATAAAGAACTAAAGCAATAACATATATTACATTATACCTTATTTAGTAAGGATTATTATATTAGACTTAATTTAAAAGTCTGTTCTTTCTTTTTTGTCGGCGAAATGCGGAAAAAGAAAACATTAAAACAGCCCTTGCAATTTAGTTGTAGCATCGAAGCAACAAGGGCACTAAACAATTAAAACTTATTATAATGATAAAAGAACAAAATAAATCAGTAATTGTAATAACTATATTAGTTACAACATTATTTAATCTCTGTATAGGTTTATCCATTACTTTAAATAAAGAACAAACTTTTGTTAAAGTTTCATTTCCAGAAGAAATGTGCTTGGCAAAAGAAGGAGATATATTATTAGTAGAGCGAGTATCTGACAGTATATATTTGGGATATGTCCACAATCGATAATTTTCCGCAAACAAAAACTAAACAGCAATGAAAAAACCAAAACACTTTGAAGCAATAATATATCTAAACATCACAATAGCTATTATAATCTTAGTAGCTATTTTTGGTTTAGCTTTAATTGAATTAACAACATCTAAAATATAAAGACATGGCAACATTTATAAAAAGTCTGAATAAAGAGACTGCAATCAACCAACTATTTAATTTAGTTAACAGTACTAACTCTAACAAACATCTTTTAGAGTGGGATTATAAAGACTATAGTATAGAAGAGATAGACAATATTTCTTTACTTATATTAAGCTAAAATTCCCGCAAAACAAATTTAAAAACAGAAAGAAAATGAAAGCAAAAGACATAAAAACAATAGATATTAACTGTAAAGAGTGGTTCGACAAGGTAAATGGTAACAGTTATTTTGCAGGTGAAGTAATTGTAAATTCGGGCAAAAAGAATGAAACAACAGTTTTAATACCTTTCCAATACGGTTATGGCGACCTTTATCAATGTGTAGCGTTTACAACAGTTAAAAAAGAGTTGAACACATTTAAATCAATAGGCACAATTCGTCAAGCTAGGGAAAAATATAAAATTAAGTTCAACAGCAGTAAAAGAGAAAATTGCTTAAAGAGAGAACTTATTGAGATTGGCGGAAAGAAAAACTAAAAACAGTTTAAAATAACAGTTATGGGAGATTTAAACCTATTAGGTATTCAAGTGTACAGCATGGTCGAAGCAATTAAAATACTTGGATGCACAAAAGACAATTTAATTTGGAGTAGTAAAACTATTAGTATAAACGGTTTCAGTTTCATTATAACAACTTATACAGCAGATACAAGTAAAGATTTTTTATATGCTGTAACAGCGTCAAATTTACAGTCTAATCAATATGAAGACTAGATTTTCCGCAAAAAAGATTTAAAAACAAAATAAATTCAACAGCTATGACAATAGAACAGTTAAACACATTAAACAATAAAGACATTGTTTATGTAGTAATAAATACAGGTTCTTATGGAATTGGTAAATATCAATACATAGGAATACACACAGATCATAAAGATAAACCTGAAGATAATCATGTATTTTTAAGCGAACACTTTCTATCAACAGTATGTCTACTTAAAGAGCATACCAAAAATAGTAGAAACCTTAAGAGAATATTTCTTACACTCAATGAAGCTATTGATTACCAAGAATCTTTAAGGGTGCAGGAAAGAAGTGAAAGAGATTATTAGGATAAATCAAATAACATCCCTATATTTGCGCTAAATTCTTTGTTTAACGAATAAAAAACCTTGTAAATGGGATATATAGCACGCAAAATAGATACAAATCAAGTCTTCTACAGTAAAGGAGCAAACAAAATAGCGTATAAATTAGATATACACTACTCAACTATAACAAAATTCTTTAATAATCCTGATAATAAGGGTAAAGATAAAGTTATTAAAG
>Ga0247801_1000406_pt1 | contig 5618 bp, 10 predicted proteins | sample UWRJS001104B6_FD_180941 | JGI IMG/M metagenome (GOLD analysis project Ga0247801, IMG submission 180941) | Soil microbial communities from Arlington Agricultural Research Station in Wisconsin, United States - UWRJ-S001-104B-6 | ecosystem: Environmental > Terrestrial > Soil > Agricultural land... | reverse complement strand
CCATTAATATAATTATGGGGCAAAGTTCTAAACACATGATCATGCTCTTTACATCGTATCTCAACTTCTTTACTACTCCCTTTATAAATAGTATCTGTATAATCGTGTGAGTCATTATATACTGCTGTTGCTTCTTTTATAAATTGCTCTGTTGTTTTTGTTCTTATTAAAGAATAATTTTCCATAGCGCATTTAGGGCACTTTTGTCCTTTTAAATAACTTTGAATATCTAATTTAAAATTATGGTTATGTTTTTTACACTTAATTTCTACTTTATGTTTTGAAGATATAATTTCTGTATTTGTATAATCATGGTCTTCACCATGTACTTTTTTAGCTTCTTTGATAAACATTGTTTTGTCTGTAGATTTAGTTTTTCTTTCTCTACAAATTTTACATCTTGCACCACCTAAATATAGATCAGGTCTAGCTCTATATTCCCCATGTTCTTTGCAAATAAAAGTTACTTCTGTTTTATTATTTTTATATTCTACTTTACTATAATCATCTATATCACCGTATCTTTTTATAGCATCCTCGATGAATTTATACTTCCCCTTGGAATGTAATTCAGACACTCTTTCTATAGTACATGAAGGGCATTTACTCCCTTTTTTATGATTTTTAGGGATAGGGTTAAAATAAGTTTGATGTTTTTCACAAAGTACTTTAATCGGGGTATGAGTATCGACATACACAACATCATCGTACCCATAGGTACCTTCTCCATGAATTTTTATAAAACTTTCTTTTACTTGTTCCCAAGTTAACTTATTATGTGCTACTCTTTTACTACTCATCTATATATTTTAAACATGAAAAGGGACTATTAATTAGTCCCTTCTATTACTTTTTGATAATTTGCTAAATCTCTTGCATATTGTTTGTGCTGTTCTTTGTAGGAACTATATAGATCTTTATCTATTATTTCTTTTTTTCCGCCAACTATAGCAAAAACTGATTTAATCTTATAGTCCTTTAATTCTTCTATGATTTCAGGAGAAACTTCGATTAAATCTTTGTAAGCTTCATAAGTGTAATATAGTTTTTTTTGTAATTCCAGAAAATCGATTCGTAAAACATCTTTAACTCCTATTTTATCGAAAAAATATGCTGCTTGCTCATCTAGAGTCTCTAGTTCTATTGCTTCATTGTGAGCTTGTTTTTTTAATTGTTCTATATTTTTAGAATCTTCCTGAATGTAATTTTTTAATTCTGTGTATTCTTTGAATGTTTGTTCTAACTTAGTTTGCATTGGGTTCATTTTCTTCTTGTTTTGTGAAATCGTCTGAGTAATAATCTAGAGATAATGTTTCTTTTAGTGCGTTATATAATTCTGAATCTGACATGTTATAGAATCTTTTTTTTGCAGTTTTTTCTATTTGTGTCATTTTTTCTCCCGCCGAAAACCCATCATCAATAATAAATAAGTCGGTGATTAATTCTGCTATTGCTCCTTGTAAATTTACTGTTGACATTTTCCTTTTAGTTTTATTGTTCCTAATTTAACTCCTTTGTATTTTATTTCTAATATTTTTGCGAAACTAGGATCGCATTGAGTGTAAGATATTTTTATAGACTGTGTATTTTTATCAATTAATTGTTTGTCAGTGGTGGTACAGCCGCAATGGGCTACAACTTGTAATAGATTAGAATCCTCTATTCCTGTTACTAACAATTCTGTTGTTGTATTTTCTCCGTTTTTAATGTCTCCTAGTTCAAGAATATAATTTACTCCTTCTTGGTAAAATTTATACTTCTCTGTTGTTTTTACTATTTCCATTTTTTATTATATTCTTCTAATGTTACTACAGGTAATATTGTTGTTTTTGTTACACCCTTTATACAATTTAAGACGATGTTATAAGGTATTCCATATTCATTACTAAACTCTTTAATAGAATTATAAATTTTTCCAGTTTGTGGGTTTATTAATTTTACTTTCTTGGAAGGTCTTTTTACATCTTTAGGTGTAAATAGCATATTGGGTAACAGCCCTTTTTCATAATCCTCTGATTTTATACATGATGTTTTATTTAAATACCTGCCTTTTAACATATCTCTAAAGGCATTTTTATTTATAAAACTATAATTTGAAGCCTCCCTTACTGAATTATAAAATACACCTGCTTCTATATCAATCACATCTAACATTTTTTCTTTGTTCCCATATCTATTTACAGATAACTCTATTATAGATTTTGATAACCTACCAGATTTACTACTTTCAATTGTTAGGATACAATTTAAGCCATTTTTACCTGTAGCATCATAGAAATCTTGCCAATATCGTTCTCTCATATTTAATTCTTCCTCTGGACATTCTTCTATTATTTCAAAAGTGTGGTTTTCTACTTCATATCCAATTAAGGAATTATATAATTTACTTTCGGTTTTAAATCCTGCCATTAGTCTATAGTTTTTCCATCTTGCCGCTATATCTACAGCTTGCCCGATATATGTCTTATCTTCTGGAGATGTTATTTTATAAATTCCACAAATAGCCTCTTTATTTTTTATTTCCCTATCACAAGATATGCAGATATTTTTTATACCTCCCTTACTAGAAACATCTTTAGTAAATCCCCTTAATAGTTTTTCTAGATTACATTTTGTACATATTTTAGTTACTCCCATATATAATTTTATTTATTCCAAAAACCTTTCTTACACATCTCATCCTCTTCCGCGCTCTTGTAGAAAATAGAACATCCACAATCTGTACATCCTCCTAAATTATCTTCCTCCTTTTTACCCGCCAAATAAGAATAAAAATCCGAAAGTTTTTTTAAAATTAACTTGTTGAAAGGAACCGATGCTAAATTTAATGAATTATATTCACATCCTTTGCAAATTTTTCTTTTTCTTAAAACTTCTTTATCTTCTTTAGGTTTTTTGAAGCGGCTTAGTATTATTATTTTTAACTTTTTAAGCATATTTTTAATTTTATAAAAAGTCGAAGAGAGACGGGAAAAAGTTTGTGTGATAATTAAAATCACGAAATAATTATTGTAATGAAACAACCAAAACGTACTCTCTTCTTCTTTCTATTTCTTAATTTTCTATCTTTAGTCTTTGATGTCCCGAAAGCCAGTGATGTAATTGCTCTTCTGCTCTTTTATATTCTGGGCTGTTGTGGCTTTTTCTTAAATTATCTATTTTTAATCTTTTATGCAGGAATGAGCACATACCTCTTAGATGAAAACCCATTTTTGGATTCTTCTGATCTTCTAGTTTATGTAATATGAATTTTATTAGTGCTTTATATAAATCTTCTACATCTTCTCTTGGTATATTTTTTCTTCGCGCCACATACCTATCAATTAAATCCTGCTCTGTGAAATAGTCTAAAAACTTTGCCATCTTATTAATAAAAGATTTTGTTTATCGTTATTTATGTATAAATCCAGTACATTTAAAAATGTAGGGTGTAACTTTTTACCATTACGTCTATCATTTTCTATTAAAATTCCTTTGTCAGACAATCTTTTAATTAATTGACCATAATTCTCCTTGGTGGTTTTATAGTTGATTAGAAAGCTTAATTTAGCTTTGTCATTCACTCCTCCCCCTCTTAGTAATTCGCACAGTAAATCAAGTTCTCTACCTGTAACATCTCTAAATTCAAATATGCAAATTGTCTGAACAAATTGTCTTATTGCTTCTACTTCATTTCCAGCAGAATTTAATACTATGGATTCACCTGGTTTACTCATTTAATTTGCAGAATATTTTTAGATGTGTTGGTAGGGCGTACGTATTTTCTAAAACTATCCCTTCTATTGTGAGTGGTTTGTGGAATAACCCGTTTTTATTTACTAAAACATAATCATCTACTTTTAACTTTTTTTGCTGTTCTCCTACTTTGATTACTTTAAATCTTGAAAGAGTGTCTGAATCACTTGATATTGCATTTTGTGCGAAAGCGTCATTTGAATTATCCTTTTTTTCAATCTTTTCTGCGCGAAGAATAATTTCTTCACCTAAAAATTCCATGTTTTCTATTGTCATACTACTTGTTTATGTAACTCATATAATTTTTAAATGCTCTTTCTCTTTTATAGCTATAGCTTCTTCGGGACATTATTTTTTCATTAAAGAAATTCTCATCCTCTTGGATGCCTTTTACAAAATCTGCAATACGTCTACGAATGGGACGTACATGAAAAAAGTGAAATGCGATTCTGAATATTTGTTTTGTACTTTCTTTATAGAAAAATAAAAGTAAACGTCTGTTTTTATAATCATTTAGTGCGACAACTTTTACACCATCATACTTATAAATGTGCATGCCTTTCTTCTTAGACCTCCTTTTAATAGAATAACTATATTTCATAATTACAAATAGATAGTCAAAATATTTATCAAGCATTATTATCCTTTCATACAAAAATAGTTTATTATGTAATACAAACCTAATATTATGTATCATTTAACTTTTATTTAACCTTATATACTTTTTTATTATAATTACAAAGACTTTCAAACATTTTTTTATTTAAACTTTTATAACTACTTTTACATCAAAGAAAATAAGATAAAAATGTATTACGGAGAAGATCAAAAATTAGGTTTATCAGAATATCGCGAAGTGATACTAGATAATATTTCAAGATTAATTACTAATCAAAGACATATAGAAGAGAATTTTCAAGTTTATGAAACTATAATTTTCAAGAGTTATGAAAAATATGCAAATTCAAAAACTGAGAATTACAGTATAAATCAAATTTTAAGTCTTTTGGAAATATTCTTAGATTCTGTTTTTAAACATAAGATGGATAATGAATTACCAGATGATGTTATAACAATTTTTTAAAAAACTTGCACAGTAAATATAAATAAACTATATTTGCATATATAAATTAGTAAAATCGTTCGGGACGTATTTTGAGGGTTTGAGCTTAAAAAGCTTTTTATAAATCATCAATATTTTATGCTAATAATTACAAAACTTAAAATAAATAATTTAATAGAAGTGATACGCTACTAAATTAGACTAATCATAAAATAGAATCCTTTTCAAACACAAAACAGCCGTGTATCACTTTAAGCTGTTTGTTTGAGAGGATTTTTGCATTTTATATGGCTACAAAAATAAATACTTTTGCAATACTTCCTTTTGATATGGCGGAAGACATAGAAAAAATTGATTTCACAAAATCAGAAAGAGGGTATGCTATAAAGTTTGTCAGTGGGTTGATGAAAAGATCCTGGAGAGAAAATGGCACCATAGATTCAATGATAGAGACTCCAAAAGAATATTTTAGAAAAGCTTTTAATGGTCAATATTTAAAATGGTTAACTAAATTAGAGAAAAATGAAATAATTTCTATTAATAATTCTTATTCTAATTACTATAATAATATATATTCTAAATCTTATTCTATTAATAATAAATACTTACATTCTCCTATTATGTGGCACACTTTTGAGCCAATAGCTTTAAAAACAATTGGTTACACTATCAAAATTAGTAATATAGAACAGGATTATAATATCATAAAAAATATGGTTACAGAAGATTTTAAAAAGTTAAATATAGATTATAATGTACTCTTAGAATTAACTAGAAAAGAAGTTGATACAGTAAAAATTGAGTTATTTAAAGTTAATAA
>Ga0247801_1000396_pt1 | contig 5669 bp, 5 predicted proteins | sample UWRJS001104B6_FD_180941 | JGI IMG/M metagenome (GOLD analysis project Ga0247801, IMG submission 180941) | Soil microbial communities from Arlington Agricultural Research Station in Wisconsin, United States - UWRJ-S001-104B-6 | ecosystem: Environmental > Terrestrial > Soil > Agricultural land... | reverse complement strand
GGCCTCTGCCGTGACAGGGCAGCGCTCTAACCAACTGAGCTACGCCCCCGCGGGCGTTCGGACGAGTTATAGGCGGCTCAATGCATAGTCAAGGTAAACACTGGAAATTGCGAAAAAGCCTTATTTACCGCGAAGAATCGATGGTCAGACCGCCCCCGAATCGTCTATTCGGGCGGTGTGTTTGGCGCTTCGCCAAGCTCGCGGATTCAAGAGGAGGGTCCCACTGATGGCAATGGTTCCTGGAAAAGCTCCGACACCACCGACCGTCACACTCAAGCATCTTGCTGCGTCACTCGCGGAAACACACGAGATGTCGAAGAAACAGGCGGAGACCGTGCTCGGGGATTTCGTCGGCGATATTGTCAAGCATCTGAAGAAAGGCGAGCGCATCCGCATTGGCGGACTCGGCATACTTCAGGTTCGTAAGCGCGCTGCACGCATTGGACGCAACCCTGCGACCGGCGAGCAAATTCAGATTAAGGCGAGCAAAAAGGTCGCCTTCCGCGCCTCGAAAGAGTTGAAAGAGTCGATCTGACGACTTCCTGCCTGACCCTCCGGGGAAATACGGCAGGCGTGGAGCGAGGGCTCCCGCCTGCCGTTTCTTTTTGGGCCATTGCGGCAACGCTTGCATCGGGCCGCAGTCCCGCGATATTGGGCGAGTTTGATGGGCGGTTAGCTCAGTTGGTAGAGCGCCTGCTTTACACGCAGGATGTCGGCGGTTCGAGTCCGTCACCGCCCACCACCCCGCTTCGCACAGTGTGGGGCCACGCCAATGTCGGATGGCCACAGACCAGCATTCAGCGGTCGGCGCAGCTTTATTAAACATCTGACGATGTTGGGAGCGGCGATGCTGGGCATGCGCTCAGCCTCCGCACAACCTGGTTCAGGCACTCGAACAGGAAGACGCGCAAGCATGATCAATGACATGACCTTCGAAGACGTGCGCAAACTCCTCGATCTCTCGCCAAATGCAACCTGCGGCTATGTCCGCGTGACCTTTGTGAGTAAGCACAAGATTTCGCCCGGCGGCATGCAGGCGCCGTTTGCCGATGGGAGGCCGGCCGGATCGGCGCTTTATTTCATGCTGACACCCGAAGAGCCGGTGAAACTGCATCGAATCCGCAACGACCAGCTCTATCACTACTATCTCGGCGACCCGATCGAAGTTCTCATGCTGTTAGAAGACGGCTCGACTGAGTTTCACGTTGTCGGTCCCGACATCCGCAAGGGACATAAGGTTCAGCTCCTTATCCCTGGGGGAACGTTCCACACCGCTCGTGTGTCGGGCGAACGACGCTGGTTTCTTGGCGCGTCGACTGAGTGGCCCGGGGTTGAGCCGGCCGACGTCGAACTGGGCAACGCAGAAACACTGGCCGCCAAATATCCGAAGGTGGCAGCTGAAATCCGCGCCTTCCCTTTGCCGGCAAAGCGATAGGACATTCGCCACTGGAGGGCGCCCTAGCCGACCCCTACTGCGCCTGAATGCCGGATTGCTTGATGATCGGCCACCATTTCTCGATTTCGGCCTTCTGGAAAGCAGCCAGGCCTCCCGGCGTCTGCTGTTCGCGAGAAGCGACGTCGAGCCCCAGCTCGGTGAAACGCGCACGCACCGTGGGCTCGGCGAGCGCCTGCACCATCGCACTGTTGAGCGTGGCTATGACATCCTTCGGCGTGCCTTTCGGGGCGAACAAACCGAACCATCCCGACATATAAAGACCAGGGACGCCGCTCTCGTCTGATGTCGGGATGTCCGACATCGACGCGGAACGCTGTGGTGACAGATTGGCAATCGCCTTGATCTTTCCGGCACGAATCTGAGGCAGCGCTACGGCGCCCTGTACCACCAGCAAGTCCACCTGGCCGGAAACCAGATCGGTCATGGCGGGTCCCGCGCCACGGTAAGGGATGTAACGGAACTTCTGTCCGGTCAGCTTCTCGAAAATGACACCGGTGACATTCGCCGCCGCATTCTGGTTGACATAATTGATCTTGTCGGGATTTGCCTTCATCCAGGCAACCAGCTCTTTCAGGTTTCCGGCGGCAAGATCCTTCTTGGCGACCATGAGCTGCGGGTTGTTTGATATCAGCCCGATCGGCTCAAAATCCTTCTGCAGATCATAGTCGAGCTTGTAGATGATGCTGCCGACATGGGTGTCCCACTGGCCGATATCGATTGTGTATCCGTCAGGCGCCGCTCGCGCGAGCCGGCCGACCGCGATGCTGCCGCCCGCGCCGCCGACGTTTTCGATCACGACCGGCTGTCCGAGCCGCGCCCGCATGTGCTCGGCAAGAATACGCGCCGCCACATCAGTCGATCCGCCCGGCGGGAACGGAACGATGAGCGTGATCTGACGCGATGGATAGGTTTGCGCCTGCACCGACGTGACCCCGGCAAGTACCGCCAGCGCTATTGCAACAGCGAGCTTTCTCATGATCGTCACCCCCGGTGATCGTGCCTTTTAACTTGGCGCCCGGTCAGGCTATCAGGCGCCGTGACCCTTGAGAACGTGCGGGTCCGGGCGGCGTACCCTCCACGAAAAGAAAAACGGCGCCTTGCGGCGCCGTTTCCTATTCGTATTGCGGCAGCGCTTAGTGGGCGGTCAATCCTGAACCGTCCTCATCGACAGCGGGTTCCGCAGCGGTCTCCGCCGCAAGCTTGGCGCTAGCCTCGTCCCACTCGATCGGCTGAGGCGTACGCACCAAGGCACGGGCGAGCACTTCGTCCATGCGGGTCACCGGAACGATCTCGAGGCCCTTTTTGATCGTGTCGGAGATTTCCACCAGGTCCTTGGCGTTCTCCTCCGGGATCAGCACGGTCTTCATGCCGCCGCGGGCCGCCGCAAGCAGCTTCTCCTTCAATCCGCCGATCGGCAGGACACGTCCGCGCAGCGTGATTTCGCCGGTCATGGCAACGTCACGACGCACAGGAATGCCCGTCATCACCGACACAATTGCGGCAACCATGGCAACGCCAGCCGATGGCCCATCCTTCGGCGTCGCGCCTTCCGGCACGTGCACGTGGATATCGCGCTTGTCGAACAGCGGCGGCTCGATACCGAAGGCGACCGCGCGCGAGCGGACATAAGATGCCGCCGCCGAGATCGACTCCTTCATGACGTCGCGCAGATTGCCCGTGACGGTCATTTTGCCCTTGCCGGGCATCATCACACCTTCGATGGTGAGCAGTTCGCCGCCCACATCGGTCCAGGCGAGACCCGTGACCACACCGACGAGATCGCTTTCCTCGATCTCACCGTACCGGTATTTCGGCACGCCGAGATAGTCGCCAAGGCTCGTCGCGGTGACAGCGATCGACTTCTTCTTCGACGTCATCAGCTCCTTCACCGCCTTGCGGATCAGGTTCGAGAGCTCCCGCTCGAGATTGCGGACGCCTGCTTCCCGCGTATAGCGGCGGATCAGCGTGAGGAGCGCTTCGTCGTCTATTGACCATTCCTTCGCATCGAGGCCGTGCTTGACGATCGCGTGCGGGATCAGGTGCTTGCGCGCGATCTCGACCTTTTCGTCCTCGGTGTAGCCGGCGATCCGGATGATCTCCATGCGATCCATCAACGGCGGCGGAATATTGAGTGTATTCGCCGTGGTGATGAACATGACGCTGGACAGGTCGTAGTCGACCTCCAGGTAGTGGTCATTGAACGTGTGGTTCTGCTCGGGGTCGAGCACCTCCAGCAAGGCCGATGACGGATCGCCGCGGAAATCGGCACCCATCTTGTCGACCTCGTCGAGCAGGAAGAGCGGGTTCGAGCTCTTCGCCTTGCGCATCGACTGGATGATCTTGCCGGGCATCGAGCCGATCTACGTGCGTCGGTGGCCGCGGATTTCGGCCTCGTCACGCACGCCGCCGAGCGACACGCGCACGAACTCACGGCCGGTCGCTTTCGCGATCGACTTGCCGAGCGAGGTCTTGCCCACGCCGGGAGGCCCAACGAGGCACAAGATCGGCCCGGTCAGCTTGTTCGCCCGCTGCTGGACGGCGAGATACTCGACGATGCGTTCTTTGACCTTCTCCAGGCCATAGTGATCGGCATCGAGGATCTGCTCGGCGAGATTGAGGTCCTTCTTGACCTTGCTCTTCTTGTTCCATGGAATGGAGAGCAGCCAGTCGAGATAGTTGCGCACAACGGTTGCTTCCGCCGACATCGGAGACATTTGGCGAAGCTTCTTGAGCTCGTGCGTCGCTTTTTCGCGAGCCTCCTTCGAGAGCTTGGTTTTCTTGATCTTGTCTTCCAGCTCCTGAAGCTCGTCACGACCTTCTTCGTCGCCGAGCTCCTTCTGGATCGCCTTCATCTGCTCGTTGAGGTAGTACTCGCGCTGCGTCTTCTCCATCTGCCGCTTGACGCGGGTCCGGATGCGCTTTTCGACCTGCAGCACGGAAATCTCGCTCTCCATCAGCCCGAGCACCTTTTCGAGGCGCTGCGTGACCGACGCGGTCTCGAGAATGTCCTGCTTGTCGGGAATCTTGACCGCAAGGTGCGAAGCCACCGTGTCGGCGAGCTTGGCGTAATCCTCGATTTGCTGGATCACGCCAACCACTTCCGGCGACACTTTCTTGTTGAGCTTCACATAGTTTTCGAACTCGGTGACCACTGAGCGCGCCATGGCTTCCGCTTCAACGCGGTCGCCCATATCGTCCACGACCGGACTGGCGTCGGCCTCGTAGTAGTCGTTCCGGTCGGTGTATTTAAGAACCTTCGCACGCGTAGCGCCCTCGACCAGCACCTTGACCGTGCCGTCGGGCAGCTTGAGGAGTTGAAGCACGCTCGCGAGCGTCCCGGTCTCGAAGATTGCATCGGTTGCGGGATCGTCGTCGGAAGCGTTCTTCTGCGTGGCAAGCAGGATGAAGGTGTCAGAACGCATCACCTCTTCCAGCGCCTTGATCGACTTCTCGCGGCCGACAAAGAGCGGGACGATCATGTGCGGAAACACCACGATGTCGCGCAGCGGCAAAACCGGATAGGCCCGGGTTTCGCCGGGTTGCAGCTGGGGTCGTGGCTTATTGGTCATTGCTTTGGTCCTTTTGTTGTGCCCCTGCCGTTAGACCCGCTTATGCGGCATCAGGCGGCAGTGCCGGCATGCTGAGCAAGAAGGCGCAGACGTCAGATGCTCGGCTCCCATCGAAGAGAGCCTACGAAATCTTCGCCCAATCGGTAGTCAGATACGACCTTTCGTGTGCCAGTTCGGTTGGTACGCTATACGTATGGCGGACCAAAAGGCTCCGCAAGAAGCCTCGCTTTTTCCAGTTAAAGCGAGTCCCGCGTCGGTAACAACCCCGCAAAACGGACGAATCGGCAGCTATTTCCGAAATATTTCGGGTGTGGCCCAAGCGGAGGTCAGGCGCTGGCGCTGCCTGTTTCCGCCGTCCGGTCGCTGCGATCGGCATAGATGTAGAGCGGGCGAGCGGTTCCCTCGACGACCTCCTTCGAGATCACGACCTCCTCCACCCCTTCCAGGCTCGGCAGGTCGAACATGGTGTCGAGGAGGATGCCCTCCATGATCGAACGCAGGCCGCGAGCGCCGGTTTTTCGATCGATGGCCTTGCGGGCGATCGCGCCCAGCGCTTCTTCCGCCAAAGTCAGGTCGATCGACTCCATCTCGAACAGCCGCTGGTACTGTTTGACCAGCGCGTTCTTCGGCTCGACCAAGATCTT
>Ga0247801_1000354_pt1 | contig 6053 bp, 6 predicted proteins | sample UWRJS001104B6_FD_180941 | JGI IMG/M metagenome (GOLD analysis project Ga0247801, IMG submission 180941) | Soil microbial communities from Arlington Agricultural Research Station in Wisconsin, United States - UWRJ-S001-104B-6 | ecosystem: Environmental > Terrestrial > Soil > Agricultural land... | reverse complement strand
GTATGTAGAAGGAGATTTAACATTCTCCTCAGATGCTTCAGTATTACTCATGAAATCTTGATGAACAACATTCTATTTATTAAATCAATTAGTCCGTTGGCTTACGCGCATTAAAGGTTACCAAATAGAATAATATTGTGAAAAGATTGTCAAAAAAATGGGGATGTAAGTAAATCATTCATTTCAATCTGCTTAGAGTGGTTTTTGTCTTTCACACTTTGCCTTCGTAACAATGTTCCTTAGTTCTTTTTGACAATCACCTTTATTGTCAAAGCACGGAAGGACTCCATTGATGCAATACGAAAAGGCAGCATGAACTGGGTTTGGCATGGCAATTGCAATTGTGGCACCGATGAGCATCAGGGAGGCTGCGACAAAGAGATATACCAATTTCATTGTATAGAACATTGTTATAGTAGAATACTTAAGTTTTATAAAACAGGATTCTCTGACATATAACCGAAAAATTATACAGAAAAATGATTCACCTAACTATGTTATCTTCATAAAGAACAAACGTCTTACGATGATTTATTAGACGCTCTTAGATACGCATTGAAAGGTTACAATATAAAATAAGATTACTTTTCATGAAAAAATATGGAGTAAGAACGTTCTCAGTGGTTAAAGTTTTTATAAAAAGTTTGAAGGTAATGAATCCGTTTTTCTAAGTACTGAAGGCAGAGCAATGCAGAGAAGGAAGAATAAAAAGCATAAAAAGCAGATTTAAGGTAGGAGAACACGTCAAGATCCGGAAATTCAAGCCGAAATAAATAAAGGTAATACAGTGAATATTTTATATGATTCTAGTTATTAGTCACTGTTATTGACTTCCTAAATATAATGTCTTTATCTGACATTCCGATTAATGACAGTCCTTTTTTAAGTAACTTGTTTCTTATTTCAAGAGTTATCTTGTTCTTCTCTAATACTACAATCAAATCTATCGGTCGCTATACTATTACCAATAAGACTTATAACAATTAGAGCAACATTTGAATCTGTATATACTTAGCATCGATTATTTGATACTAGTGATCCATTAATAAACAAAAAATTATAAATATTCAAAACAAGGATGGGCATAGAAGACTCTTGACGAAAACTACACCCATCCAAGGTGTTTATAACTAGAAATATTTGGGCGGAATACATTAAATACATTACACGGATGGGCCCATGATTGGTGGACAGGTGATGCGGATATGGATGAAAGAGCGGTAATCGTAGATGTGCGCGCTGTCATCATGATGTGAGCCTCCAATCCACAGTCCGTATTAGGAATCGTAGCATTAATCGAGATGAAAAAGATTTTCAAAGATTCTTACTAAACAATAAGACTGATGGGCGATTGTGAGTAATATCCCAACAATGAAAGATAGATTAGAATCCCCCATCAGCGTTTCAACGCAAAGCATATATTCTGTAAAAATATTGTAAAAAATTTACTTTTTAATCTCTGGATTTTCTCAATATCTCTAGTTGCTTGTAATACTCAAATATTATAGACATAAGAATTGGATGCAATAAGACGGGTTTGCAAGCCGTCACTCCAGAAGTATTGTACAATCGTGAATAAGACATCATTTCATCAAACAGTGGTCTTTCGCTTATATCGAATTGTTCTCTAAATATTTTCCACTTTCTTCTTTCTCTTTCTGATGCAAGTCTATACGAAGGAGTTGTTCGGCCCATAATTCATTATGATCGAGCATTAAATTTAAAAGCTAAAACACTAAGAGAGGAAGGGGACACTTTTTGAATCTAATATTATTAATCGACAAAATAAAAAGGATTGATTGTTAAGTTTGCTTACTATCCGTGGCATTGGTTCCAAATGTAAAACTCTTAACCATCAATTCAAATGCTGGTAAATTTCTTTCAAAATCGTCCATGCTAGCAATATATCTAATAACATACGGTTCATCATTATGTAAAAAGAGGTATTCCAATAGTCTGGTGTTACTAGCATTATTATTTTCATTACCGTCAATTCTTACGGCCTTATCTTTACCTATGGTAGTATCCTTCTGGGATATAACATTAAGAGAGTCGTCCTCATTCATTCTATATTTTACATACAGATCCAGCGGAGCATTCTTTACAGAGTAGTCGGAAGCCTTTGCAAAAACTATTGCCGTACTACCGTTACCCATTCCAATATCGCCTTTCTCCTGAATAAGTAATTCAGCAAACTGAACAGGTACCAGCACCACAGAAGTATATGAACTAACTCCTAATGCGCGTTCGATAGGCGCTTCTGGAGTTTCTGTATAAGCCCAAGTGTTGGGTATATCGATAGAAAAAGAAAGACCTTTGAACATTTCTGCGCCAAATGCGCCTGGTAAGGAAAATAATGAAAACAATAACAGAGTGGTTGTAAGAATTAAGTACATAGACTCGGTTAGCAATCTAAAACTTTTAATCTTTTCTTTAACCAATGAGGAACTAATATTCAGTGTCCGTTAAAGAGGGAAGGTAATACTGTTACAACATTATTAGAAACTGATGGGTCCAAGGAGAGACTGAAATGTCGAGGACCCATCAGACGATTAGGTTTTTGGATCTCACTGCGAGAGACCAAACTATAAAAAGTTACCTGAATACACCTTACAATGATGCACTGAACTTTCGCATAATAACTGATGGGCCAATTTGTAAAAAGGCCCACCAGCAGTCAGATTGCTTTCTGGACTTAGCCTAATCCGTAATAATATATCATATACAACAAATTATAAAATAATTTAAAACCGGTGGGACTGACGTAGTTGATAAGAGATTCCCACCGGCCTTTGTCTTAAAATGTCGTAGGAAGTAATCAAACTTACTAATGCAAATATAAGAACCTGGCTTACCTAAGTTTACTTACTTCCTAATAGAAATTAAGTACTTGTATTAGAAATTTTAAATAAATTTTCCATGAAATCACTTTATCATCTATGTTAGGTCTAGATGATTTGATTGGTGCTTTTCTATACCAAAGGCACTAATCAATTACGGTCTTCTGATTTTATTAAAACATTTTTATAAGTGATTTAAGGAAAATTAATTCAAAATCAAAAAACAAAATCCGGAATTAAAGAAATAATCATCGAAGATGCTCAATTATATCATCAGTATATTTGTAAGTCTTTATCTTGGATTCTAACTTTAAGTCCCGGAGTATGCTGTCGAGGAATTCATCAACCACGATTATCACATCATCAAAAGAATTGTTTGATAGGAATTTTTCCAATGAATTAACAAATGTTGGATATTCATTTGAATTGCCAAATTCAATTTTTCTCTTGGATATCAAATTGTGGGCGGCCGGATAAAGATCTGAAATTTCAGCAGGTATGATTCCAATAAAAGGATTATAAGCGCAAATTTGATAATCCGAAAATCTCATTGACAATTTATGATATTCTTGAGAACAATAAAAGGGAGAAACTTGAGTATCAGGATATAGAACAAGCTTTTTTTTGTTGGTACTAAATGAATTGAAAACCCTTCTTAATCTAGAGGCCTCTGGTCGATACTGGTCGATAGAATCCATAAAAAAAATTGCTTTTTTCTTGAACAAAGGTGTGCCATCTTCTAAATATTCATAGTTGATAAATAATTTGAAGGCCTCCATTAACTTAGGATGAGCCCGTGCCTTTTGTCCAACATATTCCCAGAGTCTACCATCCATGATAGCCTGTCTTACCGACAGAACTTCGGATCTTAAAACATACAGATTATGCTTTGCCAATTTATCTATCCTCTCATCACGTTCCAGATCAAGAAATTCTTTAACTTTCAAATTAATACAAATTGGACATTGGCATGAAAGATAGGTTAACTTGTCCAGTTTTGACGTTCCATTGGGATGCATGTACCTGTCGTCTCTTGCATAAAGCATGTAAGATGCAGAATCGAACGTATCACATCCTAACGCTACCACCAAAGGTATCGTTAGTGGATGACCGGCTCCAAATAGATGAATGGGCTTGGACATAACTACTGATTTCAAGGCTGCTATCATTTCAGATAAAATTCCAAATTCATAGGACTCTAGTAATTGCACAGGGCTTCCCAGAGCCATCATTTCATATCCCATTTCATCGAGTAACCCAGCAGACCTCTTGACCAAATCAAGATGTTCGGCGCCCTGCACCGGACCCACCCAAACAGAATTTCCATTATTGTTACTCCTAATGAGATTTAGTGTTTCTTGAGAATTTTTGATAGTTTCATTAACGTACATTTCGGCTACCTCATGTCGCAAGCCGTATCCTGTCGGTTTATCGAGCGGGACACAAATATCACTTTTAATATCCGATTCAAATTGGGCTATGAAGGAAGGCTCTGGTTCAATTGAACCGTATTCAAGAACTTGGTAACCACCGGAATCTGTCATTATCGGACCATCAAAGTTTATTATTTTATGAATTCCTTTTTCTCGAGCACTATCGCCGTATTGTTTCAACGTGATATACGCGTTTGTGATAACTGCTTCAAAACCTAATTTTTTTAGAAAGTTTATGTCTACAGATTGCGAAACAGGATGAATCACAGGTAGGAATGCAGGAGTCTCAAAAGTCCCACTAGGAGTCTTGATTTTTCCTATCCTTCCTGCTAGGTCAGAATATCTGACCTCAAATAACAAATTTACTTCTTGAACTCCCTCATGAATTCTTCATAAATTGATTTAACCCTGTCAGCAGCCAGACCCGTACCTTCCTCTATCCCATGTTCAGTTACTTTGATCTTATCCATCACTATTATTGCATTCACATCCTCCCTGATTTTTACTAGCCCCGGAAATACTCTTGACAGGCGATCTGCAAGACCCTTAAGATCAAAAGGTTTTTCCAAGAGCTTTATTTCTTTGACAAATGATCCATTTATGACAATTCTCAATATTCCTTGACCTTCTACATTTTCAAGAACAGTGTCCAATCTTTCATCGACAGCACTTAACGTTCCATTATAGTTCTTGTCATAGGAGGTCTCTATAGAAACTTTTTTTCCTACGAATTGGAGTATTTCTTCATAAAACTTCCTTATAGTTAAGGCAGACATTTTTTCAACTAGGAATGTTTCTTAAAGTTCTATATATGAGTTTCAATAATACGTTCAGGGTTTACAGACGCTAATATCATTTTAATTTCCTTATTATGATTTCAAACAGCCGACCACGGTTATTATAAATCAACTTTTTTTAGGGAACGTACGTAATTCATTACTTTTACACCTTAAACAGAGCCTTTCTTCCAAATTTCCAAGATAACAAGTGTAATAGCATTTACGACATTGCAGGCGGGATATACCATCTCTTATTCTTACGAATTTATATCGCCGTTCTAGGAATTTACATGATATTAGATTTTCCAATACTACTTTTAAGATTGAAGCAATATGCCCTGGTTCTGCATTTCTATACCTGAGATAAGTTTTAACCATGTTGCCAGGGATGTGTTCTATATCAAATTGCAATACTCCTGTATTATAATTTCTAAACATGAAATCTCTGAAGTACCACTCTGTTTCATTTATTTCAATATCAGTCATCTTGTCAATTGTATTATTGATAGAAGAATAAGATTGAATATGTTTACTCATTAGTATTTGAGAAACTATTTAAAAATAATTAATTGATTAAGTAAGTGAATAAGTATGCAATGGAATTTGAATAATTTTACGAAAATAGCTTTTACCAAGTTAATTCAACCATTTGGAGAAGACCTTAATGATGTTGTGAAGATTACCAAGGCTTTTGGTTTCGCTGCTAACGTGTATTCGGGACTATTTAGAAATGAAAGTCAGGAGCCCTACATCAATCACGCCATGAAGGTGGCATTAATATTATCTGATGAACTAAAGGTTAGAGACGTAGATACAATTTGTGCAGCTATTCTACACGATGCCATTGACAAAGGTAAGGACGTCAATGAAATTGTTGAAGAATTGAAATTGAATTTTGGAGAAAATGTTTACTACACCATCAGGAGCTTGACTGAACCGAAAACAAATGAAGAAAACAGAGAAAAATTGCTTGTCAATTATTTTGATAACATTTCAAAAGG
>Ga0247801_1000320_pt1 | contig 6316 bp, 9 predicted proteins | sample UWRJS001104B6_FD_180941 | JGI IMG/M metagenome (GOLD analysis project Ga0247801, IMG submission 180941) | Soil microbial communities from Arlington Agricultural Research Station in Wisconsin, United States - UWRJ-S001-104B-6 | ecosystem: Environmental > Terrestrial > Soil > Agricultural land... | reverse complement strand
CGGGTGGCACAGCACCAGCACGGCCGGGTTGCCCCGGCACTGCGTCAATGTGCGCAGGATGCGTGCCCAGGCGCCCATCTGCACGTTGTGGTTCTCGTCCTCGCCGGGGAAGAACGCGGCGCTGGTGTCCACCACGATCAGCGACAACGGCCTGGGCGTCAGGCTGGCCATGGCTGGCCGATCGTCGATCTGCTGCCGCAGCGCGCTCGCATCAGCCTGCGTCATAGGAAAGTTTCCCGGCATCACGCTGATGGACGTATGCACGGGGTCGATGCCGTAGTGCTTCACGGCGGCATGGCACCGGCCGCACAGGTCATCGGGGTTCTCGCCCGCCAGGAAGATCACCTCGCCCGGCTCCACCTCCAGGCTGCCCAGGTTGCGCCCGGTGGCGATGTGAACCCCCAGGCATAGCGCCACGGCGGTCTTGCCGTGCCCGGTGGCTGACGTGAGCGCGAGCAGCCTGCCGCGCTGGATGATGCCGTCCACGATGTAATCGGGACGCTGGAACGTCGCCAGGAACGCGGGCCATTCGAGCAGCGTGCGCGGCTGCGGCGGCGCGGTGCCGGGGTAGGGATTGCCTGCCGGGCGCGCCTGCGGCTCGGCGTCCCAGTCGTAGTTCTCGCCCGCCGCCGCGCGCGGGGACTCTGCTGACGCATCGTGGCCGTTGGGCTTGGGCTTGGCCGCCTCGTCCGCGACCTTGGTGTCCCACTGCGACATCGCGTAATGCCACTTGCGCTGAAACTCCGACCAGCCGCGCCCTTCCCGTTCCAGCCGATCGGCCTTGGCATTGTGCGGGCCGGGGATGCGGCTATCGACAAGCTCCAGCCACGCCAGGAACGCATCGGCGCAGGCGCTCGCGCTCTGGCTGGGGGTGGGTGGGATCGGGCAGGCGCGATACCAGTCCACGATGCGCGCCCACACCAGCTTGTGCATCTTGTCTTCGCGGCCGTCGCTGACGGTGTTGGCCAGGGCGTCGGCCAGGGACCCGTTGACCGTATGCGCTGGCATGGGTGCCTTAGGTCCACGGCTTGACTCGCGCGCTTGCGGCGCAGCCGCGCCGATGAGCGTGGCGGCACGCGCAAGGAACTCTTGCACAGCCTCCTCGGTGATGGCGGGGAGGCTGTCGCGATGAATGTCGCCGGGGGCCTCGGGGAACCACGTCAGCGCGGCGCCGCTGTAATGCGCACCGAAGGCGACGAATTGCTGGCCGGCGCCGAGAGCCTCGATTTTGCCGACCGCGCTGGCGATCGACAGCTTGCGCGGCTCGCCCTCGGCGGCGCGGTAGAGCGCCAGCGTGCGTGAGCTATTGTCGCGCTGGCGCAGCGGCGCCGCACCCAGCATGTCAGTCAGCAGCGCGACCACGCTCCGCGCCACCTCGGAGTTGTCGATGTCGATGTCGATCGCCCGCAGGCCGTCGGCGAGGATGCCGGTATTGAGCGCGTGCGCGACCGCCACCTTGCCGACGACGAAGGGCGGGGTGGCCAGCGCGCTCTCGCGCCATGCCTTGCCCAGCGGCGCCTTGCCGCTGCGCTCATCGCCCAGGACCGGGTTGTTGACCGCGACCGGTCGGAACCCGGCGTCCCACAGGCGCACCCTGGCGGCGGTGGCCGCCTCGATGCTCGGCAGCGGCATCGTGACGTATTCATAGGGCGCGTCGTCAAAGCCGTGTGACGGATCGTCGCTCATGCCGCCCGCCCGCGCAGGCGCGCATTGCAACGAATGGCGATGGGTCGTACTTTATGTGCAGCCATGATCGACGTGTCCTCGTCGTGACGGGTGGATCGGACGGGGCCGGCGCTTCCAACGCTGGCCCCGTTTTTATTGCGCTGTCCCCCTCGGGATCGGCCACCCTGCTTCACCCAGCCGAAGGCTGGCAAGGGGGTGCCGGATCACACCACCGGTTGCGTCACGTGACACTCGGGAGGCACCAGGGCTGGTTACCAGCCCGTCACCCAGCCGATGATGGCCCAGAAAATGACGAACCACACGACGCCGAAGATGGCGCCGAAGAATTTCATCATCCCGGTGATGACCCGGTTGCCGACCTCGGTGTACCAGATTTCCCCGATCGCGTTCCAGGCGAACACGCAGGCGAAGAGGGTGGCCCCGAGAACCAAAAGGAAGTGCATCACCCGTCCTCCCCGTCGGAGGTCAGGACGAAAGGGGCGCTCACGCGCCCTCTCCCTCGGAGGTCAGGTCGTCGAGCCATGCGCGATCGGCGGCCAGCCCGGCCTCGTCCTGCCGCGCCTGCAAGATGGCGCGCGCGGCGGCGACCAAGCCCAGGCCGACCTTCAGCGCGTCCTCGGCCGAGTAGAGCAGGCAGGTGCGAACGGTGTCGCGGTCGTCCTCGACGGCCGCGTCGTGCAGCGCGACCTCGCCCGAAGCGATGTCGGCGTCCACGTCCGCGACGTGCTCGAAGCCGGGGGCGGTGTCGGAGAGGGTGATGGAGATGTTCATGATCAGGGTCCTTGAGAGAGGGTGAAGGCGCCCCCGCAGGGGCGCCGCAGGCGTCAGGCGTCGACGCGCACCTTGATGCGCAGGGTGGTGACGACGCTGGTCTTCAGCGGCGCCGCGTCGCCCAGCAGCTTCTTGGCGGCGGCGGTGTCGAGCGCGGTGCGCTCGGCCAGGGTGACGAAAACGTCGGCGGTGTGGCCGGCGACCACTTCCAGGCCGGTGGCCAGGATGGCGTCGCGCGCGGCGGCGACGGCGGCGTCCGCCTTCTCGGCGGCGGCCTTGGCGAGAATGTAGGCGTGGACGAGATCGGCGGTGGGGGCGTTGGAGAGCATGAGAAGGTTTCCCGTTCTGACGCCGGGGGCGGGATGCCCGCCGGCAAGGTGGTTTGTAGGCTTCTGCTGACGGCCCGTCAACAGGGAAGATGATCAATCCCGAAACCTCGCCGTTTTTTCGCGAGGTTAGGCCTCGGGATTTTGTCAAGTTTAAACCGTGCGTTTTCAGTCGCTTGCGAAAAAGCACGCGAAATCACCGCAAAAAGGGGTCGATTTCGCGTGTTTTCGGCGTTTTTCGGCGTGTTTCGCAGAGTGCTACATTCCCCAAATAGGGGGGGGCTCAGAAGCCCCGCCGCTTGGCCTCGCGCTCCTCCTCCGCCTCGGGATCGCGGAGGTCCACCAGGACCTCCTTCGCCCGCGTGGCGGCCACGTAGCAGAGGTTGTCCTCCTGCTGTAGCTGCCACGCCTGCCGGGCGTAGTAGCTCGGGCACAGGCCCCGATCGAGCCAGTAGACGGTGCCCCACTCGCGGCCCTTGGACTTGTGGATGGTCGACAGCACCAGCATGTCGGTCACATCGTTGGCGAAGATGCCGTTGATCGCGTCGACCACCGCCTGCACGCTGTCGCGGCGCTCGGCGCGGCACTGGTCGATGATGACCTGCAAGGTGGCCACCTGATCCTCGACCGACTGCGCGCGGCTCTCGTTCTTCTTCGCCAACGCCTTCGGGATTTCGCGCGCGGCCCAATCGGCGAGCTTGCTCTCCAGCCCGTGCAGGGTGGTGACGCCGCCCCACTTGGTGGCCAGCTTGATCAGCCCCAGGCCGATGTCGCGGCCCTCGACCCGGCATGCGATCTTGCTGCGGATCAGGTCGAAAGCCAGTTCCACCAGCGGCTTGGTGTTGCGGCACAGCACCGCCGCAGAAGCGAGCCCGGCTTGGTGGCGCAGCGCCGACACCTCCATGGTGCGGACCTCGCCCTCGGGCGCGCTCTCGTGCGCCTCGATATGCGACACCCACTGCTGAGCAAACGCGACGACGGCTTTGGGGCAGCGGTAGGTGGTGGTCAGCGGCATGCGAACCGCGTTGAAATCCTGGGCAATCAGGTCCAGGGAGTCGCTGTCGGCGCCGGTGAAGCCATAGATGGCTTGGTGCCGATCGCCGACCGCCACGACGCGGCCGCCGGGGGCCAGGATGGCGCGCACCAGGGCGCGGCGGGCCGGGTTGGTATCCTGGGCCTCGTCCACGAACACCCACCGGTTGCGCCAGAAGCGGACCTTCTTCACCAGCGGCAAATAGACCATGTCGTCGAAATCGATGATGTCGGTGACCGCGTTGCTGCGGCGCAGCAGTTCGATGCCGGCCTTCACGAACGCCTCGGCGGCGTCGTCGTCCTCGCCGGCCACGTCACCGATCTGCACGTCGAAGTGCTGAATGATGTCATACCACAGGCTGTGGTCGTCGATGCTGCCCATCACGCCCAGGGCGCGCTGCTTGGCGAGGCTCACAAGCTGGCACAGCGTGCCCAGGGCCGGGTGCTTGGCGCTGTTCAACTGCACGGCGGCGAGATCGGCCAGCTTGTTGGCGTCCACCTTCACCTGCGGGAACGCCTTGCGATAGGCGCGAAAGCCGAACGAATGGATCGTGCCGGCCTCGGCGGTCTTCCAGTCGATGCCGCGACGCTGAAGCTTGCCCTTGATTTCGTCGGCGATCTTCTTGTTATACGCCAAAAAAGCGACGCCGCCGCCGGTGCGCTCGATCGCCTCGATCAGGGTGGTGGTTTTGCCCGCGCCGGCAACGGCTTCGAGCACGCAGGAGCCGGAGCCGGCGCTGATCCAATCGAGGAAATCGGCCTGCTGAAGGCTGGGAGAGAACGGCATGATGGAGGTCCTTATCTCAGGAGCGGGCGCGATTGCCCTGCCCCCTCAATAAGGTCCTGCTGACATTCGGTCAACAGATATTTTGCGAATGATCGAGCGGATTTAGCTTTTTCCGGGGGTTCCCGAACGCCATCACGGCGGCGTTCAGGGTCACCTCGATCAGGCGTGCAAGCTGCTGGCCGCGCAGGATTTCCTCGTCGATCGTCGCCGGCACCGGCAGGCCGGTGATATCGATCCTGACGGTGCTGGCCGGCTCCGTCATCCGGGGAGTGACGCGGATATACCGGGCCGTGAACCGCGTCTTGGCGCGGCTCACGCCGCCACCTCCGACTTCCGGGCCTCCCGCTCCGCTTTCTCCCGCGCCACCCTCTCCGCGCTCCGCTGGGCGCGCTCCATCAAGGTCTGCATTTCAGGGTCCAGGTGAAATATCAGCGGTAGGTTCAGCCCCCGCCCGGCGTCGAACAGCGACCACGAATAAGGGCTGCGATGCTGCGCGATGACGGCGGCATGGAGCACCACGCCGCAGTAGGTGACCCCCTTGCCATCGCGCAGCGTCGGGTCAACCACGGCGCCACACGGGGTGATCGCCCAGGCATGGTGAAACGGCAGGGGGAAGCCGTCGGCGCGCACCGCGTAGCCCTCGCAGTAGCGCAGGCCCAGCCTCGTGCCCTCGCACACCCGCTGGGCATTGGCGAAGCACTGCTTCTCGGGCCGCAGCTTGTAGGGATACTGCAACGGCGCGTGAACAAAATCGCGGCCGTTGCGGGCGATGAACTCGGGCAGAATCCACGGCCCCCGTGACTGGCCGGCATTGATGCTCAGGAAGCGCCAGGAATTGGCCTCCCTGCTCAGGATTTGACGAAGCTTGGTCATGTTTTGTTCCTCGGTCCTTCGATTCGTGGCGATCACAGCAGCACGCCCTGGCGCGCCCTGCGGGCCGCCCGCACCGCGCGCCACCAGATCGGCGTGCCGGGGGTGACCGTGCGCAGCACGCTGCCGCCCCGCTTCAGGGCGATGACCACCTGCACCACGTGATCGACGACGCCGGTGCCCAGCACCACGTCGTAAGTCTGCGGCTTGTGTGAGCCTCGGCAGGTCACTCGCAGCAGCATCACCGATCCTCCGACAGCGGCAGGGTGGGCACCGCGACGCCGGTGCGGTTGATCACCCGCTCGACCTGGGCGTCGATCGCCGGGAACAGGTGGCGCAGGTCCCGGTCGGTGGCGCCCTGCACCACCCGCCCCGCGATCGGCAGGCCGCTCGCCTGCGCCCAGGCATCCAGGGCGTCGAGGACCGCGTTGCGCGCGTCCTGCACCAGCCACTCCCGACAAAGGTAGGGGCGGCTCATCACACCACCTCCCGATCGGCCGCGTGCCGCACGAGGTGGCCATACTTGGTCAGCACCTCCAATGCCCACCGCGCGTCGGGCAGGTTCTCATGCGCGATCACGGTGGCGCAGCGCAGCGCGTAGCCGCTGCCGGTCAGGCTGACCTTGTCGCCGTCGTCGAAGTGAATGGTCACGGTGTCTGTCATCGAAAAGGTCCTTGTGCGCGGGCAACAGCGCCCAGCCCCTCCTTACCCGTCCGCTGACGCATCGTCAACAGGAGACGTCCAAAAGTTTTGCGTTTTTTTGGTTGACGGATAGACAGCGCCGGTCCACCCTGACTGCCCTGAACGCAACCCAAGGAAGCCCAATGGCCTATTTTCGGCTGGA
>Ga0247801_1000314_pt1 | contig 6402 bp, 6 predicted proteins | sample UWRJS001104B6_FD_180941 | JGI IMG/M metagenome (GOLD analysis project Ga0247801, IMG submission 180941) | Soil microbial communities from Arlington Agricultural Research Station in Wisconsin, United States - UWRJ-S001-104B-6 | ecosystem: Environmental > Terrestrial > Soil > Agricultural land... | reverse complement strand
CGCTAATACACCTGCTGCTCAGTATTACTTGGTGGGCGCAAGAATGATTGTGCCATTTAAAGATAGGTTATTATTTATTGGTCCAGTCATCCAAACATCTGCGGTTGATAGTCAAATTTATTTACAAGACACTGTAATTTATAGTGAAAATGGTACAACATACTACACGGCTTCATTTGCTTCCACGTCTGACAACGATGTAAATTTATCTACGACTATATTTAATCCTATCCTAGTTCCTTTAAATCAATCTGCTATTCCAGCTGCATATTTTGAAGATATAACTGGTTTTGGAGGCTTTATAAGTGCTGGAGTGGATCAGCCAGCGATTACCGTTTCCACAAACGAAGATGTGTTAATGATTGGATTTGATCCAAATCTACAAACCAAATTAATCTACAGTGGAAATGACATCACCCCTTTCAATTTCTATCTAATAAACTCAGAATATGGTGCTAGCAGTACATTTTCTTCTATAAACCTAGATAAGGGAGTTTTTACGACGGGTACTAGAGGTATAGTGATCTCATCTCAAGATCAAGTTTCTAGAATTGATTTAGATATACCTGATCAAATTTTCCAATTTAATTTACTTAACAATGGAAATGAACGAGTCACTGCTCAAAGAGATTTTATAAATGAATGGATCTATTTCACCTATTTGTCGAATGAATTAGCTGTCGACAACGAAAGTGAAGTTATATTTCCAAATCAAACATTATTTTATAATTATAGAGATGGTTCTTGGGGGATTTTTAATGAGTCCTATACACATTATGGACAGTATGTTCTTCAAACTGGGTTAACATGGGCAACAGTTGGTGAAATTTATCCTCGATGGAAAGATTGGAGTGATCCATGGGATAGTGGAGAAACAACAGCTTGTCAACCTGATATCATAGCTGGTAATCAGCAAGGTTTTGTTCTAATTCGTGACGAAGGAACTGGAGAAGGCCAATCTCTATCTATAAAATCATTTACAGCAAGTGAAGTAACGTCTCTAGATCACGGACTAAATCAAGGTGATTATATATTAATCACCGGTGCTTTAGGCCCAATCGGACCACAAGTTAACGATCTTATTTTTTCAGTAGATTTTGAGATTACAAAAGACACCTTTACCCTTAACCCTACTATTGATGGGGACACATATTTAGGTGGCGCCGTAATAAAAAGATTTTATGTCCCATTTATTCAAACAAAACAGTTTCCTATGTCTTGGAGTATGGGAAGAAAAACAAGACTAGGAGTTCAAAGATACCTTTTCACTAAGACTTCAGACTCCGAAGTAACTTTAAATATATATTTGAGCCAAGATTCCAATAATCCTTATAATTTTGGCCCAGTGGTTCCTTCATTGGCACCAGATAACAGTTCATTAACGTTCAGTTCAACGATTTTTACATGTCCAGAAAGCACGAATCTTGGGTTGACTCCTGCAAATATAAATTTGCAAACACCTACAGCAGATAACCAAGCGCAATTATGGCATAGAGTAAATACGTCATTGATAGGAGACACCATCCAATTAGGTATTACAATGTCAGATAAACAAATGAGAGAAGTAGATGACGATGGAAGTCCAGTAAATGCAACAGCAGAAATAGAGTTCCACGGATGCGTAATTGATGTAACCGCCTCGCAGATGTTAGTATGAGTAATATTATCAATCAAGCGGCCTATATTAAATCGTCTAGAGAATTTCCTGTTGATCTTGCGCAGATCTCAAACATACTTACTCGATCATATGTTGAGATTGCTACAGCAATAAATTTAAGAACGATTGGCCTTTTTCCATCAAATAAATCTGCTATTACTGGAAATTCTTATTATATATTACAAAATAAAAAGCAGCAGAGTCTTAGACAGGTTTATGTATTTACATCGACGGCAAATATTGCACATCAAATTCCTCTTAGTACTTCTGCCTATATTGCTTCTATGTACGGTCAATTCACAAATGGTACTGAATGGTATGGTCTAATAGCCGCATCTCCAACAGCTATATTAGGGCAAAGATCCTTTTATTTAACGAATACAGATATTGTTTTTGTTGCAGGAGGAGGAAGCCCGGCATTACAGAAAGGAATTATTGTAATCGAGTGGATTTCTCAGGTATAATAAAGAAAATATGGGGTGATTATGGGTTTTTATGACAAAATATCTGGTATGCCTTCTGGGGCTTATTCATCACAGCAAGCCGGCAACATGCAAAAGGAAAATGTTCCTTCTGGTTATAGGCAATTCCAACTGCAAAACTATACGCCTGAGCAAATGAAGCTCCATCAAAGCTTATATGGACATGTTGGACAGGATAGTTACTTATCGAAACTTGCTCAAGGAGATGAAGACATTTTTAATGAAATAGAAGCGCCCGCACTTCGTCAATTTAATGAATTACAAGGCGGTCTAGCATCACGATTTAGTGGAATGGGGATGGGATCACGCAATAGTAGTGGTTTTCAAAATACTGCAAATTCAGCAGCTTCAAACTTTGCTCAAGAATTACAAGCAAATCGCCAAGCTCTATCTAGACAAGCTTTGCAAGATTTGATGGGTTATAGCAATGAGATTTTAAATCAAAATCCATATGAGAAAGGTCTTGTTGAGAAAAGACAGAAGCAAAGTAGTGGATGGGGTGGAGTAATTGGAACTGGTATAGGAGCTGCTGGTGGTTTTATGCTGGGAGGTCCAATGGGAGCATTTGCAGGAGCAAAAATAGGTCAAAAAGCTGGTTCAGCATTTTAGAGGTGATATATGGTTCAAATTCTTAAAGCAGTTCCTAAAAAGCCTTCTTTTGGGCAAAGATTGAATGAAGGTCTTAAGAAAGGTTTAAAAGAGTATGATAAATATAGAAAAAACGAAGAAGAAAGAGAAAATCAAGTTTTAGAAGATGAATATGGAATAAAGGCAAGAGGCCTTCGAGGAGAAACAAGAAAACTTGTAATTCCTGAGTTATTAAAACAAGGAATTAAATCACAAAATACTGGCCATGAACTTCTTCAAAATAAAAAAATTCTTTCTAACATGGAGCAAGAGTTTGAATTAGAAAAAGGTGCATTAGACCCATATGTAAAGAACCCAGAGTTTGCTAGAAAAATCTATCAACCTAAGCAAAAAACTAAAACACAAGCTTCCCAGCCAATAGATCAAGAACAGTTAGAAAGAATAAATGCAATTACTGAGACGGATAACTTTAAAAATGCAACACCTGCTCAAAAGACAAGTCTCCTTCATAAGGGTGGAGTTTCTAAAGAAAACGCATCTGCTGTAGTTAATCCCTTTATTGAAGAAGAAAAAATAAATGAAAAGAGACAGACTCGTGAAGAATTAGCATTTGATAGGTCTTATACTGCGCAAGAACCTTTTATGAAAGAGGTTACAGACAAGTATAAATCATTTGAAACGGAGATGAAACCGCGTTTACTTCAAATGAGAAATATCCCAGATGAAAAATTAATATCTCCTACTGGGGCAGTATTTTTAGAACAGTTAGGAATTCCATTAGGAGCATTAGAGGATCCTTCCAGTGAACTATATCAGAAATTAAGTTTAGACCTCCTTAAAGGCCTCCCAGAAACTTATGGGAATAGAATTCTTAAAGTTGAAGTTGATAACTTTTTAAAGACAATTCCTTCTTTGATGAATAGCCCTGAGGGAAGAAGAATGATTGCTAGTAATATGCTCAAACTGGGAGAAATGAAAGAAGTTTATTATGACGCAATGAGAACAAAACAAAGGGAAGCGCTGGATAATAGGAAACCCCTAGCAAAAGACTTTCAACAGGATGTTTTTGATCAAGTAAAGCCTCAAATTGATAGAATAAATAATGAATTTGTCAAAATGGCAGAAATTAAACAAGTACCACCTAATACAATTCCCTTTTTTTCACCTAGTGGAGAAATAGAATTTGTTCCAAAAGAACATGCTCAATGGGCACAAGAAAATGGGGGACGAAGAATATGGTAAATCCACAATGGGGGTCCTTTCAAAAGCCGAATGAAAATGATTTTGAAGAAGAATCCGAACTACAAGAATTCGAACAAGAATTACCTGGAAAAACTCAAGATGATGAAATGCCTGAGGGAAATAAACCAGAATGGGGAGATTTTCAAACTGTAGAAACATATCAAGGTGAACCGGACCCTCAAAAAGATGAATCTTTTCTTTCGTTTATTTCTAGGAATGCATTATCGAATACTCTTCGAGTTGTAGAAAAAATAGGTGGTTCAGCAGGTGATTTAGAAAAGTTTGCAAAAGATGCGCTTGTTAATTTGCCAAGTAAGGGTGGTTTTTTAGGGGAAGCTATATCTGAATGGGTTGGTAAAGACCGTTGGGAAAAAATCGTTCGAGGTAATCCAGAACATCAAATGTTTCCTACTTCACAAAATTTAAAACAAGCAACTGAGGCAATTACAGGAGATTATACTAAACCTAAAGGTCCAAAGGAGAAGAGTTTTCAAGAAGGTTCTGAAGACGTAGGTTCATTAATTGGTGGTAAATTGCTTGGTAGGACCAATCCTTTAACACGAGATACAATTCTAACGCCTGCGGCAGCAAATGCAGCGAAAGAAATGGTAGAATATTTAGGATTTGGGGATGATGCTGCAAATAAAGCGAAAATGGCAGTTTGGCTTCCTATGTCTTTAGCATTTAATGTAAATGCACCTGCTTATGCATCGCAAATGATGAATAACGGTAGAAATGCAGTGCCTCAAACAGTTCAATCGAATGTTCCACGTTTAAGTTCTCGATTAGACGCTTTAGAAAGATCTCCTCTTATGTTAAGCGCTGATCCACGTTCTGATCTTGCAAGACAACAAATAATGAGAATTCGAGATGATCTTGCCAATGGTCAATCAAGTGTTAGATCTTTAATGACTACTTATGACGGAGTTAATGCCGCTAAGAGAACCAGGGGAATGTTTGATTTAGGTAGAAATGATAGAAATTTTGCACGTGCTAGGATTAATGAAGTAAATAATGTTTTAAGAGAAGAGATAAGAGAGTCAACGTTAAATAACCCAGGCGCATTTCAACAATGGCAAAATGGAGTTACTGCATGGAGTGTGATACATCAAAGCAATGCAATAACAAATTGGGTGGAAGAATTAGCGCGAGGACCATATGCAAAAGCATTAACAGGTCCAACAGCTGCTTTATTTGGGGTAGGAGCTTACGGAGGAATTAAAGGGCCTTTAGTAAGTGGCGCTTTAGGTGCTACCGTTCCAGCAGCCTATAAATCAGGACAGACTTTATATAGAATGTGGAACGATCCAAATTTAGCTAGATATTATTGGGATTCGATTAGAGCTGCACAAACGCAAAATGTACCAGCTTTCATAAACAATTATGAAAAGCTTGATAAAGAGTTGAATAAATCACAATCTTCCAAGAAAAACACAAAAAACAACAAAAATAAGTAAATATGTCATAAAAAACATCTTATTTCCTTCCCTTTTCCTCTAAATTACCCATTCTCATCTTAAACTCTTGATCCTGCAAAGCTAACCTAGCGTGAAAATCCTTCATTTCTTCTTGGATAGTTCTAATGTGATTATCCATATGTCGCCAGTCATTCCGTGATTCTGTTCGGAACCAGAGGACTAGACTAGCATTTCCTACGAAAAAAGCAGCGAGTTGAATCCAGTCCATTATTTCATCTTCTCCTCTAATATCCTTTCAATCAGATCTTGCATATCAAAAAGAGCTATCCTATGAATCTCACATCGAGCAATTCGGTAAGACGACTTCGTTGACTCATTTATTCTAAATGCATGAAGTTTCCCGCTTCTTATCGCTCTTATAACTGTATTGTAATGAACTCCAACAAGTGAAGCAAACTCCTTTACAGACAAAAACTCTTTTTCAAGCAGGTTTATTTTATACATATCGCTCATATTTTGTAAAGCCTTGTTAATGATGGTGAAACTCAAAATAATTACTATTGCTACAGTTTATTTTATACGACAATATGCAATTTTAAAACGAATCATTAAAAAGAGGTTATATATGGGAACGGCATACGGCATAGGCGGATTAATAAGTGTTCCACCAGGAGCAATTAGAGGAATAGGTGCTCCACCAGATAGTTTTAAAGGACAACTTGGACAGATGTACTTTGATACGTCACAATCACCACCAGTATTATTTATTTATAACGGAATAAGTTGGGATGAGGGTGGTAATCCAGTTGCTACGACTACAGAAAACGGGATTGTTCAGATTGCTACTTTAGCAGAACTTGAAAATGGGACAGCACCAGCAGATTTTTTTGTTCCTTCTGCTGATGATGTATTTACTTTTGTTAATTCTGTCGCAGTAGCTGGCGGTACAGTAGCTACAACAGCAGTTCAAGGGATTGTTTTTCTTGCCACAAATGCTCAAGCAGTAGCTGCAACC
>Ga0247801_1000313_pt1 | contig 6404 bp, 9 predicted proteins | sample UWRJS001104B6_FD_180941 | JGI IMG/M metagenome (GOLD analysis project Ga0247801, IMG submission 180941) | Soil microbial communities from Arlington Agricultural Research Station in Wisconsin, United States - UWRJ-S001-104B-6 | ecosystem: Environmental > Terrestrial > Soil > Agricultural land... | reverse complement strand
CGTCCCGGTCGCACCGACCGCGATCGCTACGCCGGTCTCAGGCCCAGCCGCCGAGGCGACCGGCACCGTGGTGATTGACACCGACCCCGGCGGGACGTCGATCAGCGTCATGGGCAACTTCACCGCCACGCCGAACGGAAGCCACGCCACGATGGCGGCACCTGCGGTGAATGCCGCCATCACCGGCCTCGTACCGGCAACGCAGGTAGGAGTTGGCGGCTCAGGGCCGCTCACGGTTAACGGCACCGGCTTCACGCCGCAGTCCGTGGTCAGCGTCAACGGCGTGCCGCAGACGACGCAGTTCAACAGTGCCACGCAACTCAAGGTGCTGAATGCGCCGAGGAGGAGCAGCGCAGGAAACTTGCCGGTTATTGTGACGACCGGCTCCTACTCTACTGCGGCAACGAACTGGGCGTTCACATGAGCATCAAAAGCATCAACGAGCCGTTGGGACCGGGCCGGACGACGATGGTCCTCCCTGCCTCCATCAACGAGCCGCCGTCGGTTGACGATTTGCCGCCGGACGCAATCCCCGAGCCGACCATCACTTCGCTGTCACCGGACGGCGCAGTGTTGGGCGAACCCAGCTTCACGATGTTCGTCTCCGGCACCAACCTGTTCGCCCAGAGCGTTATCGTGTTTGCCGGGCAGGACGAGCCGACGACGCTCAACGCCGACGGAACGCTCTCGACCGGCATCAACATGGACGTCTGGCATGGGCCAGACACCGTGCAGGTCAGCGTCAAGAACGGCAGCAAAATGAGCAACGAACTGCCGTTCACGTTCGCTGCGCCGACAACCAGAGGAGCGAGACATGGCAAGGGAGCCAGAGCATAAGACGCCGGAGCCTAAGACGGAGGCGCCGAAAACACCGGACACCACCAACACCCCGGTGAGCATCAACGAGCCGCCGGGATCGGGAGCGGTGCCGGACGATCAGAAGCCGGAGGATCAGAAGCCGGACGACAAGCGATCGAAGAAGTAGGAGACAGACATGGGCATGCCGGTCGTTACGGTAGCAGCGGGCGGCATGCCTGTTGTCGATGTCACGGCGACCAAGCCGGACCTTGGAATGCCGGTGACGGAGGCGGCGAACAAGTATGGCGTGGCGGTGACCAAGGTCGCGGTCTACGGACTGCCGGTGACCTTCGTGGCGCCGCCGCTTGTTTCACGAGAAACAAATGACAGCGAAGCTGACCGAAGTGGCGCCGGGAAAGTGGCGCATCGACAAAAGGCAAATCGCCCCAGCGCGAAGTGATCTGGCGGTGCCCTATGTCATTAGCGACACTATGGAGCCGACTGAGCAGGTGGATGGGCGGTTTTACACTTCAAAGGCCACCTTCCGCGCCGTCGGCAGAGCGCACGGCCTCATCGAGGTCGGAACTGAGAAGTTCAGGCCCAAAGAACGCGCGACGGCGGGCCGGAAAGAAAAAGAGGCCAGACGAGCAACGCTGAAGAAGGCGCTCGAGCGCTACAAGGCAGGGCATCGTGCCAAGCACCTCGCCTAGACAGAAGAAGTTCATGCGGATTGCGGCGCATGACGCCGGGTTCGCCGCCAAGGCTGGCATCAGCCAGTCGGTGGCGCGGGACTTCTACCGCGCCGACAAGCGACGCGACACGATCAGGAAGGCGATCCGCAGAGTACGAAACGGGAATTGATCTAGATCAACAGCCGCTCAGACCGGCAGGGAGTTTCAAATGTCCGACACCAACATTGCGCCTCCAGCACCGGCGTCAGCACCGTCAGCACCGGCACCGTCCACCGGCGAGGTGGTGATCGACCAGAACCCGGCCAGCGCACCCAAGCCGGTTGGGCCACAGGCGCCGGACGCGCCGGTCGGAGATCTGGAGGGCGGCAAGGGACGTCCGCCCAGTCGCCGTGAGGCCATCCAGAAGGCTTTCGAGCGGGCCAACGTCGAGGAGCAGCCCGAGCATAAGAAAGTGGTCAAGCGCGGCATGGGCGACAACAACCCGCCCGAGACTATGGAGAAGGAAAAGGGCGAGAAGCCGGAGGCGAAGAAGCCGGAGCGGTATCGGGAGGGTGGCCGCTTTGCGAAGGCGCCGGATCAGGCGGAGGCGGGGCGTCAATCAGCGCGTCAGGCGCCAGACGCCGGTAAACCATCCGCGCCGCTTCCCGAAAATGCGCCTTATAGAGAGCCGCCACCGCGATTTTCCGAGCGCGGTAAGCAGGAGTGGGCGTCGGCACCAGAAGGAGTGCGCGGCGAGGTCTATCGAATGGCGAAGGAGTTCGATGGCGCATACCGGCAGTACCGTGGCGACCATGAGGAGATGAACACCATACGCCATTTCCACCAGATGGCGAGCCAGCATGGCACGACGCTGGCGCGGGCGCTCACGAACTACGTTGGCATGGAGCAGAAGCTGCGGCAGGATGTCGTCGGCGGTCTCGACGTCATCATAAGCAACCTGAACCTGCGGACGAACGAGGGGCACAAGCTGACGCTGCGCGACGTCGCCTATCATATTCTCCAGCAGAACCCCGATCAGCACCGGCTCATCCAGCAGGGCAACGCGCAACAGGCGCAGACGCATCAGATCGGCCAACTGCACCAGATCGTGCAGTCTCTTGCGCAAAACGTCCAAGCAATGCAGACTGAGAAAGTATTCGGTCAAACACGGTCAGCCGTGGATCAGTTCGCTGACACGCATCCGAGGTTTGACGAATTGGGCGACCTGATAGAACAGGAACTTAAATTCGGTTTCGACCTCGAGACCGCGTACCTGAGAGCCGAAAGGCTCCGCCCCGCTTCAGGACGAGCGGCTCAGACCCGCAACGGCACACCGGCTCAGACCCGATCAGACAAGTCGATTTCCGGCGCTCCAGATGCTGGCCCCTCAGAAGGGCAGCGGCGGAAAAGCGATAAACCGATTGGCCGACGCGAAGCCATTTCAAACGCAATAAAGCGGGTGAATGGCAGCGTCTAAATTCTGAGGACGGCAGATGCCGAACATCAACGCTAATGCTGCTTATCAGCAGATACTTTCGATGGCGCTCGAAGATCGTTCGAGCGGATACCAAGATCTCGTGTCGGCGAACAACGCTCTGCTCGCCGTCATGCGGCGTAAGGGCCTTTGGCAGACATATTCGGGTCCACGCATTCGACAGACGCTCCAGATCGCCAAGCAAGTCGCGCAGTGGTACAGCGGCTACGACCAGTTGCTGAACCCCGCCATCGACCTGTTCAACGATGCCTACTTCGACCCGAAGATGGTCGTCGTTCCTGTCATCCTTTCGATGCAGGAAATCCTGAACAACGAGGGCGAGGCCCAGTTGATGGACGTCTACGACAGCTACATCGACGCCGCCGAGCGCTCGCTGGAAGATGTCATGGACGCCGCGCTGTACTCCGACGGCACCGCCAATGGCGGCAAGCAACTCACCGGCCTCGCGACTGCGGTGCCGATCGTCACCAACAGCGGATTGTACGGCGGCATCGATCGCACCAACGCGATCTGGCAGACCAAGGCGTACGATGCGCAGACGATGGCGACAGCTATCGGCACGCAGGTGCTGTCAACGACTATCCGCCCGATGCTCAACTTCATCATGACCAAGCAGTCTCGCGGCAAGGACTACGCCGACCTGTTGATCATGTCGCCCGAGCATTACGCGGCCTACGACGCGGCGACTGTCGCCATCCAGCGGCAGACCAACGAGACTTCTCTGGGCAAGCTGGGCTTTTCTTCAGTCGAGTATATCGGTGGCGGCAAGCGGGCCGAGATCGTCCTCGACGGCGGCATTGGCTCCAACATGCCAGCAAATACGACCTTTGGGCTGAACACCGACAGCTTCCGGCTGCGGTACCACCCGAACAGAAACTTCGACAACCTGTTCGACGGCGAGGGCCAGATGCCCATCGATAAGGACGCCATCGCGCAGTTCATTGGCTGGATGGGTGAGTTGACGCAGGTCAACCCGCTCTTCAACTGGCGCTTCTACGACAGCAACCCGGCCACCTAGCTTCGGAGGTCACTCCGAAAAAACTGGAGCCGTCATCGTCACCAGTCCCGAAAACAGGTGTCCCTAACCCCCGATGACGGCTCCAGCCCCATTCCCTCAGACGGAGAATTGAAAATGCCAAAAGATCCCGATGAAGCAGTAGTCGCGCTGTTCAAGCATCACGCGATCAAGAACGAGGACAGGTCGGCGAAGGAAGGCCGACCGATCTATGACGACATGGAGATCGTTGAAATCCGTTTTCCCGGCTCGCGCAGCGTGTCGGTATTTCCGGCGACGGCATTCTCGCACTGGATGAACGACCCGACGACTGGCGAGCAGACCCGCGTCACCTATGCCGAACGGTTTTCGCGCCAGTATCAGCAATTTAAGTCGCACACCGCACAGACCAAGAGCGGCACGCCGCTCCAGCATGTGCCCTTTCTCACCGAGGCCCGTCGGGCCGAACTTCGCGCCCTCAACATCTACACTGTGGAGGCGCTGGCATCTGTCGATGGGCAGGAACTGAAGAACCTTGGTCAGGGAGGTCGCGACCTAAAAAACAAGGCGCAGGAGTTCATCGCCGAGAGCCGACAGGGCGCTCCGAATGCGGCGCTACTCGCCGAGGTCGAGGCGCTCAAGGCCCGCAATGCCATCCTCGAAGAGGATGCCAAAGTGCGGCAGAGCGAAGGTGGCGATCCTTTCGAGAACATGACGCTCGATATGCTGCGTGACTTCATTGCGACCAATACCGGACGCGCACCCCACGGTTCGCTCAATCGCAAGACGCTCGTGCGGATGGCGACGGAGGCACAATCCAAGGTGACCTGATGACGTTACTGTCGGTGACGAAGGATGTCTGCGCGGCAGTCGGCGTTCTGATCCCGCCGACTTCCATATTTACCAGTATCACCGGCAACCGCACGATGCAGGAGATGCTTTCGCTCGCCAACGAGATGGCGCAGCGCATCTCGTACGACACCCGCGAGTGGACAGTGTTGAAGGTGATGGCGGTCATGACCGGCGACGGTATCAAGACCGCCTTCGACCTCCCGGCAGACTACAAGCGCATGCTGCTCACGGCGAACGTCTGGCGCTCCACGCAGACGCAGTTCCCGATGCGCTTCATCGTTGACACCGATGAGTGGATACAGCGCCGGGCGCAGGGCAACTACGACACTCGCGGCGAGTGGACGATCATGGGCGGGAAGATGCACATCCAGCCTGTGCTGAAGGTCGGCCAGACTGCGACGTTTGCCTACCTGCACAAGAACTGCATCACACTCGCCGCCGGAGGCGCCGGTGACGCCTTCATGGCCGACGGCGACAGCTTCGTGCTGGGCGACCGGCTGCTGAAGCTGGGCATGATCTGGCAGTGGAAAGCGTACAAGGGCACGCCTTACACCGAGGACATGGGGACGTACGGCGACGCCCTCACGATGGCGATGGGGACTGACCAGCCAGCGCCGATCTACATTGGCCGCACACCGATCTCCGCCAACGCCGCCACTGCCTATCCATTCCCGGCGCCGACGCCATGAGCCTTCACCAAGCATTTCGCAGGGTGCCGGTGCCGCCGCAGATGGCACAACGCTCGACGCCGTACATCATCCCGGCGCCGACACGCGGCATCGTGCAGAGCGAGAACTACACCTTCATGCAGCCGGGCGCCGCCATCATCTGCGACAACTGGGTGCCGACCATGCGCGGCGTCAAGCTGCGCGGCGGCTGCACACGCTGGTGCGCCCTGCCTGAGCAACTGCCGGTCGTTTCAGGTTTTGAGTACAAGAGCGCCACTACCGAGAGGATGTTCGCTGCTAACGACACCAAGCTGTACGACGTAACCACAAGCGTGCCGGTGCTGGTCAAGGGCGGGCAATCGTCCGGCAACTACGCCGCCACCCAGATGGCGAATGCCGGTGGTGACTTCCTGATTGCCGTCAACGATCGTGGCGACCCGCCGCTGCGCTTCGACGGCACGGCGTGGACCGTTCTCAACGGCGGGCAGATCACTGGACCAGCCGGTACGCCGGTCGCTGTCGGGGAGAACCTCGTCTACGTCTGGAAGTATCGCAGCCGCCTGTTCTTCATCGAGGCCGATAGCATGAATGCTTGGTACCTCGATGTGAACTCGATACAGGGCGCCCTTCAGGTCATTCCGCTTTCTGGCGCCGCCAACAAGGGCGGCAAGCTGGTGTTTGGCGCCACATGGTCGATCGACGCCGGTGATGGCACCGACGACAAGTGCGTGTTCTACACCAGCGAGGGCGAGGCGATCATCTTCACCGGCAGCAATCCGAGCGACGCGGCGAACTGGCGGCAAGAGGGTCGCTATCAGGTCAGCAAGCCGATGGGCATGAACGCGCATATGTCGATCGGCGGTGATTTGCTGATCGCCACCGTGGATGGCATCGCGCCGCTGTCGCAAGCGATCACCAAGACAGCC
>Ga0247801_1000312_pt1 | contig 6414 bp, 6 predicted proteins | sample UWRJS001104B6_FD_180941 | JGI IMG/M metagenome (GOLD analysis project Ga0247801, IMG submission 180941) | Soil microbial communities from Arlington Agricultural Research Station in Wisconsin, United States - UWRJ-S001-104B-6 | ecosystem: Environmental > Terrestrial > Soil > Agricultural land... | reverse complement strand
TTCCGCCGGCTTGGCCGAGCTCTTGCTCTTCAGCTCGTCTTTGTCAGACGCGCCTTGCCCGGTAGTGGACTTCTCAGGGCGCTCGCTCTTTGCCTGGCCCTTACTCATATTCTTGTCAGACGGGCCCTGCTGAGCCTGGCCGCGCATTTCACTCTTTTCGCTCTTTTCAGCCTTGCCCTGCTTACCTTTCATCTCGCGTTGCGAGCCCGAAGCACCGGGTTTCATCTGATCGGATGAGCCGGATGAGGCACCGCGGTCGCCCGCGCTGGGAACGTCGCGCATGCCCTGGGCTGACGCCAGGCCCACGCCTGCCATCAGTGCGACTGTCCCCATCAATAACGTTTTCACACTGCGTTTCATTGTAGTTCCTCTCTGGTTTGTTCCGTGACGAATCCATCCGCCACATGGATTCAAGAGGAAACATTCAGATGCGCGATAACGTTCCCGGATCGCCGCGTTTGATTCACGGGGCATCGGTTACGTGAACGATCACAAGATGGCGAGTGTCTCGGAAACACCACCAGTGCAATCCGAGTTCCGGTAAAATGCGTTGCATCATGAACAATTTTTCAGAATGCGATGTGCTCGTCGTCGGCGCCGGTCCCGCCGGATCCACCATTGCATCTCTTCTCGCGCAGCAACAAAGGCACGTCGTCGTTCTGGAGAAGGAGCGCTTCCCGCGCTTCCACATCGGGGAGTCGTTGCTGCCGCTCAATTTGCCGTTGTTCGAGCGGCTCGGCGTGGCCGACGAGGTGCGCCGCATCGGCGTGTACAAGCCGGGCGCGGAGCTCATTTCCGACGCGCATGAAGCGGCCGGCATATTCCGCTTTTCCGACAACCCTTATCTGAGCGTCGGCTACAGCTACCAGGTCCGGCGCGCGGAATTCGACAAGCTGCTGCTCGACAACAGCCGCCGCCTTGGCGCCGAGGTGCGCGAGGAGGTTCGCGTCACCAACGTCGTGCTGAACAAAGGCCAGCGGCCGCGCGTCACCGCGGCGGATGAAAAGGGCAGCAAAACCGAATGGTTGCCGCGTTTTCTGGTCGACGCCACCGGGCGCGACACGCTGCTGTCGGGACAACTCGGATTAAAGCGCATCGACAGGCAGAACAACACGGCGGCCGTGTTCGGCCATTTCCGCAATGTCCCGCGCCGGCCGGGCGACAAGGCAGGGATGATCACGGTCTACCTGTTCGACCATGGCTGGTTCTGGATGATTCCGCTGCCGGACGAGGTCATGAGCGTCGGCGTTGTCGGAACCCGGACTTTTTTCAAGGCGACAGGCGGCAATATCGACGCGCTGTTCGCCGAAGCCGTCGCGGCGACCCCGAGCCTTGCCGCGCACATGGCCAAGGCCGAGCCGCTCGGGCCGCTGACCGCCTGCGCCGATTACTCATATGACTCGCAGTCCTACGTGGGCGAAAACCATATTCTGGTCGGCGATGCGGCCGCTTTCATCGATCCGCTGTTCTCGAGCGGGGTGATGATGGCGATGAGCAGCGCAGCCTTTGCGGCGATCGCGGTCGATGGCCTGCTCGAGGGCAGGCAGCCCCGCGAGCGCATCGTGCGCGAATACGAGCGCAAGATCCGCCGCAGCCTGACGTCCTTGTCGTGGCTGATCTACCGGATCAATGCGCCGATCCTGCGCGACCTGCTGGTGTCGTCCTTCGACCTCTTCAATACGCGGCACGAATTGATCACGGTGCTGGCCGGCGATTTCTACGACCGACGCAGGTTCCTTTCGCCGCTGCGGCGCCTGCAGCTGGCTTATGGCTGCCTGCTGCTTCTCTCGAAGTTTGGCTTCCGTCTGCGTGGCGGCGGAGGCCGCAAGCTGCAGACGGCCTGAAAGACGTCGGCGCTGCACCGCACACCGGAACCAACATAAAATCAGCACGTTGCATTGCGTCGGGGGACAACAGGAGGATACCCCCATGAGGCAACTGACTTTGGCCGTTGCAGCCGGTGCGTTGCTGGTTGCGACACAGGCAAATGCAGGAAGCTTTCCCGTCAATACAATGACCGGCATCGAGCCCGGTCTCGTCGATACGGTGGCGGTGCGCGTCTACGTGCACGAAGGCCGCCGTTATTGCTTCTATTTCGATGGCTGGCACGGGCCGGGCTGGTACCGCTGCGGCTTCGCATGGCGCCAGGGCATCGGCTGGGGCGGCGTGTACGGCTGGAACAGCTGGAGCTACGGACCGTGGGAGCGCCGCCATCATCACCATGGCAATTGGCAGGACCATCGTCGTGGCGATCGCATCGGAGTCGAGTCCGGCTCGACCACGCGCAGCAGGACCAGCGTCGAGACGCGCAGCCGTAGCCGCACCACGACCGGCCCGGGCATTGAGAGCAATACGCGTGTGCGAGGCGACAGCAGCGTGCGAAGCACGACCGGTCGCGGCGGGGCCGATGTGCGATCCGGCGGCAGCGTGAAGGGCGGCGGAAACGGGAACCCGTCCATGGGCGGCAATGCAGGCGGCAACGTCGGTGGCGGCGCCAGCGTCGGCGGCGGCGGCGAAAGGAAGTAGCAGGCGATCGTACGCAATACCCTTCGTTCATCACCCGCACCCGGGTTCGGCTTCGCCGGCCCGAGTGCGGGCTCCAGCGGGATCAGCGGCCTCTCCGCCGTCATGGCCGGGCTTGTCCCGGCCATCCACGTCTTAAAACCGAGAAAGACGTCGATGCCCGCGCCATAGGCGTGCGAAGCACGCCGTCCTTAGGACGGCTATGCGCGGGCATGACGAGAGAGGCCGGGTCGCGGCGATGAGCGGTTGTGGTGGACCCGCCGTGCGTCATTTTCATTCAGGCTGTGCGAGATTTTTTGCACAGGTTATCTTGACTTTAATCCTATCGTGAATATAGTCCTATCGTCCGGCTCGATCGAGGGGCGTCATCATGAGGCGTCTGATGATGGGGCCGGATGCGGCGCCCGCGGGCGGGAGACGAACGCTCCTCCCACGCACTCGGGCGGCGCCGGGGCTCCGCCTGGTGGCCAATATGAGCCGCCCGCCAGGAGCTGGCTGACGGTGCAGCCGTTGAGGCTTGCCCGCAGTTTCTTGCCGGAGAGGCCGTCAGATAATGACGGCAATCCCGGTGGGGACGCGAAGGCAACCTCGGATCGGGAAACCCCCGATCGAGACGGCGGCCCGGAAAGCGCGGCCCGGCGCAGGCATTCCGTTTACGACTGAGGGCGAAGCGGAAGAAGACGGCCGCAAATGAGCCCGGACATTTCAAAGATGTTCGGGTGGCGCGCCGGGAGGCGCTTCCGCATTTCCGCAAGGAGATGCGGATCTTGAACCGACGACGGCAGCGCCCCCTGGCGCGCCATCCCCTCGCATCCGGAGGGGAAGAGAGACGAAGAGAAGACGGGCCTGCCCGGGGCCTCGACAAAGAATACGGGCGATGGTGCTTGCTCAATTGAAACTTGGCTGTTTGAAAAGTGAATCAGGATTGTGCATCGCGGGTGATCCGCACTGGGCGTCATGCGCGGGCGTAGCCGTTCGAAGAACGGCGTGCTTTCGCACGCCTATGACCCGCGCAACCATGGTGGGGTGCAACGTACACGAGCCTTACGGCTGTGCACGCTGGACGGCCTCATGGATTGCCGGGTCAAGCCCGGCAATGACATTGTGGCGGGCAAGGAGGATACAATGGACATCGATCTGCCAGATGTGGTCGCAGAGGTGAGGGCGGCGTTCGATCGCTACGAAAAAGCGCTGGTCTCGAACGACGTTGCGGTGCTCGACGAGTTGTTTCGCGACGATCCGCGCACGATCCGCTACGGCGCCGGCGAAATCCTCTACGGTCATTCGGAAATAAAATCGTTCCGTTCGGCGCGCTCGCCGGTGGCGCTCGGCCGGAAATTGTCGCGCACCGTCATCACGACGTTCGGGCGCGAATTTGCGGTGGCTTCGACGCTCTACGAGCGGCCATCCGCGCCAGGCAAAATCGGCCGGCAGATGCAGACCTGGGTGAAATTCCCGGAAGGTTGGCGCGTGGTCGCGGCCCACGTCAGCCTGATGGACAAGCCGGTGTAATGAGAACTCCGCTCATTCCCGCGAAGCGGGAATCCAGTTTTTGGCAGAATAGGCTGGGTCCCCGCTTTCGCGGGGACGAACGGCGAGAGAGTTAAAGAGCGGCGACGGCCTGCACTTCGACCAGCAAAGCTTCCTGCACGAGACGGTCGATCATCAGCAGCGTATTCGGCGGGTAGGCGCCGCTGGGAAACATCTTCGGAAATTCGCGCAGCCGGTATTTCATGAATTTGGGAATATCCTGCGAGTGCACCATGTAGGTCGTGAACTGGACGATATTTCCCCATCCCGCGCCGACCGACTTTAGTGCAGCGTCGATATTCGCGAAGGTCTGGACGCACTGAGCGTCGAAATCGCCGTCGCCGACAAGCTTACCGTTGCTGTCGACGCCAACCTGGCCGGCGATGAAAATAAATTCCGACGCCTTCACTCTGGTGAGATGCGAGTACTGGCCAAGCGGCTTTCCCAGCGTGTCGGGGTTGAGAAACTTGACGTCAGCCATGGTCAACCCCTTCTTCCTTTACGCTACCGCATGTGCCCTGCGGCAAGTCTTATTCCACCTGTACGCCGCTTGCCTTGATCGGGGCTTCCCACTTCTTGACTTCGTTCTTCACGAAGTCGGCAAGCCATTGCGGGCTACGCTCATTCGGTGCGGCAACGGTGGCGCCCAGCTTGGCCAGCCGTTCCTGCACGGAGGGCGTCGCAATTGCGGCGGCCGCGGCTTCGTTGAGCTTCTTCACGACATCAGCCGGGGCGCCTTTCGGAAGAAACAGCGAGCTCCAGGTATAGGCCTGGACGTCGAGGCCCTGTTCGACGGTGGTCGCAAGATCGGGCAGGACCGGCGAACGCTCCTTGGTCATGATGGCGACGCCTTTGACTTTCTGGCCCTCTATTTGCGGCTTGGCCGTCGCGATGATCTCGCACAGGTAATCGATACGGCCGGCGATAAGGTCCTGCATCGCCGGACCGGTGCCTTTGTAGGGAACATGCGTGATCATCGGCACGCCCATGGCTGTGTTCAGAACGACGCAGCCAAGATGCGTGGCGGATCCGGCGCCCGCGGAACCGAATTGCATTTTGCCCTGATTGGCTTTGGCGTAGGCAACAAAGTCCTTGAGATTGTTCACCGGCAGGTCCGGTCGCGTGATGAGCGCGATCGGAGTTACCGCGAGGTAGGCCACCGGCGTGAAATCGGTCTCCACATTGTATAGGGGCCGCTTGTAGAGCGTCTGGTTCTGCGCATGCGTGCCGACGCTGCCGAGCACCATCGTGTAGCCGTCAGGCTTTGCATCGGCGACGCGCTTGGAACCGGTCATGCCACCCGCGCCGCCGACATTTTCAACGATCACTTGCTGACCGAGCAGCTCGGTCATGCGCTGCGCTATGATGCGGCCGATCGTGTCCTGCGGTCCGCCCGCCGCGAATGGAATGACCATCGTTACGGGGCGCGTCGGAAAATCCTGAGCGGTGGCCTGGCCAGCCGAAACGAGCGCGGCGAGGGCCGCAGCGAGCAGTACCTTTTTCATGGCTGTCCTCTTTACAACAGGCATCGAGCCTTGCGCGGGCGATGGGCGCCCGTCAAGCGTGGAGCTAACCGACCTCGATCACCTCTTCGGGAAACTGGTGCAGCCGGTCGCCCGGGCCGTTACCGCCGATCAGGTAATTGTCGCACAGCCAGTTGAGATAGCCGCCGTGGATATACGTCGGATGGACGACGATGTTCATGTCCTTCGCGATGGTCATGGGCTCGTCGTGGCGCACAAGGGGACGTTCCACCAGGTCGTAGCCCTGGCCATGACAATAAAGTCGGGCTTCGGCAGGCCTGCCGTTCTTGCGCATGAAATCGTTGAAAGCGTCCCAGATGTCCTTGCACGGCGTGCCGGGCTTGAGCAGATCGAGCGTGAACTTGCGGGCAGCCTTACAGAAATCGAGCTCGTCCTTCATCGCCTGCGGGACCTTTGCGCCGACGACGCAGGAGCGCCCGAGCTCGGTGTACATGCCGCCGGGACCGTTATCCTCAACCAGCAATGCGATCTGATCGCCCTTCTGGATGACGCGATTCTGCACATGGCGGTTGCCGAATTTCGACGGCGTGCCGAGCGGCATCGAGGCGCAGAGATAAATGCCGTTCTCGCTGCCGTGGCACTGGCTGTAATGCTGGGCGACAGCAGCTACTTCGATGTCGCGCATACCAGGTTTCACTGCGGCGAAGGCGGCGCGCATGGCGCCGTCCTGCATCAGCGCGGCGCGCTTCACGAGCTCCATCTCTTCAGGGCTCTTGATGACCTTGATGCGGTCGACCATGTCGGTGGCATCGATAAAGCGCGCCTGCGGAAAAGCGCGCTTGATGGTGTCGAGCGTCGCATAGGACATCTGGTAGGT
>Ga0247801_1000262_pt1 | contig 7066 bp, 6 predicted proteins | sample UWRJS001104B6_FD_180941 | JGI IMG/M metagenome (GOLD analysis project Ga0247801, IMG submission 180941) | Soil microbial communities from Arlington Agricultural Research Station in Wisconsin, United States - UWRJ-S001-104B-6 | ecosystem: Environmental > Terrestrial > Soil > Agricultural land... | reverse complement strand
GCATTCCGCGCACTGCACCAAAGCGGCTGCTTCGTCATTCCCAATCCCTGGAACGTCGGCAGCGCGCGTTACATGCAAGGGCTCGGCTTCAAGGCACTGGCGACCACGAGCTCGGGCTATGCGCACTCGATCGGTTATGCAGATGGCGACGTCACCCGCGACATGATGCTCGCGCACTATCGCGACATCGCGCAAGCAACGGACATTCCGCTGAACGCCGACTTCGAGGGCGGCTATGCCGACGACCCGGACGAAGTCGCGGCCAACGTCCGGCTATGCATCGACACCGGCGTTGCCGGACTATCGATCGAAGATTTCACCGGCGATGAAAGCAACCCGCTTTACGACTTCGACCTGGCGGTCAAGCGCGTAAGAGCGACACGCGACGCAATCGACAAGGCGGGAGGCGACGTCGTGTTCACTGCGCGCACGGAAGGTTTTATCCATAACCGCCCCGACCTCGACGAGACGATCCGCCGCCTGAAAGCCTTCGCCGACGCCGGAGCCGATTGCCTCTATTCGCCAGGCATCAAAACGCGAGAACAGATCGCGGCTACGACTAAAGCCGTCGGCCCGAAGCCGATCAATTTTCTCAATCACGGTGCGTTCGGCCATACCGTCAATGATCTCGCCGCGCTCGGCGTGCGCCGCATCAGCGTCGGCGGTACGATGGCGCGGGTCGCCATGCACGCTTTCATCCAGTCGGCCCGGCAAATCGCGCGCGACGGTAAGTTCGACAGCTTCGCGGACGTCGTGACAAATGCCGAACTGAACAAGTTTTTCCACGACGACCTGCAGCGCCGACCTAAGTCGTGAGCGACCCGCAAAGTCATCCAGCGACCGGGCAGCCGATCGGTGCCCCAGTCGATGACCGGCCGGCACCACGCCCCGGCCCGGTGACCCTTGCGGGCCGCTACGGCCGCGTTGAAAAGCTCGCCCCGAACCATGCCGCGACGATGTGGGATGCCGTCAAAGGTCACGAAGCGATCTGGACCTACATGTCGCAGTACGGGCCGTTCGATAGTCCTTCAGAATTCGCAACCTGGCTCGCCCGGCGCGCTGCCTTGGACGATCCCTATGCCTACGCGATTGTCGACCCATCGAATCGTACGCTCGGTATCGCGACCCTCATGGACATTCAGCCCGACATGCGCGTCATCGAGGTTGGGCACATTGTCTATTCACCGGCGTTGCAGCACACGCCGCTTGGCACCGAGGCGCAATATCTGCTCGCGCGGTATGCGTTCGAAACGCTGGGTTACCGGCGTTACGAATGGAAGTGCAATTCGCACAACGCGGCCTCGCGGCGTGCCGCATTGCGCTATGGTTTCATCTTCGAGGGCGTGCTGCGCCAGCACAAAATCGCAAAAGGCCGCAACCGCGACACAGCCTACTATTCGATGCTCGACAGCGAGTGGCCGCAGCGCAAGCTCAATTTCGAGCGTTGGCTGTCGCCGGACAATTTCACAGCCGATGGCAGGCAAAAAGTCAGCCTGAGCGCGCTTAACGGCATAGTGGAATGAGCGATCAAGCCGCATCGGCGGGAGGTTTGACGCGGCAGCGCCCGTTCGTGCTGTTCTGGCTGGCCCGGCTCGCCTCGACGATGGGCTACCAGATGCTGGCCCTTACGATCGGCTGGCAGGTCTACGAAATCACCAACAGCGCTTTGGACCTTGGTCTTGTGGGGCTCATCCAGTTCGTGCCGGCGGTGATTCTCACGCTGTTGATCGGCCACGCCGCAGACCGCTATGACCGGCGGCTGATTGTGCGCGCGGCACATTGTGTCTACGCGCTGGCCGCAATCATGATCACGGCGGCACTGCTTGCCGGCGCGTTGAGCCGCGATCTGTTGTTTGCCGCAGTCTTCATCATCGGATGTGCACGCGCGTTCGAGATGCCGACCGTACACGCGATTGCGCCTACGCTGGTGCCGTCGGCCCTCATCTCGCGCGCGGTTGCGGCATGGACCTCGGCCAACCAGACCGCTGTGATTTGCGGCCCGGCGCTCGGCGGCCTCGTGTACGCGCTTAGCCCTGTGCTGATCGGTATAATATGCGTGATATTTTTCGCTTGCTCGATAACACTGATCACTTTGGTGCAGTCTCGCGGACCGGCACCGACGCGCGATCCGCCGACATTCGCTTCGGTGCTTGCGGGCTTTCATTACATCCGTACCCGGCGGCGGCTGCTCGGCGTGATAACGCTTGATCTTTTTGTTGTCATTCTCGGCGGAGCTACCGCCCTGCTGCCGATCTATGCCAGGGATATCCTGGCGGTCGGACCGATCGGGCTCGGCCTGCTGCGCTCGGCGCCGGCGGTCGGCGCGTTGATCACATCGATTGTCCTGGCGCGCTATCCCGTCGAGCGACATATCGGCCGCAAGATGTTCGCCGTAGTCGGCCTTTACGGCATCACGACAATTATGTTCGGTTTGTCGACTTCGTTTCCGATTTCGCTTGCCGCCCTGGCGGTGCTCGGTGCGTCCGATGCCGTGAGCATCGTCATTCGTTTCTCGCTGGTCCAGATCGAAACGCCGGATGAAAAACGTGGCCGGGTGAGCGCCATCAATTACCTGTTCGTTGGATCATCGAATACGCTTGGTGAATTTGAATCCGGTCTTGTTGCTGCGTGGCTGGGCGCCGTGCCGTCGGTCGTCATCGGCGGACTGGGTTCGCTGCTGGTCGCGGGCACATGGATGATGCTATTCCCCGATCTGCGCCGAATCGATCGCTACGAACCGGCGGACCGCAAGCAAGTGAGGGCGTGATGCATGTACTGATGACCGGCGCTGCCGGCATGATCGGCCGCAAGTTGACCGCAAGACTGGTCAAGGACGGCGCATTGAACGGCAAGACGATCGACCGGCTGACGCTGATCGACGTCGTTCCGCCGGAAAGGCCACAGGGCTTTTCAGGCGCCGTCGAAGCCGCCACCAGCGACCTCTCAGCGCCGGGCGGCGCCGCCAAGGCCGTCGCCGGCAAGCCTGACGTAGTCTTTCATCTCGCCGGTGTTGTCTCAGGCGAAGCGGAGACCGATTTTGAGAAAGGCTACCGCGTCAATCTCGACGGCACGCGGGCGCTGTTCGAGGCAATACGCGCGGCTGCTTATGCGCCGAAAGTCATCTTCACCTCGTCGATTGCTGTTTTCGGGGCGCCATTTCCTCATTCGATCCCCGACGACTTTCACCTGACACCGCTCACGTCCTACGGGACCCAAAAGGCCATTTGCGAACTGCTGCTAGCCGACTACGCCCGGCGCGGTTTCCTCGACGGTATCGGCATCAGGCTGCCGACGATTTGCGTGCGGCCCGGCAAGCCGAACAAGGCAGCGTCGGGTTTCTTCTCCGGAATCATCCGGGAGCCCCTGGCCGGGCAGGAAGCACTTCTGCCCGTCTCCGAGAGCGTCCGCCACACGCACGCGAGCCCGCGCGCCGCGGTCGGATTTCTCATCCACGCCGCAGGGCTCACGCGCGAGCAGGTCGGTCCGCGTGTCAATCTTGCGATGCCGGGCGTATCCTGCACGGTCGGCGAGCAGATCGATGCGCTTCGCCGTGTTGCAGGCGACAAGGTGGCCGCGCGCATCCGCCGGGCGCCCGACGAGCTGGTGCAGCGAATCGTCTCCGGATGGGCTGAGCGAACAGATGCCAAGCGTGCGCGCGACCTCGGGTTCAAGGCCGAAGCTGCGTTCGACGATATTGTTCGCGCCCATATCGAGGACGAACTGGGCGGAAAGATTGCCAACTGATGCGTTAACGAACGCGCGCTTGCACAGGACGCGGCAAACCTTACATTGTAGATCATGACCTACGTCGACGCCGCCGTCGCCCCAATCCGCAAGACCGGCCAGATCAAAATCCACGGCCCCGCCGCATTCGAAGCCATGCGCAAGGCCGGGCAGCTGGTCGCGCGCTGCCTCGATATGTTGACCGAGCATGTCGGGTCGGGTGTACCGACCGAGAAAATCGACAGGCTGGTCTTCGAATATGCGATGGACCACGGCGCTCTGCCCGCGACGCTCATGTACCGTGGCTACAAGAAGTCGACCTGCACCTCGCTCAATCACGTGGTCTGCCACGGCATTCCCGGTGACAAGCCGCTCAAGGACGGCGACATCGTCAATATCGACGTGACGCTCATCCTCGACGGCTGGCACGGCGATTCCAGCCGTATGTTCACCATCGGCGAAATTCCGCGCCGCGCGGAGCGGCTGATCGAGGTCACGCACGAGGCGATGATGCGCGGCATCGCCGCGATCAGGCCCGGCGCGACCAGCGGCGACATTGGCCATGCGATCCAGTCCTATGTGGAAGCGCAGCATATGAGCGTGGTCCGCGATTTCTGCGGCCATGGCCTCGGGCAGCTGTTCCACGATGAGCCGAATATTGTTCACGTCGGGCGTCCCGGCGAGGGCATCGTCCTCAAGCCCGGAATGTTCTTCACGGTTGAACCGATGATCAATCTCGGCCGCCCACATGTGAAGGTGCTGTCCGACGGATGGACTGCCGTAACCCGCGACCGCTCGCTTTCCGCGCAGTTCGAGCACACCATCGGCGTCACGAAGGACGGCGTCGAGGTCTTTACCTTCTCGCCGGCCGGGCTGCACAAGCCGCCTTACAAGCGCTGAAGACTGCTATTTCCCGAGGTCAAAATCTCCGGGCTCGTCCTTTCCGCTGATACAACGACGACGCGTTTTCACGCTAGGTTCGTTCCATGGCGGAAAACCCGGTCACGCGTATCGCGCCGCGAGCGCCACATTTCCACGGCCATCGCAAGCGGCTGCGGGAGCGCTTTCGGGAAGCCGGCGCGGAAGCGCTCAGTGACTATGAACTGCTCGAACTCGTGCTGTTTCGTGCCCTGCCCCGGCGCGACGTCAAACCGATTGCTAAAGATCTGATCGCAACGTTCGGTTCTTTCCCGGAGGTGATATCGGCGCCGACAACAAGACTTGCAGAAGTCGCTGGCATGGGCGCGGTCGCGATCACCGAACTGAAAATCGTTCACGCCTCGGCGATGCGTCTGACGCGCGGACAGGTGCGCAAGCGCCCCGTCCTGTCATCATGGTCGAGCGTAATCGATTATTGCCGCACCACCATGGCCTTCGCCGAGAAGGAGCAGTGGTCGCGTCCTGTTCCTCGACAAGCGCAATCAGCTGATCGTCGACGAGTTGCAGCAGACCGGCACGATCGATCACACGCCCGTCTATCCGCGCGAAGTCGTCAAGCGCGCGCTGGAATTGTCGGCCACGGCGTTGATCCTCGTGCACAATCACCCGTCGGGCGATCCGACTCCGTCACATGCTGACATTGAAATGACGCGCACAATCGTCGAGGTCGCAAAGCCATTAGGTATTGCGGTGCACGACCATATTATTGTGGGACGCGACGGCCACACCAGTTTCAAAGGCCTCAAGTTGGTCTAGGCCAGCACGATGCCTAAGATACCAGAACAACAAGCCGACGACCGCCAGGTTTGCAAGTCCGGCGAGCGCGGCGTTGCCGTAGGGCAGCAGGTAAGCCGCCGTGAGGTCATAGAAGTACCCGGCCTGATAACTGCCGAACCCCATGCCGATCCACGCCATCGTCGACACGATGGCTATGGCGCTACCGCTGATCCGCAACGGCGCCGCTTCACGGGCGCAGATCAGCAGGCAGGTCATCACGCCGGCAAAGCCAAATCCGAAAAGAACCGACAGCTGGAAAAGAACCATGATGTCCTTGGTTTGCGTGAACCAGAACACCACCGACGTCTGTGCCAATGACGCGAGGAAATAAGCGGGCAGACCTCCGGTGCGATCAGCCAGCCAGCCAAAGAACAGGCGGCCAAAAACGCCGGCAATCATCAGCGACAACAGAAGGCCGGCTGCGGTCTGCGGACTGCATCCGAGATCGATACCCAGCGGTATCAGGTGCACCAGCGGGACAGCCATGCAGACGCAGCAAAAGAATCCAGCCACCGAAAGCCAGGCAATACTGATTTTGTGTGGTACGCCCCACTGATTGCCGTCCGACCGATTGGCTCCTTCCGGCGAATGTCCGGCGGCTGGCGGAGGCTTCAGCAAAAACAACAGCGGCAACAGGATCAGAAGGTAACCCACACCGACGTAGAGTGCCGCGTCACGCCAGCCGACTTCGGTGATCAAAAGGCGAGTGATATAGGGCACGACGCCCTGCCCGATCGCCCCACCGGCGGTCACGATACCAATTGCGAACCCCTTGCGTCGGTTGAACCAAAGGCCAGCGATGGCGACCATCGGAGCAAACAACGGGGCAAAGCCAACTGCACCGATCAGAAAGTAAAGGAGATAAAGCACCCACAGATCGCTCTGCCAGCGCAAGGCAATCAGTCCAAACGAAATAGCAAAGGCCCCAAGGTATCCGACCTTACGAGCGCCGATACGATCGGAAAGACTGCCCCAGACGATGCCGCCGACCGCGCAGCCGACGGTCAGGAGCGTAAAGGCCATCGAGATATCGGCACGAGACCATCCGAATTCCTGCTCGAACGGCTTCATGAAAACCGAGATGGTGCTATTCGTGCCGAATCCCAATGTCAGACAGATCGTCGCCACGCCGACAATCACCCAGCCATAGGGCCGCTCGGCCAATTGGTCATTCCCAACGGTGCTCAAAGTATCGCTCTCCTCGGGTCCCTGGCTGGATCCACTTGGAGGAAAGTGCCCGAATCGCGAGCGCGATACCTGAAGGAATGCTTGATTTGCCCCTGAGATCGCCTTGATTTATGGCCCGAAGCCGGAGGGTTCTGACGAAATTCGCCGGAATCCGCGTTGCAGGGGCAACACGAACGGACTGGCGCGCATGTGAGTTGAGACTACTGCCGCACCAGCGTGATCTGGTCCGCGGTGTCCGGCAGACGGCGCCAGGTCGTCCCGTCAACCTCCTCGAAGCGCCACGGATTGCCGCGGGACGGCATCAGCATCAGCTCGTCGCGATCGATACGCCATTGCGTGAAATTGACCCGCGCAATGGCGGCATCGCAGCCGGGCTTGACGGTCACGGCCATGTTTTCGCCTGCCTTGGTCATCGCCAAAGTCAGCAGGCACACAGGCG
>Ga0247801_1000221_pt1 | contig 7936 bp, 6 predicted proteins | sample UWRJS001104B6_FD_180941 | JGI IMG/M metagenome (GOLD analysis project Ga0247801, IMG submission 180941) | Soil microbial communities from Arlington Agricultural Research Station in Wisconsin, United States - UWRJ-S001-104B-6 | ecosystem: Environmental > Terrestrial > Soil > Agricultural land... | reverse complement strand
CTACCGGATGACGGGTCCGGTGCCGGGGAATCCTTCTCTTCGTCGGTTGCCACGGTTACGTCTCGTGAACGCGAACGCGGCGGAGCGTACCGCATTGTACCGACAGCGGTCTATAGACCGCTGTCGGACACCTATGCGTAACCGGCGGGAAGCGGAACCATCGGCGGGCGTCCGACGCCACCTAACCCCGGTGGAGGTGAGGCACCTTGCGGCTGCGTCGGCGGACCTTCGGAGTTGTTTGCGCCCTCCGGTCCCTGCGCTCGCGGGTCCTCAGCACCTGGGCCGCCGGGTTGCGGCGGCGGTGCCTGATTGAGCATCTGGATAGACGGAATGTTAGCGGTGAACGCTTCGGTCAAATCGATCGAATCGTCAATCGCTTCAATGAGTTTCTGGCCCAACCACTGCGGGTTCACGCCGGGAATCTGGATCAGGAACGGCACGAGCTGTTGCAGCGCCTGCTGACGCTGGACCTTGTTCGGTCGGCCGTTCGATCCGGCGACGATCTCCAAGTGCATCTCTGCCTGAATCTGGTCGCGGTTCATCTGCGGCCAGATGGCACCGGGACCGGCGATCTGCTGGACGGTCTGCGGGTCGAGGTTCGTCAGCATGATCTGCGAGGCGTCGCGAGCCAGGATCGACAGGAAGTCGTTCAGCTGGTCGGCCTCGGCTTCGAGCGCGGCGGTGCGCGCCTGTTCGGCGGTGGCCACGGCGGTCGCGGTGTCCGACGAGCTGCCGCCGAACGCGGGTTCGGCCATGCCCACGGTCTTGTAAACGTCGTCCATGATTCCCTGCGACTCGTACAGGTTCGGATCGACGCCGATTTTCGGCAGAGCCTGAATCAAGTCGCCGACTTTGTTTCCCGGCATCATGCCGTCGAGTTCGACAACCGCGTTGGCCTCCGCGCCGGTGAGTGCGCCCTTGTCGCCTTCGCTCAGTGCGCCCTTCGGCGTGACGTAGCCTGGACGGTTCGCCTTGCGGTGCTCGCGCAGCGCTTCTTTCTGCCGGTTCAGTTCCATCTGCTGCGGCGTCATGTTGCACACGTCGGACGGCGGGAAGAGCTTCGACGGGTTCTCCAGTTCGTTGAAGCACAGCGCGTAGATGGGGAAGAAGCGCTCCACCACGACTTCGGGGGCTTCCGGCTCTTTCAGGAAATTCTTGTAGCCGTCCGCCATCTCGAACTTCAGGCCCGTGGGCTTGTGATACTGCATCCACACGCACACCAAATCGTCGTGTCGGCCCGTCAGGTCGCTGCGCGGGTTCTGTCGGTACTCGATGCCGTTGGTGGAGTAGGCCGAATAACTCGGCCCGCCGGCAGGGTTCGCAGCGCCGCACAGGTCGAGCTGATAGAACTCCTTCACTTCGTCCGGCGTCATGAAGATTTCTTCGGTGAGCCAGTCCGCGCCGATCCAGCCGTCGAGCGCGATGCACTTGCGATCCGGGATCACGGAAGTAGGGCGGGGGAAGTCGAACGTCAGTCCCTCGCGGATGATAATCATCGGCTCCTTGCGCAGCTGTTCCATCGACAGCCGCAGCTCTTCGGCCTCGGCGTCGAGCATCGTCTTGTCGCCGTCCGGGCCCACGTCGTCGGCGAGCCGCGTGATGTGCGCGAGCCGCTGTTGAAAGTCGGCGATCTTCGCCTTGTTGTCCGGCGACATGTCGGTGGCGCGCTGGAATCCCAACTTCACGTAGCCCACGGCGGTCTGCACGGCAGAGCGCACGCACCGTTTCATCTGGCTCTTGAACGTCGGAATCTGTTCATCGATGTAGTAGTGGAAGCAGCACTCCAGCGTCTTGCCGAGCTTCTTGTACATCTCCTCTTCGGCCTTGCCCTGCTGCACGTCCATGATGATCTGCAACGCCTGGACAGGATCAGGCTGGCCGGCGGCGGCCATTTGCAGCTGCTGCATCGTGCCGTCCCAATACTTGTATTTCAGTTTCGGCCGGCACTTCGCGACCGCGCGCGGGTTCTTCGCGTACAGGCTCGCGACCTTCTGACGCACGAAACGCTGCGTGATGTTGACCTTGTAGTTGGACTTCGGCCACGAGCGCGATGCACCGGTCCACGCGACTTCCATGTCATCCAACATCTGTTTGAACGCGTCGCGGAAGTGCTTCTTGTCGGAGCGCACATCCTCCTGCAACTCCAGCACGAGCGCGGAGCGTGCTTCCGGAACGTCGATGTCATAGCCCTTGATAATCATTCACCAAACCTCCGCGAGCTGCGGGGACTCGCGTAACTTGCCCTGGTATTCCATTTCCTTTTTCCACCAGCCGTAGGTGCCGTGCTGCGCGGACTTCACGTCGCGTTGCGGCGTGCCGGCGATGAGCTGCAACACCTTCAGCCCCATGATTGAAATCGCGGTCACGAAGTCATCGTTCGTGCCGTGGGGGAAGTGCATGAGTTCGTGCTTCGCTTCCGGGAACCACGGCGCGGCGCGCGGGAACACGACGCGTCCGGCCTGCATCAGTCCGGCAACTGACTGCGCGATTGCTTCTTTGTTTTTGTGGACCGGGATCGAGTCGATCACGACAGGGATGCCGCGCTCGATTTTTCGCTTGTGAATCCACGGCCCGATTGATTTCAGGATCGCTTCGTTTTCGGCGAACCAGAATGAGGGCTTCCAGAGCGCCACCATGTCGAGCATGGCTTCGACCGTTTGGTCAGGCGGCCGGCGGTCCCAGTAGCAGTCGAGCAGCCAGAGATACTTGTTAGGGCACACTCCGGCGATGAGCATCACGGACGCGTCGTGCTTTTTTCGGTCGGTGCCGATGGCATGATCGCTCGCCGCGTAAATACGCATTTCCTCGGCTCGAGGACGATTGGTCGTCAGGTACGACTTGAGCCACGCGGCGCGGAAAAAAGATCCCTCTTCGGGCGATGGCCGCTGCTGATACAGCGCCATGAAGCCAGTCGGGTCGAGTCGCTTCTGCGCCTCCAACATCGACAGCGGAAATCGTTCTGGCCAGAGCGCTTCGCCCGCGCGGCGATTCATCGGGTCATTGAGTTCGGCGATGGCGGGTAGGTTCAGCACCTTCCACTTCGCCGCCTCTTCCTTGTTGTACGCCGGGTTGCGCGGATCAGTTAGGCGGCCAACGATGTCGTCCTCGTTCCATCGCGTCATCACGAGCACGACGCACGAGCCGGCGCGCATCTGGCGAGTGAGGAACACCTTCACAAACCACTGCCAGATTTTTTCGCGGATCGTCGGCGAGTCGGCTTCCTCCGCGTCTTTAATCAAGTCATCGGCAATGAGAAGGTGGCCGCCGCGACCTGTCGAGCTTGAGCCTCGCCCAACGAATGAAAGCTGTCCGCCAGCTGCTGTTTTAATGCGGTCTGATCCCTGAGCACCTGTCTTGAGCTTGCAGAGGGGAAACACGTCCTGATGTCGCGGGTGGCGGAGTACGTCACGCACATCCCGGCCAATGTCGCCAGCGTAGTCATCGTTGTATGTCGCAATGATGGTGGAGCGGTACGGGTCACGGCCCGTGAACCACGCGGGGAAAAACTTGCTGATCTGCTGCGTCTTGCCGTGACGCGGTGGCATCGTGACGATCAGCCTGGGCCACACGCCCTTGTCTACCTGTTCGAGTGCGGCGGCCAGAATCTTGTGATGCTTCGCGACTTCGTACATCGACTGCGACAAGTCGTCGGGGTCATCCGGCGAAGGCATCATCAGTCGGCAGTACGAAAGGAAATCGTCGCGCGCCGATTTGAAAACCTTCAGGCGCTCCAGTGCCTCAAGACGCGTTTGAAGCGTCTCGATGCCTTTGACCTGGGTCGCACGGTCATCCGCGTCGGCGGGTGACGGTCTCTCCAAGGCTTCGCTCATACGCTCCGGGCTGGACAGGGGCTGCACCGGATGGCCGTTGAGCGTTGTAGATTTTGGCGGCGCTGGCTTTCGCTTTCGCGGCCGGGACGCCTTTGTGGATGAATTCATCTCGTAACTTCAGGTACTTCTCGGGCATGGTCGTCTCATTGCTAGTTAGGGCTGATCCCCTGCCTCCGCGCGCCGGGATCGAGCCGCGAGGCTTACAAGTCCGTCGCGCGTTCTCCCCGTGGGGAGCTGGAGGCAGGGGTCAGCGTTCTTGCTTTTCATCGCTCGTCCGGTTTCGGTTCCGGGACCTGACCCATCACAGGGGCGGGCGGCGGAGCCAGGATCACTTGCCCAGTTGCAATCGCCTGCAACAAGCTGGTGGCGATGTCGTACTGCTCGCGCTGCGCGCGCGTGTGCGGCACCTGTTCTAAAAACTGCAATGCGTAAGAGGCCGCCACCTGCGGGTTGATCGAAACCTTCTGTGCGTCTTTGTCGTGTCCGTTTTGCATGGAGCCTCGCGTAGTTAGGTGTAGATGAACTGAACTCGGGCAGGCGCGCCGTTGCCGGCCTTGTTGGAACCAGAGTTGGTATTGCCGGCTCCACCACCGCCCGGAGCATTGCCATTCAGGCCAATAGACCCCTGAGTCCCGCCACCATTCGGCGATGAGCCGCCCGTGACCGCTGAGGAGCCGTTGCCGCCCGTCGTGCTCACCGATCCGCCGATGTTGGAGACGGTGCCGCCCGCGCCGCCGGTGTTTGTGGTGCCGGGGCCAGCGCCGTTGCACGCTTGCGTGAAAGATGGCGATGCGGAAATGACGTTGCTGTTGCCGCCGCTCGCCCCGCTTCCGTTGCCCGGACCTTGGAGACCAACCCCGCCGCCGCCCAGGTTGTAGGTGAACGTCTGTCCACCGGTGACGCTCAGTGTTCGCTCTGCGTAACCGCCGCCACCGCCGCCGCCGCCCGGAGGGCCGGTAAACAGTCCGCCGCCGCCGCCCGCGCCCCACAGCTTGATAGTGACGCTCGCCGCGCCGGCCGGAACCGTTTCCGTCTGACTAGTTAGCGGCCCGTTGTAGGTGTTGGTGATCGGCGTAAAGACCGCATTGATGTCCTTGAACACTTGCGACAGGTCTGTGCCGCCTGCGATCTTGAATCCGGTGTCGGCGCGCGCGGTTGTGGAGCCGCGCGGCTCGTAACGGTTATTGATGTCGGTGCCGGCCGAATCCTTGAACCCGGTCGCCGCAGCCGCAGCGCTGACGCGCGTTGCGAACACCGCATCCAAGTCGGTTCCATTGGCGATTCTGTAGCCGACCGTCATCGCTTACTGCTTACGGCGTGAAAATCTGCGTCAGGATGTCGCTCACGGCATCCATGCTCGCGGCGTAGGTTTCCACGAACTGATTGGGGTTGTTCACGCCGCCGGGCATCTGACGCACGAGAAACCCGCCGCTTTCGACGGGGATCACTTGCGCCTCATGACCTAACAGCGGATCGGTGTTGCTGATCGGCATACAAAACTCCTTGGTGAAATCAGGCGGCGAATGGCTCGAAAATCTTGTTGAGCCAGAAAACGACTTCGGGGATCGTGGCGGCGTACAGCGTCGCCGGCACCGTGGCGCTGCCCTGCGATGTGATGATGTAGCCGTTGGCGACGTAGCGAACATTGGCGATGGCGTTCATGGGTTACTCCGTCATGCAATAGCTCGCGACTCTTGCCAGTCGGCGAGCAGTAGTAAGGCGAGGCGGTCATAGGAAACAGTCTTGCCGTCCGACAGTTGTGGACAGACCTCGTGGACTTCTTCGGCGATGAGCCCCAACTGTTCGCGTGGGTCGCCGTCTAACAACCGGTACAGGATCGGGCGCAGCCGCGAGAGAATGGCGCGAGCGCCGGTCGGTTTGCCGGTCTCGGACTTCAACGTGCGCGACGAGCTAACCTGAAAGCCGTTCGCCACCACGTTGAAATCGATTTTTGCGTCAACGCCGTTCGAGTGACGGTAGATCAGCCACTTCGAGATGCCCGTGATATAGATTCCGGGCGTGGAGCCTTCCGACATGAACACCGGGTTGAGACTGCCGTCGTTAACGCCGATGCCGTGGAAGCCGCCGGTCGTGCCTTGCACCCATACGGAGCCGTAGCCGCCCAAGCCCGACAGATTGACAACGCGGCCACCTGCCGAATTCTTCAGTCCGTCTTCCGCCACCAGCCACGTGCTCGTGCGAATCTGGCCGGGCGAGTAGACACCGCTCGGAAAATCGCTGTTTGGGTTCAGTCGAAGGAATGAGTTGTCCTCGTTAGAGAACGCGCGCAAGTTGCCCAGCCGCACCTGGGTAGAGTTTGGCGTCGGCCCCTGAATGTCCAGATAGGACCCGTTGATCTGTAGCGGTAGGTAGGTGGCGCTGCTCCGGTTGTAAGTCAGGATCACGCCCACTGTGCCGCTACCGCCGATGCCAAGTTCCAGCCCTGCCGTCTGGCGAAGGCCGGAGCCACTGTACGTGCCGGTGATTTGCAACTGTCCATCGTTGCCAATGCGGAAGGCTTCGACGTTGCCGTTACCAAACAGCACGGGGACGCCGGTTTCTTGGTTCCAGACTTGGAAGCCGTTGTCAGCCGTGCCGCCGTAACCGACGTAGCCCTTCACCGTCGAGGCGTTGTCGCGGTAGAAGAGTAGATAGTTGCGCCCCACAGACCCGTTGGCGACCAAGCGCAGCGGTGAATCACTTGCCGCCATGATGACGCGCTGACCACCCGCTGCCGCGAAGGTCGTTTGATTGGCACTGCCGCGATAGAACCCCATGCCGGGTTCCGTGCTCCACGCCACTCCGGGCGCGGCAGTGGTGCCGTCCGGTCCAATCTGCACCTGCGTGACATTCGCGACGCTTCGCACTGCGCGCAGCGCAATGTTCGCCACGGTCCCGGCATCGTCGGTCGCGAACAGCTGCCAGTTGGTTGAGGTGAGGTTGTTGACCCACCGGCCCTGATCGGCTGGTGCGCCCGTGTTTCGCATCTCGAAGTACGGCGGGTTCGCGGCGATCTTGAGCGATGAGCCATCGGGCGCGAGCGCGCCGGCTTTCGTTCCGAGAATTTGTCCTGAGAAGGTGGCCGTGCCAGTGCCGAGAAAGTTGAACAGGGGATTGTCGGTCGTGTTGCCAAACGAAAGCGCGTTGCCCTGAACGATGAGTAGTTGGCGACTGCCAGCATCGCCACGGCGGACGTAGAGCGACGCCGCCGTGCCGTCGCCAGCCGTGATGAGTAGGCCGTATGGGATCGCGCCCGCATTGGTGATCTTGGCGCTCCAGTCCGCGCTCACGCCGTTGATGTTGACGGGGCACGCGGTCCCGGACGGCGAGTAGGTGTGAACGCCGGTCCACGTCGGCGCGATAGCCTGCGAGAGCGCGGGCGAGGAATCAGAGCGCGGCGCGGTCGCCGCGACGCCGTTGACGGCAGTTAGGCCGATGAGCCCTGTCGGGTCTGCGAGATTCGCGGCGGGACCGACCGGGCCCTGAATACCCTGCGGACCTTGGATACCTTGAATGCCCTGATCGCCGCGCGGGATCGTGAAGTCGATGGTCTGTGTCGGCGAAGTGCCAGTGATCTGAACGATGGCGGCACTGCCGGCCGCGCCGGTTGTCACGGTGCCAACGGCGAGCGCATTCGGCGGGCCAGCGGGACCGATGACGCCCTGCGGACCCGTCGCGCCGACATCGCCGCGCGGGATCGTGAAGCTCAGTACCTGCGCCGGGGACGTGCCGCTGATCGTGACATCCGCCACGCTTCCGGGCGCGCCCGTGGTTACGGTGCCAATGCTCAGGATGTTTGGCGGGCCGGGGCCGCCGGTGATGTTCGTCCAACTATCGGGATCAGACGGGTTGCTGCGATCAGTCAGGACGTAGGTGTTCGGCGGACTTCCCCACGTCGCGTAGGTCTGGCCAAGGCCCAGGTCATTGCCGGGGATGGCGTCCCAGATGTCGAAGGCTTCGCCGACATCGGTGCCGGCAGTCCCAAGGTCAATCGTTTCGGTCGCGTTGTAGTCGCGGGCGCGGATCGCCCACCACTTCGAGGAAAACATTCCGTCATCGACGGCTTCCGGCCAGCCGGGAGGGGCGGGCAGCACCGGACCTTCTAA
>Ga0247801_1000216_pt1 | contig 8023 bp, 9 predicted proteins | sample UWRJS001104B6_FD_180941 | JGI IMG/M metagenome (GOLD analysis project Ga0247801, IMG submission 180941) | Soil microbial communities from Arlington Agricultural Research Station in Wisconsin, United States - UWRJ-S001-104B-6 | ecosystem: Environmental > Terrestrial > Soil > Agricultural land... | reverse complement strand
TTCCCAAATGATTTTACCAGCTTGATTCCGAGGTCTACAATCGATTTCTCAGTTCTTGCTCCTGGAATTACCTCAACTAATTTCATAAGTTGTGGAGGATTAAAGAAATGTAATCCGATAAATCTGTCAGGTCTACTTGTTAATTGAGATATTTCACTGATTGGTAATGTACTTGTATTCGATGCATACACAGTTTTTTCTTCAGCAAATTGATCCACTTCTGAATATACCTTCTTCTTAAGATTTAGATCTTCTGGAACAGCTTCGATAAGTAAGTCAGTATCAATTAATGCATCCTTAAGGTCCACAATCGGTTTTATTCTTCCATAAATCTTCTCAGATTCTTCCTTTTTTATCTTGTTTTTTTCAACGAGCTTATCAAGCGACCATTTTATTTTATCCATTGCACTGTCTAAGAACTTCTGTTCTATATCACGGAGCACAACTTGATATCCATTCATTGCGGAAATCTGTGCAATTCCGTGGCCCATAATTCCTGAACCTAAAACTGTGATTTTATTTAATTGTGGCAACGGTATTACTTCAAAAATTCATGATTTTTAATGTTTACGATTGTATTCGTAATATTAATTCAATATACTCGAAACTGTTTTATTGATATTACAATATCATATAGAAACAACAGTTGATACGATGCTTTGCGCTTTTGCTAAATCAAGATGATCCAAAAAAATGCAGCGCTTTGAAATTGATAAAATTTGGTGCCGTTTTACCCACTAAATCCATACAACATAGTATGCTTGTCTTAAATCCTTTTGCAAATGAAGTAATTTGTAAAATTGATAAGACTTTGGTCGAATCCATATGTGTAATTGATTGTTCTTGGAACAGGGCACAAGGAGTATTGACAAATTACAAATATTTGAGAAAGGGAATTCCAAGAAGAATACCCGGACTGTTGGCGGGAAACCCAATCAACTATGCTAGGCTAGGCAGGCTATCAAGCGTTGAGTCCCTATCAGCTTGTTATTACATACTTGGAGAAAAGGAATATGCGCGATTACTACTAAATAAATTCAAGTGGGGTCATACATTTCTTGAATTAAACCATGACGCATTGGAAGATTACTCTGCAGCCGAGGACAGAAAAGAAATATTTGATATTGAATCACAATATTTTGGAAATTATGTTTTAGAAAACGAGGGTAAGCCCTAAATTGTATTATCACAAATCTTCTGATTTTCTGTCAATTGCATGCTATGGTTCCTTTCCTTGGTATTAATCAAGTTATTGATGTGATTAGGTCTTTAAAATGTAAGAAAACTGGTCTGTTCTCTGTCTCTATCTCTGTCTCTACTCGACAAGAGCCATTCTATTATTCTGTCCAAACTATCGCTGATTATTGTAACCTTGATAGGCCCTAGCGGAGATTCTTCATAATTCTCAACCAATGATATCACATCTTCATATGCGGCTTGTTTGTTGAGTAGAAACCAGGTGAGATTTCCTTTCCTATTCCATTCTAACAATTTTCTCAAAACACCCAAGGTTGACTTTGATCTAACACCAACTCTGATATGGTGTAGTGATAGAATCCCGGTGCAAGTGGCTTCGATGTGTCCATCTGAAAGTATGGGTTTGCATCCATTAGCAATATTTAACAGACATTTTTTTACCTTTTCTGGATCTTCGGAAGGATTTAGAACTGTTTCTACTTTGAGCTTAACATTCTCATTTTGAATATCGCCACTATTCTTTTCTACCAATTATTACCAACTACTTTCTTCGAATTCCACTTTCTTGCATCCATTTTTGGACCGTAGTGAGACTTTGTTCGCACAATTGCGATATTGTAATGTCGTTGTTAGATATAGTCTCGTCAGCCAATGCTATGGCATTGCTTATTCCCACTTCCATCTCAGTCTTATCCCGTTTGTCAAATTCATCAATGTTAGAAGGAACGTCAGAACGATGTCTTTCCTTAACATGAGTGTACCTCGTGAAAGTTGATCCATGGATAGCCAACAATTTGACATTTCCGATGTCTTTAAGAACCTCTACTTCTGCCATGCTTCTAATTCCATCAACTATCACTACGTTCAACTTGTTGTCCTCTTTTCTCATTAAATTAATTTTATTGGTAATCAAATGTGCAACTGCACCTGGTCCATTCTTCTTTCGAAGTTTTATCATCAAATTTGCAAGGTTGTCGCTTGTGGGCGCCAATCCTTGGCTCTCTGCAGCTTCTCTTATTACATCACCCATAATCAAAAGTGGGATGCCCGTATGATGCAGATAGTTTGCAACCGTAGTCTTACCAGCGCCTGGCATCCCGGTTAGAGCTACGATTAGAATATCCCTTGACATGACAAACTAGCGACGTAAATATTTCTCAATAACTAATGTATTAAGTTTAGCAAATTTTTTGCCGCCAGTTGTATATCTTCAGCTTTGATAGTTTTTCTTCCGGCATGGACACTCAAATCTACTGCTTGATTAGAAATTTTCGTAGCGACTTCTTCAATTATTCTTCTTAACTGGTCTGCAGCTTCTTCGCTAACTCTTTCTCCTCCGGATTTTTTTATGATTCTGTACATTCCAGCTAGGCCTAGTTCTGGATTTTCGGTCATTTTTTATCAAATATTCACCGGCAGCCTTAAAATATCTTGTCAATAAAATGCGAGTTGAAAATAAATTAAGTTACAAATTTCTAGAAATATTAACCAAAGGGCCTATTTTAAAAATAATTTGGATAACAAAACTCCCTCATGTCACTGGCAGGTCAAAGTTCACGTTTCTGCCTAGATTCAAGACTATTACAAGATATTGAAGGCACGAGTCGTCCTAACTCATATGCGATTCATCATAGAAGAAGAATGAGGAGACCTATCGAGAAAAAAGTAGAACTCAAGGGCTGTTAGGAATCAAAACTACAAAATATCAACTTATGCAGATTTATTCGATTTACCCATTTAATTTGGTTTTAATTTGCAATTGAGTATTTACATAGCGACTTGCAATCACAACCGAACTTTAAATTCAAAGGTTCTCTGCTATTTTGAGATAATTGTCTTCGTAGAATTAATGCGTGTAAGTCTCTGTTTGAGTAGTTTGGATCAGGTTAATCACCATGATGCTCATATACAAGTTTATCATAAAACCTAACTGACTTTACATTAACAAATTCAAGCATGCCGTATCTTGAAAGCTCTCTCCCAAACCCGCTATGCTTGATACCTCCAAAGGGAACTCTGGGATCAGAAGCAACCATATTGTTAACAGTAACAATCCCGCATTCCATTTCCATTGATAATTTCTGAGCCCTATCTAAGTCACGTGTCCAGATACTTCCGCCAAGTCCAAATTCAGAATTGTTCGCCGCACTTATGGCTTCAGCTTCATCTTCTACTATCATTATTGGTGCAACAGGTCCAAAAGTTTCTTCCTTTGACACTCTCATTTTTGGACTTACATTTTTAATAACTGTGGGCTTGTAGAATGCCCCAAAACTTCCAATCCTTTCTCCTCCTGTCAATAGTTCAGCACCGTTACCTATTGCATCCTTTACCATTGAATCAATATTATCAAGACTCTTGATACTTGAAAGAGGCCCTATGTCAGTATTGTCCGACATTGGATCACCCACTCTTAGTTTTTCAGTTTTCTCAACAAATGACTCAATAAATTCATTTGCGATTTTTCTTGAAACAATAAATCTTTTTGATGCAACACAACTTTGGCCACAATTTAGAAATCTACCTTTGATCGCTCCTTCGGCAGCTTTTTGAATATCGGCATCATCTAGAACTATAAATGGGTCGCTACCTCCAAGTTCCAGAACACATTTTTTTAACCGTGAAGTAGCACGTTGAGCTACCTTGGCTCCGATTTCAATACTTCCAGTAAAAGTAACCCCATCTATGTTTGAATCTATCAGCATTTCTGCAATCTGTGACTTGCCAATAACAGTATTAAATACTCCTTCCGATGCGCCACTTCCAAGGATTGTCTTTTCTATCTCTATACCACATTGCATTGTTGCACTAGCTGGCTTCAAAACTATAGTATTTCCTGCCATTAGCGAAGGTGCTGCAAATCGCAAAGCCTGCCAATATGGAAAATTCCATGGCATAATGCTTGCGATTACTCCGAGTGGCTGGAATGTTATCATTGTCTTATTTGCGTCGCTGTTTAGTGATTCATTGTTAAGGAGTATATCGCCATTATAAGAGTAAAATTCTACTGCCCATGCGCATTTTTCTATCTCGGACCGGGATTCCTTTATTGGTTTTCCCATCTCTTGAGATGCAATCCTAGCGAGACGCTCCTTACCTTTGCGCAACTGTTCGGCCAATTGAAGCAGTATGATAGATCTTTTTCGTACATCACGTCTCCATTCGCTGAATGCACTTCTTGATTTACTGACTATATTGGTGACTTGCTCATTTGTCATGTTTTCGTATTCTGATATGACCTGTTCATTTGCGGGATTGATAGTTACAACAGTATTATCCATAATCTACATGTTAATTATTCAAAAGGGCAATTAATATTCATATGCACTATTTCACTGCGTTTCACCTCAAATTCATTCAAAATTAACATGAATTCAGATGTGAAATATCATAAACTGGTGTTATTATACAGAAAATACTTGATAAGCAAAGACACTGTACGTTACTAAATACAAGATTATTCAATAAAAGGAATTTGCATCGACTAAAATCGTACAATAGACACTTCTAACGGTAAGCAAACTTCTTTGAAATTGAAAAATTATAAATTTCTACTAACCAGAATATTATTTTATGAATATTGGAATAATCGGAACAGGATTAATGGGATCCGCAATAGCCCAGAGACTGATAGAAAGAGGATTTACTGTTTATGTTCATAATAGAACCAAACAAAGATCAGATGCGCTGGTAAGAATAGGAGGCATTAGGATTGGAAATCCATTAGAATTAGGAAAGAAATGTAGTTATGTAATTATCAGCGTTACCGACGGTAATGCAGTGAAAGAAATTTTGTTTGGTAATAATGGATTGATTTATTCCAATAACAGTCAACTCAGTATCATAGATACCAGTACAGTTTTGCCGGAAGATTCCATATATTGTGCTAACCTCATGAAAAGAAAAGGATACGCGATGATGCAGGCGCCCATAATGGGCGGTCCTGACGCAACAAGGAAGGGAGATGTAATATCAATTGTTTCTGGCGATAAGAAAACAATAGAAAAATGCAGACGGATTCTGGCTAATTTCAGCAAGAAAATATTTTATGCGGGGCATCGTGACGGCGCTGCCAATTATCTAAAGCTTGGATTAAATCTTAACATAGCGTTAATAGCGATCTCATTGTCGGAATCAATAATATTCATAAAAAAATCAAAAACTGATCCAACATTCTTTCTAGACATTCTAAATTCAACTTATTTTAAGACAGGTCTCAGTGAAGTAAAAGGTCCAAAGATGATCAGGAATAATTTTGAGCCAAAGTTTTTTTTGAAAAATATGCTGAAGGATGTTCAACTGCTCAATGAATGCGCAAAAAGAAATAATGCCAGTCTTTCTTTTTCATCATTGGCTGAACAATATTTTCGCATGGCCGTAAATAGAGGTTACTCAGAATTAGACTATACTGCAATACTGAAACTATTTGGTGAATTTAACAACTTGAAAAGCTACCACTAATTAATTTTATTTAACATCTTGGAAAATACTAGGGAAACACAAAAGGCGTAAAGTCAATACTCGTGGGTTATTGATAATTCGCAATACAATAGTTTCAGCCATTATTTCATCCACCATTGTAGTCATCATTCCATCATTCCATCATTCCATCCAATATAATCACTAGGTTTTTATTTTGCTTAAAAGGAATTTTAAGGGAGGTTTTTAAATTAGGAAAGAGAAAAGTACTGAGCGAGTCTGATCTAAAAGAATTAGTAATGCCTCAACAGGGTGAGTTGCTAGGACGTGTGATAAAACTAGTTGGCGGGGATAACATAATTGTAAAATGCACAGACGGTAAAGTTAGAACATGTAGGATTAGAGGAAAGATAAAAAGACGTATGTGGATAAGAGAACACGATCTGGTTCTTATTGCACCTTGGGATTTTCAGACTGAAAAGGCCGACATTGTTTGGAGATACATTTCTGCTCACGCTGAAAAGCTCCAAAAAGACGGTAACCTTGAAGGAATTTAGAAGAATAATTTTACAAGGATCTAATCCTTGGGATAATCTCCTATAATTTTACCTTCAAAATCAAGTAGTATGATTTTTATCTGTAATTGAGACTCTGAATATTTGCTTAGATGACTATGGACTTCTTGGCATAACATATCGTAAAATAACACCAATCCAAATTCATCAACTAACTCGCCCGTATGTCTTGCGGTATTTGCTAACTTTATTTTGTTGACTAGTTCACTATCAGCACCACATCTGCTTGCCAGCTCCGCAAGAAAATTCATATCAACATGCGATCCTTTTACATGCGTTTGTTTTATTCCCATAGCCATTTTCGTTAATTTACCAATAAACCCTACCACATATGCCTTTTTTATTTTCTTCAGTGCACATTGCTTGATGGCAAATCCGATAAAATCTCCAATTTGAATATAAGCATGATCCGCAATTGAATTTCCGTAAATGGATCGAGCAAAATCTTCGCTCCTTCCACCCGTCGTAAGTATAACAGAATCAGAACCCATCGCTCTTGAAACATCTATACTCTGGCGAATAGAAGCTGCAAACGACGCTGTGGAATATGGAATTACTATTCCAGTCGTTCCTAAAATTGATATACCACCAATGATTCCTAATCTAGGATTATCAGTTTTCTTGGCAATTTCTTCTCCTTTGGGTACGCTTATGATTACTGATACCCCATATCTGTGTTTTAGTTCTCCCAGAACTTCATCAATAGCCTGATTTATCATCTTTAGCGGAGTCGGATTGATTGCCGGCTTGCCTATTTCGAGCCCCAATCCTGGTTTAGTTACTCTACCAACTCCTTTACCACCATCAATAATGATCTTGTCTGGTGTATCCAACAATGATACTTTGGCACAAATTTCAGCACCATTAGTAACGTCTGGATCGTCTCCACCGTCCTTGATAGCAGCCGCAGTAACAGATTTGTCATTATCATATTTACTCCAGGATATATTTACCGTCATCTGTTTCCCCTTAGGAAGTGAAACACTCACGTTTGATAGTCTTTTTCCGTTTATTAACATTGAAAGTGCAGCTTTAGTTGTAGCTGCCGCGCAGGTGCCTGTTGTAAATCCTGTTCTGAGCGAGCTTTTTTTACCACTCGGTATATTACTTTCTTTAGTATCATCCGCGCTTTGGAACATATATTTTCACTTTTTAAATGATTATTTTTCCCCCATCAATAATAATAGTATTTCCAGTTGAAAATGAAAAATTATCCCCCGCAATGGAAACTATGCTCTTGGCAATTTCCTCTGGTCGACCCAATCGCTTCATTGCATTCTCTCTTTTTGCTTTGAGTAGTTCACTTCTTGGAAGGGATCTGCGCATAGCTTCCGTATAGATATCTCCGAGAGCAACCGAAAAAGATCTAATGTCATACTGACCATATTCTAAAGCTACATGTTTTGTCAGCGTAATTGATCCTGCTTTCGCTATGGAGTAGGGTGAACCATATGTATGTCCAGAGATGGCAGGAGTTGAAGCAATATTGATAATGACTCCTTTTCTTTTTTTCATCATTAGTTTCAATATTTCCTTTGTTACTCGAAAAGTGCCGATTAAATCAACTTGCAGAATATTCATTAATTCCGTTTCGGAAATACCGTGTATTTTCTTAAACCAAATTTTCTTTTCAAATGGAAAACCTGCATTGTTTATGAGGATATCTACACTGTCAAATTTTTTTGAAACATTTCCGATGAACTTCGTTACACTCCTTCTATTAGAAACATCCAATTCAAGTCCGTGACAATTTTTGTTTATTAAATTACAGGCTTTTGTCAATTTAGATTTTTTTCTAGAAGTAATTATGACGGTTGCTCCATTTTTTGTCA
>Ga0247801_1000197_pt1 | contig 8411 bp, 12 predicted proteins | sample UWRJS001104B6_FD_180941 | JGI IMG/M metagenome (GOLD analysis project Ga0247801, IMG submission 180941) | Soil microbial communities from Arlington Agricultural Research Station in Wisconsin, United States - UWRJ-S001-104B-6 | ecosystem: Environmental > Terrestrial > Soil > Agricultural land... | reverse complement strand
AGCAATCAACTATTCAAGAGCGTGTTGATGCAAATAAAAGAGGTTCTTTTTACCAACCCTCTGGTGTTGGTGCAGCGCCTTACAATTCAGCCAGTGATTTCTCTCCAAGTGGCCAAAAACAAGCCTACGATAAAATGAAAGAACTTCAATCGAGATTGAGATTATGATAACAAAGAAAAAATATCTCAAAACTTTACCTAAATATTGTAGTAGACATAAAGCAAATTATTGTTGTTGTATGATTGCAGGTCATAGATATTGGGTAAGCAGAAAATATTATGGTTTTGAATAGGTTAACTAATATGAGTTGTAAATTAGCAGTATTTAAAGATAATCAAGTGGTAAAATATACGTGCCATGAAGTTCGTAATTTTATTGAAAAATGGAAAAGAGATTTTTATATAATCAATGCGTGCAGATCAGAAAAAGATAAGGCATATATGCGATATTGCGAAAGTCTCGATGAGTTTGTAAGTCAATGTAAATGTCATGAAGATAAAAAATGTGATAAATGCAAACCAGAAGACCACGACGGATTCTTTTGCAGATGTGAATCTAGAAATATTGCATTAGCAAAAGTTATGAGACAAGAAAGTAATGAAAGCAAAATGTTGTCAATGTAAAAAAGAATATAAAGAATTAGATGAAGAAAGCTTCTATTTGATCCAAGAAGATGTTCCTATGATTTGTTATGAATGTATTAGGCAAATGAATGTTGCTCATAATGAATAGACATAAGTTTGTGTCATAATTAATTTGACACAAACTTGTATCATGTTAGAATAAAATTACGTAGATCCTGCGTCAAAGGATAGTCGCGTAAGGAGGTTCGCATCTTCGTGTATGGATGAAAACTGATGTAAGTTAGGTTCGTCAACCAATCAACATACTTAGAGAACATACAGCATTGTAGGTTCAATATGTCTATTACAACTACGGGCGCACTCGGCCCTATGATCCTCCAATCGCTCGCGCCAGCTATGTTATACGTACCAACGCCAACTATGAATTACATCACGGTTTGCGATAAGGTTAGTATGCCTGCTAATGGCGGAACGACTTGCAGATTTATGCGCCCGCGTGCGCTACAACCGCCAACTGTACAGTTGGGGAATTCGGGAATTGATCCTCCGGCTCAAGTACCTCAAAGGGATATTATCGATGCACAAATGGCATTCTTCGGTAGTTCACAATATGCTGATTATGAGTTACTTACAGCATAACCCGTGCCGAAATAGTTGATGATTGTGACGGGATGTATCATCAACGAGCAGGTTAATGTTGGCCTGCTATAAATCTGCTCTGATTGACTTGGAACCCCTTATCACCATTGTGAAAGGGCAACAAGGGGCAAGTGTTTAATTAATGGGTTCTTGTATGAAGAAGTCGAAGTTCATCCATCAAAGTTTGACGAAGTTCCAAAATGCCTTTTGGCAAATTTTGAACATGTTGTCTTCCTTTGATATTATGTTTGTCATCGAATGTTTTTCTGATTTCAATCATAATTTCTGCTTGTCTTTTCTTTATAACAAGATAAGGAAGAATAATTTCACAAATATGCAACATTCTATTACTAGTTGCCTGCCAACGATAAACTTGTTTACGAGAGTTTTTAGCCATTTGCTTAGGAGTATATTCTCTAAATCCTCCTCCAAATGTATTAAAAAGCCATACCATAAGAGATTTATCTGTAGTAGCAACCGCAATCAATGTTTGAAAATGTTTATCTCCATTCTTCCTATTCCCGCTGTAATTTCCGATGTAGAATGTTCCTTCTCCATCCATAATTCCAGCCATATACGCAGCTTCGGCAATCGTATATTCTTTTCTGATGTAATCCGATCGTCTAGACATAAAACCTCCATGTTAAATGTTAGTACGCTCGTTTATAATAACAGAAGAGAGATTAAATGTACAGCCTGACAGACTAAGGCGAGTGGACGCCGAAAGGCGAAGCGATAGTCGGATCTGCAAATATATATAAAATTGCAGAGGTTAGCAGAAATGACTAACCCACACATTATATTGTGGAGTAACAAATTGCATTTTACAAGATCAAGAGGGTGTTTTGGCTTGGGTGTCAGAGCGTTTAGCTGTGGCAATGCGTCAAGCAGAAGACCTAATTTTACGCGATTACATCGTTTCAGCAGCTTCCCAGATCAATGCTGGAAGCGGTTCAAACGGCGATAATCCTACAAACCTTGGTATCGGCGATTTTAGCCTTGTGGCTACGACCCTTGATACAAATAATGCTTATAAGTTTATGAGCGGTATTTTAGGCGAAAACCGTTTTGGTTCTGGCCCAGTCCGTAGCTCCTATTTTATGTTAACATCGACTGAGCTTCAGTCTGATTTTGACGCATTACAGGGCTCAGGATTCCTTAACCAATGGAATTACCCTAATAACACAAGTGCTTTGCCATCTGAATATGGTAACATATATAACATTCGTATCCTCACAAGTTCTGAGGCTCCTGTAGCCCGTGGTGCTAGTGCTAAGGGTGCTGATGTTTACTACAATACTGTATTGGGCAAGCAGGCTATCACGCATATCAATCAAGATGGTTATTCCATGAACCTGATTTATCGTGATCCTTACTATTCTGGTATGTTAGCGCAGAATGCTACGCTTGCAGTTAAGTTTGCCCAAGCGCAAGCTTTAACGCAGGATACGGCTATTCGCAATCTATTATCAACTCGCGCAACAGCATTGGGGGTATAAGATGGCAGAATATTCAAGGATAGCAAAAGGTCATTTTACTAATGATGCAACAACAGTCGGACCACAAATTGTAAATTTACCTTTTCAACCTGATAGAGTTGAATTTGTAAACTACACTTTGGCAAATACCAATGCTACATCGCAAAATATCATTAGTGGATATTGGGATGTATCTATGGGCCAAGGAATCACTGTAGTTCAAGGTTATAATGCCACACCAACACTCATTTATGATGTGATTCCGGTAAATGGTATTAGTACATTTGCAGCAGGTCAACTATTACAATATGGGCCTCTAATTAACTTAGGAACTACGGCAGGCGATGGTATTGCAAAAACTAGTGGAACTGTTTTGACAGTTACAGTGCAAACTCCAAATGCAATTTTTCCTGGTGATTGGATTATTTTCCAAAATCTCTATGAAACTGCTACCACTGGAATGCAGCAACTTGCTGGTATACCTTTCCAAGTTCAAGCAGCTGGATGGAGCACATCTTCTACGCAAACGATTTTCCAAATCGCTTGGTTAGGAAATGCATCTAATTTAACAGCGATAACTTCAGCAGCTGATGCATCAGTGGCAGGAACATTAGGATTTAAAAAGATCCTATATCCTACACTTTATGAACCTGCTGTAGCATATCCGTATACAATTACGGTTACTGCCGGTGTTGGAACTGTTACAACTACTGCACCACATAATTTTAAAGTTGGTCAAGAAATTGCCTTTAGAATCCCATCTGTTTATGGAGCACAGAATTTAAATTCTCTTCCAGATATTTTAATTCCTGGATCTCCACAATACTTTTATGTTTCTAGCGTAGTTAGTTCAACTCAATTTACTTTTGCAAATGCACCTGCTTTAAGCTCAGCATTTGTGGTAAATGCAACATTTACATCCTTCCCAGGATTAAGTTTTGCACAAGTTATTGCGGTCGGTGATGTAAATACAGGAGGCGACTTATATTCAGGTGGAAATCTGTATCCTTCTCCTCAAATTACTACAGCTTTATCAGCTTCAAGTACAATTAATGGTCCTGGAATTTTAGGGGCCTATATTAATAACACCTCTCAAGGTTTTATTATGGGTACAGGAGCAGGACGTGTTTTAACAGATGGTTCAATGGTTGGTGCAACCTCGAACGTCGTTTATTGGTCAGCTTATCTTTCTGATTTAGCTGTCAATTAATGACTTGTCTGATATTGTAATTTTTAATGGTAGGGGACATTTTGTCCCTTACCTTAATGGAGTGTCATGACTGTTATTTCATATCCGATTCCAGCCAATCAGAATGAGCCTATACATGCGGAATATTATCTTCCTACACAGTTTTTTATATCTGCAATTACTCTTGGATTGACAACGATAGTGACAACAACAGTTAATTTAAATTATGTGATTGGTCAAGAGATTCGATTGATTATTCCACCTACATTTGGTTGTAGGCAACTTAATGGACAAACAGGTTTTGTTATTAGTATTCCTCAAACCAATCAAGTAGAGGTTTCCATCGATTCAAGTAAAAATGTCGATGCATTTATTGCATCAACAGCCACAACACAAGCCCAAATCCTAGCAATAGGAACAATTAATACTGGCGCAACAAATACACAAGGGGATGTAAATAATACAACTTTCATCCCTGGATCGTTTATAAATATTTCACCCCAATAGGAAAAATGGCTGTAAAACCAAATATAAATTCAGATTCACAAAAAGAATTAGACAAGGCAACAAAGCAAATTGATGAGTTTTCAGAGCAAGTTGGTGAGATGACTCTGGATCGCATGAATCTTGCTCGAAAACAAGATGTAGAGCCTCAAACAAAACTTAGCCAAAAAGATATTGAGAAGTCCAAAGAGATCTATTTAAAGCCTCATACAAGCATTTCAGCACATGACAAGTTCAATGAGGCATATAGAGATTCATATAATTTTGATAAAGAATACGTCCAATTCATTGCTGAAAACAAAGAAATTATTGGTGAAACAATTGAATTATGGACTCGCCCTTATGGTGGAATGCCGGCAGAGTTTTGGAAAGTACCTGTGAATAAACCTGTATGGGGTCCAAGATACCTAGCTGAACAGATTAAGCGTTGTTATTACCATCGTCTTGTTATGCAAGGGGAGGCAATTACGGGTATGAACCAATTTGGTCAAGACCAAGGTAGGATTATTGCAGATTCAACGATTCAACGTCTTGATGCAATGCCTGTGAGTTCGCGTAAGTCTGTTTTTATGGGTGCAACTAATTTTTAGGTTTATATGAAAAGATATTTTGGTGAATCTGCTAGCTATATGGAAGGTGATGACTTGGAAAAGCAAGAAGCTAAACAATATTTGGAATATTGGAAAAAGTTTCTTTTGAAAAGACTGACATATGATTCATGTGAGCCTATATTAATAGATGAACAATGGATCACAAGAGATGCATATTTAAGCGGGTGTCTTAGTCAACATGCGACATTAGCTTTAAAACTATATATCGATGTACATTTTAAGTATGAATTGAGGTAATCATGTTTTTGCTTAGCGACATTATCACATATATCCGCAGGATAATAAAAACACCCTCGGACAACCTCATAACGAATAGTCTTTTGATCGATTATATCAATAGATTCTGGATAAATGACGTTGATGCTCGCATACAATTATTTGATTTAAAAAAGACATATTCATTTCAAACTACTCCTGGAGTAGACCAATATAATATGCCTTTATATCAGTTACAAACTGAAAGCCCAAATTCAGACCCACAGGACATAAATTTTTATCCAGTATATCAAGGGTTTTTAGCACCTGCTTATATCAATGGAATCCAAGTTCCTTTTCAGACTCAAAAAAACTCTTTCTTTAATTCTTGGCCTAATATTGTACAGAATTTTCAAGCTATTGCTGTAGGTGATGGTGGAAATCATTATACATTTCAAATACCAATATTTTCTTCAATATCACCTCAAAATCCTCCGATAAATGCTATTTTAAGAGGACATGTGGATATTACAGGGATCATATCAACTGGTAGCATTCAAGACCCACCTATAGGCACAGATTTAAATTTAAATGTGCCTGTAACCAGTGTTAAACCTGCTGTATATATTACTTCTATAGGCGCTAATGGAGCAAATGTTGTCGTTTCTGATTCTGGCCAATTTTTTAACTTTAATCAGAATCTCGGAATGTTAATGAATCCTGGAGCACCTCCTTTAGGAAATACAACCGCAACCGATGGTTATGTAAATGATTATGCAATTACAGGTATTACACTAGGGGCAACTACATTAATACAAGTGATTAGCACCTTAGAAGCAGGGCAGCAGGTTGTTATTACAGGTGTTTTAGGAACTACTGAATTAAACGGAAATACTTACACAATTTTGTCTTCAACTCCAACAGATATAACACTAGATGTAGACTCAACTTTATTTACACCGTATATATCAGGTGGTTTTGTATCGAGTTTTCAAAATTTTGTAAACTATCTAACGGGGGAAATTGATGTTTCATTCCCTGTGGGCATCCCAGCAGGCAATAATATTAATGCACAAGTATACTTTTACCAATCTGGATTGCCTAGAGGTATTTTGTATTATAATAATACTTTATTGCTTCGTAGTGTACCTAGTAACCAGTACTTAGTTGAATTAGATGCTTACTTAAGCCCCGCTGCTTACTTAAATTCAGCTGATGCCGTAACTTTTGGCTATATGTCAGAATACATTGCAAGAGGAGCAGCACGAAAGATTTTAAGTGATATTGGTGACGTGGAACAATTTAACTTTTATGAACCTTTATTTCTTGAACAAGAAAAATTAGTCTGGAAAAGAAGTCAACGCCAATGGACTGCAACACGGACAGAAACTTTATATAGTCAAGGATTTGGACAAGGTCAGTCATCATTTAACAATTTTGGAGGCTCTATATAATGACCAATTACACTTACAAAAGGAATATACCAGCCTCACAAAATAATCCATCTAATGATCAAGGGCCAATGAGGACCAATACGAACTCTATTGATAGTCTCATTGCGGAAGATCATTATAGTTTTGGTGTGACAAATGGTGGTCTACATAAACAAGTTAGATTAGTTGACCTTTTATCAGTTCCATCAGGGATTGCAGCAGGAATGGGTACTTTATACACTAAATTAGCTACATCTACAACCCCTAGTAATGAAAGTAATTTATTCTTTGTGCCTGATACGGGAGATCCGGTTCCTGGACCAACAAGACAATATCAACTGACTAGAACAATCACAGCAGAATATAGTAAATTTGGTACTAATTTAACATATGGATCCCCTTCAAATACTAATAGAAAAGGTGGTTGGACTTTTTTGCCGGGAGGATTACTTTTACAATATGGAACTTTCAAACATACATCTGCTACAACCACTATAATTGCATTCCCAATAGCATTTACACAAGTATATTCAATAACAACAGGCGGACAAATAGATAATGGCGGAGAAGCAGAAAGGGGAGATATTGGAATTAGAGCCTTATCAGGAACGCAATTTGTTGCAAAAACGACATCGAGCGCAGAATTAACATTCATTAATTGGATGGCAATAGGAATATGACGCCAGAAAAATTTGTTTTAGGTCCAATTTTTAAAGGCTTAACCAATAACGTAACACCTTTTAATATCGATAATGACGCATTTCCTACTTTAGTCAATGCTTACCAATGGAGAGGAAGAGTCAAAAGAAAAAGAGGAACCAAATTTTTAGGGCGATTGACACGTTATTTTAATTCTAATATTTCTTCTTATGGATCTATAACATCATTTAATCTTGCAGCAGGATCAGGAAACTTACTCACAGGGTTTTCTCTTGAAGAAACCGGAAATATTGTTCCTGGATCAATTAATATTCTTGTGGGGGGCCCAAATTATACCGATCCTGCAAAAGACGGGACACTTACCGGAGGAAGTGGGGGGCAAATAAATTATGCCACTGGAGATATCACAATTACTGGAGGTGGAGCTGGAGCTGTTTCTGGTTCATTTTTATATTATCCTGGTTTACCGGTATTAGGCCTAGAAGACCAAAAGAAACTCAATAATGCTTTCCCTGGAACAATTGGTTTTGACACAACCTATTCTTATATTATTTCAAATACTGATCCTGTCAAAATATATGATGTGAGTTTCTATAAAAATCTTCCAACTGCTGAATACCCAGGATATATTCAAAAGACTAATTGGACTCCAACAAGTTGGAATGGAGAAGATTATCAGCAATTTTGGTCCACAAACTATCAAGGTGCTTTTTGGGTTACTAATGGGATTGATGTGCCATTTACAGGTACAAATATAGGGATGCAATTCAAACCTATAGTAACAGTTACAATTACAAGTGCAGGACCTCCAGCAATTGCAACATTAGAGATAACAGGTCATAAACTTGTAAAAGGAGATTTCGTTTTTATAAATGAAGTCTTAACTACAAAAGGAATAAATTTTCAAACGGGTTATGTAATCGCTGAAATTGATGCTAATAATGTGTCTGTAGAGTTTCCAAATGCTACACTTTTGAACAATGGAACAGGCGGAATAGCACAATATTTAACCAATCGTGCTGATCCAACATTAGATTGCATTCGATGGTTTGACGGAGATCCCACTAATACAAGTGCAACTTCACCTTCTTTTGTTACAGGATTAGGCTGGGTAAATT
>Ga0247801_1000193_pt1 | contig 8466 bp, 15 predicted proteins | sample UWRJS001104B6_FD_180941 | JGI IMG/M metagenome (GOLD analysis project Ga0247801, IMG submission 180941) | Soil microbial communities from Arlington Agricultural Research Station in Wisconsin, United States - UWRJ-S001-104B-6 | ecosystem: Environmental > Terrestrial > Soil > Agricultural land... | reverse complement strand
AGATGCTATGAAGTCACGCATTACAAACATAGGTGAGCGTATACTGCTAGCTGACGCTGCTATCTATCAGCGCTTTGGCAGTGAACGTAGTGCTAGCTTCGTAGCTGATATGCGCCAACGCATGCTGCATGTGCGTCGTAAGGAAGATACTAGTGACGATCTCTACACGGTGATGAATGTCATACAGGAAAACGTCATGCGCGGCGGTATGATGTATCAAACACACAACACTATTAGGCGCGTTAGTCCTATCAACAATGTCAATCGCAATGTCACTATCAACCAAGCATTGTGGACAACTGCTGAAGGACTAGTAGCTAAGGCGGCATAGTCTATACATTGTATAGATGTATAGCATGAGTGGCAGTGGTAACGGTGAGTGACCACACTTAACACTCACCTCCTAGGAGACTACATGAGGCTGATAAGTGGAATGCTAGCAGCACTCGCGCTGTTAGTGGGACTGAGTACTACAGGTAGCATAGCAGCTACCTTCACTAGCGATCACTGCACTGATGGTTGCGGGCCACAAGTAACTGGCTTCGCAACTATTACTGGTACACAGGTCGATGCTAACACTGTCGATGTGACTATCACGCCGCTCAACGGCAACAAGATCATCGGCAGTGGACTATATACATTCACATTCAACCTGACTACGAATGTGGATATAACGTACTCTAACTTCTCCGCAGCCGGTTTCACTGTTATCGATGGCTTCGGTGGAGGGCTGTTGTCACAACATGCAGGAGCCATTCACAATGATGGCTTAGGTGTGTTTGAGTACGGCATTGACAAGACTGTAAATGGTGGTGGTAACGGACTAATCGGCCCGTTGTCATTCCGCATCACTGGCGCAGGTCTGACGCTTGATGACTTTGCTGAGTTGTCAACTATTCCTCCCGGTGATCTAGCATCGTTCATGGCACTCGACATTATCAGTGGTACAACTGGCAAGACAGGGCTAGTTGATTGCTGTAGTGTTGGTGTAACACCGTTCGATGTTCCCGGTGAAACACCTATCCCCGGTGCACTTTGGTTATTTGGTAGTGTGCTTGGTTTAGGTGCTATGTTGCGTAGTAAGCGTAAGCGTAGTCGTGGTCTATGGGATGATCTCCCACGTGTGGAGTTCATGCCTAAAGTCTAGTAGCCACGGTGTGACTACTAGCCCGCGTGCGGTGTGTCTTACTATGTATGTGGAATAACTCCCACGCATACAGGACGCCACAACACTGCACGCGGGTCACGCATATAGCGTCACTAACAACTAACTAGGGGATACATAACTATGTCAACAACACACGCACTGTTCGTAGTAGTAGGTCCAATCATAGCTACTATACTACTAGCACTATTGCTAGGCGGTATGCTAGACAATGAGTGTAGTCAGCTAGGCAGATATGTTTGTTAGAAGCTAGTAACGAGCAAGAGCAGCAAGAGGCAGCGAACCGGCACATTCGTGCCGGCCATTGCTGGCTATACAATGTATAGCTCAGCGTAGCTACAATAGGAGGCTAGTGTGCTAGCACAATCATGGCTCTATGGCCGACGTATGACTTCACCTCACGATCACGTAGTTGTTAAACATCTCAAGCTTCCCGACCAGTTCAACCCGCACAGCAGTGTAGCAGTGCTTAACACGTTGGCTGAACGTATAGTGTTCACTGACGATGTGCCGTCACTACTGTATGAGATGCATGACAATCATCAACTCACCTATGAAGGCATGCTGACTAGTGCCAAGCTGCCGTTCGACAACTTCTGGATAGAGTACAAATCTGTCCTAGGTATAGGTGATGTGTATGAAGTCAAGCGTGCTGAATATGGTGCTCTAGTAGTACGCATGCCTAACGGCAATGTACGCTTCTACGTCATCATAGGCACAGACTTCCACGATCTAGGCAGCATCAGCAGTCTAGCCTACGTAATCGACTTCGACCATTGGCCTCCGCGCATGGTAAGTGGTGTTGCTAAAGACAGACCACAGATCAAAGCGCTGCAATTCTGGGTAGTCTATGCACACAATCGTAAGTACATCGAGAGTGAAGATGAAGATGCTAAGAACACACTCGGTGGTATCGTCACCGAACTAATCTTCGGCATCTTCCTTGTCACGCAGCCTAAGGTGTATAGTGACGAGAAGGTTGAGTGGCAACCACGTAAACAAGCAGCACGCCGTAAACATGGTAAGCCGCCATTGTTAGAATACAGACGCATCCGTCTACGCATCTGTAAGCCTGTGAAGCGCTACAATGCGAGCGAGCGGGCGACCGCCAGCACGCGTGGAATTTATATACCTAGCAACGAAGCAGACACGGAGAGTAATGATGCTGTACAACATAGACGCTACCACAAGGTCATGGGACACTTCCGCCACTATAATCGCCATGATCCTGCCTATAGTGTGTGGATTGAGCCTCATTATCGCGGTGATCCTGCTCTTGGTATCACGTTCACTGAGAGAGATGTAACCAAATGAGACAGTCATACAAACCACTCTGCGTGTTCTGCAACTACGCACTCCGTGAAGGAGAACAGAACAATGCTTGGCCTATACGTATGGGACAAATGTGTTGCGATGATTGCTTCGATGAAATCATCTATCCATCTATTATGGTCGTACTTAGCGCTCCTAGAACCGCCAATGATAGGATGCACTAGTATGAATGACAACAGTCAGAACATCTGGCTACAGCCGGGTACTAGACTACACATGCTCGTGTATCGAGAAGGTGTATGGCAAGTGTGGACAGCTACTAACTCACGTAGTGGTGATAGTGACTTGTGGTGTGGTACCTTCATGGAACTGCACCCCAATGGCAAGTGTATACAGCGTATACGTGGTGAAGTAGAAGTGCGTGAAATCGTCATCAGACCTGCAACAGGGGATGCTACATGAACACCAACGGTAAGCCTGACGTTCTACATGAACAAGCTGCTCGTGGCGTTGAAGCTATACAGTTGATCGTCACTGAGCGTGACGACTTACGCTTGCAAGCAGACAGAATGATGGCTGAGTTGTCGCTGTTGAAGGAGCGCAACAACCAGCTAGAGAGTAGACTGAAGACAGCAACAGTCGAACGCGATCACTACATGCGTCACGCTGTTGAACTAGTGAGTAGACTTAACAACATACAACTGCTGATAGTAAGTGCAGTTGAAGAAGCTGGTCGTGTAGCCTATCGTCCAGCGTTAGTAGCTAAGCTGCAAGCACAGGAGGATAAAGTAGCAAGTGATGAAGCTAAACAACTCGAAAGCTTAATAGCTCGCCTACCACGCAACAATGGGGATACAAGATGACAAAGGCAATCTGTTTCTACAACAACGGCACGCTTGACAAACGTGCCTTCACTATGCTCGGCCTGAGTGCTAAGCAGGATGAAAAAGCTATTGGCTTCTTCGGCACTGGCTTCAAGTATGCCATAGCCACACTACTGCGCCACAACTGCAAGGTTGATGTACACGTTGCTAACGATGGCGGTGACTATACAGTGTATACATTCTTCACAAGGCGTGACAAATTCCGTGATAAGGAGTTTGACTTCATCTACTATCGCGTAGTGGACAACGACCCACAACCTGCTCACGAACTACCATTCACTACACACTTGGGAGCTAATTGGAAGCTGTGGCAAGCGTATCGTGAACTTTATACCAACGCGCTTGATGAAGGTGGCAGTGTGGAGCTAATTGAAGACATATATTGCTTCAACCCTCATCCCGGCGATGTATGCGTATACGTAACTAGTGATGATTTCATTCGCGTCTACGATCAACATGCTAAGTACTTCCTCAAGCGTGAGACACTAGCGCAGTCATTCCGTATGCGTTGCGTTGAAAAGGTAGCCGATAGTGAGAACACCGTCTACTACAAGACTATGTACACCGGCACTAAGTTAGACAAGCCGACGCACTTCACTTACGACTACACTGAAACTGTAGAGCTAACTGAGGATCGTACTATAGCTGACACGTGGTCCTTGCGTCACCACATCAGTCATCTATGGCTAGAGAACATGTCGTATGACTTCCTCATACAACATCTGCCAGCTATCGCTAACGAGAAGATGTATGAGAACCAACTCAGTGCTGACTATTGCGCGCCTAGTGATGACTTCAACAAGGCATGCGCCTATCTTAATAAGCATCATCAATCAATGCCACTGTGGGCACGTGATGCATACAATCGTAGCAGACCGTTTGATGAACAAGTCGAGCACTTCCAACCTAATCGCTTTCAGAAGACGCAGTTGAAGAAAGCCTACAACATACTACAACTATGCAGTTGTCCTATCGACCCACAGACCGTTGTATGTTGCTCATCGCTGCCCCAAGATGTAATCGGGTTGTATAAGAACGGCACTATCTACATCACCAAAGAGGCATTCGAGCGTGGCTTCATGGTGTTGCTAGGTACGTTGTATGAGGAATGGGTGCACCTCACTACACGCGCAGAAGACGGCACCACACGCATGCAGAACATGTTAGTCGATAAAGTGGCTAACTTGATGCTGCAAGTCTACGAGATGGAAACAGAGGGGAGAGAGTGACTATGCACATAGTAATCCTAGGCGACCCGCTTAACGGCTTCATCTTCATTGGCCCATTCGCTACTGAGCTTGATGCACAAGCATACATCGACGCCGATCCTAGTGACAACACTGCGTGGTCAGTTGCGCTAACTGGACCTGATGATGTTGTGGATTGAACTAGTACTAGCTTACGCAAACGCATGGGGTAGTGCAGTGATGATCTATTCACTGCTCTACTTCCTTCCGTCCCTCTATATAGTCAAGCTGATAAACAAGGTGAGCTACTATGCCCATGACAACGAGCAGTCAACTAAACAAAGACGTAAGAACAGCAGAAGGAAGACCACAGTTAGAACACAGACACTTCGCCGTCATAGCTGACATAATTCAACGCCGCTTTCGTAAAGGACACGAGCGCGATGAAGTCGCATGGATATTCGCGCATGAGTTTGGAACGACTAATCCTAAGTTCAGTCGTAGTCGTTTCTTATTGGCATGTGGTGTAAGAGATGAATGACAAACATGCCAAGATGCCTCCACACGTAGCCGCACAGCGTGCGGAGGTAGCTGCTGGCAACAAGAACAAGCAACTCACTCGCCCCAATGAGGTGAGTGAGCATTACGATGTATTCCGTCGTATAGACATGCATATGGGCGATAAGCAAGTGTGTTGGGAGTGGAAAGGCGCACACGGTTTGGGAACGAGAGGTGAGTATAGACCTAGAGTGTGCATAGATCAGAAGCACTACTACGTCTACCGTGTAGTCTACCAGCTATACACAGGATACCAACTGCAGAAAGGCGATGTGGTCCGCCATACGTGCGACAATTCGTGGTGCTGCAACCCATACCACATGCTCATAGGCACTCAGGCTGACAACGTGAAAGACATGCTCGACCGCGAACGTGTTGGCATGAAGCACTACCAAGTCAAACGAATAATGCAGATGCTTGAAGTCGGTTGCACTGCTAAGTTCGTTGCTGCCAAGATGCGTGAAGGTTATAACTTCGTAGTAGATGTTAGCGTGATAAAGAAGATCAGACTACGTACCATCTACAAGCACATTCCGTGGCCTTGGGGTGATGCATATGTAGAAGCGCTCGCTCGTAGAAAGGCTGAACTTGCTTCTGTTTCTAAACCTGCTATACTTACTAATACTAACAACCCCTCAGACGGAGATGACGACGATGGCGAAGACAACGACGAAAACACTGTCGAGTGAAAGCGACAAACTGCCACTTGAAGCAAGAGCTATACAATGTATAGCTTCTCTGGAAGCACCAAAGACTACACAGGACAGTGTAGATCAGCTAGCTGCCGAACTGAGTGTAGCTTCGTTGTTGAGAACACATGCTGAGAAGCGCTATGAAGCAGTCAAGCGTCGTGTAGTGACTGACTACGAAGAAGCTATCAGTCAGTTGCGAGAGAACGCAGCAGCTACGATGACAAAGACTGCTACTACGATCATGGGTGAAGACTATTGCATCTCACTCAATGCCAACAGACCTGCAATGCGTGTAGATACTGATGAACTACGTACAGAGCTAGTCCGCATGGGTGTCAAAGTTGATTTGATTGACAAAGCAATCAAGCGTGTCACCAAGAAAGCTACACCAGCACTCATCATGAATGCGGCACCTCTTACAGTGGAATAAGCCAAATGCCTGACGACAAGAACAACGTCGTCAAACTTCGCCAACCTACTGCCAAAAGCAGTAGCGTTGGCGGAAGTGTTGATGAAGCTATCAGCCCAAAGTCATTCCTTAACATGACACAAGTCGAGCAGGACATGTTCCTGCAGCAGCTACGCGAGAGAAGGATGCGCGTAGTTGAAGTGTTGAAGCAAGCTGCAATAGCTAGACAACAAGCTAGTAGTGTAGCATCTGCAATAAAGCTAGAGCGAAAGGCTGAGACAGTACAACGTCTTCTCGATAGAGCTACTAAAGCTCTCGATAAGTTAGAAGAAGCCGTGCACGGTCTACGTGCACTCACACTGCAACACACAGACACAGACATTACAAAGGTATAACTCCTATGCCAACTTATGTGCAGAGAGCTAGAGATGTGCGCTTCTTGATTAAAGAACACGGAGTAGAACGCGGCTTGATTAAAGCTGTCGAGCGTTTGAGTGAAGACAACGAGATGATGCGTCAAGAGCTAGCTGAGTTCGCTCGCACCATCAACACAATGTCTAACATCGTCGCTGACATTGCAACAGTTGGTGCTAAGTTGAAGAATGACTTTGAACTAGTGCGTAAGAAATTCCACCCTGACAATGAGGACATACAATGAGTGAGTTCAAACGCTACACACGCAGGGCATACGCCGAACTGCGTCCATACATCGTCGGTGAAGATGTATCTGACATTAGCATCTCCGTGTTTGATAAGAAACACGGTAGCCCACAAGCAGGTGACTACATCGCTCGCAACCCACAAAACCACAGCGACCAGTGGCTAGTGAGTGCTGCATACTTCGCTGCCAACCACTTTGAGGTAGTACAATGAAAGCATTCACAATGTATCGGCGCGACATGTCTAACGCTCCGCATACTGCTGAACAGAAGAACGATCCAGACAAGCCGCAGTTCCAAGGTGTAGTCTTTGATGACGGAACAGTTGCTATCCGTTGGATGACAGCTAAGTGCAGCACTGCTGTGTGGCAGTGTATGGACGATATGTTAGCAATTCACGGCCATCCTGAGTACGGCAGTGAACTAGCATGGCATGATGTAATTGAGGGCAAAGCGGCTTCGCTCGCCGGGGAGAGTAGTGATGCTGATTAAACCTACTACCGATAAGACCTTGCCTTGGGTTGATTACTCTACATTGTCTGCAGTCAATACGTGCCCTCGATGGGGGCTGATAACCAACTGGCACGGTAAGCACTTGCCTAGTGGTGTCGAGCGTGTACTCCCGTTAGAGGCAGGTAGAGCTATGCACGATGTGTTTGCATGCGCTCGCTTGTTTGACCTTCTAACTGCTAAGCCTGACCTATCTATCCCTATCATCTTGTATGCTGAGCGTCTACTCAATACACCTCAAGAACCTAATCGTTGGCAGCAAGCAATGCGCTACTTCTACACAGGTGAAGATGCTGAAACGCGTTGCATGCAGATGGCTCTCAGCTTACTTGAAACAAGCGGCTACCACGACGATCCACGTGACACGCGTCGTACACAGGCTAACTTGGAGAGCGCTGCTATCGCATACATACAGCGCTATCCACTTGGCCGCTTCATTCCTATCTGCAATGACAACGCAACACACATAGGCGTTGAAGTCCCATTCGACGTAACATTGTGCACTGACGACAGTAAGCCCATCATACGCCTCATTGGTCGTGTAGATGCTGTATGCTTGGACACATTAGCACCTAGCAACCTAACTCCTGCAGTACACGAAAATAAAACTGGCTCACGTATAGACACCGTATGGAGTAGTAGCTTCGACACCTCACACCAAGTGACAGGCTATTGCATTGCCATGTCTACAGTACTCGGCCTACCAATCCATGATGTGACCATGTGGGGCTTGCAGATACCAGTGCCAAAGGCTAGCAGCTACACTGACGGGATAATGCGCTATCCAACTAGCCGCGACGGTGCATCATTCTTTGAGTGGTTCATATGGGTAGAACACACGCTTGAGATGATAGATCGCTATGAAGCCGATCCTACTAACGCACCGATGTACACTCACTCATGTAGCCGTTACTTCCGTAGCTGCTCACTAATCCCGCTGTGTACAGAGACACGTGAGCGGCGTAAGCACATCTTCGACAATGAGATGGTAACAGAACGGTGGTCACCGTTAGAACAAGACAACCTGCTATAGCTGCAACTTGCATGTGTTCCTACATGTGCTATACTATGTGAAGAATAGGGAGACAGAAGTGGAACTAAAGATAGAACACCCAACAGACACCGTTGCT
>Ga0247801_1000187_pt1 | contig 8646 bp, 8 predicted proteins | sample UWRJS001104B6_FD_180941 | JGI IMG/M metagenome (GOLD analysis project Ga0247801, IMG submission 180941) | Soil microbial communities from Arlington Agricultural Research Station in Wisconsin, United States - UWRJ-S001-104B-6 | ecosystem: Environmental > Terrestrial > Soil > Agricultural land... | reverse complement strand
ATTCCGGGCTGGCCGCTACTCCGAAATGCAATGCGGAACTGAGAAAGTGCAACAGTCATTGCAATCTCGTCTATGAAAGCGGCCGGGCCAATCGCACCTGTCGCAACCGCTGCAAAGACAATTTATACGTCTGCAAGGCGCGGCCCAGCTAACGCGTTGCACATTTAACCAAGCGCGACGCTGTTTTTACGCGTCGTCTGCGCTCATTACGGCGGCAAAGGGGTGCGACAATGTTGCCGCCAAGATTACGTATTTGCAATCGAGCCGAAAGGCCGCCGTAAGGTGCGGTTCTCTAATTAGCTCCGCTAACGCCCTGAACAGATCAGGGCTGTTTCAATCCCCAGCGGAGGCTATGAGATGAATCAAATAATTCCTGCCAGACCGGGACGCAAAGCTTTCGCTTCGCGCCGGCTGGCGCTTCTTGCGTCGGCTGCCGGCCTTGCAATCGCCGTGGTTGCGGCCGGGACATCGGGCTTCAGCACACCGAGCGTTCCCAGCGTAATTGCGACTGCGCATGCTGAAACCATGCAACGGTCCACGGGTTTTGCCGACATTGTCGAGAAGGTAAAGCCGGCCGTGATCTCGGTCCGCGTCAAAGTCGATGCGACGGCAAAGATGACGAGCATGAACGGCAATGACGACGCCAGTCCGATGCAGCCCGGCGCGCCGCTCGATAAGTTCTTCGAGCAGTTTGGCGGCCGCGGCATGCCAAAGGGATTCCCGCAGGGCAAGCGCGCCGTAACCGGCGAGGGCTCTGGATTCTTTATTTCGGCTGATGGCTATGCCGTGACGAACAATCACGTTGTGGATCGCGCCAAGACCGTACAGGTCACTATGGACGATGGCTCGGTTTATGACGCGAAAGTCGTCGGATCCGATTCGAAGACCGACCTCGCCTTGATCAAGGTCAACGCCAGCAAAAGCTTCCCTTTCGTCAAGTTCGCCGACCGCGATCCGCGCGTCGGAGATTGGGTCGTGGCCGTCGGAAACCCCTTCGGTCTCGGCGGGACCGTGACGGCCGGTATCGTATCCGCGCGCGGGCGCGACATCGGGTCAGGCCCCTACGATGACTACATTCAAATCGATGCACCCATCAACAAAGGCAACTCGGGTGGCCCGGCCTTCAACATGGATGGCGAAGTCATCGGCGTGAATACCGCGATCTTTTCCCCGTCCGGCGGATCGGTCGGTATCGGCTTCGATATTCCGGCCGCGACCGCCAAGATGGTGGTGGCCCAGCTCAAGGAGCATGGCCGCATTGATCGCGCCTGGTTGGGCGTACAGATCCAGCCGGTTACGGCTGAGATCGCCGACAGCCTTGGCTTGAAAAAGGCCGAAGGTGCAATCGTTGCTCAACCGCAAGCCGACAGCCCCGCAAGCAAAGCGGGCATCGTCGCCGGCGACGTGATCACCGAAATCGACGGCGCGTCGATCAAGGACTCGCGTGAGCTCGCTCGCAAGGTCGGGGTGATGGCGCCCGGCGCCAAGATCAAGGTGACCTTGGTTCGCAAGGGAGAAATCAAGACGCTTGCTCTGACCCTCGGCAAAATGCCGAATGAGCAGCATGCAAAAGCCGAGACCAGCGATGACATGTCGGCCGGCGATTCGCCGCGTCTCGGGCTCAATCTTGCCCCGGCCAAGGACGTTGCCGGTTCTGGCGATCAAGGTGTTGCGGTGACCGGCGTCGATCCCAATGGTCCTGCCGCTGAACGCGGCATCAAGACCGGCGATGTGATCCTCGATGTCGGCGGCAAGGCGGTCGCAAATACCGCCGAAGTCCGCAAGGCTCTCAGTGACGCGCGTACCGCAGGCAAGAACACCGTCCTGCTGCGGGTGAAGTCCGCGGAAGCGACGAGGTTCGTTGCGCTGCCAATCAAAAAGGCCTGAAGAAAGTAGCTGTTTCGTCTTTGCGTAGCGTTTGTCGGACGAAGCAAACTCGGGGGACGGGGTTAAATCCGTCCCCCAACTTTGATTTTAATGAAGTTGCCGCGCGCCGCGGGGAATTGCCTCAACCTGCGAACGCCTCCTATGTTACAGAACGGCGTAACCAAGTGCGTTGGCCTTTGGGGCAATCGTTTTCCGCCGATGATTGCAGTTAGTTTGTGGGCCCACATTGGGAGGTTACAGGTGACCAAGCGGGATCCAGGACGAACTGAAACTCACGACTTTTCGGCCAATGGGTGAAGCGGGCCGCGGCTTCCTGTCCGGATTTTTCCGCTGGTTTGGCAAGGCAATATGGATTTTGTGCCAGGCTTTGCTCGTCGCCTGGGGCAGTCTGGTCATTTACTTCTCGAATCTGCCATGGGCCGAAGCGCGGACTGCCTTGGCGGTTTGCTTTGCTCTCGTCTCGATTTGGCTGCTTTGGCTGTCGCGACGGCGGCTGGCATCCACCGCTTTCGTCATGTTGTTTGCCGGCGTGGTTGCGTGGTCAGTGTCGATTTTGCCCTCGCACCATCGACCGTGGCGTCCGGAAGTCGCGGTCATGCCGCGCGCAACGATCGACGGCGATCGCGTGCGCATCACCGGGGTGCGGGATTTCGACTATCGCACCCGGAATGACTTTACGGTTCGCTACGAAGAGCGTGAGGTGCAACTATCGCACCTGACGGGACTTGATTTCTTTGTGTCGTACTGGAGCGAAGGCCCGGTTGCCCATACATTCGTGAGCTTCACCTTCGACAACGCCCCGCCGTTGAGTATCTCCATCGAGACGCGCCCGGAGGTCGGCGAGGGCTTTGATCCTATCGCCTCTCTCTTCAAGCAGTTCGAGTTGATCTACGTGGTGGGAAACGAACGGGATCTTGTCCGCGTGCGCACGAACTATCGCAAGGAAACGGTTTATCTTTATCGTCTCAACTCGCCCGTCGAAAATGTGCGGAAACTGCTGCTTGTCTACCTGGAGCGCATCAACGAACTCGCTGATCGGCCGGAGTTCTATCATCTGCTGACCAACAGCTGCACGATCAACATCATACGTTACGCAAATGCCGCCGGTCGAACCGGCCAGTTCAACATTCGCCATTTGCTCAACGGGCTGATCGACAGCTACCTCTATCATTCCGGCCGGGTGGATACGACATTACCGTTCGAAGAGTTGCGGCGGCGTTCTCTTATCAACGACGTCGCGCAGGCGGCCGATGCTGCACTGAATTTTTCCGATCGCATTCGGGCTTCGCTCCCGACCATTCGTTGAGGCACAATTTGCCGGCTGCCTTCGTGAGGCGGATTGAATGATGCTCGAAAGCCACAAAAACAGCCACCGTGTACTTGCATTCCTCGCATTGATGGTGGCTTCGCCCGTCGGGCTGCTGCTGTTGCCGCCGATCAGCCAGGACCAGAATTATCACGCCTTCGCCGACCAAAGAACGATCCTTGGCATCCCGCATTTCTGGAACGTCGTTTCAAATTTGCCGTTCATTGCGGTCGGAGTAGCGGGCATCCGCCACTCTCAGCGAAATCCTGCGATCTTCGTGCTTTTCCTAGGCGTACTGATGACCGGCTTCGGCTCTTCCTACTACCACCTAGATCCGAACGATCACACGCTGTTCTGGGACAGGCTGCCGATGTCAATCAGTTTCATGGCCATTCTTGCGTTGGCAATCGAGGAGCGGCTGGACGCGAAGGCAGGCGCCGTTCTGCTGTGGCCGTTGATTGGCATTGGCATATTCAGCCTCTTGCTGTGGCGCTGGACCGGTGATCTGCGGCTCTATGGCTGGGTACAGTTCTTTCCCTGCATTGCACTGCCGCTATTGTTTATTCTTTTTCCGCCAAAATACAGCGGCACATCCTATTGGCTCATTGCCGCAGCACTGTACGCTCTCGCAAAGCTCTTCGAATTCTACGACGGTGCGATTTATTCAATCGGCTCGATCTTGAGCGGGCATACATTGAAGCACTTGGCCGCGGCCGCCGCCTGTTTCGCGATCCTGAGATATTTCCAAAAGCGGCAACCGATCCGCACGGCGACTGAACCACGCCACGCGGGCCTTAGGTCTAAATGACTTAGGGAGACGCGCGACGCGCGCTTGCGTGGTTGATTTTAAGGTTTGCGCGAAATAGCGTTCGTGTGGTCGGTTGTTTCAGTCCGGGGCGGCTGACGAGGATGGCGCTGGATCGTCACGCGTGCAAGCCAGCTCGGCCATCGATCTATGACGCGTCGTCAATTGACTGGGTTCGATGGAGCATGCAATGAAACGTGCGGCTGTAACGACATTTGTTACCTTTCTCGTTTTTGCTCCGGCCGCAGCGCTGGCCCATTCCGGCCATGATAGCGCAGGCGGGCTAGTGCACGGCTTTGTCCATCCAGTAACCGGCATCGACCATGTTTTAGCTATGATCGCCGTCGGCGTGCTGGCCGCACAGTATGGTAGCCGCGCTTTGTGGCTGGTCCCAATGAGCTTTCTGGTCGCTATGGCGACCGCGGGCGCCATAGGTATGGCTGGAATTCCGGTGCAAATCGTGGAGGCCGGAATTGGTCTCTCCGTCGTCGTCCTGGGGTTAATGATAGCCTTTCAACTTAAGCCTCCGACGTTGGTGGCTATAGTGGTCGTCGGGCTTTTCGCACTATTCCACGGTTATGCGCACGGCTCTGAGATGCCTAAAGGACTTGCAGGGCTGTCATTTGCCGCGGGCTTTCTCATTGCGACAGCTTTGCTGCTGGGCGCGGGCGTAGGACTTGGACGGCTCTTGCAACGGCGGGCTTTGGGCCGGCGCTTGATCCAAGCCGGTGGGGGAGCAATGGCGCTGGTTGGCATTGCAGTCTTGGCGAGTGTCCTTTGATCAAGGGTCGATGGACAACGCCGTTTTTCGGGTTGTGCGGAAGGAGGGACAGAAATGCAGCTAACTCCGAGAGAGTTCGACAAGCTGCTCATCTACATGGTGGCCGAGGTTGCATTGAAACGAAAAACAAAAGGCCTAAAACTCAATTATCCTGAAGCTGTTGCTATCATCTCGGCGGCCGCCCTTGACGGCGCCCGTGCGGGTAAAACCATCGAAGAAGTCACGAAGGATGCGCGCTCCGCACTGACCAAGAACGACGTCATGGACGGGGTCGCGGATCTGATCCCGATGGTGCAAGTCGAGGCAGTATTCACCGACGGCAGCCGCCTGGTAACCGTTCACACTCCTATACAGTAGTGCGCGACTGGAGGTTGCGATGGCCAAGGCCAAGACATTTCCAACCCTTTCTTCAAAAGTTGACCCGGCGTCGGAGGACGTGCCTCTCGGTGGTTATGTTTGCAGCCCGGAACCAGTCACCTTCGATGAAAAAAAACAAGTGACAAAGCTTTCCGTGCGCAATACGGGCGATCGCCCGGTGCAGGTCGGTTCGCATTTTCATTTTTTCGAGGTCAATCGTGCCCTTGAGTTTGACCGCGCGGCGGCATTTGGGCTTCACCTCAATATTCCGTCGTCGACTGCCATGCGGTTCGAGCCGGGCGACGAGCGCGAGATAGCTTTGGTACCTTTTGGGGGAAGGCGAGCCGTTTTCGGATTCAATAATCTCGTCGACGGCCCAACGGCTGGTAAGGATGCCGCCGCTCGCAAGTCCAAGGCCGTAAAACTGGCAAGCAAGCGTGGATTCCGCTCAGCCAGCTCGAAGTCCTAAGCTGCTTGAGCGTATGTGAATTGAGGACATCCCATGGCTACGATTTCCCGTAATGAGTACGTCAATTTGTTCGGCCCAACGGTCGGCGATCGCATTCGATTGGGCGATACCGGGTTGTTTGTCGAGATCGAGCGCGACCTGCGCGGCCGGTTTGGCGACGAGATTGTGTTCGGGGGCGGCAAGAGCTTGCGCGAAGGCATGGGCATGGACAACCGGCTAACGCGCAAGGCCGGGGCGCCCGACCTTGTCATCACCAACGTTACAATTATCGACGCGGTACAAGGCGTGGTCAAAGCTGACGTCGGCGTCAAGGACGGACTCATCTGTGCCATCGGCAAGTCCGGTAATTCCCAGACCATGGATGGCGTTACGCCCGGTTTGGAGCTTGGTCTCGCAACTGATGCGATTTCTGGTTCGCATTTGATCCTGACCGCGGCCGGTATCGATACCCACATTCATTTTATCTCGCCGCAACAGGCAGAGGCCGCTTTATCCAACGGAACGACAACCTTGATTGGCGGAGGAACGGGCCCGTCGGATGGCTCCAACGCTACGACGGTCACGCCGGGCCCAGGCAACATCGAAATGATGCTGAGATCTTTCGAGGGCTGGCCTGTCAATGCCGGCATCCTTGGCAAGGGGCATGGACACGGCAAGGCCGCGCTGGTGGAGCAAATCGAGGCCGGTGCGGTGGGCCTTAAATGTCACGAAGATTGGGGGACCACTCCGGCCGTGCTTCGCTCTGCGCTCACCGTGGCGGATGAGTTGGACGTGCAGGTCTGCATCCATACCGACACATTAAACGAATCCGGATTCGTCGAAGACACGATCGATGCTTTTGAAGGACGCACGGTCCATTCGTTCCACACTGAAGGCTCTGGAGGCGGGCACGCACCCGACATCATCAGGATCTCCGCGCTGCCAAATGTACTCCCCTCGTCAACAAATCCGACGCTTCCCTACGGCATCAATTCGCAGGCCGAGCTCTACGACATGATCATGGTCTGCCACCATCTCAGTCCTGATATTCCGTCCGACGTAGCGTTCACTGAGAGCCGCATCCGGGCCGAGACCATCGCCGCCGAGAACGTTCTGCAGGATCTGGGCGTGATTTCGATGTTCTCGAGCGACTCGCAAGCTATGGGGCGGATCGGGGAATGCTGGCTGCGCGCTATTCAGACCGCGGATGCCATGAAGACCGGCCGCGGCAAGCTGCCAGAGGATGCGCCAGGCAACGACAATTTCCGCGTGCTGCGCTACGTGGCGAAGATCACGATAAATCCAGCGATCGCGCACGGTATTTCGAAAGTCCTGGGCTCGGTCGAGGTCGGAAAGATGGCGGACCTGGTCTTATGGGAGCCTGCCTTCTTCGGTGCCAAGCCCAAAATCATCATCAAGAATGGCCAGATCAGCTGGGCGCTTATGGGTGATCCAAACGCGTCGCTGCCGACGCCGCAGCCGGTCTATTACCGGCCGATGTTCGGCGCATATGGCGATGCGCTGTCAAGGAACTGCATTTCGTTTGTCTCTGGCGCAGCGCACGCCTCTGGTATCCAGAAGCGCCTGGGCCTTAAGCGGAAAGTGATCCCGGTCAAGAACATCCGGAAGGTCCGCAAACGTGATATGGTCCGCAACTCCGGCACTCCAGATATCAAGGTGGATCCCGAAACATTCGCTGTCACCGTCGATGGAGTGCATGCGACGGTTCCACCGTTAAAGGTGGCTTCGCTCAATCAGAAATATTTCTTTAGCTAGCAAGTTCCCCATGGTCATCATTGAAACAGTTCTCGGCAACATCAACGATCGCGAATGGGCGGAGCGATTGTCCGGTGCCACAATCGATATACTCGAACTGGATCAGTGGGAGGCGCAGAAAAATCGCTTCCGGAAAAAGACCGCCAAAGGAACCGAACTTGCCGTCGCGCTTGATCGTGGGACGGTCATGCGCGACGGCGACATATTGGTCTGGGAAGCGAGCAAGGCGACTGGCATTGCGGTGCGGATACGCTTGCGCGAGGTCATGATCGTCCATCTGGACGGCCTGGCACATCTCGCACCTGAGATCGCGATGCGCACCTGCCTGGAACTGGGACACGCACTCGGCAACCAGCACTGGCCCGCGCTCATCAAAGACGATCATGTCTATGTGCCACTTACCGTCGACCGCAAGGTCATGGCCTCCGTCATGAACACGCATCGCTTCGAAGACATTCGTTATGAGTTTGTGCCGGGCAGCGAGGTCGTTCCCTATCTCGCGCCGCACGAATCACGCCGGCTATTCGGGGGTGCTGAAGGCCAAGCGCATTCTCACGCGCATGACACCTATGCCGAGATCGATGCCGAGACGGGGCACGTGCACAGTCGCTCTCCAACCCGTCCCCACACGCATAGCCATGACCATTCCGGTGACCACATGCATTTCCATGAATCGCCGGCGCGTCTTGCAGATGACAATACAAAGTGATCGTGGCGGCGGCCCGCGGACGGCGGCGCTTCTCGCTCGGATGTTGCAGTTCGGGGACTCAATGTTCCCGATCGGCGGGTTTTCGTTTTCGTGTGGCCTGGAATCCGCGATTCAAAAGGGCATCGTCGTGGATACCGCAACGCTTGCGGCCTATGCGCGCACCGCGGTGGAACAGGCGGCACGCGGCGACGGAATCGCGCTAATTGCCGCACACAACGCCGCGAGCGCGACTGACTTCGATGCGCTCGTCCAGATCGACAGCGTCGTGTTCGCACGCAAGCTGTCTGAAGAAACGCGGACGATGACGGTCCGTATGGGCAAGAAGTTCACCGAGATCGGGCTGCAAGTCATTGACCTTCCGTTTCTGCGCAAATGGTGCGAATGTATCGAAGCCGGCACCACGCCCGGATGTTACCCGATATCACTGGCGGTCAATTTCGCAGTACAGAATCTTTCTGCGAGGGAGGCGTTTGTTGTCCATCAATACGGGGTCGCGGCAATGATCCTCGGCGCATCACTCCGACTGATGCGGATCAGCCACATGGACACGCAACGCATCCTCTATGATCTCAATGCC
>Ga0247801_1000186_pt1 | contig 8669 bp, 7 predicted proteins | sample UWRJS001104B6_FD_180941 | JGI IMG/M metagenome (GOLD analysis project Ga0247801, IMG submission 180941) | Soil microbial communities from Arlington Agricultural Research Station in Wisconsin, United States - UWRJ-S001-104B-6 | ecosystem: Environmental > Terrestrial > Soil > Agricultural land... | reverse complement strand
ACAGTGTCGATCTCCTGATCGGGCAGGGCGATGTCGTGCGCCTTTCGGCCAAGCGCATCGCCACCAAGAATCTGCATGGTACCGGCTGCACATTGTCGTCGGCGATCGCGGCGGGATTGGCCAAGGGGCTCGACCTCAAGGAGGCGAGCCGCCAGGCCAAAACCTATGTCACCGGCGCTATCGCGGCGGCCGCTACGCTCAAAGTCGGCCACGGCCACGGACCGCTGCACCATTTCTATCAGTCAGGGAGAGACGCATGACGACCCGACGGAATTTTACGATCGGCGCCGGCCTTGCCGCCGGTGTGCTTGCCGCACCGGCTGTTGCGCGCGCGCAGACGCAGAAATGGCGCATGGTCACGTCCTGGCCGAAACGACTGCCCGGCCCGGGGATGTCGGCCGAACGCATTGCCGAGCGCATTCGCGCGCTCTCCGGTGGCAGGCTCGACATTACCGTTCACGCGGCAGGTGAAATCGTGCCCGCCTTCGAGGTGCTGGGTGCCGTCGGCAATGGCGTTGCCGACATCGGCCACACGGCATCTTTCTATTGGCAGGGCAAAATGCCAGCCGCCGCCTTCTTCACCACGGTGCCGTTCGGCCTTACGCCGAACGAGCACGTCGCCTGGGTCGATGCCGGCGGCGGGCAGGCGCTGTGGGACGAGCTTTATGCGCCCTTCGGCGTGAAGCCCTTTATGGGCGGCAACACCGGCGTCTGCATGGGCGGCTGGTTTCGCCGCGAGGTGAAAAGCCTCGCCGACGTGCGCGGCCTGAAGCTGCGCACGCTCGGGCTCGGCGGTGAGGTCTACCGCCGCCTTGGCGTTACGCCGCAGACGACGCCGCCGGCGGAAATTCTGGTGAGCCTGCAATCGGGCGTGATCGACGGCGCCGAATTCGTCGGTCCCGGCACCGACATCGCCCTCGGCCTTTATCGCGTCGCGTCCTCTTATTACTACCCCGGCTTCAACAAGCCGAACGGCACCGGCGAGTGCATCGTGGCCTTGAAATCCTGGAACGCACTCTCCGACGAGCTCAAGGCCATCGTTGCGCATGCGTGCGCGACCGAAGCCAATTACGCCCTTGCCGAAATGGAACGGCTCAACGCGCAGGCGCTCGGCGTGCTGGTGAACGAGCACAAGGTGAAGCTCGCGGCGTTCCCCGAGGACCTCATTGATGCCGCGCGCAAGCAGGCGAACGACGTGCTCGGCGAGCTCGCGGGCAAGAGCGCCATCACCGGCAAGGTGCATGCGTCCTACGCTGCGTTCCGCGAGCGGACGGCGCCCTGGTCACGCGTGTCGATCGAGTCGGTATTGCGCGCGCGGGGGGCGTGAGGCTTTGATAGCCTGGCAAATCCGTAGCCGGAGTTCGTTCGCATGGATGCCAAGCTGGAAGAGCTGTCCTTCACGTATTTTCCCGAGAACTACCGCTGGTCGCATGGCCTGCTGATCGGCCTCAACATGGCGCCGTGGGGCGGCGCCGAGATCGGCGAGGTCAACCGCGTCGGCCTGCGCCTGAAGAACCGCATCGGCGATGACGATGCATGGTTCCGGGAATGGGCGCGCGAGGCGCGCAAGGTGGAAGACGTTGGCCGGCAACGCATCGCCGAAGGCTTCACCACGAGCGGCGCGCAATACCTGCATCGTGCCAGCGCCTACTACCACGTCGGCGAACGCTTCCTGCAGCCCAAGAGCAAGGAAGGGCTCGACGCCTATATGCGCGGCGTTGCGTGCTTCCGCGACGCGGCCAAATACATTAAGCGGCCGCGCATGGAGCATGTCGAAATTCCCTACGAGGGCACGAGCCTGCCGGCGGTTTACGTCCATGCGGAGCCGGCGAACGCGAGCGGCAAGGTGCCGGCCGTGGTGTTTTTCGACGGGCTCGATGTCACCAAGGAAATCCAGTATTTCAAAGGCGTGGCCGATCTGGTGGCGCGCGGCATCGCGTGCCTCATCGTGGACGGCCCCGGAAACGGCGAAAGCATCCGTTTCCGCAATCTCTATTTGCGTCCGGATACCGAGCACTATGCGACGCCGGCCTTCGAGTATCTTGCCGCGCGGCCGGAGGTCGATTCAAAGCGCATCGGCGTGATGGCGATCAGCCTCGGCGGCTACTATGCGCCGCGTGCGGCGGCATTCGAGAAACGCTATGCCTGCTGCCTCGCTTGGGGCGCGCAGTGGGACTACCAGAAGATCTGGCGCGATCGCTTCGAGCGACTGGCGCGCGCCGACACGCCGTCGCTCTCGGTCGCGCACCAGCACATCGCCTGGGTGCTCAATGTGAAGACGCAGGACGAAGTTCTCAAGCACCTCGAGCCGTTCAAGCTCGACGGCGTCGTGCAGAAGATCGGCTGCCCGTTCCTGATGCTGCACGGCGATGGCGACGAGCAGATTCCTTTAGGCGAAGCACAGAAATGCTTTGACGCCGTCGGCTCGAAGCAGAAGGTCATGAAGATTTTCACGCGCGAGGAAGGCGGCTATCACCACTGCCAGATCGACAACCAGAGCATCTGCGCGGCCTATATGTGGGACTGGCTCGAGCAGGTGCTGCAGCCGGGGAAGTAGCCAAGCTTATTTGCGCCTGAGACCGAGCCGGTCGATCACCTTTGTGTAGAACTCAAGATCGTCCTTCATGAACCGCACATAATCCGCCGTGCCGTTCTCCTGCATGCCCATGCCGAGCGTTTTCATACGTTCGGCCATGGCCGGCTCGCGCATGATTTTTGCAATCGACGACTGCAGTCGCGCGACCACCGCAGGCGACATCCCGGCAGGGCCTTGCAGCCCCAGCATATCGGCGATGTCGAAGCCCTTGATCCCGGCCTCGTCGCAGGTCGGCACGTCGGGCAAAGACGGCTCACGCTTGAGCACGCTGACACACAGTGCGCGCAACTTGCCGGCACCAATATGCGGAACCACGTTGGGAAGGCCGGACCATCCGGCCTGGATTTCGCCGGTGAGCAGACCGTTCACCAGAGCGGTGCCACCACGATAAGGAACGTGAAGAAGCTTGATGCCGGTGCGCTCGGCGAAAACCTCCATTGTCAGGTGGTGAATAGAGCCCGCTCCCGCGGAACCGAAAGACATGTCGCCGGGCTTCGATTTCGCGAGCGTGACGAATTCGCTGAGCGTAGTGGCCGGAACCGACGGGATGATGACGAAGGCGGTGGGAACGGTTGCGAGCGCGGTAATGGGTGTGAAGTCCGCCAGCGTGTAGGTGGCGTCGGGGCTCATGACGATCTGGATCGCGAGTGCGGCGGAATCGTTGATCATGACCGTGTAACCATCGGGCGCCGACCCGGCGACGCGTTTGGCTGCGAGAATGCCGCCGGCGCCGGGCACGTTCTCCACGACGAAAGGCTGCCCCAGCACTTCCGCCAGCCGCTGCGACAGCAGGCGCGCCAGCACGTCCGGATTGCCTCCCGGCGCTGCGGCCGCAAGAACGTGAACCGGACGGGTTGGATAATTGGCTTGCTGTCCCTGCGCGGCTGTCGCGGAGACGGTCAGAGCACAGCCGAGTGCCATTGCCAAAATACGCCCCATGAAATTCCTCCCTATCAAAACTCAGGCTTCACCCCAGATGTCCCGCGCCAGTTCGACAACAAGACGAAGCTTGGCTTCCTGCACCTCGGGCGTCACCGGATTGCCGGTATCGACGCTCGCGAAGCCGCACTGCGGGCTCACCGCCAATCGTTCAAGTGACACGTAGCGGGTCGCGTCTTCCACGCGCGCGCGCAATGCCGCCTTGTCTTCCAGCACTGGCGTTTTAGAGGAAATCAATCCGAGCACGACGGACTTGTGCCGGGGAACGAAGCGCAATGGCGTGAAATTGCCCGCGCGCGAAGTATCGTATTCGAGAAAATAGAAGGGAATTTCAAGCGCATTAAAAAGCCGCTCCGCGACATCCTCGTAGCTGCCCTCCGCGTGCCATTGACTGCCCCTGTTCCCCCGGCACAAATGCATGCCGATGTGAAGAGATTTCGGCGCGGCACGTAGCACACGATTGGTGATCGTAATGTATGTGTCGATGAGCTGGCTCCAATTGTCACCGCGCGTTCTCAACATTGCCTGCACGTCCGGATCGCCGAATTTCGCAAACGCGGTCTCATCGATCTGTACGTAACGGCATCCCGCCTGGGCCAGCGCGCTTAACTCTTTGGTGAAGGCCTCGATCGTGTCATCCCAGAACTCGCCGACGTCGCGATATGCGTGCGCGAGCACCGTTGCATCGCCGCCGCGGAAATGCAGCGCGCAGGGTCCGGGAATTGTTATCTTGGGCAGCAACGCAGTCCGGTTTTTGATGAAATTGAAATCATCAACGTTTATCGGTTGCGTCCATCGCAACTTGCTGTTGATGAGCGCCACCGGTTGCGCACCGCGCCCGCCGTCGCTCTGCGCACCCTTCGCATCGGCGCCGGCGATGGTGTCGATGCTCACATCTCCCAGCTGTTGATAAAAGAAGCTGTGATAGGACCTTCGGCGGTATTCACCATCCGTGGCGAAACGCAGCCCGAGTCGCTCCTGCAAGGCGATTGCTTGGGAAATTGCAGCGTCCTCAGCCTCGGACAGATCATTTTGCGAAATCTCCCCGTGCGCGTAACGCTCACGTTGCTGTAACAGCGCGGCCGGTCGCAAAAGGCTGCCAATATGCTCGGCGCGGAATGGGGGTTGCTCGCGCGTCAAAGCGCCAACATGAACATTCATGATCCGAGCCCTGGGCTAAAGCAAAGCGGACTTGCCGATTGCATCACTCGGTCTTTCGCAACGGAAAACTACATCGGCCCCTGGATATTGTTGTCACGGACGACCTGGCCCCAGCGCGCGATTTCGCTTTTGAGCAACGCGCGCGCGGCCGCGACCGTGCGCTGGTCCTTCGGATAAGGCGACACGCCAGTATCCGCCCACGACTTCACGATCGCCGGATCGGCGATGATTTCCTGCAGCGTGGCGTTGAGCTTGTTAACGACGTCGTCCGGCGTTCCGCCTGGTGCGAAAAATGCATGCCAATAGAGGATTTCGAGCTTCGGTCCGAAGGCTTTCACAAAGCTTTCGGCGGTCGGCATATCGGCCGATTTTTCTTTTGCGGTGATGCCGTAGGCTTTCATCTGCCCAGCCTTGACCTGCTGTACCACTGACTGCGGCGTCGCAAAGAACAGGTCGACGTGGCCGCCGGTGATGTCCTGCAAGGCCGGCGCCGCGCCGCGGTAAGGGATCAGGTCGACCTTGATCTTGGCCTCCTGAGCGAGCAGCGAGGTGGCGAGATGCCCGGTCGCGCCGACGCCCGGCGTTGCCGCTTTCAGCGCCTGCGTTTTCATCAGCGCCAGCAGCTCGGTGAGATTGTTGGGCTCGAGCGTCTTGCGCCCGACCAGCACAAGCGGGTTGTTGTTGATGAATATGACCGGGACGAGGTCTTTCTCGGTGTCGTAGTTCACGTTCTTGTAAAGCGCGACGTTCGCTGAAATCTGCAGGTTATGGATGAGCAGCGTGTAACCGTCGGGCGCGGCATGCGCGACCCGGCCGGTCGCGATCGTGGTGCCGCCGCCGCTGACATTCTCGACAATGAAGTTCTGCTTGAGCTTGTCCTGCAGCGCTTGGGCGAGAACACGCGCCACCTGGTCGGTCGGTCCGCCCGCCGGGTAGGGCACAATGATAGTGACAGTCTTGCTCGGATAGGTCTGCGCCCATCCCGGTACGGCGAGAATGAAAAGGCCGACAACGGCCAGCACGAGTGCGGCGGCGCGCTTCATAGTTTCCTCCCGGCTTGTTTTCAGGAAGCTTACGCCGCGGGAATGATCGGCAACAAGAGGTAGGGCTGGCGTCCGGCGGCGAAATGCAGCGTATTCCGGCAGTCGAAGATTGCCGGCGGCCGGTCGTCCTTGTCGATGTGCAGGAACGGCCCGACACCCTTCATGGGATAGGGCGCGTTCGGCAGCGCGATATCGCGGCCGTCGACCTCGTAGTCTTTGCCGCGCACCGTGAGGGCGAGCCGGTAGCCCAGCGGCACCACGATCGAGGTCGGCCAGATCTCCACGTCGAGCTCGACCGGCTCGCCCGGCTTAAGCGGCCGCTCCTCGTCGTGCGTGTGCCACGGCCGGTAGGGCTTCGACAGCTTCTGATCGAGCTTGCGATGTGACGCCCGCAACCAGCCGAGCCCCACCGGCGTGCGCGGGTCGTTGGAGCCGATGAAGGTGACTTCCTTGCCGGCGGGATCGAACACGCGCAGCGCCAAAAACAGGTCGGCGTCGGTGGTTTCCGACGAGACCCACAGTTTCGCCGCGACCGGGCCGGTGATCTCGAGATCCTTCGTCATCGGCGGCGTTGAGAAAGTGAGCCCATCACCCTTTGTTTCATAGCTGAGCGTCGCTGCCTGTGACGGCGTGTCCGGGCTCAACGTCTTCGCATCCGGCTGCAGGAAATATTTTGTCCATTGTGTGCGCGCGAGCGGCCATTCGTTCTCAGCGCGCAGCACGAACTTCTCGCCGGGATGGCGGATGTTCAGCGACACGCGCGGCTGCTTGTCCCAGCCGGTGCTCTCGCCCTTGAGGAAGTGCCCGAAGAACTTTTTCTGCAGCGCCTCGCCATAGTTGCTGTAGAAATGCGTGAAGTGCGTGTCGCCGTGCACTTCGAGCCATTTCTGTTTCGAGCCGGCGCGCAACCAACCTTCGAAATTGCCGCGCGTGTGCAGGCCCATGCCGCCCCAGTTCCCGGCGGAGAGCAGGGGGGCCTCGATATCCTCGAATTTCGCGATGCGCCTGCTGTAGTAGTCGTCAAAGTGGCGACGGCGTTTCGGTTCGCCTGGCGTGTCGGCAACGTTTTTGGCGAGTTCTTCCTTCGGCAGCGTTTCGGGCCCCGCCACGTATTCTCCCGTCACCACGCTCGTTTTTCCGCGCGTGCCGACTCCGTACTGCACGCTAGCGACCTGGCGCGGATGCCAGCTGTTGAGGAAGTCGCTGAGGATGCCGCCGTGGCGGCAAAGCTCGCGATAATAGTCGGACGAACCCTCCCAGATGCACAACGCGGTGAGGTGAGGGGGCCGCAAGGCGCCGACGGTCCACTGGTTCATCGCGTAATAGGAAATGCCGTTGATGCCGACCTTGCCGCTGCTCCAGGGCTGCGTGCCGGCCCATTCGACGCATTGGTAGAGGTCCTGCGTCTCGCGCTCGCACCAGACGTCGAGATAGCCCGGTGAGTGTCCGGCGCCGCGCGAGTCGATGCGCAGGCAGGCATAGCCGTCCGGCACCCATTTCTCCGGGTCGACCAGCTCCCAGTTCTGGTACTTGTTGCTGGAGCCTTCCAATACTTCGGGCGCAGCCTTTACCAGCCGGTCCCACAGGCCCTTGTAGCCTTCCTGGAATGCTAGACCCTTGGCATAGGGGCCATAGCTCAGGATCACCGGATAGCGACCCTCCGCCGTCGGCCGGAAAATATCGGCGCGAAGAACGACGCCGTCGTCCATGGGGATCGCAACATCCCAATCGATGCGCATTCCGTCCCGGATCTCTTTCTTTGCTTCCATTGGCGTTCCCGTTCGTCGTCAGGCCGATGGCGGGCGATGCCGCTTGACCGCCTCGGGATTGGTGGAATCGGCGCCCATGTAGATGCCGCGCTCCCAGCTTCTTTTCAGCGGATCCGACACCTTGAGCGTCATCTTGCCGATATTCTGGATCTCGATCTCGACGGTCTCGCCGTCCTGCAGCGCGCCAAGCCCTTCATGGTTGGTGCCGCAGGCGATGAGGTCGCCCGAGTTCATGGTCATCACGGTCGTGGCGAATTCAACGAGTGCCGGAACGCGATGCTCCATGTCGTCGGTGCTGTAATTGTGGCGCAGTTGTCCGTCGTTCCAGAACCGCACGATCAGATCGTTCGGATCCTTGATCTCGTCGGCGGTGGCGATGCAGGGGCCGATCGGCGCAAAGGTATCAAAGGATTTTCCGAGCCAGCTGGTGAGGGGCGTCGCCGGCCAGGTGCGGCGGCCCTGTTCGCGTGCCGAGACGTCGATCATCGTGGTGTAGCCGAAGACGGCGCTCTTCCAGTCCTTTGCCTTCACCATCTTCGCGGGGCCCTTGATCACGAGCGCAAGCTCCGCCTCGTGCATGAAAATCCACGGCACCGTGAAATCGGGGAGCACGATGGTGTCACCCGGTCCGATGACGGCATCGGGGTTCTTCATGAACATGTTGAGCGGGCGCGGCTCGCGCTGCGCGTGCTCCCAATAATTGGCGATACAGGCGAGAATTTTTCCGGGACGCGGCAGCGGCGGCCGCAGGCGGATTTTTTCAACCGGAATAGCGGCTCCGTCTTTGGCAAGCTCAACAAGCGCGGGCCGCAGTTTCTCGAAGTCGTCGATGACGCCCTGCATCGTGAGCTGCGGCGTGTAGCTTTTGCGGGCCGCCGGGGAGATATCGATTACGCCGCGTTCGGTGAGCAGGCCGGGCAGGGTCTCGCCGCCGGCCGATGTCTGGAAGAGCACGAGTTTCACGGACTATCCCCGCACGCAGTACGAAGCGAAGTCTAGCGGCCTTGGTACATTTGCCAACCTCGGTCAGCGCATGTCCGCCCTGACGCGAAAATGACAGGAAAATAATCCTTGACAGCGTGACGCTCCTTGGGTACCGCTCGGCAGGTTCGCAGGACTGCGCCACGTGCGCCCTGCGCACTTATCCCAGCATCAAACCAA
>Ga0247801_1000185_pt1 | contig 8672 bp, 8 predicted proteins | sample UWRJS001104B6_FD_180941 | JGI IMG/M metagenome (GOLD analysis project Ga0247801, IMG submission 180941) | Soil microbial communities from Arlington Agricultural Research Station in Wisconsin, United States - UWRJ-S001-104B-6 | ecosystem: Environmental > Terrestrial > Soil > Agricultural land... | reverse complement strand
ATGGCGGCTGATCCGGCTACATCCGAATACGCAACTATAGTGTTGAACGAACACGCGGTCATGCCGGCTGTGAAGTTGTTCTGAAACTGAATAGCGACGCCGCCGGTCTGGGAGATCAGCAGATTGTTGGTTAGGAACCACCCAGTCCCACCTCCCAATAGCCTGATGGTCCCGGTGGCGCTGTCGCCGCCGACCAATATGTTTTTGGTGATGGTGATGTTGCTGGACCCAGAAACGTCGATGGTTACCTGATAATTCCCGCCCTTCTTTATCTGGAGCCTGGATATGGTTACGTTTGAGTCTGCTATCTGTACGGGGGAAGTGGAGTGGTAGTTGGTTGTGGTCCGAAACCCAACACCATTAGCCTGATTATACGTCAGCGCGTTGGTCTGCGCGCTAGCGTGGTCTGCGAAACTCTGACCAGCAGCCGCTGTCAGCGCGATCGTGTGCGTTGCATCGGTCGCGTGGCCGTTAAGTGCCGCGATATCGTTCACGAACTCGGCGTCGTTGTAGCACTCGCCGACATACGAGTTGTTGTCGGTCACCAGATTCGCCGGCAGTGACGCACGCCACAGACTGAGGGTGCCGTAGTTACGGCCGGTTGCTCCAATGGTGCGCGTGATCGTCGCCATCAGCCGAACGCCTGCGGGCTATCACCGATCACCGCCGGGTTGTCGATCGGCGGCTTCTGCACCGTCACCGCCTCCACCTCCGCCAGCGTTGTCACGGTGCGCGCGCCAGCACGCAGTATGTCGCGCCCGATGGCCACGTCCGGATCGAGGTGAAAGCCCCGGTATTGCAGCGTGTTGTTGAGCGATATCCAGCTTTCACCATTCGGCAGCGGCTCTGTCGGAACTTCCGGCGACAGCAGGTTCCTGAGATCGGCAGGCACCGCATCGACCACTGACACGATGGAGAACGCCGGGGAGCCGACGACCATGTCCCCCCAATCGAAACCGTCATCACGCACGGAGATGACATCGCCGCGCTGCTCCAGCTTCGCGGTGTGATAGATGTCGATCGCCTCGCGGTCGATCATGAAGACGACCATCTCCGCCATTAGACGTAAGCGTCCCCCCAACCGCTATAGTCCTGCACCACATCGCCTTGCCGATCGCGATGCGCGTAGACGCACCAGTAGGTGGTGCCGTCCTTCAGCGCGGTGATCTCGTGTGTCACGTCCCTGCGGACGAGGAAGTGCGCTGGCGCGGTGAACTCACGCTCGATCCCGCGACCTGACGGCAGCGTGGCACGCACGCGCACCGCGCCGCTAAACACAATGGTCGTGTGGTCGAAGTTGTGCGTGTGGCCGTCTATACGGTGACCGGCCTTCAACTCAGGAAGCGCGCGAATGAAGACATTTCCAGAGACCCACTCCATCAGGGCACCTTCACCGAGAAAAACACGGTCGCGCCAGTCGCGGCCGTTCCAGAGACAATGCACCACAGGTGCTGACCGGCCGACAACACGTTCGCCGCCGTGGCGGTGCCCACGGTGTCGATGGTGGTGCTGTTGCTGGTGATCGCATTCAGGCCGGTGATCGGGGTATAGGTGCCCGGCTGGCCGATGGCGCCGGTATAGGTCAGCGTCCCTGACGCCACATGCGCGTAGGAGTTCAAGACCGTGCCGCCGGTCAGCACCGGGCCGAGATCATAGGTGCCCGTAGGCAGCACGTCAGTCGTGCTGCCGGTCAGGCCAACCATGGGCAAGGCGGAAGACGGCACGGTGCCGTTCACCCACTTCGTTCCGTCCCAGGTATAAGTTACGCCACCAACCCCGGCGACGGTCGCGTTGGTGGCGGGGGAATTGGGGAAGTCAAAAGCCACCGGGCTCTCCTCTCATAGCATCATGACGGTGCGCGCTTCGTTGTAGGGCACGACCGTCACCCATTGATCGACTATGACCCGCGAGGAAATCAAGTTGGTCGGAATAGACGCCGCCGATGTGAAGCCACTGGTGAAGCCGCTGGGCACGGCGCCGCTGAACCCGGTATCACCGAAATTCGCGGTCACGGCGGTCGTGTTGCCGGCGAGGTAGGCTCCTGGATAGGCCGGCATGGCGGCGCTGAATATATGGTTGAACACGATCCCACCCACGCTCGTCGCGGGGTTGGCTGACGGCATGCTGTTCCAATCTCCGCTCGGCGTAACCCGCATCCAGGCCAGACCGTTGGTGAGGTCGAGCGCGAACCCGATTCTGTCCCCGTCCGCCCTTGTGCCCAGGAGATATGGAAGCGCGGTTGCGGCCAGGGTGATGGTTCCGGTCTGATCCACCTTGAACCCATAGGTCGAGGCGGTGGAACTAAGCGACTGATTCGACTGGGCTATGTTTGGACCGCTCGTCGTGGTCACGTATTTGGTGACCAGGACCTCCCAGTAGAACTTCCCGGTCACCTGCCGGTCGGCCGTTCTGACCCCTTGCAAGGTCGCGCTTGCCGTGGCCGTCAGGTTGCCGCCCGACAGCGTGAGGCTGGCGGTCTTGTCGGTGGTGCTCCAGGTCGTGTTTGCCATGCTACGAAACCACCTTCGGACCTACCTGCAAGGCGTCCACCGCGTCATTGGTCCAGGCACTGCCGGTGGCAGGATTAGTTTCCATTGTACGAAACGCCCAGACCCATGCAGTCGTCGCGGTCAGCGCGACGGTGTTGCCGGCAACCGTGGTGCCGCCAGACTTGACCTGCACCGTGGAGGTGCGTGTCCCTGAATCGGATTTCTGCATGTAGGCGCGCGCGATGACAGCCAGGGTGGTGGCATCCCCCGGCAAGCCGGGGGAGATGGTGTAAAAATCCTCGTTGTTGACGGTGCTGCTATAGGCGACACAGCCGGCATAGGTCTGCCGAAGCTCGCCCTGACCCGCGTAATTCGTTGTGGGCACGATGAGCATAGCAAACGATACGGGGTTGCTGCTGTAGCTCCCTCCGGTAGGCATCATGGTGGGGAACGCGGCATACGTCGTGTTGAAAAGATATATGCTGGAACCCGAACTCACATTCCATCCACCTGTCAAGGCGGTGTCGGCCATGAACCCCACCCAGTATTTGAGGCCCTTGACCACAGTGAACGGCGTGGGAAAGGTGATCGTATTCATGCCCACCCTTGGATTTACAAGGGTCGTGCCCGAACTAACTATAAGACCAGGATGGTCCTGTCCGATGGTGTTCATGCTATTGAACACGGTGCATTTTATATTGCCGGTGTAATCCAGCCTCAGATTGTGTAGATTTATTTGAGATACAGTCCCGGATACTGTAGCGATAACCGATGTAAAAATGGCCTGGGTGTTGCTGATATCCAACTGAAAGGAGCCCAAGAACCCCACCGACGCCAAGCCCGAACGCGAGAACTGCACCGACGCGTCAGTGGCTGGCGTGCGCGTGACACAGCGAACATCACCCAGCCACGGGAGGCTGCTGGCGTCACTGCGCCACAGGAAATCGTCAATCAACTGAGGCAGGCCTGAGGTCTGCACGTTCAACGTCAGCTTGTTGGCGTAGGCATTCGTCCCCGGCCGCGTGTTCATGCCGGGTTTGGACCAGCTATTGCTGGTGCTGCCGTTCTTGCGCACCGCCCAGCTTCCGGTCGTGTTGTGGATCACCACCTCGAATTCGAAATGATACCACACGTTCTGGGCAGTGAACGCGCCCGTGTAGGTGTCGAGCACGGTCCCACCCGGCGTGGCCGAGGTCAGCAGGATCGCACCGTCGCTCCTGAAGACGATGCAGACTTGATTGGTGGAGCCGTCAATGAACTGTATGAAAAGACCCTGGAAAGTGCCGCTGATCGCGGCTTCCTGCCTGAAAGCCACCGAGACGTGGTGGACAGCGTCGTTGACGCCGCTGGTCTTGGTCATGATGCAGTTGGTATTGCTGGAAAACCGCATGCTGTACGCAGGGGCGAATATGCTGTTCCCCGGAGGGAACCTGCCTGGGTAAAGGGTGTCGTTGGAGTTGCTGGTCGTATCCCAGAACCCGGTAGTGGCTTCGGTCGCGACCGCGTAGCAGTCGAACCCATCCCCAAATGTCCACGCCATCTCTAGACCCTGGTTCCGAGAATGGTGATGCCCAGATCGGCCAGGGTCGCGTCCTGCGTCGGGGCGACGATTTGCAGCACATCCCCGATCGCCAAGCTGCCCCCCGCTCCAGCGAGGGCGCAGTAGACATGGGAACCGCCGCTGTTGCCAATCGACACTGTGCCAATGTTGGTTGTGGTCGTTCCTCCCCCTGATATCTTGTTCACCGTGAAAACCACTGGGCTGCCGGTCGTGGCGGTCGGCACCATCACATAAAACACCACAGTCCCGGCCAGACTGGCGGGAATGGTGATCGCCCACGGCATCGGGATGTTGATGGTGGTCCCCGTGGCGGGCCTGCCCGCGAACGGGAAGCTGATGGGCACCTGCCGCAACGCGGGCGGAAGCTGAGCGTAGCCGATGGTGCCGCTGGCGGTCTGGCCAATGACCGGCACCCACTGGGCGCTGTTGCCGTCGTTGTAGCGCAGGTAAAGCTGCAACCCGACCGAGTCGAACCACATAGCGCCGTCGGTCGGCGAGGCGGGCGCGGTGTCGCTGACTGTCACCGAGGCGCCGCCGCCCGGCCCGCCCGTAGCGGCAAGGGTGCCGGCTCCGTCGATGGTCAGGCCAGTGCCAACGATGACGCCGCCGAGCGCCAGGGATGTCGCGGGCTTGACGGCGAGCGTCTGCGTGTTCCGCACCAGCCCGGCACCGAGCGCGATCGCCCCGGTTGCGGTGTCAACAGACAGCACGCCGCTGTTGCTGAGGGTTCCGCTGGTGTTGGAGATGCCGGCGCCGACTGACGTTGCAACAGGCGTGGTCCACGTGAACGCAGTGCCGTTGGCGCCCGACGTAGTGAGCACCTGCCCGGCGGTGCCGATCGTCCATGGGAGGTTGAAGTTGTAGGTGTCACTCGCACCGGTCGAACGCATCGCGACGTAGTTATTCCCTGTGGCGGTGGCGAAGTTGATGCTGCCGCCTACTGAGCCGGGCGAACCAATGGTAAGCGAAGCAGCGCCATCGGTTGATATGTTCGTCGCTGTCTTCGGGCCTGATGCACCGCCGAGCATGACGTAGTTCGTCGTCAGCGCAGCGGACGATGCCCACGTAGATGCACCGCTAAAGTAGGGCACGCCGCCGCTGGTGCCTGCCACGGTGAATGCAGGCGTCGAGGTCGGTGTTGCAACTGAGACAATGCCGCCAGTGAAGCTGACGCTGGTAACAGAACCAGTGCCGGGGTTGGCGACGCTAATCGTGCCGCCTGCATTGATGTTGACATTGGTGCCGGCAACCCCGGCAATCACGCCGCCGAGTGCCAGGGAGGTCGCGGGCGCGATGGCGAGCGTCTGGGCGTTGCGCACCAGCCCGGCGCCGAGCGCGAGCGTGCCGGTGGCGCTGTCGATCGACAGCACGCCGGCATTGGTGAGCGTGCCACCGGCCGTGATGGTGCCGCCGCCGAGCCCGGAGCCGGCCACGACCGAGGTAACCGTGCCGGTGCCGGGGTTGGCGACACTGATCGTGCCGCCGGCATTGATGTTCACGTTGGTGCCGGCAATCACGCCGCCCAGCGCCAGGGTGGTCGCGGGCGCGATGGTGATGGTGCCGTTGGACGGCGAGGTCAGCCCCGTTCCAACCGTAAGCCCGATGGTGCCGGATGAAGCGATAACGCCACCCGACAGCACGCCGCCCCCAGTGATCGGGCCGGACATGCCGGTGCCGGTGCCCGATGGCGTTGCCCACGCACCATCTGCGCGCAGGTATGTCGTCGCGCCGCCGGGCGAGTTTGGCACGCTACCCGGCAAGCCGCCGGTGAACGGGGTGATAGAGATTGCCGGGGTGCTGCCACCTGATGACACGACGGGCGCGGTGCCGGTTACGGCGGTGACCGTGCCGGTGCCAGGGTTGGCCACCGAAATAGTGCCGCCGGCATTGACGGTGACGTTGCTGCCGGCGACCCCCGCGACCACACCGCCGATGGTCGTGCTGGTAGCAGCTTGCAGGTTGATCGTCTGGGTATTGCGCACCAGCCCGGTGCCGAGCGTGAGCGTGCCGGTGCCGCCCGCGAGAGAGATCACCCCGGCATTAGTGAGGGTGCCAGACGCCACCGTCAGCCCGCCGCTGGCCGGGACGATCACGCCGCCGAGCGCGATGGTGGTGGCTGCCGGCAGGGTGTAGCTGCCGCCCGCTGGCTGCCACGTCCCGTCTGCCCGCAGGAAATTGGTGGTGCCACCACCGCTCGCCGGGGCGGCGCCCGACAGGGTCGAGGTGAATGCGTTGACCAACGAGGTGTGCTGCGCGGTGGTCAGAGCCACCGGCACCGCAGACCCGCCCGTGACGTTGCCGAAGCCGGTCATCGTCGCCTGCGCCGCCAGGGCGCCACCCGATGCGCTAATAGTAAGGGTGTTGGCTACATCGTTGTAGTTCAGATTGATGTTGGTGCCCTGCACCAGCAGGGCCGCCACGCGATCGTCCGTCGCCTCCGCAAAGTCCGTGATCTGGCTCGCCGTGTGGGTGTGCGACAGCGCCGCCTTGCCGTCGATCGCGACCTGAAGAATGGTGTCAGCGGCGTCGACATAGTCGCGGCGCACCGCCTGATTGGCGGCGGGCGCGTAAGACGGCAGATCAATCATGCCCGACATCGTGCCGCCGGCAAGCGGTAGCACCGGGGTCCAGACTGGCACGGGCATACCGCCGCGCCCGTAGATGACAGGGCCGGGCGTGGGTTCAGGAATGTCGGTTTCCGGCGGCACGATGGCGGCAATCTGGTCATTGACCCAGCCGACCGTGGCCACCTGGGTCGGCGGCGGGAACGCTTCGGGGATCGTCGAGGTGGGCAGGCCCCGGAAATGCGGCGAGTTGAGCGGCGCCGCATCCAGCATCGTCATCACTTCAGACACGCTCAGGTCTTGCGGCGGCTCGATGCCGGGCTCGTCATTGCCCTTCAGCGTGGATGCCGGCATGACGGCCAGATGGGCGTTGGTCACCCCTCTGACCGCCAGCCCGATCGTGCCCTCGTTAGTCAGCGGGTTGGGCGCGGCGGTCAGCGGCGCTTCGGCCCAGATAGAATGACCCGAGGACGCTTCAGGCAACGCCAGTTTGGCCACCTCATAGGCGGTGGTGCGCATGCTGGTGCCGCCCTGCACGATCTCGATCTGCTCATCACCAGTGAGCGCGATCGTCTTAGGCAGCAGCGGGATGGTGATCTTGGTCATCGCACGCGCCGCGCGCTGATATATCCTCGCACCGTCGCGTTGGCCGACCCCACCGCCGCGACCAGATACAGCGTGACCGGATCGGTGGAATTGCTGCGGCACTGGCCGGTGATCAGCACCTGCCGCTGACCGGCGGCGAGCGGCGAGAAGATCAGGTTCATGACCCCCGTTCCCAGGATCAGTTCTTCTTCGGTCGGCAGGGAGTCGGTGGTGACGCTGATGCCGGACCCTAGCTGGTTCGGCGTCACGGGCGCTCCCGCCTGGAGGTCACCGGTCAGGGCGGCGATGGTGAAATCGCACGCGCCCCAGACTTCCCAGCACCCTGGCGGCAGGGCGATGGCGCACACCTCCATGGGGGTGTTGGCCGGAGGCGTGATGCCCGCCATGTTGTCGATGACGATATATTCGCCAATCTGGCCCGGCTGGGCGTCGCTGCCATCGATGATCCCCGTCGCCTGCGCGGTGTCCCGCGCGACGGCGAACTCCATGACGGCCATGTCCTGCGCATCGGAATATCGCTTGGTGGACGCTTCCATCGGGTCCACCGGATCGCTGCTCAGAAGCAGCGGATGAAGCATCATGCTTTCGCTCATGCCGCCCTTCCTACACGATGTTGATCACGGTGCCGTTGCGCCATAGCTGGCCCGAAATCAGCCCCGTCGGACTGGTCGGCAGGTCGGTCAGGATCACCGCGTCAGCCATGGTCACGGGTCCGGCCACCGTGCCGCCATCGAGCAGCGACAAAAACGGCCCGCCCAGCAGTGCCGCCGCTTCCGACACGGACAGGTCCTGCGGCACGCCGGCCGCGTCCGTGGCGTTGCCCTTGAGCGTGTGCGCCGGCATGTCGGCCAGATAAGGGTTAAGGACGCCGCCGATCGCCAGCCCGATGCTGCCCTGGCCATAGATCGGGTTCGGGGTGGCGACCAGCGGCGGCAGCAGCGTGATGCTCACGGTCATGCTGTAGGTCCCGATCCCGGTCTGCGGCACCTGGGCGAACCCAGGCGGCAGGCCAACCTTCGCTGTGACGACGCGCGCGGTCATAGCAGTGATCCCATGGGGCGAGGGGCGTTGGTGCGGTAGGTGAAGGCGGTCGCCGTGGTGACCGCGACAGAATAGAAGCCGCATGCCTCGATGTCGCTCAATCCTTCCATCGACACCTGATCATTATCCGCCAGCCCGTGCGGCACGAGGCAGGTGACGGCGATCACCGTGGTGCCGTCCGCGATCACCGACAGCACCTGAAGCCGGCGATCGTAGACGGCGCCATCGGGCGCGTTGGGCATGATCGCCCACATCTCCAGCCCGTTGCTGGATATCCGCCCGGCGGCGGGATATTGCGGCACCCCGGCCGGGCCGGTTGGCTGCGTCACCCGGTATTGGAAATCCTCCGTTCCCCGCTTTCTCCCGGCCTGGGTGGCGCGGTAGTCGGTCGAATAATCGTCCCAGGTATTG
>Ga0247801_1000100_pt1 | contig 12278 bp, 26 predicted proteins | sample UWRJS001104B6_FD_180941 | JGI IMG/M metagenome (GOLD analysis project Ga0247801, IMG submission 180941) | Soil microbial communities from Arlington Agricultural Research Station in Wisconsin, United States - UWRJ-S001-104B-6 | ecosystem: Environmental > Terrestrial > Soil > Agricultural land... | reverse complement strand
TAAATCATCAAAAAAAAAAGGGGAAAAATAATGAACAAAAATGAAGTTTTTGAAAACAATTTCAAGTATCATCCGCCGACACCGGAGAAGAACAAAATTTATGTCGAATATCGGGAAAAGTGTAAGGAACTTGCATACTATATTTATGAAAATTTTCCCGATAGCAGAGAAAGAAGCCTTGCTATCACCAAGCTAGAAGAGGCGATGTTCTGGGGCAACGCAGGATTATCAAGAAACTAAAAGAAAAAAAAGAAAGAAAAAATAGACGTTATCTTTTTGGTTGAATCCTCCCCTTCATAAATAACGTCTAAAATATTTATCTTAAAATTAATCTTCCTCTTGTTCCTATCTCGGAAACTTCGGGTTTAACGGTTTTATCTCCATTCCTTCTTTATAACCGCAAGGCTTTTTCTTTCCGGTTTCTTTAACATTTAAAATTTCTTCATTTATAGCAACTTCTTCGTCGATATGATCCACACACCATTTTACAATACTCTCCATTGCCAAAATTTGCTCGCAGGTAACCCCAAAAGTCATTCTTACGCATTTTTGAATTTCTTTATACCCTTGGCATTTGAATTGTGAATCGGGTACTCCACAATCTTCACAAGCTTGGGCGGCATTAACATTGGGTTTTGAAGTGGTAACCGAAGTACACATTTTTCTCCGGTTTTTAAATGCCACGTCCTCATCGTCAGACAAAACCCAGGTAAAAACTGTATCATCACAAGCTACTTTCAAATCCGATGGAGGTATTTGGTTATGAACCGATCCAGGATCGGAACAGGCTTTCTTCAAAAAATCAAGCCGATCTTCTGTATGGGCAATATTGCATAAAAGCATAAAACAAACTAATTTAGTTAGAAACTTCATTAAAACTCCTTTTTTAATTTTCTTTATTCTACACAAAAAAAAAATCAATGTTAATATTTGATTTATTATTTAACTGGAGGTTTATTTATGAAGGTTTTAGCTTTAATTGGTCTATTGTTTCTATCAAGTAATTTATTTTCCCAAGAGGTTTGTGAACCAGAGGTAGGTTGTGATTTTGGGGCCGATGCGCTTGTATCAGATACTAACGATTGTGATATTTCCGATCCTAGTTGTCCTCTTCCAAGTGCAATCCAAGAAATATCTAATGATAAAAATGCCCAAGCACTTTATTGGCTTTGCGTTTCTCCTAATGCCAGAACAAAAAGGTACGGGGTTTCTCTTTCAACTAATAGAGTTTCGGCAGCACTTTTATCCTATCGAAGATGCCTTGCTGCTTCGGGGATACTAGGCATTTTTTGCCAACGACCTAGATGCTTTTACCTAAATTTTTAATTAAGGTAAATTGTTCCGAAAAGTATTTTAAGGAGGATTTTATGGCCAAAGCAAAAAAAAAGAACCCGGTTAAAGACCCAAACCGAAAATTTAAAGTTGGGGATTTAGTTCAGACAAAGGATGGTTTATTTGATGGAAAAATAATAGGGATAAAAACCTATTCTCTACCTTCGGCAGAAACTATTAAAATTTCTGTTCTATCCGGTAAAGGAACTTCTAAAATGTTTCTCTCTACCGATCTAATTCTCCTAGAAGGGGAAGAAGATATTAAAAAAGAAAAAGAGGTTCAGGACGAATTTGAAAAAGACGAGTATGGAGCTAAAACAGACCAAGATGACGCTTGTTAGTTAAGGATTTAAAAAAAGCAACGATACTTTTTTCGGTGCCACTGGGTGTTCAGTGGCACATTTTTTCTTTTTTGATAAGATTTTTTCAATTTAAAAAAACTTTGAAACCATTTAAATTTTTTGGGCTTTATCATAGTAGTCACGTTGCTATTAAAATAGATGACCAAGTTTTTGAAGCAGTACTATGGCTTGGTGTTAGGAAAATCCCTTATGGAGAATGGTTAAAAGTAAATTCGGTTAAAAAGCAAGTGGCTATTTGGTTAACCGATAAGAAGTTCAAAGAGGGTAATATCTTTTTAGAAGCTTCCTGCGGAATCCCCTATGCCTTTGTAGAATTATTTGGAATGTTATGGCAGAGGATACTAAAAACCTTTTTTAACAAGGAAATTTTTACCAACCCCATTAAGACCAGGGTTAATAAGTATAAATGCTCGGAACTGGTTTATCGGTATTTTTTGGTGACTCAATACGTTTGGGGGTTAGAAGACCCAAACTTAGTTGATGTTTGCGACATTGAGGAAATTATTTCTTAAATTAAAAACAATCGAATTATTAAAATAAATGCACTTACTAAAATTACCACTATTGACCAGCACAACAAATGTTCTAGAAATTCCTTCATTTAATTATTACCCTAGTGCAATTCTTTTCAGGGTTCCCACCTCTAAGGGGAACTAACATTACTTCTTTGGCATTTTCAAAATCTGCGGAAGTAGGGGAACTATTGATTTCCCAACAAGAATCCCCTCTTGTTCCTTTGAAAGGAAAAACCAATGTTAATTCTTTCCAATCGCCCCTATAATCATGAACGATAATATGACAATCGGGTGGTATTTTTTTAAGTAAATCAATTAAGTCTGCTGCTCTCATTCAACTTCATCCTTCATCTATCGACCTATAAAAATAACCCACTAATCCAACTGCCAAAGCCCCGATCAATAAACCAAGAGATAAACCAAAAAAAAATATCGGATATTTGAATGATGATCTAGCAACCATACCAATCAAAAAAATTTGAATATAAAATTGGAGTCCAATTTTTTTAAAGAAAGTTTTCATCTACAGACTTTTTCACTTTTTAGCGTCATTTATTTTAAGGTATTTAAAATAGCTATTAACAATAAACCTAATAGCAGGGGAAACCTTATTTTTCCCAGTGGGGTCTTCTTTCTTAAGTTTTCTGAACTGTGTTTCCGTTAATAAAATAGAAACGGTTCTTTTCGGTGCCTTGCTTTTTTCCATTAGAAACTTTCCTTTTAAATAGTAAAAACCTTATATCTAACATTTGCACCCAGAAAGTAAATATTATTTTTTAAAAGGCCTTGTTTTTTTGATAGAATAGTCTTACAAAGGCTCCCATGCGAAGGCTTGGGGATATTTTAAAGGAATTTAATTTTATGGAAGTCAAGAAAAATGAGGTTAAAAGAAATTTTCAATTAATCAAGACTAATTACCCATACCCAAGGAAACAAAACCCAACAAAAATTGATGAACTTACAAACGAAGAATGGGCAAAGTTGACCAGAATCCATAACAGCCTTGTGGATAACCCTACCAGAATATTAACTCTTGCCGAGAAAAAACTGGCCGCCGAATTTGGGTGGGAAAAAATATTCCTAAGTTATTCAAGAAATACTAGGGAATGTTATTTTTCCCCAAACCCCAAAGACCCAGTAATAAAATTTAAATCCTCTTAACTTCCCCAACCGTAAAATAAATATTTTTTACTTCCTTCTTTTTTAATCCATACAAAATAGGTTCTTTAATCGTTAATTCAGCTTTACCAGGGTTTTCATAGTTCCCTTCAGGGTCAACAGTTAAATCCTTTGTAGGGGCCTCTAATAGCTTATTAGCGGTTATTCCTAAATGGTTCCCCTGTCCTTTTTCTTCCTTGATGGCCTGGGCCTTTAATGGCCCTAAGGCCGTTTCTTTTTCCTGGTTTTCTTCGGAGCTACTCTTTTTTATTTTATTATATTCTATAATATCATCGACTAACTCTATGAAATTATATGAAATTAACGCATTCAGAACACCTGTAGATGTCTTGCAGTTCCTGCTTAGTTCCTTGGTAGTTCCAATACAGTTCCGGTTCAGATAGTCCATAGTTGTTTCTATCGTGTCGCTTCTTTGTTTAAAAGAAAGAAGAATTAGTTTCATTAATATCCAGGCCTCTTTCTCATTTAGCCGGCTGCTTTCTATTTCATGAATGAACCCGATATCTAATTTAAAATAACGAGGTGAATTTTTAAATTTGTGTTCTTCGGTTATCCTTTGGTGATTTTTAATCCTGATTTTAATATTTTCGGAAAATTTTTTAATTAACATAAATAAACCCCTTTTTTTTTCTATTTGAATCAGGTACAAGGGGCTTAGAGAATGTCCCTTGTATCTGATTAAACCCCCTTAATTGGGGGTTTATGTTTTTTAGACGAACTTTATAACACCTTTAATATCTTTAATTGAAATGGTAAATGAAGCCGCATCTTCTTTAATAATTTTAATTAATTCTAATTTGGCCAAAGTTTCAAGAAATAGACTTAGGTTCTTGGTTTTAAAACTTAATTGATTTCTTAATACTTTTTTAGGAAATAGAAAAAAATCTTTTTTTGGGCTTAAATATCTTTGCTCATTAACTTTAAATTTTAAGTTGTATTCCATATATTCTCCTTTTTTAAAAAACCCTAGTTAATGTTTGGTCATTATATGGCAATTGGCATTTCATTTATTTATCCTATTAAATCTCAATTATTACAGGTTTATATTCTTGAAAATATGCTTCGTTTAAAATGGAAGCATTAATCAAAGTTGTATTCCCACGTTGAGAGATTTTATTCCCTGAATGAATGTGTCCAAATATGTGATATTTTAAATCTGGCAGGGCCTCAATTTTTTTTCTTAATTCTTCACATCCAAGATGTTCTGGGTTCAATGAGTCTTTTACCATATCTCCATAACCATAGGGTGGTCCATGTGTAATTAATATATCGCATTGTGGAGGTATAAGATTCCAATGTTTTTTAATTTCTTTCCCTCTTTTTCTATTAAAGGCCCAATTGTGTAATTCTGGTTGTACTGGAGACCCCCAGACTTTAAATTCTTTTCCTTCTGAGTTATGGATACTGCACCCACTATCATTGAGATAAATAGCTCCTGTTTCTTCTATTTTTCTTTTTGTCAATTCAGGCATTTTTTCTCCAACAAAATCATGGTTGCCACAAATTGTTATTATATATTTATATTCACCTATTTCTTTCCAATGTTTTAATTGCCAACAGAAATTCTCTAATTCTCGGATAGAACCTCTTCTTGAAAAATCACCTGCATGGATTAACACTTCACCTTTAGGAACATTTACTTCTTCTCCATGAGTATCTGAAATACATATAATTTTCATTTATTAATCCTGTATACGGAATACCCATTTATTCCTGTTACTGATTTTTCATTAACTATCAGTTTCTTCTTTTTTAATCGAGCCAGACTTGATTTTAAAGTATTATAGGGGATACCTTCGGATTCAGATAATTTTTTCAAGTTTATAGGAAAATTATCAAATTTTTTAATTAAGTTAAATATTTTAGAATTTTGCCCTATAATTGGGAAATCCAATGATTTTTCTTTGTTTATGCAATCAATCGAGTCGATTAATCTTTTTTCCATTAAAAGAATCTCGTCAATATTTTTTGATTTATAAATTGGATTAAATTTAAAATTACAATATCCAAATTTTTTAAAGAATTTAAAAACTGCTCCTGATGGTCTGTTCCTATGGGCAAATTCCCTTTGCCTTAAATTTGCGGTTTGTCCGATATAAATAGCGTTGTTGGGGAACTTTAATTCATAGACATAATAATTTTTTATTTTCATAAACTCACCTCATCTAAAATTTTTGTTAATTTTGAATTCAAATAACAATATGATAAATAATTGCCATCAAAATATTTTCTACATTCTAAATCAAGTTCTGGATAAATCTCATGGAAGCATTTCCCGCTTCCATTCTTATTTTCAATATCGGCCATTAGGTCTAAAATATGCTCCCTATCCATTTTTCTTAATTCATTTGTTTTCATTTTTCCCCCTTCATTCCTTCCCCTTTTCCAAATAGGAAAGAATTAGAGGCAAGAAATATTAAAACCATTTTAAAATCATTTCCTTTTTCTATCGACTCAATACTTTTGTTTATCAGTTCAGCCAATTTCTCATTTTGCTCAAGTGTTAATTCTCCAAATAATTTCGTTGGATTTACTTTCATTTTCATATTCCCCCCTTTCTCTGTTCTATAATCTTTGTTGCCTCGGAAATCATGTCGTACGCCTTTTCACAATGCCTTCTAATTTTCATTTCCAGCTTGTACAGATCTCCATCAATCTCAAGCTCATCATTTCTCATACCGCTAACCATTAAACCAAAGCCACATTCAACGTGTACCAATGCAGCCTTCATTTCCTTTAAAGTCATTATTTCAGTTTTCATTCTTTACTCCATTTTTCTTGCAGTATTATAAATTTTAAAGCACCTAACAGTTTACTGCTTGTACCTGTTAAACTTCCTTCTACCCCCGGACGGCGTAAACCTATTTCAAAAAAACCATCATCATTTTTAAAAATCTCATAACCCTCAAAAACCAAAATTAAACTTTTCATTTTTCCCCCCCTTGTTCCTTTTTTTCTATCTCGTTTTTGTTGGCCTCATTGCTCAAGCGCTCGTTGGCCTTTTGATATCGCTCTTCTAGCTCCTCATCAATTTGTTTTTTTAAATTATAGAGTCCCATTAAACTTAAATTTTCTAATTCTTTTTTTTCCATTTTAGCCTCCGATTTCTATTTCTACTTTTATTATTTCAACTTTTGGCTCTAAGTTTTTTGCTTTTTTCATTAAGTCTAAATGAAACTGATTCCTCTCTTTCCATGCCTTGAACTCTTTTAGAGTTGTAAAGGTTTGGGTTTTTAGGCCCCTCATTTCTACTCTTCTTACTACTACTTGTTTTGTTTTCATTTTTTTCCCCTTGTTATCTATATATTATATAACAATTCTTAATAATTTTTAATAACATAATGAAATATGATCAAATTTTATACACCCAAAAGGCCTTAGGTTTTAATGGGTTAGCAACCTATAAATTTATTACCCTTATTTCCGTTGGATAGCCCATGTTTCCAGACTGGTTTTTGAGGTAATAGTCCAGTTTTTTAATAGATTCCCCAACCTTTTCCTTACTCATCCTGATTTCTAATTCGTTCAAGGTATATAACGCCAAACCGTAAGGAGGGGTTTTTTCAATAGCAATAAAGATAAAATCATTAATAAATTTTCCGATGGTTCTATGGGCGGCTTCTAAATAAAAAGCCGCTTGGAAATTATATTCATACATTTTGACTGTTCTTCTAAAAGCATTTTCCGAAGCATCTTGGGTACTTTTTAAATCCACGATGCAATTAAATTGGACACTGAAAAGATCAGGGCGAGCTTTTAAAAGGATTCCGGTTGATGGATCTTTCCAGAAAATAGTTAATTCCTTTTCGGAGCTCTTAATTAATTTCCGGCATATCTCGTTTTTATAAAAAGCTTCTTTCATTTTGTGAAGATTTTCCCAGTCTTTAGATTTCCACATTTTTTTATGCATATTCTTTTTAAACCAAGGCTCCAAAACTTGATCCATCCAGGGTTTATAAATATCATTTTCCCATTGTTCTTTTTTAAGTTGCTCTGCTTTGGTTCTTCCAAATTTTAAGACTTCCATTTTAGGGATTTCATCTTCGCTATAATTATTCTCATCAAATAATTCCGGTTCCAAAATTAAGGAATGGAATGCAGTTCCAAATTCCAGGGCAGGGGTACTTTCTTTATTTTCTTTGGAGCAAAGATAATGCTCAAAGCTTCGGTTTACCTGGATTAGATCGGACCTGGAAAACCCTGGGCATTTAGGATCATGGTAGATTTCTTCGGGGATATCCCTAAAAACCCCTTCCAAAACCCCTTCTTTTTCCATTTTAATCAAATCTTCAATAGTTTTCAAAATAATGCTCCTTTTTGTTTATTTTTTAATACACTTGATATATAACGACTATTAAGTAATTTAAACAAATAAAAGGAATTTCATGGAAAAAATTAAAGGAAGGATTGTAACCGTTAAACTAACAGAAAAAGAAATCAATTTTATTAAAAGCTTTGACCCATTTGAGAAAAAAGGTTTTTCTTTTGGGCTTAGGGCGATATTAAAGGAGTTATATGTCAGAAGAAAACCAGTTGATAAAAAATCAGATAACTGATGAACAAAAGGCCTTAATTAAAGCACAGATTTGTGAAGGGGCGACCGATGATGAAATAAAGTTGTTTCTCCATTTATGCAATAAATTACAATTAGATCCATTTTGTCGTCAAATTTTCCTAATTGAAAGGAGGTCTCAAGTTAATGGTAAATGGATTCCAAGAAAAATCCCCATGATTTCTATAGATGGTATGAGGTTAGTCGCTGATAGATCGGGGCAATATAGTGGTCAGTTGGGTCCATTCTGGGCTGATAAAAATGGAAAATGGTTTGATTTATGGACACAGGATATACCCCCATTTGCGGCAAAAATCGGTATTTTAAAAACTAATTTTTCGGAGCCGCTTTGGTCCATCGCCGAATGGAAAAGTTATGCTCAATATAACTCTGATAAAAAACTAAATAAGTTTTGGGGACAATTTAGTACTTTGATGTTGGCAAAATGTGCGGAGGCATTAGGACTTAGAAAGTGTTTCCCAGATTTAAGTGGATTGTATATACCAGAAGAAATAAATGATTCTCCCATTATAGAATCTAAATCATTCGAGAAAGATAAGATTTTAAAATTAAAAGAATCCGAGCCAAAGGAAGTTAAAAAACCTAGTGCAAAAAAAAATAACGACTTAATGATTACCTTTGGAACCTTTAAAGGGAACTTATTTTCTGAAATAAAAATAAATGATCTTAAAGGTCTTTATAAATTCTTAAAGGATAGCTCCAAAGGAAGCACTCCTACCCAAGAAAAACTTAATTTTATGGCCAGTTTGGATAGTTTTATTAGGGAAGCGGAAAAAACAATTAAATAAAAAAGGAAAAAAATTATGGGGAGTTTAAATTGAGTGAATGGAGCTTCTGCGATACCTCTGGTAGTGAAGTATATAGAATAGTTATGTCACATGATTATTTCTTTAAAATTACTTATGTGACTTTAAATGGAAGCCAATGCCAAGGGAGGCCGAACTGACCACCCAACTTTTATAGAAAATTTGATGCACATAGCGATATAATATTAATAAAAGTCTGCAACAATTCATTTAAATAACAACAAGGAAGTTGAAACAATGAAAATTTTAATTTTATCCCTACTCGTCTTCAATATCCACGCCTCCATTTCCACCGAAACCGCCAAGGGACAAGACCCTTCCCTTGGTTCTTTCTACCTTAAATCCAACCGGACCAAATTTAGAAACCCTGGAAAGACCGATGAAACTGAAGATTCCATTTATTTGGAGAGTCGGGGGGAAATAGATTTTAAAAAGGACGTCTGGGCATTTGCCCTAGGAAGGCAGGTTCAGGGGGAAGGGGTAATTGATGCCTTTTATCATGCTGGCATAGGTGGCTTTTCAGGCTACCTTTCCCCCCATAATGGGGAAGGGGTCAAAACCTGGGGGGCAGCTTTTGGGGTTGATATACCCAAGGAATTTGCTTTTTATGTAGGAATCCATGATACCCCGGAACAAAAGATTACCCCCAAATTTGGTTTAGCATTGGATTTTATAGAAGGAAGCCTATTCGGGGAATTCTATGGACAAATATTTTCCCCAGAATTCTATGACTTCACCATAGGCTATGGCAGGGAATATAAAAACTTCTTCGGGGATATTTCTTATCATCAAACCAATGAGGAATTAAGGGAGTTAACCGCTAATTTGGGAGCAAAATTTAAACTCGCTAAGGAATTTTACTTAATAGGCTCCGGCAAAGCGGAATTATTTTTTAACCCTTTATTTAGCGTGGTGGCAGGAATCCAATGGCAGATCGAAGATTTTGAAATATCCGCAGCACATTCATTAAGTGTTTTGGATAAAGATCACCCAGAATATAAGAATTTTAATTTGGATTTATCAGTTGCGTACTTCTTTTAATTCATGGAAGTCAAAATAAAATGCAGGGGTTCCGGCGAAATATCCTTAGATAAAATCATTCCCTTTCAAGGGGATTTAAAAGACCTATCAGATTCCAATTATGAAAAACTAAAGAAACAAATTTTAACTCATGGAATGGTTGCCCCCTTCATGCTTTGGAAAGGGAATCTCATAGATGGCCATCAGCGTCTTAAGACCCTCCTAAAAATGAAAGAGGAAGGAATTAAATTGCCCGAGCTTTTCCCCATGGTGGAGATCGAGGCAAAGGATGAAAAGACCGCCAAGAAAATAGTTTTGGCGATTAGCTCCCAGTACGGAAAAATGACCGAAGAAAGTTTGTTTGATTTTTCAAAGTCATTTGATTTGGAATTTAAGGAAATGGAGGAATCCTTCAACTTCGATGCTTTCGATTTTAAAGATTATGAAAAAAAATATGGAGAATCAAAAGAGGTCGAGGGGGAGGACGATATACCGGAATCCGCTCCGGTTATTTCTAAGCTGGGAGATATTTGGTATTTGGGCGCATATTATGAATGTGAGAAATGCAAGAAGGAGTTTTCGGTTACGGAAGCTAATTCAAAAAAAATGGTATGTGATGTATGTCCAAGTTAATTTTTAAATCGAAGCATAAGGTTATGTGCGGGAATTGCACCGTTGAGGAAAATGTTAAGAGGTTAATGGGGGAGGAAAAAGCGGATATGCTTTTAACCGACCCTCCCTATAATATCGATTATAAGGAAATGAAAAAAGATAGAAAAATAAAAAATGATATAATGGAAGATGATTCTTTCCTAGATTTTCTCTCGCTAGGATTAAAAGGAGAGTTCAGCTGCTCCTACGTCTTTTGTTCCTGGCAAAAAATGGAATTATTTAAACAGGCGATGGAAAAGATGGATAAAAAAATTAAGTCCATGATTATCTGGGATAAAGAAATCCCCGCCCAGAACTTAGATAAATATTTCAAGCAGCACGAATTAATCTTTTACTCGGGACCATTCGGTGGAGAGAGAACTATCCGAGGGGATATCTGGAAAATTAAAAGACAGCGAAACGAGATGCACCCGACGATGAAACCTGTAGAGCTCTTGGAGATGATGTTAAACGATAACAGCGAAGCTAAAATAGTTTACGACGGATTCCTCGGCTCCGGCTCCACCCTTATCGCCTGCGAGAAAACCAATCGCAAACTTTATGGCTGCGAGATTGACCCCCACTACATAGACGTGATCGTGAAAAGATATTCCGAATTTACCAAACAAACCGAAAACATTTTTTTAGAACGAGATGGCAAAAAAACCCCCTATTCCCAATTAATTGACGAGAATCCATTAAAATAACATAATATTTAAATGCCCTTCGATTCTACCACAGCTACCCGATCGGGCAAAATATCCAAAAGAACGTCCGATAAACAAATGAAGCTTCTCCTTGAAACTTCCAGAAAAGAATTACTCCCCATCCTGATTAACCATTCCAATTCCAAATTTGAAATAACCCTAGATAAATTAAAAGAGGTTATGAATGACCCCAACTTAAACATGATTGAAAAAGACTTCTTATCCTACGCCATAAGATCAACCATCAAAGGGGATGGAGAATTTGTTAAATTTATTCTTCTAATCCTTTACGGAAAAGACTTCCAAAACCAAGCAATAGAAGGCGATTATAAAGTTATCGAAAAAGAACACGCTAACAAAACCGACCAGGAACTTTTAAAGGAAACCATCGAAATAGGGGAACTACTGAAGCAAATCGAGTATGAAAAAATCAATCCTTAAGGACCACCATTCCCTTGCCCAGGAATCCTTAAGGAGACAAGCATCGCAAAACCTTTTAGCTTTCACCAAATATAATGACCCGACATTTCAAGTTAATTGGCATCACCTCAAAATGGCGAAAAAACTGGATCAATTAATAGGCGGTGAAATAAAACGCTTAATGATATTTGTAGGGCCCAGGCGATCTAAAAGCACTCTTGGGAATTTTAATCTATCTGCTTTCAATCTAGGTAAATTTCCAAGGCAAGAAGTTGTTTGTGCCACCTATGGGGATTCTCTTGCAACTGAAATGAACCTTAAAACCCAGCGAATAATGGAATCAGAAAAATATTCCGATGTCTTTCCAGGGACCGGAATAATCAAATTAGGAGCGAAAACCAAAACTGCCAAAAGAACAAACCATGAGTTTGATGTTATCCATAACCGCAACATTGCAGGAAATTATAAATCCGTCGGTGTCGGCGGCTCCCTAACCGGAAAAGGTTTCGACCTTGGCATAATAGATGACCCCGAAAAGAATTTTCAAGAAGCACTCTCCGAAGTTAAACAGGAAATGACCTTCAATTGGTATAACTCCGTTTTCCGGACCAGGATGGCACCGAATGCCAGAATTTTAATTATCAAAACCCTTTGGCATTTAAAAGACCTTGCCGGAAGACTGCTCGATTTAGCAAAGAAAGACCCTAACGCCG
>Ga0247801_1000089_pt1 | contig 13410 bp, 10 predicted proteins | sample UWRJS001104B6_FD_180941 | JGI IMG/M metagenome (GOLD analysis project Ga0247801, IMG submission 180941) | Soil microbial communities from Arlington Agricultural Research Station in Wisconsin, United States - UWRJ-S001-104B-6 | ecosystem: Environmental > Terrestrial > Soil > Agricultural land... | reverse complement strand
ATCGTCGAGGAACGATGGAGCCTTTCGCCAGTGCGGCGCCGGACCGGATCCGCCTGTCGGGTCCGGCGGTCGCATTGTCATCGCGGTCGGTGGTGATGCTCTCGATGGTGCTGCACGAGCTCGCCACCAATGCCACTAAATACGGGGCATTGTCCGTGCCAGACGGCCACGTGGCCATTGATTGGTCGCTCAGGGGCGGCGACACGGTCGAGCTGTTCTGGTCGGAGTTGGGCGGCCCGCCGGTCGCGAAGCCGGATCACGCGGGCTTCGGCTCGACGTTGATCGAGAGAGGCTTCGCCGCGCAGATCGGCGGCGCCGCGATACTGCGGTTCGACCCGAAAGGTGTCACCTGCACGCTGGAGTTTTCGCCGCGCTAGCTGCGGCGACGCAGTAGGCCGTGTTATCCCGCCAAGGCCTTTTGGCGGGGCTTCGCAATCACGTTATCGACAAGATCGGCATAGGCCTCGATCGGTTGCGGCTTGCCGGTGAGATAGCCCTGCACCTCGTCGCAGCCTTCCAGCGCCAGGAACGAGAGCTGGCTTTCGCTCTCCACGCCTTCGGCGAGCACCGGGATGTTAAGGCTGTGCCCGAGTGTGACAATCGCGCGAACGATGGCCATCGAATGATGGTTATTCTCGAGGTCCCCGACGAAGACCCGGTCGATCTTGATTTTTTCGAAGGGGAAGGCGTGCAGATACGACAGCGAGGAATAACCGGATCCGAAGTCGTCGAGCGCGATGTGGACGCCGAGCACCTTGAGTTTGCGCAAGATCGATACGGCGCGGGAGAAGTCGTCGATCAGCACGCCTTCGGTGATCTCGAGCTCGAGCCGGTCAGGCTTCAAGCCGGTTTCGAGCAAGATCGAGTGGACGAGCTTCGCCAGATCGCCGTGGTGGAACTGGACCGGCGAAATATTCACCGCAACCCTGAGGGGGTTAGGCCATGAGGCCGCTTCCTTGCAGGCCTCGCGCAGGATCCATTCGCCGAGCGCAATGATCTGCGTGCTTTGTTCGGCGATCGGGATGAAAGTCTCAGGCGAAACCCAGCCGCGTTTCGGACAGTGCCACCGTGCAAGTGCTTCGAAACCGACGACTTTGCCGAGGGCGATGGTCTTCTGCGGCTGATAATGCAAAAGTAGGTCGCCGCGGTCGGGTGCGCTGCGCAGATCAGTCTGCAATTCACGGCGCTCGCGCAGGCGCGAGCCGAGCTTTTCCTCGAAGAAACGGACAGACCCGCGCACTTCGGATTTTGCCTGATAGAGTGCGGCGTCGGCGTTGGCAATCAGCGCCGTCGCATCGGTGCCGTCGACAGGAAAGACAGCCACGCCCACGCTCAGGCCGACCTGGATCTGGTGGCCGTCGACGTCGAAGTTCTCCTTGAATGCCTCGATCATGCGCTCGCCGACGATGGCAGCCGCGCCCTCCGGCTCGTCGCCGGAAAGAACGACGATGAATTCGTCCCCGCCGATGCGGGCGAGGAACGCGCCTTCGGCCGCGGCCTGCAGGCGGCGGGCCGCTTCGCGCAGCAACGCGTCGCCGACCAAGTGGCCATATGTGTCGTTGGCTTCTTTGAAGCGATCGAGGTCGAGGCACATGATCGCGAAGCGGCTGCCGTTTTTCGACGCGCTATCAAGCGTGTCAAACAGGTGTTTGAGGAACGAGGTGCGGTTCGGCAGGCCGGTCAGCGAGTCGTTATGGGCCAGATACGATATGTGCTGCTCGCTGCGGCGCCGCTCGGTGATATCGTCGAGCACGGTGAGGAGATACTGCGCGTCGCCGTCGTCGTCGCGGATGGCGATCTTGCTCGCCTTGATCAACCGCAGGCCATTGGTTGCCGTATTGATGTAGTGCTCGGGCGTGGAGACGATCGCGTTGCCCTGCAACGTCTCGAGATCGGAATTAACGATGATGTCCGCGCGCTCAGGCGGAAACAGCTCGTGCGCAGTCTTGCCGATCAGGCGGCCACGCGAGTCGCCGGTGAGTTCCTCGTAAGCCCGGTTGAACAGCAGGAAGCGTCCGCCACGTGCGTCCTTGCCCGTGCCGTCGACATGTCGGACAACGATCGGGAGAGGGACATGCTCGATGACGGCGTCCAGGAAGATCTTGGTGCGCCGTAGCTCCGCCTCGGTAAGCTTTGTCTTTGTGACGTCATGGGCGACGGTCAGCCGCGCGTTGTGTCCGTTATAAGTGAGCGCGCGCGAGTAGACCGCGATGTCGATCTTCGTTCCGTCGGCCTTAATGTGCTGGCCCACATTCTCGATGAACTGATCGTCGGACAGGCCATGGATGAAGGCCTTGAAACGCTCTCGATCATCGGCCGGCCGCAGGTCGGCAACGCTCATCGCCATGAATTGCTCGCGGGTATAGCCGTAATGGGCGACGGCGGCCTCGTTGACCGCGAGGAAGCGCAGCGTCTCCCGGTCGATCACCCACATCGGCACAGGATTGCCTTCGAACAGCAGGCGGAATGACTCCTCGCGGTGTTTCGCCTCGGTGACGTCCTGATGCGTTGCCACCCAGCCGCCATTGGCCATCGGCCGATGGACGACGGCGACGTAACGCCCGTCACGCAGCTTGTTGGTGGTCTGATAGGGCACGCGGCCCGCCACGTCGGTGAGCCGTGTCCTGAGATAGGCCGCGGAATCGTTTGGGCCGTTTCCCTTGGCAATCGTATGCTCAAGGATGGCCTTGAAGGGGGTGCCGGGCTTGGTCAGCTCCGCGGTCAGCTCATAAATGTCCGCGTATTGCTTATTGCAGATGATCAGACGCTTCGAGGCGTCGAACATGCAGACGCCTTGCGAAATGTTGGCAAGCGCCGCGTCCAGCTGCTCTTTCTGCTTCTTGATCGCGGTCTCGGCTTCGATCTTGTCGGTGATGTCCTCGTGCGTCGCCACCCAGCCGCCGTCCGGCATCGGCTGATTGACGATCTGAATGATGCGCCCCGCCGGCGTAGGCACGTTCTGCTTGGTGAGCGTCCGCTTGGCGATCTGCGCCAGGATCTTGGCGTGATACTCCTCGGGGTCGCCGCCGAACGAGCCGCGCTCCTTACGGTGCTTCAGCAGATTGAGCAGGGACAATCCCGGTTTGACCACCTCAGGAGACAGGCCATAGATCTCGATAAAACGTGTGTTGACGACGACGAGCCGTGACATCGCGTCGAACATCACCAGGCCCTGCGACATATTGTTGAGCGCGACGTCGAAACGCAGGCTTTGGCTCCGCGATTGCTCGGCCCTGTTGCGTTCTTCGCGTGCCTGCTCGAGTGCCTGGTAATTACGGAACAGGCGGGTGAACAACAGCGCGAACGCCGCGATGACCGCAAGGATGAGCGCCGCGACGCCGGCAAGATACGGTGTCGTTTTCTGCCAGTGGGCGAGGATCGAGGAGGTGGCGCGGGTGGCGCTGACGACGGCGGGGTAACCTTCGACACGGTGACCGGCGATCATTCGCGGGATGCCGTCGATCACGCCGTCGACCGAGCCGACGTTGCGGTCGGAATTGGTGGCCAGCTTCAACGCAAGCGCAGTGGGAAACTTGTGGCCGATATCCGCATCCTTTTCGGGATAGCGCGCCAGGAGCATGCCGTCGTTTCGAAACAGCGCGAAGGTGCTGTTCGGATTAGGGCTGATGTCGCGGAAATAGTTCTGCAGATAATGCAGCTCGATCGCTGCCGAGATGACGCCGAGGAATTCGCCGCTCGGGCCGGAGATCTTGTGTGCGAGATGGATAACCCAGCTACCGGTCGCGTAGTCGCGGACCGGTTCGCCGAGAAATGACGTGACGTCGCGGGTGGCGCTGAGGGCCTTGAAGTAGTCTTCGTTCGCGACATTGACCTCGGGAATCGGCCACTGGCGCGAGAAGTTGATCAATTGGCCCTTCGCATTGAAGATGCCAAGCGAGCCCACATAGGGCATGCCGCCCGCTTTGTCGCGCAGTTTCAGATGCACTGCGTGACGCCTGTATTCGCGTTCGATTGTTTCGCTGTCGATGACGGGAAGCCCTGACAGATCATCGTGGAAACGGCGTTCGACGGCCTGCACGGCCGTGAACGTCTGCTCGATCTGCTTTGCGACGATGAGCGCCGAATTCGACAAGGCCTGCGCATTTTCCGACATCGCCCGCGTGCGCAGGTTATAGGCAATCAAACTCGCACTGCCGACGACGATCAGTGCGAGCGTGACCGCACAGGCAACGATCAGCCGCACCGGGCTGAAGAAATTCAGCGCAGGCGTTGCCATCCCGCTTTGCCGGCGCGCGTCCTGCGCTGATGCAAGTCTGGATATCCACCGCACTTTGAAGCCCGCTTACGAAAGACCCGTCGCTCGCTATACGGTGTTGCTAATGCAAATAATTTAATCATTTCGTTTTCCATGTGGTTCCATCGCGTGATTTGTGACACCAACGAATTCAGTGGTTAATGCGCGCTTCCGCGAAATGGATAATTTTAGGGGTCGGCCGGCTGGCTGCTAAAATGACGAAAGAACGCGGCGTAATTGGAAAGGTGAACGCATCGTTGCGACCGCGGTGTTGGTCGTGTGGCGGCAAAAAATAAGCCGGCGGCACCTTGGTGCCGCCGGCTCTAATGCAGGTCAGGTGCTGCGGCTGATACCGTCGCTTACGCGACGCAAACGTACTGTGACGCGGTCATGCCAAGACGCTGCGCGGCGCCGCGCGCGAGATCGAGCCGGGCGCCCATTTTATACGCGATGCCCCAAGGTCCCGTGTCGTTGATCCGGACGGTGATTGAGCGGCCGTTCTTCGGGTTGGTCACCGTCAGCGTCGTGCCGATCGGCCACGTGCGCGCCGCCGCAGTGTTACCGTTCGGATCGAAACGCTCACCACTGGCGGTTCGTTTTCCGGATGAGTAGTGACTTGCGAGAACTTCCTGTCCCGCACAATTGCCGGACTTCTTGACGTACTTATGCACTGAGCTCCAGCCCGCTGCGTGGGCTGTGCTGAACGAAAGAACGCTCACGAGAATTCCAATGCCGAGGTACTTCATTGAATGCTGTCCCCTTCAATGATTCATATTGGGAACCGGTAGGGCGGGATAACGTGTCAGAAGCAAGGCAGGACTGTGCGAACGGTAAATCGGTATAGTAGCTATGCGTAATTCGGTACCAATTTGCCGCGATTTCTGCCCGATATGCGGCTCAACGGGGGCAATTAAGGTTATGCGTTTTGCCGTTGATTCGAAAAATCAGATTCGCGTTTCGCAATTTTCTCGACACCAACTTGGGTCGTCTCCGTGCGGAATAATTTCAACTGAAATTTTTATCGCGTCGCTCACAACGTGCGTGCTTGCTTGCCGAGGAAATCCCGATCCAAGCGAAGCTTGCTTTGGCTCCGCCGCGGCGCGTGCGCAAAAGCGGTGGATATTGCGGCGTGCAAGCGATTACGCCCCGGAATGGCGGGCTTGCGCCAGTTGATCGGTGGAAGTCTCGCAGCTAGCGTTCCTCAACCGACCGGTCATTTGACGGTGATTCATCGTGACGGCAGAGGTCCCTGCGTACGTTGATCTTCCGACGACGCGAGCAACGGGCAGCGTCGACGTCCGGACCTGGCTGCGCGGGATCGGCGTGCGTCAGGTGCGTCTGATCACCGGCCTGGTGATGTTCGCCTACATCTTTTCGCACTTCTTCAACCACGCGCTCGGCGTCATCTCCTACGACGCGATGGAAGCGTGGCTGAAGTACCACGTGGCCTTCTGGCGGCTGCCGGTGGTCAACGATGCGCTCTATATCGCTGCCGTTATCCATTTCTCGCTCGGGCTGTGGGCGCTCTATCAGCGCCGGCATTTTCGCTATACCGGCGCCGAGCTGGCCCAACTTCTGCTCGGCCTGAGCATTCCGCTTTGGCTCGCCGACCATTTCGGCGCACAACGCCTGACGGCCGCGTTGTTCGATACGCCGCCGTTCAACTATGCAACACCGTTATTCGCCTATTGGGTCAGCGCACCGTACAACATCGCCATCCAGTTCATCTCGCTCACGGTAGCTTGGACGCACGCCTGCATCGGTCTCTATTTCTGGCTGCGGATGAAGTCGTTTTTCGACTGGGCGGCGCCGTATCTTCTCGCCGTTGCTATCCTGTTGCCGACGCTTGCCATGGTCGGCGCGCATCATGCCGGGCGCGAGGTCGCCCAGCTTTCCGAGGATGCCGAATGGCGTAAGGAAAACCTGCAGAGCGTGACCGCGCCGCAGGCGCGGGTGATCAAGAGCATTGTCCTTGTCTATTTCCCGCTTGGCTATGCCGTGGCGATCGGTTTCGTTTTCCTGGCGCGTGGCGTGCGCTCCTTCCGCGAGCGCAGGGGTGGCATGATCGCGATTTCGTTTCCTGACCGGCAGGTACGCGTGCCGAAGGGCGTGAGCGTTCTCGAGGCCTGCCTGCGATACAGCATCCCGCATGCCAGCGTGTGTGGCGGCCGCGCGCGTTGCTCGACTTGCCGCATACGCGTGCTGGGCGACGTCAGTGGGTTGCCGTCGCCGTCCGGGCGTGAGGCCCATGTGCTCGATCGCGTCGGTGTCGCCGCCAACCCGTCGATCCGCCTCGCCTGCCAGCTTCGGCCGCAGTCGGACATCGGCGTCATTCCGATCCTGCCATCGTCGATGAATGCCGACCTGCTGCGCAAGGGCCGCCGCATGAACATCGGCAAGGAACGTTACGTCGTGAGCATGTTCGTTGACATGCGCGGCTCGACAAAGCTCGCGGAAGCGCGGCTGCCGTTCGACGTCGTGTTCCTGATCAACCGTTTCCTTGCCGCCGTCTCGCAGGCGGCGCTCGACGCAGGCGGGCAGCCGAACCAGTTCGTCGGCGACGGCACGCTGGCGCTGTTCGGCCTTGAGACGAACGCCGAAACCGCGTGCCGCCAGGCGCTGCGGGCCGCCGCCAGGGTCGCGGCCAATGTCGAGAGCATGAACCGGCAGATGAAGGCGGACCTGCGCGAACCGATCCAGTACGGCATCGGCATTCACGGCGGCGACGTGATTGTCGGGGACATCGGCTTCAAGGACCACACCGTGTTCACGGCGCTCGGCGACCCGGTGAACGTTGCGGCGCGCCTGCAGGACTTGACGAAATCAATGAACTGCAGGGCGGTTGTTTCCGAAGAGGTCTGCGCTACTGCCGGCATTGCGGCCGATGCACTGCCGCGTTCTGAAGTCGCCATCCGCGGCCGCGACGAGCCGATGATCGTGCGCAGTGTCGATGATCCGGCGGTGCTGACTGCACTGGTCGATGCCGCGGTGCAGGCTTCAGCGGACAAAAAGCACGCGGCTCACGCCGGTTAGACTACTTGCGGTCGTCGAAGGGCGATTTTATCGAAAGCCCGATCGACGGCGTCGTCGGGTCTCTGGCGAACGGCGTGGAATTGTAAACACGGTCGGCGGAATCCGGCGTCCGCCCAGGACGCAGGTCGAGTGATGAGCCCGGCGGAATGATCGGAACGATTGGGACTTTAAAGTCCTCGAGCGGCACCTTGCGAACGTAATCGTCTTCGCGAATGTTTTTGTTGTCTTGGGCCTGGACAGCCTGGATTGCCAGAGCCGCGAGCACAGCCGCCAGAGACAAAGTCACGACGTGGGATGCCTTCATTCGCCGCCTCCCGTAGGCCGGCTTCGAGCCAACCGCTGAGAAGTCTAGCACTGGGTGCTTCCGCCGTACATGCAGGTGGAAGACGAACGCAGGCTAGACCCGCTCCACAAAACTATCCACCACGCGCTTTTCGCCGGCCTTGTCGAAGGCAATGGTGAGCTTGTTGCCATCCACAGCCACCACGTTGCCGTTGCCGAACTTCTGATGGAAGACGCGCTCGCCGACCGCAAAAGACGAGGCGGTGCCGGTGGATTTGGCAATCAGCTCGCCTTCGATGGTGAGAGGGGCTTTGCGTTGGGCCTTCCGGCGCTCACCGCGTGCCGACTTTTCCTTAAGAGGAGAGATATTCTCCACATCAGCATCGTCATACACGCCATCCGGCACATAGCGCGGCTGGCCGTTGTCGTGGAAGCCACCGCGCCCTTTGCGCGCCTGCGCGCGTTGCCAGCCCGGCGTCGTATAGCCCGAGCCGAAGGCATTCATCTCATCGAAGCGCGAAGCGCCGTAGCCCGACATGCCGAAGCCGCCGCCCGGGGCTTCCTTCACCTCCACATGCGCCTCGGGCAGCTCGTCGAGAAAGCGCGACGGAACGGTCGAGGTCCATAGGCCGTGGATACGGCGATTGGTGGCGAAATAGACTTTCGCAAGCTTGCGCGCGCGCGTCAGGCCGACATGGGCCAAGCGGCGCTCTTCCTCGAGGCCCGCACGGCCGCTCTCGTCGAGCGAGCGCTGATGCGGGAACAGGCCTTCCTCCCAGCCGGGCAGGAAAACGCAGTCGAACTCGAGGCCCTTGGCGGAATGAAGGGTCATGATGTTGACGGCCTGTTCGGCCTCGTTGCCCTCGCGGTCCATCACCAGCGAGATGTGCTCGAGGAAACCCTGCAGGTTCTCGAACTCCTCCATCGAGCGCACCAACTCTTTCAGGTTTTCCAGGCGGCCGGCGGCGTCGGCGGAACGGTCCTTCTGCCACATGTCGGTGTAGCCGCTCTCGTCCAGCATGATCTCGGCGAGTTCGGTGTGCGGCATGGAATCCTTCTTCGCGCGCCAGCGCTCGAAGCTCGCCATCAGATCACGCAAGGCCTGTCGCGGCTTCGGTTTCATCTCGTCGGTGGCGGAGAGGGCGCTGGCAGCTTCTGTGAGCGGGACACGTTTCTTGCGCGCATAGTCGTGCAGCATCTGCACGGTCGCGTCGCCGAGACCGCGCTTGGGCACGTTGACGATACGCTCGAAGGCGAGATCGTCGGCCGGCTGCGCGATCACGCGCAAATAGGCGAGGGCGTCGCGGATTTCGGCGCGCTCGTAGAAACGAGGACCGCCGATCACGCGGTAGGGCAGGCCAAGCTGGATGAAGCGGTCTTCGAATTCACGCATCTGGAATGAAGCGCGCACAGGATGGCGATCTCGTCGAGCGGGTGGTCCTCGCCGCGCTCGCGCGCCTCGCGCTGCAGCTGCTCGATCTCCTCGCCAATGGCGCGGGCCTCTTCCTCGCTGTCCCAGGCGCCGGTGACCTGCACCTTCTCGCCCAGCACATCTTCCGTACGCAGCGTCTTGCCGAGACGGCCTTCATTGTGCGCGATCAGGAGCGAGGCGGCCGCGAGGATGTGGCCGGTCGAGCGGTAGTTCCGCTCGAGACGGATGACCTTGGCGCCCGGGAAGTCGTGATCGAAGCGCAGGATGTTGTCGACTTCGGCCCCTCGCCAGCCGTAAATCGACTGGTCGTCGTCGCCGACGCAACAGATGTTCTTGGGCTTTCGCTCTTCCGCGCGCGCTGGAACCGCAAATGTGGATTCCGGAGGCGCAGCCGTGCTGCTGGGCTCAGGGACAACGGCCGTAGACGGCGGAGCACTGGCCATCTGCGCCAGCAGCTTCAACCACAAATACTGCGCGACGTTCGTGTCTTGGTACTCGTCGACCAAAACGAACTTGAAGCGCTCCTGAAATGAACGAAGGACATCGGCATTCTGCCGGAACAGCCGGATGTTCTCCAAAAGCAGATCGCCGAAGTCGGCGGCGTTGAGTGTCTTCAGTCGCTCCTGGTAGGCGATGTAGAGTTTCTTGCCCTTGCCGTTGGCGAAACTCGCGGCCTCGCCCGACGGCACCTGATCAGGCGTGAGCCCGCGATTCTTCCAGCCGTCGATCAGCATGGCGAGCACGCGCGCGGGCCAACGCTTCTCGTCGAGCTTCTCGGCCTCGAGGATCTGCTTGATCACACGGATCTGGTCGTCGACGTCGAGGATGGTGAAGTTGTTCTTGAGCCCGACCAGCTCCGCGTGCCGGCGCAGAATTTTCACGCCGATCGAGTGGAAAGTGCCGAGCCAGGGCATGCCTTCCACGATCTGTCCGACCATCTGGCCGACGCGCTCCTTCATCTCGCGTGCCGCCTTGTTGGTGAAGGTGACGGCGAGAATTTGGCTTGGATGCGCGCGGCTCAGATTCAAAATGTGCGCGATGCGCGTTGTGAGCACACGCGTTTTGCCGGTTCCGGCGCCAGCGAGCACCAGCACCGGTCCATCAAGCGTCTCGACCGCCTGACGCTGCTCGGGGTTGAGGTCGGTGAGATAGGGCGCGGAGCGGGCGCCGAGCGCGCGCGCCGCGATGCCGCCCGCGACGGGTTGCGGGCTCATAGGCGCGGGGTCGTTGCGTTTCGGCTCGGCCATGTTGTCCGGAGTAGGCGGCTTTGGCCGCCGGGTGATTCTCAATAGCAAAGATGGCACTCACGGGCGCCATTTTCGAGGCCGGAAGCGGCCTTGTGCGCCATGAGGCACGGATTTAGCGTGATTTTTCCGCGTTATTTTCAGTATTGGGGGAACTCCGTGCGACTGAAGGACAGGGTGGCGCTCGTTACCGGTGCAGGCCGCGGCATCGGCCGCGACATTGCTCTCGCCTATGCGCGCGAGGGCGCGCACGTCGTGATCAATGACGTCGATCCGGCGACCGCTGAGGCGACGGCAAAAGATGCCGCGGCGCTCGGCAGCAAGAGCCTTCCGGTGGTCGCGGACGTCGCGAAATCCGCCGACATCAACCGGCTCGTCGACACCATTATCAAAGAGCGCGGCCGCATCGACATCTTGGTCAACAATGCGATGAAGATCGTGCCGGGCAAGCTCGAGGCGCTGCCCGAGGCCGCGTGGGATACGACGATGAACATCGGTCTCAAGGGCGCGTTCCTGGTGAGCCAGGCAGCGGCCAAACACATGATCGCGCAGAAGTCGGGTGCCATCGTCAACATTGCGTCGATTGCCGGGCTCTTCCCCTATAACTGGGCCGGCGCCTACAGCGTCGTGAAGGCCGGGCTCATCATGCTCACGAAGCTGCAGGCGATGGAGTGGGCGCCTTACGGCATTCGCGCCAATGCGATCACCCCCGGCTACATCCGTACGCCGGGCACGGAAGCAATGTATGCCGATCCGGAAATCTATGAGGGCCGCCGCAAGGGCGTGCCGATGGGCCGTGTTGGCTCGGGCGAGGATATCGCCGGGCCCGCGGTGTTCCTGGCCTGCGATGAGTCGCGCTACACGACCGGCAGCGTGGTCGGCTCCGATGGCGGGCAGGCGGTCGGCTACTTTCTCGGTGTGCCGGGGCGGAGATTTTCGGGAGGCAGGATCGATTGATCCGCTCTAAATATATGCGCCAATAGCACCTACTGCGGTTTGTATGCTTCGCGCTTGGTGTTCGCGATTTTGATCAGGCTCTCGGCCGCTTTGCGGTCCTCCTTCAGAAAAGCAGCGAAACTGGCCGGAGTAGTCGGCGCGGAAACCACCGCGTTCTGCTCCAGGAATTCGACGAATTTCGGCTCACTGAACAACTTCGAGAATTCCGCGCTCATTTTGTCAATAACGGACTGCGGTGTGCCCCGCGGGGCGGCAAGGCCCCACCAGCCCTGGCCCGGATAGCCGCCGAGCCCGGCCTCGGCAAAGGTCGGCACGTTGGGGAGTAGCGGCGAGCGCTTATCGGCGGACACAGCGAGCGCCTTCACTTTGCCGGCTTCGATCAGTCCGAGGAAGTTGCCGACGCCGAAGCGTGTGACTTGCACCTCGTTGGCGGCGAGTGCTTGCGCCGCGGGCCCGCCGCCCTTGTACGGCACGCCGACGATTTTGGTACCCCACTGGTTATTCAGCCAGCGCATGAACAGGTCAGGGAAGGAGCCTTCGCCAAGCGTTGCATAGTTGAGCCCGCCCGGCTTGCTCTGCGCCAGCGCTTTCAGTTCGTTGACGGAGTTGACGCCCAACGCCGTGGAAACGAACAGACCCTCGGTGAGAAAGAAAAGGCGCGTCACCGGGGCAAAGTCGATGTCGGGATTGTACGGCAGCTTGTCGAACAGCAGTGGATTGTAGGACATCGTACTGTGGTAGATCACGCACAGCGTGTACCCGTCCGGCGGTGATTGCGCGCAGGTCTGCGCGCCGAGGATGCCGCTTGCGCCGCCACGGTTCTCTATGACGAGTTGCTGGCCAAAACGCGGCGCCAATTCAGCCGCGGCCTTACGCATGATCACGTCGGTCACGCTGCCCGCGGCGATCGACACGATGAGGCGTATCGGTCGGTCCGGATAGGTCTGCGCGCGCGTCGTGACGGCAAAGCAACAGAGACAAAGGCTCAAAAGCACGCGCCAGATCGTTTGCATGACGTTCCTTTCCCCGCGCTGCGGCGTCTATAGCTTTTCCTCAAAAGCGGCTGTCAAAAAATCGTCGATCATTGCATAGCTTTGCCGAGCCGCGCCTGCGTCGTAGCGCGCAATGCCGGGCACGTCGGATTCGATTTCCGCAAACGAGTGCAGCAGACCGCCGAAGATCAGCATCTGCCATTTCGCGCCTGACGCCTCCATTTCAGCCTCGAAAACATCGCGATCCTTTTTCGACACGACCGGATCGGCAGAGCCGTGCAGGACGCAGACCGCCGCCTTGATCTCGCCGGCTTTCGCCGGGATCGGCGTCAGAAGGTCGCCATGCAGACAGACCACGGCCTTCACATCGGCCCCTGTACGCGCAAGTTCGAGCACGTTGCCGCCGCCAAAACAAAAGCCGGCGGCTGCCTGGCGACTGAGATCGCCAATTCCGCGCTTTCTGCTTTCGGCGCGCAGTGTCTCCAGCGCGGCGACGATGCGCCGGCGCCTTTCAGGCGCATCGGCACGCAACGCATTCGCCAGTGGTGCGGCTTCCGGCGGCCCGGCAGGGATCTTGCCGTTGCCATACATGTCGGCGACGAAAGCAACGTAATTGCTGCCGGCCATTTCGGCCGCGCGCTTGTTCGATGCGTCAGAAACACCGAGCCAGTTGGGCGCGATCAGCAGTAGTGGGCGGGGGCCGTTGACTTTCTCGTCGTACACCAGCGAGCCACGAGCTGCGACGCTCCCCGCTTTGTATTCAATAGGTTCGATTGTCACGAGTTCCCCTCAGTCCAGAATGATCTCGCCGATCAAGCCGGCGTCGTATTGCGTGAAATAGAGCCTGCCATTTGACATGCTCGCGATGCAGCGCGCCCCGCTGGCGGCGGTTGGAATGTCGTACTCGCCGAGCAGAGTGCCATCCGCGGCCATGTGACCGATTTTGTTGGCGAAGTTTTCGGTGCACCAGAGATGGCCGTCTGGTCCGACGGTTACCCCGCGCAGCGAGGCGTTCGGCGTCGGAAATTTGTATTCGCTGAAGGTGTGGTTGCGCGTAAAACGGCCAAGCGCATTGGCGCCGGTTTCCACAAACCAGATCGTGCCGTCCGGATGGGTAACCATGGCACGTGGCTGAGGGTCGGCACTCGGAATGGAATATTCCATCACCTTGCCGTCGACGGTAATGCGGCCGATCCGGTTACCCGCGGCTTCGCT
>Ga0247801_1000075_pt1 | contig 14219 bp, 14 predicted proteins | sample UWRJS001104B6_FD_180941 | JGI IMG/M metagenome (GOLD analysis project Ga0247801, IMG submission 180941) | Soil microbial communities from Arlington Agricultural Research Station in Wisconsin, United States - UWRJ-S001-104B-6 | ecosystem: Environmental > Terrestrial > Soil > Agricultural land... | reverse complement strand
CACACCAAGGCGCGCGGCGCATCGAAGATGCGGGTCAGCGTGACACTTCCCTGTCCGAATGATGCCGTTTTTGCAACTGCTGTCATTTTGTACTTACCCCGCGTAGGCACGTTCGATGGCGGCTATGTCGAGCTTCTTCATCTTCAGGAACGCGTTCATGACGCGCTCGGACTTGGTGGGGTCGGGATCCGTCATCATCTTCGGTATTGCCGCCGGGACGATCTGCCAGGAGAGGCCATATTTGTCATTGAGCCAACCGCAGGGACCTTCTTCGCCCCCTTGGGTGAGCTTGCTCCAGTAATGGTCGACTTCGGCCTGGGTCTCGCACCGCACCTGGAAAGAGGCTGCTTCGTTGAATTTGAAGTTCGGGCCGCCGTTCAGCGCCGTGAATGTCTGTCCGTTGATCTCGAATTTCACGACCATGACCAGAACATGGGGTGATATCGCCTGACAGCTTCATTTTGTTTCCTTTCGTACGCCTACCGACTACGCGCTGACCATCGTCTTGAATCCGCCAAAGATCATGCGCTTGCCGTCGAACGGGATTTTTTTGGATTTCATCATCGCGTCGATGCGCTTGTCCTTCATGACTTTTGCCATGACGCGATCACGGTCGGCGCGTGACCGGTAGACAATGTAAGAGAACACAACGATCTCGCTGCGCTTGAGCTTGACGCTACGAGGAAATGACGTGCGTTTCCGTGCGGAACGTCGTCGCCAACACACTCGTGGAATTCCAGGGCGCCGTGCTGACGCCAGACCTTGCCAGCCTGCTTGGCCATGCTGCGGTACGTTGCCAGTTGCCTCTTCTTCACTGGAAGAACAAAACCATCGACATAGGTCATTGATCCCCTCTCATGTCCTTGCCGGCGCTACGTGGCTTTCGCCAGGTAGGCTTCGAGTTGCTCGAAAGTGCCGCTCCAGCCTTGCGTCATGCTGTTGCGGTTTGAGTCGAAGGTCTTCACCTCCGCCTCCGTTGCGTTGTAGGGGCCCCATCGGACGGTGAACTTCGTCTTGCCGCCAGGCAGATCCTCAAACGTGAATGTCGAAAGCATCTGCAAGGGCCAGCTCTCGTGGCCTGGATGGCGCGTCGTGCCACCCTTTTCGTCCGAAAACGAATTGATAAGCACCAACTTTTCCGGCGGGACGATTTCGCGATAGGCGAATTTGCCCCACATCGGTTGCCCGGCGGGAGATTGCAGGCCGTAGTGATAGCTGCCGCCAGGCCGCAGATCCATTTTGGATGCAATTACTTTGAAGCCTTTCGGGCCCCACCACTCCTTCATACGTTCGGGATCAGTGAAGCACTTCCAGACCAGGTCGCGCGGCGCATTGAACGTGCGCGATATCACGAAATCTTCGACCATTACGTCGTCCCCTTCTGACGGACTCACTTCGGCTCGACGATGATCATCCAGTTCACGCCGAATTTGTCCGCGAGCATCCCGAAACGCGGCGAGAAGAACGTCTTGGTCAACGGCAACGTAACTTTTCCGCCCGACGACAGAGCGTTGAACAGACGATCGGCGTCGGCTTCGTCCTTGGCATCGAGCGAAAGTGCGAAACCCTTGAAATCCGGATGGCCTTTATTTTCTCCATCGGACGCCATGACCTGCGTATTCCCGATCTTGAGGGAAGCATGCATCACTTTGTTCTCGTTGTTCGGCGTGCACATCGACTTTTCGGGACTGTCCTTCCAGCGCATCAGCATGCCAACTTCGGCGTTGACAGCCTTCTTGTAGAATTCGATCGCCTCTTCAGCGCGGCCGTCAAAGAACAGGTAGGGCTGAACTTGCATCACTCGATCCTCCTTATTTGTGGCCGATTTTGCGGCCTTTTCCGAAACCGGGGACAACGGTATCGAGGTCCTGCCGGACATTGACAAATACGTTGATATCAACATAATGACCTTGTGTCAAACTCCGGCGCAAAAAATACTGAGCTGCCGCTCGCCGCCACGCACCTGGTGCGCGATAATTGCCTGTGCCTGCATGTTCACCGCGCGGCGCGCGCATTGGCGCGCCGCTTCGACGATGTGCTGCGGCCGCTCGATCTCACTAACGGTCAATTTTCCCTGTTGATGTCGCTCAACCGGCCCGAACCGCCGACGCTTGGTAGCGTCGCGTCTCTTCTCGCAATGGACCGAACGACGCTTACGGCCAATCTCAAGCCTCTCGAACGGCGCCGGCTTCTGAAGGTTTCCGTCGATAAGGAAGATCGCCGTAGCCGGCGTCTTTCTCTGACGCCGGCCGGTCGCGCGCTGCTGATCAAGGCTTATCCGATCTGGAAAGACATGCATGGCCACATCGAACGGCTGATTGGCAGCGCAGGCGATCTGCGCGAAACCTTGCGCGCGCTGTCTTGATCGCACGGACATTTATACGGTCTTCTCTGTTGCCATGGTCGCGACGTATTCGACGAGCCGCGCCATAGTCTGCGACAGGCCTTTGTCGGCACCGTAATTCTTGATCACGCGAGCACGTTCCTCCGCTGAAGGGAATCGTCCGTGCCAGGTAAGCCGCGTGCGGTCGCGTCCAAGATCCTCGAACGTCAAGGTCTGCGTGAATTGCACGAGCTCAACATCTTCTCCACCGCCGTGGCGGTAGACGATACGTTCGGGCCGGATGATTTCCTCGTACGTGATGCGATTCTGGTAATCGCGCCCGTCCGGACCATGCATCACGAAACGCCATACGCCGCCTGGCCGGAACTCAAAGTGATGCGTCGTCGTCGTGAACCCGTTGGGGCCCCACCATTGCGCCAGGTGCTTAGGATCGGTGAAGGCCAAGAACACCAGTTCGCGCGGTGCATCGAGCAGCCGGCCGCCGATGATCGAGCACGGATCTGAATCGAGGTCGATGCTATTTTTTGCGTCCATTCTTCTTCCCCTCCGCTTGCAGGGTTTTGAGGTAGTTCTCGAGACGATCGAGGCGCTCCTCCCACAGGCGGCGATAGCTTTCGAGCCAATCGTCAACGCCCTTCAGTGCGGCAGGTTCGAGCCGACAGGGGCGCCATTGCGCCGCGCGGCCACGCGCTATCAGGCCCGCGTGCTCCAATACCTTCAGGTGCTTGGATACGGCGGGCCCGCTCATCTTGAACGGCTTTGCAAGCTCACTGACCGTGGTCTCGCCCAGCGCGAGGCGCGCGAGAATTGCGCGACGCGTCGGGTCCGCGAGCGCGGAAAAGGTGGCACTCAGACGATCGGTCGGCATTTGATCGTAACCTTATCTAACCAGCTAGTTATATAACTTATTGGTTAAGTACAGAAACAATGATTTGACGTCAAGGCGGTCAAAAAGCGACCGGAGTGATTGCAATGACTGCATTGCAATCATACCCTAGCTAAGCTATTTATATTTAGAGAGATTTTATGGCATCGCTGACGGTCCGCCAGCTCGACGAGAAGCTCAAAAAACGGCTGCGCCTGCGCGCCGCGAAAAGCGGTCGCTCGGTCGAAGACGAGGTGCGGACGATTCTGCGCGAGGCGGCCGAGCAGACCGATGACGAAACGCGGACCCCGGTCGACCCTACGGCAGCACCGACATCGAGTACGCGAACCGCTCGCCCGCCGCCGGATGGCGCCAAAAAGGTGCTGCTCATCATCGGCGGAGGTATCGCAGCCTACAAATCGCTCGACCTCATCCGCCGGCTAAAGGAGCGCAAGATCGCCGTGCGCTGCATCATGACCAAAGCCGCGGAGCACTTCGTGACGCCGCTCTCAGCGAGTGCGCTCGTCGGCGAACGGGTGTTCACCGATCTCTTCGATCCGGCCAGCGAATTCGACGTTGGACATATTCGCCTGGCACGCGAAACCGATTTGATCGTTGTCGCGCCCGCAACCGCCGACCTGATGGCGAAGCTTGCAGGCGGTCACGCCGACGATCTGGCCACCGCTGTGATGTTGGCAACATCAGCAAAAATACTTCTGGCGCCTGCAATGAACCCGCGCATGTGGGCAAACGTGGCGACACAACGCAATCTGGCGCAATTGAGTGCCGACGGTATCACGCTTGTCGGTCCGAACGAAGGCGAGATGGCAGAAGCGCACGAGCAAGGGCTGGGCCGCATGGCTGAACCGCTGGAGATCGCGGCGGCCGTCGAAAAGTTGCTGGCTACACAAACCACCGGCCTGCTGACGGGACGACGCGTGCTCGTGACGTCGGGCCCGACGCACGAGCCCATTGACCCGGTACGCTATATCGCGAACCGCTCGTCGGGGAAGCAAGGTCATGCGATCGCGGCCGCCGCTGCCGCCGCCGGCGCCGACGTCACGTTGGTAAGCGGTCCTGTGCAAGTGCCTGATCCACACGGAGTCAAGATAGTCAAAGTTGAAAGCGCCCGTGAAATGCTCGATGCGGTCGAACGTGCGCTGCCTGCCGACGTCGCGATCTTCGCTGCCGCGGTCGCAGACTGGCGTGTGGCCAATGCCGCCCGACAAAAGCTCAAGAAGCAGCCCGGCAAATCAACGCCGGAGCTGCCATTGGTTGAGAATCCGGACATCCTTGCAACTATCGCCAAGAGAAAATCTCAGCGGCCCAAACTGGTGATCGGATTTGCCGCTGAAACAGAGCATATTGCAGCGAATGCCAAGGCAAAGCTCGCGAAGAAAGGTTGCGACTGGATTATTGCTAACGACGTCTCACCGCGGTCCGGTGTCATGGGTGGCGATCGCAACATGATCACCCTTGTCCAAGCTTCGGGGATGGAAACCTGGCCGCCGCAGAGCAAGGAGGAGGTAGCATCCCGGCTCGTCGCGCATATTTCACAGGCACTCGGTGGAGAGTCATCGTGAGCGGTATTGATATTCGTTTGATGCGTCTCGTTCATGGCAAGGACCTGCCATTGCCAGCGTACCAGAGCGAGCATGCGGCGGGGTTCGACTTGCTCGCAGCGGTACCTTCCGCCGACCCCATCACAATCGCTCCTGGCGCCCGCGGTCTCGTTCCGACAGGATTGGCGATGGCACTCCCTGAAGGTTATGAAGCGCAGGTGCGACCGCGTTCGGGCCTCGCTGCCCGAGATGGTCTCACCATCCTCAACTCGCCCGGCACGATCGATGCGGACTATCGGGGCGAGATTCAGGTGCTGTTGGTCAATCTCGGCAGCGAATCGGTTGTTGTTTCCCGCGGCATGCGGATTGCACAGTTGGTTATCGCGCCAGTTGTACGCGCTCATATTGTAGAAGCTGCGTCTCTCGACAAAACCTCACGCGGAAGCGGAGGATTCGGCTCGACTGGAGGTTGAAGCCTCCCGAATCTCTGAAATAGCGCCTAAGACACTGAATTCAGGCCCTTTCATAAAGCATGTTCACGGTCTGGACTCTTTCGGCGCGATTCGCCTTGGGGGTAAAGTCGAACGATTCGCGGCGCGGCGTGGCGGACGCCGCCTGCATCTCTGGGGCAAGCCTGAATGCCGGAGCCAATCCGGGCGGCGAACGAGAGGCTGCGTTCTCGTCCGTGGCGAGGCGGATTCCTCGCCGCCTTCGTCCTCGCAAGTCTTTTGAACCTGTACAGCGTGCCGGTCCGCGCCGAGACAAAACTCGGCGCAACGCTGGTGGGCACCGTGCATCGCGCGCTGGCAACTCTCCGGGAACAGGAGATCACGGCGTTGACGCTCGTCCTCGCCCTGCTCGGCTTTACATTGCTTGCAATCGTGGTCGTGTTTCGCATACGCCGAAGCGCAGACCGTGCCGAGATCGATGCCCGCGATGAAGTCGCATCGTTGCGCGCTGATGTCGATCGGCTCAAAGCACTGCTGCTATCGGAGCCACAGGTTCTTGTGACTTGGCCTGCCGCTTCCGAACAGCCGGAGATCATCGGTGATACGGCAACGCTCGTGCCTGCGGCCACGCGCGAGCGCGTGCTCGCGTTCGGGACCTGGCTGGAGGCCTCGGCAGCGCAGCGTATGGAACAGGCCGTTGATACTATGCGTAGCAACGGCCGTGGATTTACGATGACCGTGACCAGCCGCACCGGCCGCCCCGTCGAAGCCGAAGGGCGCGTTATTGCCGGCCGCGCCATCCTCCGTTTGCGAGACGTCGGTGGAATCGAGCAGGAGTTGCTGGATCTTGCCGCGCGTCACGACGAGCTGCTGGGCGATGTCGAAATCATGCGATCGCTTCTCGATACGCTGTCGGCGCCAGTCTGGGCTCGCAATGCGGCCGGACGGCTGATCTTCGTCAATTCTGCGTATGCCCGCGCGGTCGAAGCTGAAAATCCCACCGATGCCGTCGCCCGCGAACTGGAGCTTCTCGATCAAAGCGCACGAATGGAAGTCGCGCGCGCGCGCGCCACCGGCGCAACATACGTTGGGCGCGTTCCGGCGGTCGCGGCGGGATTGCGCCGCATGTTCGACGTGATCGATGCATCGAGCGGGGCGGGCAGCTCAGGTATGGCCATCGATCGCACCGAGGCGGAAACCCTCCGCGGCGAGCTTGTTCGTATGACCGAAGCGCATCGTCGTGTGCTTGATCAGCTTGCGACCGGTGTCGCCGTATTCAATATCGATCGCAAGCTGACATTCTACAACGCCGCTTTCCGCTCATTGTTCGAGCTCGATGCAGGCTTCCTCGATCAGACCCCGACCGACGTGGCAGTACTCGACATCCTCCGTGACAAGAGAAAATTGCCAGAGGAACAGAATTTCCGCGAATGGCGGCAGGAGCTGTACGAGGCCTATCGCGCAGTCGAGCCGAAAGAACACACCTGGCATTTGCCGGATGGACGAACGCTGCGCGTCATTACCACGCCGAATCCGGAAGGTGGCGTGACTTACCTCTATGACGACGTGACCGAGCGACTCGACATGCATCGCCGCTACGATGCGCTCATCAAGGTGCAGAGCGAGACACTCGATCATCTGGCTGAGGCGGTGGCAGTGTTTGGAAGCGATGGTCGGGTCCGGCTGCACAATCCGGCGTTCCAACGCATGTGGAAACTTTCGCACGATGCGCTCGAGCAACATCCCCACATCGAGGCCATCACGGCGTGGTGCCAGGCGCTCCACGACGACAATACCATTTGGCGAAATCTCCGTGCCGCGGTGACCGCGATAGACAATCGTGAGCCGATCGCAGCCCGCATCGAGCGGCGTGACGGCGCGGTGATCGAACTCGCCACTGTTCCGCTCCCCGATGGTGCCACGCTTGTTGCGTTCCAGGATATGACTGACACGGTGAACGTCGAGCGTGCATTGCGCGAGCGTAACGAAGCGCTGGAAACCGCCGACTCGATCAAGATCGACTTCGTGCATCATGTGTCTTACGAGTTGCGTTCGCCGCTTACGAACATCATTGGCTTCGCAAACCTGCTCGGTGATCCCGCCTTCGGGCGCCTCAACCCGAAACAGGCGGAATATCTGGGGTACATCACCGCCTCGACCAATGCATTGCTGGCGCTCATCAACAACATCCTGGATCTTGCGACGATCGACGCCGGCGCGATGGCCCTCAATCTCACCGACGTTGATATCCGCGCCAGCATGGAAGCCGCAGCAGAAGGCGTGCAAGACCGATTGGCCAGGAACCGGATCACGCTCGATATTCGCGCGCCGGCGGATATAGGCAGTTTCGTCGCGGACGAGCGCCGACTGCGGCAGATCCTGTTTAATTTACTTTCAAATGCGGTCGGCTTCTCGCCTTCGGCCGATACCGTCACTCTGGTCGCGGAACGGCGCGCGGACTCGGTCGTATTCACTGTGACCGATCATGGCCCTGGTATTGCGCCTGAAGCCAAGGATCGCGTGTTCGACTGGTTCGAAACGGACTCCCGTGGCTCCCAGCATCGCGGGCCGGGACTTGGGCTTTCTCTGGTTCGCTCATTCGTCGAACTGCATGGCGGTACAGTCTCGATCGAATCTGCGCCCGGCCAAGGTACGACAGTCACTTGCGAATTTCCGGTACAACACGCCGCAAAGCGAACCGCGGCATGACCGCAATCGCTCTCGCGCGCTGGTGCCTGTGAAAACGCTCCACTAACATTTGCCGATCGATGAAAATAATGAGCGGCTCATTGCATTGAACGCGATTCTGGCGTGAGAAAGCGACATCCGCTATCGGATGATCCGATGCTTCCCACCGCACCCGGCAACTACAGCTTCAACGCGGCCTTGGCCGACGAAGGAGGCACTTACCGGCTGATGGCGGATATCGCCGCAGTGATCGAGCCCGGCGACGTAATTACGCTGTCCGGCGATCTCGGCGCCGGCAAGACGACATTTGCTCGAGCTCTCATCCGTTTCTTTGCCGGCGACGAGAGTATCGAGGTGCCGAGCCCGACATTTACCCTCACGCAGACCTATGTGCTGCCGCGTTTCAGGCTCGTCCACGCCGATCTCTACCGGTTGTCCGGCCCGGCCGAACTTGCCGAGATCGGCCTCGAGGATGCGGAAGAAGGCACATTGCTGGTGATTGAGTGGCCTGACCGCGCCGGTGCGCTCTTGCCGGCCGATCGGCTTGACGTCGCATTTACCCTGGCGCCGCAGCAAGGCGCCAACGCGCGCAATGCCTGCATCACAGGCTTCGGCCGCTTCGCTCTCCGTGTCGAACGAATCGTTGCAATGCGTCGATTCCTCGACCGAACCGGCTACGGCCGCGCGACGCGCCGGCGTATCCAGGGCGATGCCTCCACGCGCAGCTATGAGCGGCTGACCCGCGATGGCGCCACATACATTTTCATGAATTCTCCCAAGCGGCCGGATGGCCCGGCTGTGCGCGACGGAAAGCCTTACAGCGCGATCGCGCATCTTGCGGAAAGCGTCACGCCTTTCATCGCGATGGCCCATGCCCTGCGCGGCCGCGGCTTTTCCGCGCCGGCTATTTTCGCTGCCGACCGCGAATCCGGACTGTTGGTGATCGAGGACCTCGGCGAAGAGCTTTTTGTCGAAGGCGATCCGCCGGTGCCGATAGAAGCTCGCTACGAGGCGGCGACCGACCTGCTGGCCGAGTTGCACGGCGATACACCGCCGGGCATCGTGCCGGTCGAGCCCGGTGTCGACTACCAACTGCCGCACTACGACATGGAGGCATTTCTGATCGAAGCCGAGCTTCTGCTTGATTGGTACCTGCCCAAGCTCGGTGTGAAGATCAACGACATCAAACGCAATGCTTTTCGTTCACACTGGCGGGAATTGCTCCTGCCATTGACCACCGGCCCGCAGACCTGGGTGCTGCGCGACTTGCATTCCCCTAATCTGCTGTGGTTGCCGGAACGCGAAGGCGTTGCGCGCGTCGGGTTGCTCGACTTTCAGGATGCATTGATGGGGCCTGCCGCCTACGATCTTGCATCACTGCTGCAAGACGCGCGTGTCGACGTACCCGAAATGATGGAGATCGCCTTGCTGTCGCGTTACGTGCGCGCGCGCATGCGCAAAGGACACTTTGAAGCGTCCGATTTCGCGCGCGGCTACGCGACACTCGCTGCGCAGCGCGCCTCAAAAATCCTCGGCATATTCGCGCGGCTCGAACGCCGCGACCACAAGCCGCAATATCTGCGGCACATGCCGCGCGTCTGGAACTATCTGCAACGGTCGTTGGCCCACCCCGGTCTGGCGCCGCTCGCCGCCTGGTATCGCGCCAATGTGCCGGCATTGAAGGTCTGACATATGAGCGCACCGCTAAAAGACACGCCGCGTTGCGCCATGGTGCTGGCCGCCGGACTCGGCACACGCATGCGCCCGCTGACCGACACGATGCCGAAGCCGCTGGTGCGGGTCGCGGGCAAACCGCTCATTGACCATGTGCTCGATCGTCTCGCCGACGCCGGCGTCGAAAAAGCCGTCGTCAACGTGCATCACTTCGCCGACCAGGTGTCGCAGCACCTTGCGCGCCGGACCCTGCCTCGCATTGTCATTTCCGATGAGCGCGGACTGTTGCTCGGCACCGGCGGCGGCGTCAGGAAAGCGTTGCCCGAACTGGGCGATGGGCCGTTTTTTCATATCAATTCCGACACCATCTGGATCGATGGCGTTAAGCCAAACCTTGCGCGGCTGGCCGAGGGATTTGACCCCGCGGCCATGGATGCGTTGCTGCTGCTTTCCCCCACCACGGGCAGTATCGGCTATGCCGGGCGCGGCGACTTCGCCATGGCGCAAGATGGCCGCCTGACCCGCCGCGGCAGTCGCGATACCGTCGAATTTGTCTACTCAGGAGCCGCAATCCTGCGGCCCGCTCTCTTCATTGACGCGCCTGAGGGTGAGTTTCCTCTCACCGAGATGTTCGACCGCTGCGCGAAAAAAGGCCGCCTCTTCGGGCTGCCGCTCGACGGTTTGTGGATGCATGTCGGCACGCCCGACGCGGTCAAAGAGGCGGAAGCAGCCATGCGCAAAAGAACCAATTGATCGACTGCACGTATTAGCGTGTATGATTCGTGGATGCCTCAGTCGACGCCCCGCGTTTTCAATATCCCAGCTTCTGCGCGCTTCCTACCGGTCCTGGTCGACGCCCTGCGCGGTGGCAGGCTTGTCCGAGGATTTCCTGCTTCCCCAGATCCGCTCGAGTTGTCACGCGCCACGCTGTATTTGCCCACGCGCCGCGCGTGCAGACTGGCGCGCGATGTATTTCTCAAAACGCCTGATGGTAACGCGGCAATCCTTCCGCGCATCGTCGCGCTAGGCGATCTGGACGAGGACGAGATCATTTTTGCGGAAGCCGCAACGGGCGCACTTGCCGAAGACGCTCTAAAGGTCGAGCCGGCGGTCGATCGGCTGGAGCGGCGGCTTTTGCTGGCGCAACTTATTGCGGACTGGGCCGACCGTGTTCGGTCCGAGAAGGGTGCACCGCTGATCGCTAACACTCCGGCTGCACGGCTCGCGCTCGCCGACGATCTCGGACGGCTGATCGACGACGTCATCACCCGCAAGATGGATTGGGCGCTGCTCGACAACCTGGTGCCGGATCAGTTCGACGAGTATTGGCAGTTCACACTCAAATTCCTCAAGATCGCGCGCAGCTACTGGCCGGAGCGCCTAAATGAAATTGGCGAAATCGATGCCGCGAACCGGCGCGATCAGCTCATCGACGCGGAGATGAAACGTCTCGCCAGCAGCAATGCACCCGTGATCGCCGCAGGCTCGACTGGTTCAATGCCTGCAACGGCGAGCCTGCTTGCGGCGATCGCGCGGCTGCCGCACGGCGCGGTCGTGCTGCCAGGACTGGATGCCGACCTCGACGAAGACTCCTGGCGCGAGATCGCGAGCAGTGAGCATAAGAAAAACGCGGCAGGCGCCGTGCATCCCCAATTCGCCATGCATGCCTTGCTTGATCGCATCGGCATTAAGCGCGATGCAGTCGAACGACTCGCCGATCCGGCCGCGCACGGGCGCGAAGTGCTGGTCTCAGAAGCACTGCGGCCGGCGACGACAACCGATCGCTGGCAACACCGCCTCGGGACCGCCGGTTTCGCCGTCGCTATCGAAAAAGCGATGGCCGGCGTGAATGTGATCGAAACCGCCAATGTCGAGGATGAAGCGCTGGCCATCGCTGCGTGTCTGCGCGAGACCGTCGAAAGTCCGGACAAAACCGCTGCGCTGGTCACGCCCGACCGCGCGCTCGCACGCCGCGTCGTGGCGGCTCTCGAACGCTGGCAAGTCGAAGTTGACGATTCCGGCGGTGATGCGCTTGCCGAGACACGCGCCGGAATCTTCGCCCGCCTCGTGGCGGAAGTTGCGTTACAAGGGCTTGAGCCGGCGGCACTGCTGGCGTTGCTCAAGCATTCCCTGCTCCGGCTCGGCGACAAGCCCAATGCATACGCCCGCGCGATAGGTGCGCTTGAGTGCGCCGTTTTGCGCGGTCCGCGGCCACGCCGCGGAACGGCCGGCCTCGTGCATGCGCTCGCGACCTACAAGGCAACGCGGGACGAACTGCATCGCAACGATCCGCGCAACTTCGTATCGCCGACTGATCTTGAAGCTGCTGAACAACTGGCTGAGAGGCTCAAACAGGCGCTTGCTCCCCTTGAGGCACTCGCCCGCAAATCGGTCAGCCTGCGTGAACTGGCGCAGGCGCACGGCAAAGCGCTTGAGGCGCTTGTCAGCCACGACGGCGTGACCGCTGCCTATGCCGGGACCGATGGCCTGCAATTACAGCGCGTTTTTGAAACAATCGACGACAGCGAGGCGTCCGGAACGCTTGTGCTTGCCGCGGTGGACTATCCGGACGTTTTCCAGCTTCTTTGCTCGGGCCGCGCTGAACGGCGCCCTGAAAGCGGCAATCCGCGTGTGCGCATCCTTGGGCTGCTCGAGGCGCGGCTGCAGAACGCGGATCGTGTTGTGCTTGGCGGACTCAACGAAGGCGCCTGGCCGCCCGATACCCGCAACGATCCATGGCTCAGCCGCCCGATGCGGCTCGAACTCGGCCTCAACCTGCCGGAGTTGCGTATCGGCCTCTCGGCACATGATTTCGCACAAAGCCTGGGCGCGCCCGAGGTCATTCTCACGCGCGCCGCCAAGCAGGCTGGCGCCCCGACGGTGCGTTCGCGCTTTCTCCAGCGGCTCGCGGCGGTCGCCGGCGAAGACCGTTGGAACGACGCATTGAAGCGTGGCGCCGTCTACGCAAACTACGCGCGCGCCCTTGATCACCCTGCGAAAGTATCCCCCGCGCCGCGGCCGCAACCGGTACCGCCACCAGAGGCGCGGCCGACGCAACTGAGCGTCACGGAAATCGAGAACTGGCTGCGCGACCCCTACACGATCTACGCCAAGCACGTGTTGCGGCTGTTCCCACTGGAGGCCGTCGACACGCCGCCGGGCGCCGCCGACCGGGGCACTTTCATCCATGAGGCAGTCGGTGAATTCACCAAGAAGTTCGCCGATGCCTTGCCCGCCGACGTCGCGCACGAACTCACTGCGCTCGGTAAGAAGCATTTCGCCCAACTCGAAGACTACGAAGAAGCGCGGGCGTTCTGGTGGACGCGTTTCCTACGTATCGCCGGCTGGTTCGGAGGCTGGGAGCGCGAGCGCCGGGCCGCCGCGAAAAAGATTTTCGCCGAGATTTCCGGCAAACATGTCATCCCGCTTGGAAAAGGCGATTTTCTCCTGACCGCGCGCGCCGATCGGATCGAACAGCGCGCGGATGGCAGCTACGCCATCCTTGACTACAAGACGGGGCAACTGCCCACCGAACCACAGGTGCGCAGCGGGCTGGCGCCGCAGCTTACTTTGGAAGCAGCGATCCTGCGCAAAGGTGGCTTTCCCGGCGTCGCCGCCGGATCAGTATCCGAAATTGGATATGTCCGCCTCAAGGGCGGCGATCCGCCCGGTGAGCCGAAGAGCATCAAGCTGGCAACCGGCACTCCCGACAGCAGCGCCGATATCGCGCTGCAGAAGCTCACCGGCATTGCGAAAAAATTCGTTGTCGAGGGCGAGCCCTATCGCTCGCTCGTCCATCCGATGTGGAAGAAACACTACGGCGACTACGACCATCTTGCGCGCGTCAAGGAATGGGCGGCCTCGGGCGGTGAAAGCGAGTACGAGCCATGACTCCGGCGCACACGATTCCCGATGCCGTCAAGGCGCATCAGAACGCCGCCGCCGATCCCGAGCGCTCTGTGTTCGTCTCTGCCAATGCCGGCTCCGGCAAGACGCATGTGCTGGTGCAACGAGTGATCAACCTGCTGCTGCGTGGAGAAGATCCGGCCAAGATTCTCTGCATCACATTCACCAAGGCAGCCGCCACCAACATGGCGACGCGTGTGTTCGACACGCTGGCGAAATGGACAACGCTCGACGACGCCGCGCTTGACGAGAGAATCAGGCTCGCCACCGGCAAGTCACCGGATGCAGCACAGCGCGCGGTTGCGCGCCGGCTCTTTGCAAACGCGCTGGAGACGCCGGGCGGATTGAAAGTGCAGACCATCCACGCCTTCTGTACTCACCTGTTGCACCAGTTCCCATTCGAAGCCGATGTTGCGGCACGTTTCGAAGTGCTCGACGAGGCAGCGACTGCTCAAATACTCAATCGATTGACGCTGGACGTGCTGCTGGAGGGCGCCACAAAACCCGCCACCCCGCTTGGCGAAGCGCTCGCCACGGCCATCGCGGCCGCCGCCGATATCACCTTCAAGGATGTGATCGCCGAAACGATCGGCAAGCGCGACCTCATTACCGCGTGGATCGACCGCGCCGGCGGCGTGCAACGGGCGATCGGCGAGCTGGCCCGCAGTTTCGGCCTTCCCCCCGGCGATACCCTGCAAGCCGTTGAAAACGAATACTTTTCACAGTCCGCA
>Ga0247801_1000073_pt1 | contig 14294 bp, 13 predicted proteins | sample UWRJS001104B6_FD_180941 | JGI IMG/M metagenome (GOLD analysis project Ga0247801, IMG submission 180941) | Soil microbial communities from Arlington Agricultural Research Station in Wisconsin, United States - UWRJ-S001-104B-6 | ecosystem: Environmental > Terrestrial > Soil > Agricultural land... | reverse complement strand
CTGGCCGAGCTCATCCGCCAGGTGGTTGCCTGGTATGAGATCAATATCCACGGCTCGGTCGGGCGCTATATTTTCGCCGACACCACATCGGAAGGCATTTACTTGCGCCTGCTGGCGCTCGTCGTCATGGTGCTCGGAGCCGGCTGGCTGATCCGCCACTCCCGGCTCGGCCTTGCCGTCCGCGTCATTGGCCAGGACGAGGCCGTCGCGAGCCACTGCGGCATCGACACGACCCGCGCCAAGCTCGTTTTGTTCGCGGTGAGCGCCGGTTTCATGACTGTGACCGGAGCGGTGATGGCACCGCGCTGGACCTATATCGACCCGGCGATTGCGTTTAATCCAATGCTCTCATTCGAGGTTGTCATCATGGCGCTGTTCGGCGGCGCCGGCACGTTGTTCGGTCCGCTGCTTGGCGCTGTGCCGCTCGTACTGCTGTTCGAGGTGCTGATCGCCACCTTTCCGAACTATTTCAGCATCGTGCTGGGCGCCGTCTTCGTGCTGATCGTTTATGGCCTGCCGAATGGGGTCATCGGCCTGTTGCAGGCAAAGCTGCTGCGCCGCGCCGCACATCATGTCGCCATGTCGCCGGTCGCCGAAGCGGTCACAAGGCTCGTATGGCCGCGCGCGGCGCAGCACGATGCAGTCCACGACGCGCCGGTCCTGCAACTCGCGAACCTGCGCAAGGCCTTTGGCGGCCTGGTCGCCATCGACGATGCGAGCTTCACGCTCCGCCGCGGCGAAATCCTCGGGTTGATCGGCCCCAATGGATCCGGCAAGACCACCGTCCTCAATCTCATTTCCGGCGCGCTGCGCGCCGACCGCGGCGCCATCGCCCTGGCCGGGGAGCCGATCGCATTGTTGCCGGCGCATCGCATCGCGCAGCGCGGCATCGCGCGGACGTTCCAGCTGGTGCGCGTCCTTCCCGATTCAAGCTGCCTGGAGAACGTCGCGGCCGGAATTGCGTTTCAGGCGAAACCGGTTTGGGGGGCGGTGGCGCAAGATCGCGCCCGCGCCTTGCTGACCCGCGTCGGCCTAGGCGACAAGGCGGAGACGCCGGCGGCGCAGCTCACTTACATCGATCAGAAGCGCCTGGAGCTCGCCCGGGCGCTCGCTCTTTCCCCTGTCGTTCTGCTGCTCGATGAATGGCTCGCCGGCCTTAATCCATCCGAATTGCAGGTCGGCATCGCGCTGGTGAAAATGCTCCGCGAGGAAGGATTGACGATCATCATCGTCGAGCATGTGATGGACGCCATTCGCTCGCTTTGCGACCGTTGCGTGGTCATGAATGCCGGCCGCATCATCGCGGAAGGGCCGCCCGCCGCCGTGCTCGCCGACCGGGAGGTTATCCGGGCCTATCTTGGGGAGCCCGATGCTTGAGGTTCACGGCATATCGGCTTTCTACGGCAAGCATCGCGCGCTTGACGGCGTGTCGCTTGACGTCGGTCGTGGCGAAATCGTCGTTATTCTCGGCGCCAACGGTGCCGGCAAGACCACGCTGCTCAAGGTGATCGCCGGCCTCGTTCCGGCTGCCGAAGGCGCGCGCATGACGATGAACGGCCGCCAGCTTGCAGGCACTTCCGTCCATCACATCGTCGAGGCGGGCCTGGCGCTGGTTCCAGAGGGCCGCGGAATCTTCGGCGAGATGACCGTGCGCGAAAATCTTCTGCTGGGAGCCTTCCGGCCCGTGCGCGGCACAACGAAGCTGCCACGCTCGACATGGTGCTTGATCTCTTTCCGCGATTGCGGGAGCGGCTGCAGCAGGTCGTGCGCACAATGAGCGGTGGCGAGCAGCAGATGGTGGCGGTCGGGCGCGCACTGATGACGTCCCCTGAAATCGTTCTGCTCGATGAGCCGTCGCTCGGCCTCGCGCCAATCATGTGTACCGAGTTGTTTGGCGCGCTTGCCCGCATCCGCTCGACCGGTGTCGGCATCCTTCTGGTCGAGCAGAATGCCCGGCAGAGCCTCAAGGTGGCCGATCGCGGCTACCTGATCGAGTCGGGGCGTATTGTCGGGTCCGGCAGCGCGGCGGCGCTGAAGGACGATCCTGCCGTGCAGCGCGCCTACCTGGGCGCAGGCGAAATTCATCTCGACCGGCCGCTTTCCTCGGGCCCGACGCTCGCATAGCATCGCTGCCGGGGCAGCGGCGAATTGTTAGCACAATAACAAGCGTGGGGAGGCAATCATGGCGGAAGTCGTCCAGGTATCGCGTCTGCTCGATCAGCGCGGACTGAGCTCGTTCCACTACAGCCTGATTTTCTGGTGTGTGCTGCTGTCGTTGATCGACGGGTACGACATTGCCGCCATTGCTTTTGCCGCGCCGCATCTGGTGCGCGAATGGGGATTGAAGCCCGGCCAACTCGGTCCGGTCTTCAGCGCAAGCCTGGTCGGAATTCTTTTCGGCTCAGCTCTGTTCGGATGGATCGGCGACCGTTACGGCCGCAAGATCGCGCTGATCTCCTCGAACCTGCTGTTTGGCGTTTTTACGTTCGCCGCCGCCTATTCGACCAACCTCGAACAGCTGTTCTGGCTGCGCTTGCTGGCCGGCCTCGGCATTGGTGGCGTGATTCCGAATATCGTCGCGATCGCCACCGAATCGGCGCCACGAAAATACAAAGCGACCCTCGCGCTGATCGCCGTTGGTTTCGTGCCGATCGGGGGCGCCATCCCGGGCGTCGTCGCCGCCACTTTGGTGCCGGCGCATGGCTGGCAGATTTTGTTCATAATCGGCGGCATCGTGCCGATCGTGCTTGCCGTGCTCGGGCTGTTCACCTTGCCGGAATCGATCAAGTTCATGGCGCTGCACGAAAGCCAGCGCGCCAAGATGGAAAGAACCCTCGCGGCGCTCGACCCGGGCTTCAAGGTGCCGCCCAACGCGACGTTCATCATCGAGGACGAGCAGCAATTCCGCGGCTTCAATCCGGTCTACCTTTTCCGTCAGGGGCTGCACTTGATCACGCCGCTGCTATGGCTGCTCTTTGCCCTCAACCTGATGGGCTACTTCTTCCTGCTGTCGTGGACGCCGACTCTGATGCAGATGCTGAAGCTGCCGCCGTCAGTGGGCGCGCTGGCAGGCGCCATGATCCAGATCGGCGGCACCGTGGGTTCGCTTCTGCTGGCGCGCTGGTTCGAGCGCCAGCGCTTTTTTGCCATCGCGATTGTCTTTGTGATCGCGGTGCCGATCGTGGCTTCGATCGGCTTTGCCGGCACGACGTCGACGACGGCGCTTGCCATCGCGACATTCTTTGCAGGGTTCTGCGTCCTCGGAATCCAGACCGGTATCAACGTCGCCGGTGCGCTGGTCTATCCGACCTCGCTGCGCGCCAACGGCTCGGGCTGGGAGCTCGGCATCGGACGGATCGGCTCGATCATCGGGCCGCTCGTGGGTGCATTGTTCGTCGGCCTGCCGGTCGAGAAGCTCTATATGTGGTCGTCGCTGCCATTTGCGCTCGGCGCGGTGGTCTGCTTCGCCATCTGGAAGCTCAACGAGGCGCGCCTGCGGGAGCATCCGGAGCTGCAGGCCGCGCAGGCGCCGGTGTAGGCGTCAAAACGGCTCGTAGCCACGCAAAGCGGGGATGACTTTCTCGCCGAACAGGCGGATCGAGCGCATCAGCTCGGGCTCGGGCAGGTCCGAGAAGTTGAACTCCCCCATGAAGACGTTGAACAGGCCTGACTCGGCCGCGGCACGGATTTTCTCCGTCACCGTCTTGGGCGAGCCGATGAACACCAGCTCGTGCTTCACGAGATAATCGGCGTCGAAGAGATTGGCCATGATCTCGGAGGCGCCCGGCTCGCCGCGGCCGATGAATTTCTTCGAATGCTCGCGCGCGCGCTGCTCGAAGGTTTCACCGGGCTTTGGCGGCGGCAGGAATCCCTCATAGGCGCGCGCGGCGCGCGTCAATGCAACGTCGATCGCTTTCTGGTCGGTTTCGTCGACATAGACGATGGTGCAATAGGCGATCTTCGGCGGCTGCCGGTGGCCGGCGGCCGCCCAGTCCGCAAGGAATTTGCGATAGCGCGGCGCCGCGTCCGCGCGTGGATACACCAGGAAATATCCCGGGTTGATTCCGTTCCGCGCGCAGAACTCGAGTGTCTGTGGATCGCGGCTCATCATCCAGAGCGGCGGATGTGGCTTTTGTACCGGCTGCACCGCAAGCAGGGCGCTGTCGGTGCGGTGAACTTCGCCCTGAAAGGCGAAAGGCTGCGTTTCGCCATAGGCCGCCCGCAGATAGTCGACGAATTCAAGCGTCGGCGATTTGCGCAGGTTGTAGTCGAGGCCGAATGGCTTGAAATACTCCGCGTTTATCCCGGGGACGAGGCCGAGCTCCATGCGCCCGCCGATCATCTGGTCGACGAGTGCGATCTCCTCAGCCAGCCGCAGCGGGTGGTAGAGCGGCACGATGTAGCCCATTGAGCCGATGCGGATCTTGCGGGTGCGGGCGGCCGCGCCGACGATGTAGACGCTGGGCGACGAGATCCAGCTCTCGTCGGGCCGGAAGTGGTGTTCGACACAGAACCCGTAGTCGTAATCAAGCTCGTCACAGAGTCGAAGCTCGCGCCATAACTCCTCGTAACGCTGGTGCGGGGTCATGCCTGGCTTGCCCCAGACATGCGAAAAATGGGCGAACTTCACTCTGCGCTCTCCGATAACATCCGGACGCTGGCCCTTCAAACCGGCGCGGGTCGTGTCTATCTTTCCTACAGTGGAGGAGGCCGCTATGGACGACAAGACCCGCACTGAACTTGAAGCCGCGGTCTACCGGCGGCTTGTTGAGCACCTGCGGTCGCGCACCGACGTGCAGAACATCGACATGATGAATCTCGCCGGCTTCTGCCGCAATTGCCTGTCGAACTGGATGAAGGAAGCCGCCGACGAAAAGGGCCTTGCCATGAGCAAGGACCAAAGCCGCGAAATCGTCTACGGCATGCCGTTCGACGAGTGGCGAAACAAGTATCAGAAAGAGGCCTCTGCCGAACAAAAGGCCGCGTTCGAAAAGTCCAGCCCCGGCCACTCGTAGTCACCGCCAGCTTGTGAACAGCGTGGATGACGACGTTCGTGCCTTGACCTGAGGTCATTCAACTCAGAAAGCTTCTTGGCAGCGGCGGGTCTGCCTGCCGTGCGTAGTCAAGGAGACGTCGATGCCTGCCACAGCCGCGGCCGAAAAAGAAAAACCAGCAACCCGCTTTGCCAAGGATCAGTTGAAAGCCTTTGTCGAGCGCATCGAGCGCCTCGAAGAAGAGAAAAAGGCCACCTCCGGCGACATCCGGGACGTGTACGCCGAAGCGAAAGGCACCGGCTTCGATACCAAAGCCCTGCGCACGATCGTGCGTCTGCGCAAGCTCAACACCGACGAACGCCGCGAGCAGCAGGAGGTTCTCGATACCTACCTGCACGCTTTGGGAATGGCGAGCTAGGAAATCAGCGCAGCGACGCTGTCGCTTGTGATGAGAATGCGGCCGCGGCCGATTGCGTCACGAACGTCATCGTGGCCACGAAGACCACGGCCGGACCGCCAAAGCGTGTAGCCACCACCCCATGCTGGGGATCGGTCGAGAAGGTCATCGCGACCGACATTGATGGCTTGTGCAGCAGCTCCTGCAACGACCGCATATCGGCGGCTCCAAGCCGCGTCGCCGTCATGTAGCTGCTGAAGCTCGGTGTGAGCATTGCGGCGCGCAGCCAAAGGTCATCTTTGTGCCGGCTGCTGCCGGCACCTGCGGCGTCCAGCGGCTTCGCCACCACGGTTGTGTTGCCCTGGGCAGGCATGACGGTCGCTTCCTTCGGCGGCGCCACTTGCGACGACACCTGCGATCCCATCGGACGTGCACTGACCCGAGCCGGCGGTTCCGCCTCGGACGCATAAGCAAGCGCAGTGCTGCCGGTCGCAACCGGTTCGACGCTTGCAGTCTTATACGGCGCCTCCCCATTGACCAATGCGGGCAGGTCCGCGCCGGGCTGCACCGCACCGCGCCAATATCCGCGGCTGTCGAACAGGTTGCTCCCGAGCGACGCTGTCGCGAATGTCTGCTTCGGAACCGGTGGCGCCGCCGATGCAACGGCGACCGCATGCGGCCGGGCCGTCGGTAACGGCACGATGTGCTCCACACTCACCGGCTTCGCCTTCGGCGCAGGCACACTGGCAACCGTGACCGGCGCGCGCGTCTGCTTCGGCGCCGGCGCCGGGTCCTCATTGACCTCCTCGTCGGTGTCCTTCCCGCGTCCGAACAGCCGGGCAAAGATGCTACGTTTCGGCTTTGCCGCGGTCGCGTCCGCGGTGATTGCGCCGTGCTCGCGCGCTGCGTGCAGCGACATCTCGGACGGCATGCTGCCGCGCCCCTCGACGTCGGCAAGCGCAAGCGCATAGCCCTTAAGCGGATGGCCGTCGGACGGAATATGCACCGTGCGGCCGTCGGGGAAGACCTTGACCAATTGATCGTGCGTCATGCGGGGCCAGTGGCGGACGGTGCCCGTATCGAGATGGACGAAGGGCGAGCCGGAGGTCGGATAAAATCCGACGCCGCCGCGTTGCAGCCGCAGGCCGACCGCGCGGATTTTTTCGAGCGGCACGCCTGGGATGAAGAAATCCATCGCCAGGCCGCTGACATGATTGCTGTTCTGCGCAACACCGATCGAGCGCCGCCGCAGCATTGAATTGGTTTCCGGCGAGCGGTAGCCGCAGATGACGTCGATCGGCTGCGTGGCGCCGACCTCGCGGTACGCCTCCCACAACAGATCGAACAGATGCGGGTCCATGCGCGTGGACTTTTCCTTGCGCCAGTCGCGCATGAACCAGTCGAGCTTCTTGAGTGCGGCGTCGTCGTAGCGGCCGTTGCGCTTGTAGGTGATCGTGAGGTCTTCGCCGGTGTGAACGTGATGGAACGACAGCGTGCGCGTGTCACCTTCGGCGCTGGCGTTTTGCAACGCGTCGTTGGCGCCGAGCATGAATAATCCGGCGAGGCCCAGGCTGGCCCCGGCACGTATGAGAGTCACAGCGAGCGGACGCCCGCGCGACGCGTCAATAGGCACAGCGTTGATCCGTGAAGAGATCCGTCCCACGTCGCCGTCACGTCCCCGTCGGGCCACCGTAACGGCAGCCCCGTGAGTGTTATCGGGATCGGTTAATGAGAAATTAGCGCCGGTCCCCCGTCCGGCCTCTAACTTTCCGTGCAAATGGGCCGAAAACGGGGCAATCCGGAACTTGGTCCCCGATAATTGGGGGCCCGTCTAACCAGTGGAGTCTCGAAAGAGCCTGCAAACACGCTATTTACGGGCCCTTCGCTCATCCGGCCGGAACGTCCTCATCCAGGCCCAGCCCCTCCAGTTTGCGATAGAGGGTCGAGCGCCCGATTTTGAGCCTCCGCGCCACCTCGGACATCTGCCCGCGATAGTGCGAGATAGCGAAGCGAATGGCCTCCCGCTCGATGTCTTCGAGGGGCCTCACGTCGCCACGCGGGTCGGTGAGCGGAAGCGAATGGCCGGCCGCTTTATCCGCCGGCGCCTGGCCGGTGCCGCTGTCGGCATCAGGCCAGGATGTCGCCAAGGACGCTACCATGGATGCCGCTATGGCCGGCGAAGGCTCGATCAGCGGCGGCGCGGACTCGGCGCCGCACGAAACGAGGGCGGCAATCTGCGGAAACTCGTTCGCGCCGATCTCGTCGCCGTCGGCAAGAACGACGGCGCGGAAGATTGCATTTTCGAGTTGGCGCACATTGCCGGGCCAATTATAGGCGGCGAGAAGTGCCAGACCGTGGGCACTGATGCTGCGGATCCTTTTTCCTTCTTCGGCGGCAATGCGCGTCAGGAAGTGGCGCGCCAGCTCGGGTATGTCGTCGCGCCGCGTGCGAAGGGGCGGTACTGAAATCGGAAATACGTGCAGGCGATAGAACAGATCTTCACGAAACCGGCCTGCTTTGACGTCGGCGATCAGATCGCGGTTGGTCGCCGAAACGATCCGCACATCCACCTTCACGCTCTTGCGCCCACCGACCGGCTCGACCTCGCCATCCTGTAGGGCCCGCAACAGTTTTACCTGCGCCGGCGCCGGCAATTCGGCGATCTCATCGAGAAACAAAGTACCGCCGTCGGCCTCTACGAATTTGCCGCTGTGCCTTTCAGTGGCCCCGGTAAAGGCGCCTTTCTCGTGGCCGAACAGGATCGACTCGACGAGCGTTTCGGGAAGGGCGCCGCAGTTCACGGCAATGAAAGGCTTCGTGCGGCGCTCGCTGCTGCCATGAATGGAGCGTGCGATCAGCTCCTTGCCGACGCCGGATTCACCTTCCACCAGAACCGGAATTGCGGACGCGGCGGCTTTTTCCGCGGCCCTGAGCACGGTCCGCATTGCAGGTGAGTGTGTGATCACGTCGCCGATGCTGAATGTGCCGTCATGCTTGCGCTTGAGGCGTTGCAGTTCGCCGGCCAGCGCGTTGGTCGCGAGCGCATTTCGCAGCGACACCTGCAGCCGCTCGGCGCTCGCCGGCTTGACGACAAAATCGATTGCGCCGGCTCGCATCGCGGAGACAACGTTGTCGATGCCGCCATGCGCCGTCTGGACGATCACGGGAACGGTAATGTTGGCGTCTCTCATGCGCGCCAGCACGCCAAGCCCGTCGAGATCGGGCATGACAAGGTCGAGGACGACAGCGTCGATGTGTTCGGCCTCGGGACCGACCAGCAGTTTGCAGGCGTCGTCGCCGCTCTCGACGACGGTCGCCCGGTAGCCAAATCGCTGGATCATTGCTTCGAGCAGGCGCCGCTGAACAGGGTCGTCGTCGACGATGAGCACCACTTCCGCCATTACACCCCTCACGCACGGCTGTGCCGAATTGGTGCAATGTCGCCGGTCTGCCTTAATGGGCTATTAAATGCGCGCCGTAGCCGGCGGTGTGCGGCTTTGGGCGTGTTGAAAACCCGCCAGATGCCATCGCCTCGCCATGAGCCGTGCTTTAGATGAGCCCATCCTGTCCGCATTTTCCCAAATAGATTGCCCCTATGGCCAGAGCGTCAGCCCGGAAAGCATTGAATAAGCCCGCCAAACTCGGCGACTTGCCCGAGTGGAACCTGAGGGACCTTTACCCCGGTCTCGATAGCCCCGAGGTGAAGCGCGACCTGGAGCTGGCCGACAGTGAGTGCGCGGCTTTCGAGCAGGATTTCAAGGGTCGGCTCGCAGCGCTTGCCGCGGGCGAGGGTGGCGCACTTGCGAAAGCCGTGGCGCGCTACGAAGCGATCGACGACAGGCTTGGCCGGCTGATGTCCTATGCATCGCTGATGTATGCCGGCAACACCACCGATCCGGCGCGCGCGAAGTTCTACGGCGACATACAGGAGCGCATCACGGCGGCGTCGCTGCATCTCCTGTTTTTCACGCTTGAGCTCAACCGCATTGATGACGCGCAGCTGGAGGCCGCGATGCGCGATCCCGCGCTCGGCCATTACCGGCCCTGGATCGAGGACGTGCGTAAGGAAAAGCCCTACCAGCTCGAAGATCGGGTCGAGGAGCTCTTCCACGAAAAGTCGGTGACCGGCTATTCGGCCTGGAACAGGTTGTTCGACGAGACGATTGCAGGCCTGCGGTTCAAGGTTGCCGGCAAGACGCTTGCCATCGAGCCCACACTCAACTTTATGCAGGACGCCGACGGCAAGAAGCGCAAGGCGGCGGCCGAGGCGCTGGCAAAAACATTCAGGGAAAACCTGCGGCCGTTCACGCTCATCACCAATACGCTCGCCAAGGACAAGGAAATCTCCGACCGCTGGCGCGGCTTCAAGGACATCGCCGATGCGCGCCACCTATCGAACCGGGTCGAGCCCGAAGTGGTGGAGGCGCTGGTTTCGGCGGTGCGCGCCGCTTATCCCAAACTGTCGCACCGCTATTACGCGCTGAAGGCGAAGTGGTTCGGCAAGAAGCGGTTGCCGCACTGGGATCGCAACGCGCCGCTGCCGAAGGTGGCGCAACGGACAATCCCGTGGAGTGACGCGCGTGCGACCATACTGACCGCCTATGGTGCGTTTTCACCGAAGATGGCCGACGTCGCCGATCAGTTTTTCACGAAAAGCTGGATTGATGCGCCGGTGCGCCCGGGCAAGCAGCCGGGCGCGTTCGCGCACCCGACCGTGCCATCGGCGCATCCTTATGTCCTGCTCAATTACATGGGCAAGCCGCGCGACGTCATGACGCTCGCGCACGAGCTCGGTCATGGCGTGCACCAGGTGCTCGCGGCACCCAACGGCGCGCTGATGGCACAGACGCCGCTCACGCTGGCCGAGACAGCGTCGGTATTCGGCGAAATGCTCACGTTCCGGAAGCTGCTCGCGGAAACCACCGACAGGAAGCAGCGCAAGGCGATGCTCGCCGCCAAGGTCGAAGACATGATCAACACGGTCGTGCGCCAGATCGCCTTCTACAGCTTCGAGCGTAAGGTGCACGGCGAGCGGCGCAATGGCGAGCTCACATCCGACAAGCTCTGCGATCTCTGGATGTCGGTGCAAAGCGAGAGCCTCGGGCCGGCGATCGAGCTCAAGCCGGGCTATGAGACCTTCTGGGTCTATATCCCGCATTTCGTGCATTCGCCGTTTTACGTCTATGCCTACGCCTTCGGCGATTGCCTGGTGAACTCGCTCTATGCGGTCTACGAAAAATCGGCGAGCGGTTTTGCCGAGCGCTATCTCGAAATGCTTGCGGCCGGCGGCACCAAGCATCATGCCGAATTGCTGGCGCCGTTCGGTCTCGACGCGCGCGATCCGAACTTCTGGGACGGCGGCCTGAGCGTGATCGCAAGGCTCATCGAAGAGCTTGAGGGCCTGGAGTAGGCCTTATTTTTCGGGCCAAAACTGATTAGATAATGCGGGTGAGCCCGCCGATGCCCCCAAACGACCGCGAACGGAATCGCTTTACCGCGCGCGCCCGGCGCTACGCGAAAGTCGGCACGCAGCTGAGCGGCACCGCCGCGCGATTTGCCGGCGCGCGCTTTTTCGGCGTGCCGCTCGATCGCGCCGCCAACGCGCTTGAACTTGCGGCGGCGCTCGGCGGGCTGAAGGGCCCCATCATGAAGGTGGCGCAGCTGCTCGCCACCATCCCCGATGCGCTGCCGCCGGAATATGCGAACGAGCTGATCAAGCTGCAGAGCCAGGCGCCGCCCATGGGCTGGGCTTTCGTCAAGCGGCGCATGAGTGCGGAGCTCGGCGCCGACTGGCAGAAGAAGTTCTCAGACTTCGAGCATCACCCGGCGGCGGCTGCATCGCTCGGCCAGGTGCATCGTGCACGCGCGATCGATGGCAGCAAACTTGCCTGCAAGCTGCAATATCCCGACATGCAGTCGGCGGTCGAGGCTGATCTCAGCCAGCTGCAGCTTCTGTTCGCGATCCGCAAGCGTTTCGATCCAGTCATCGACACGACCGAGATCGCGATCGAAATCGGTGCGCGGCTGCGCGAGGAGCTCGACTATTTCCGCGAGGCCAGGCACGTCGCGCTGTATGGAAATATGTTGAAGAACGAAGATGCCATCCGCGTGCCGAAAGTGTGGGCCGAGCTTTCGACCGGCCGTCTGCTGACGCTCGACTGGATGACAGGCCGCAAGCTGCTGGAGCACAAGAACGACCCGCTTGGGACGCGTAACAGGCTCGCCACGGCGATGTTCACGGCCTGGTGGTTTCCCTTCAGCCGCTTCGGAGTCATTCACGGCGACCCGCATCTCGGCAATTATACGGTCTTCGACAATGCCAAGGGCAAGCCGGCCGGCATCAACCTTCTCGACTATGGGTGCATACGGATTTTTCCGCCGAGCTTTGTCGGCGGCGTGGTCGATCTCTATCGCGGCCTTTTACGCAAGGACGATGCGCTGGTCGTGCATGCCTATGAAACCTGGGGCTTCAAGCGCCTCAATCGCGAGCTGATCGATGCGCTCAATATCTGGGCACGGTTCATCTACGGACCGCTGCTCGATGATCGCGTGCGCACCATCGCCGACGGGGTGAAGCCGTCCGAATACGGGCGCAAGGAGGCCTTCCGCGTGCATCAGGCGCTCAAGGCCCGGGGGCCCGTGACGGTGCCGCGCGAATTCGTGTTCATGGACCGCGCCGCGATCGGCCTCGGCGCCGTGTTCCTGCATCTGGCGGCGGAACTCAATTTCTATCGCTTGTTCAATGAGGCGATCGAGCGCTTCAAAGTTGAGGACGTAGCCGCGCGACAAGCCGCCGCGCTCGCCAAGGTTGGTCTCCAGCCGTCCACCAAAGGCTGAGCCCGGCGGCGTTGCACTTGGTTGCCCTTCGGCCGCAATTGCGCTAACCCCTGAGCGCCCGCCACTTTTAGAGCGACTCGGAGAGCTTCCCCCATGGTCGACCACGGCACCGTCGAATACGCCACCGCCACCGGAAACGACTATGAGGCGCATGAAAGTTCTTACGAGCGCTTCGTGCACTTCACGCTGGTGGGCATCCTCTACGTGGTGACGATCCTGTTCGGCCTGGCGACCGGCGGCGTCATGGGCCACTGGTTTACGGCGGCGCTGATTTTTGCCATCGGCCTGCTCGGAGTGATCCCGGGATTGCTCAGCGGCGCGACAACGCCGAGCTATGTGTCCTTTGTCATCTGTTTCCTGATCTTCGCCTTCACCGGGCTGTCGCCGCACTGACGGAATTCACGGCTGGGCGGGGAGGCGCGAATGCGAATTGCCGTACCGCGTGAAACCGATGGCGGTGAACCGCGCGTCGCTGCAACCCCGGAAACAATCAAGAAACTCAAGTCATTTGGCGCCGAGGTCGCGGTTGCGCCCGGCGCGGGCATAGCCTCCGGCATTCCCGACGCCGAATTCGAAGCAGTCGGCGCCCGGATTGCCGACGGCGTCACCAAGGATGCCGACATCGTTCTCAAGGTGCGCCGGCCTGCGGCTAACGAACTCGCCGACTACAAGAAGGGCGCGCTGGTCATTGCCATCATGGATCCGTACGGCAACGAGGCCGCGCTCAAGCAGATGGCAAGCGCCGGGGTTTCCTCCTTTGCCATGGAGCTGATGCCGCGCATCACCCGCGCGCAATCGATGGACGTCCTGTCGAGCCAGGCCAATCTCGCCGGCTACCGGGCGGTGATCGATGCGGCGGAGGAATATGGCCGCGCGCTGCCGATGATGATGACGGCGGCCGGCACCGTCCCCGCGGCGAAGGTCTTCATCATGGGCGTCGGCGTGGCGGGACTGCAGGCGATCGCGACCGCGCGCCGCCTCGGCGCGATTGTCACGGCAACCGATGTGCGTCCTGCGACCAAGGAGCAGGTGGAAAGCCTCGGCGCGAAATTTCTTGCGGTCGAGGATGAGGAATTCAAGAACGCGCAAACGGCGGGCGGCTACGCCAAGGAAATGTCGAAGGAGTATCAGGCCAAGCAGGCCGCCCTGGTGGCCGAGCACATCAAGAAACAGGACATCGTCATCACCACCGCGCTGATCCCGGGACGGCCGGCGCCGCGTCTCATTTCAAAGGACATGGTCGCTTCGATGCGGCCCGGCTCGGTGATCGTGGATCTGGCCGTCGAGCGCGGCGGCAATGTCGAAGGCGCGCAGGCCGGCAGCATCGTGCATGCCGGCGGCGTGAAGATCGTCGGCTATCTCAACGTGCCGGGCCGGCTGGCGGCGTCCGCCTCGGCGCTTTACGCCAAGAACCTGCTCACCTTCGTCGAAACGCTCATCGACAAGAAAGAGAAGAAGCTAGCGGTCAATTGGGACGACGAGCTGGTGAAGGCGACGCTGCTGACGCGTGACGGTGCGGTCGTGCATCCGAATTTCCAGCCGAAGGCGGCCTGAAATGAAACGTTCAGCGCGGCCACTCGACGGCTTCACCTCTCCCCACCGGGGAGAGGTCGCGCCGAAGGCGCGGGTGAGGGGGATCCGGGCGATACTTCGAGCGGTCGCCCCTCACCCGGCTCGCTGCGCTCGCCGACCTCTCCCCAACGGGGAGAGGTGAAGAAAGGAAGGAAGCGACATGGAACATGTAGCTGCCGCGGTTGACCCCTTCGTTTTCCGGCTCTCGATCTTCGTGCTGGCTGTCTTCGTCGGCTACTACGTGGTCTGGTCGGTGACGCCAGCGCTCCATACGCCGCTGATGTCGGTCACCAACGCGATTTCCTCGGTGATCGTCGTGGGCGCGCTGCTTGCGGTGGGCGTTGCACTTGTTGCCAATGATCAGGGCCCCTTATGGGCCCGCGCGCTTGGCTTCGTCGCGCTGGTCTTTGCTTCCGTGAATATTTTCGGCGGCTTCCTCGTCACCCAGCGCATGCTGGCGATGTACCAGAAGAAGAAGAAATGAGCGCGATGGG
>Ga0247801_1000066_pt1 | contig 14456 bp, 16 predicted proteins | sample UWRJS001104B6_FD_180941 | JGI IMG/M metagenome (GOLD analysis project Ga0247801, IMG submission 180941) | Soil microbial communities from Arlington Agricultural Research Station in Wisconsin, United States - UWRJ-S001-104B-6 | ecosystem: Environmental > Terrestrial > Soil > Agricultural land... | reverse complement strand
GGGCGGTTAACGGCGCTAATTCTGCGGAAGTCACCAGCCGGTATCCCTAAAGTCTTCGTCGTCCTACCACGCAGCCGCGCGGGCCGTCATCCCGCGGCTTTTGGGCATCTGCGCTATTGACAGGGGCCCTGCAACTAGCCAAGTGAAACACCGATTTTCACGACCCTGGGAACCTCGACTGTGGCGAAACCCGATCTCGGCACCAAGCGCGTCTGTCCGGATACAGGCCGGAAGTTTTACGATCTCAACAAAACGCCGGTGATTTCACCTTATACCGGCAAGGTCGTCCCTATTGCTGCGCCGGCGCCTTCGCGCGCGCGCCCTGAAGCGCCCGTGGCCGCGAAGCCTGTGGCTCAGACCGAAAGCATCGTCCCGGAGACCGCCGAAGCCGAATTTGTTTCGCTTGAGGACGCAGAAGCCGAACAGCAAGGCAAGAAGAAGCCCGCCGCGGCCGAAGGCGCGGCAGCCGGTGAGGAAGAAGAAGTAGAGATGGATGAGAGCCTCGATGATGCCGCCTTCATCGAGGAAGAGGAAGAAGGCAACGCCGATGTTAGCGACATCATCGGCGAGGGCGTCGAGAAGGAAGAGGAAAACTGATTACAACTGCTGCTCCCCAGGAGCGGCAATTGAACTCGCGAATTGGGGCCATAGCTCAGTTGGGAGAGCGCGTGAATGGCATTCACGAGGTCGGGGGTTCGACTCCCCCTGGCTCCACCATCCGCCGCGAGGCTACGGCTCGGTAGGCCGCCCAAACCGAGGCGGCTTTTTTGTTGTATGCACGGCTGCTGACAAACGCCGTCAGCGCATTGCATGATGCAAAAAAAGCCGGGGGGAACCAATGCAAGGCAAAATAGCGCTCGAAGAACACTTCGCCATTGAATCGACGCTGGGTGATTCTCATGTGTTCGGCTCGCACGTCTGGAAAGACTTGAGTCATCGACTACTCGACATTCAGGAAACCCGCCTCGGGGAAATGGACAAACACGGGATCGAGATGATGATCCTGTCGCTAAATGCGCCGGCGATTCAGGCGATCCACGATGTTAAAACAGCGATCGCGACCGCCAGGCAGGCCAACGATGCCCTTGCCGGCGAAGTGCAGAAACGCCCGGGTCGTTTTGCCGCGTTCGCAGCAATTCCGATGCAGGATCCGGATGCGGCCGCCGTCGAACTCACGCGTTGCGTCAAAGACCTCGGAATGGTCGGAGCTTTGGTCAATGGGTTTTCGCAAATCGGCTCCCGTGAAAACGTCACCTACTACGATCTTCCGCAATACCGTGCGTTCTGGCGCACCATCGAGGCGCTTGATGTCCCGTTTTATTTGCATCCGCGCAATCCGCTTCCAAGCTGGACCAGATATTACGAGGGGCACAGCTGGATGCTCGGCCCAAACTGGGCGTTTGCCGCCGAGACCGCCGTGCACGCGCTGAGGCTGATCGGCAGCGGCTTATTCGATGAATGCCCAAATCTGAAAATGGTGCTTGGCCATATCGGTGAGGGCATTCCCGTCTATCTTTGGCGCATCGACAATCGTAACGGCTGGATGAAGGCTCCGCACAAGTACCCGGCCAAACACAGCGTGGCTCATTACTTCCGCAAGCACTTTCACCTCACAACATCCGGCAATTTCGACACCGCTGCGCTGGTGAACGCCATTTCGGTGATGGGGGTGGATCGCGTGATGTTTTCTGTCGACTGGCCGTTCGAGGACGTCGGAGAAGGCACGCAGTGGATCGACACCGCAGACATCGGCGAAGCAGACCGGATCCAGGTCGGCCGGACCAACGCGATCGAGCTCTTCAAGCTTCCGCTTCGCTAGCTCAGTGCATGCGATAGCGTTCGACCGCTTTTTTGTCCCAGATCATTCCGTTGCCAGGGCGTGCAGAAATTTGCGCATGACCGTCGGCGACCACCAACGGCTCTTCAAGCAACACATTGGCCCAATCGACATATTCGAGGTAATGGCAGGTGGGCGTGGCGGCGAGGAGATGCACGCTGACTTCGGGAAAAAGGTGCGACGACATTTTTAGTTTGTGCGAATGCGCGATATCGGCCGCATCGCGCCATCCGGTCACCCCGCCAATTCGTTCCAGATCAGGCATGACATAGTCGGCGGCATGCTGCTCAACCGCTGTAGCCATGGCGGCAGGAAGCGAAAAATTCTCGCCGATCTGAATGGGCACTTTGAGTTCGCGTGCCAGCGTCGCAGCTCCAAAATAGTCGTCATGGCGGATGGGTTCTTCGAGCCAGTAAATATTTTCAGCATCGAGCGCACGACCGCGTACAAGCGCATCCTCGAGCACGAGCGCCTGATTATAGTCGACCATCAAGGCAACATCGTCGCCGATGCGCTTTCGTACCGCGTGAACGGCCGCGATATCTCCCTGTACCGTCGGATAGCCTAGCCGAAGCTTGACCGCGCGAAAGCCTCCGGCGAGCAATTTCTCCGCTTCATCCGCGAGCGCCCCCAGGTCGTCTTTCAATCCGAGCCCGCAGCTATTGTAGGCGGGGATATTGCGCGGTGACGCCCCGATGAAATTTGCAAGCGGCTCGCCCGCAGCAATGGCGAGGGCGTCCCAGGACGCTGTATCGAAAGCCGACATCGCCATTCGCACGATGCCCTGCACGCCGATCAGGGTGAAGCGGCGCGCAAGTTTCTTCCATAGTTCGGCCGGCGCAACGGCCTCGCCTTTCACGATCCGCTCGACTTCGGCGAGCAGGCTGATGGTCGCCGGCGCAGCCGCCGGGAGGTAGCAGAAAAGGTACGTGCGGCCGGTGACCCCTTCCTCCGTTTCCAGATCCACCAGCAGAAGGGGGGCCTTACGTATCGCGACCGCGCTGGTGCCGAGTACGTAGTTCAGCGGGACCTCCACCGGCGTCCCACGCAGACTGCGGATGGTCAGTGGTGGAAGTTTGGGGTCGTCAGTCATGAAAAACCGTCTGAAATATCGACAATATGTCTGTCAGGGGGCGGATTCTGGCCTGTTCTTGAACCTTTAACCCAGCCCGCCCATATTAGGAACGACCGAAGGGCAGTCGCTCTACGGTTGGGGTGCCTGAAAGGGGCCCCGTCAAAGTCGCTTCAAGCGAGGGCTTTGAGACCAATGTCGCGAGTTCCGTCTCTCTCCAGCCCGTTCCTCTTGGGATTCGACGAGATCGAGCGCGTGCTCGACCGCGTTGCCAAGGGGGCCGACGGCTACCCGCCCTACAACATCGAGCGGCTGCCGCGCGACGGGCAAAATCCCGAGCGGCTGCGCATCACACTCGCCGTTGCTGGATTCACTCGCGATCAGCTCGATGTGAGCATCGAAGAAAGCCAATTGGTGATCCGTGGGCGGCAGCAAGACGACAAGACCCGCCAATATCTCCACCGCGGCATAGCCGCGCGTCAGTTCCAACGCACATTTGTGCTCTGCGATGGAATGGAGGTTATGGGCGCCGACTTGAAAAACGGCCTGTTGGCGATCGATCTCATCCGGCCACAACCGGAACGGATCGTGAAAACGATCTCGATTAATGAGCAGGAATGACGGACTCGTGAAGCAGGACTCGACCGCGTCAAGCGTTGAATCAGAAAGGAGTCGAGGGCCATGACCAACGACAAACAGATTGAACCGAACACAGCCCATCCGGCTATTACGCAGGAGGCACTGGCACAGCTCGGCGACGGCCGTCTTGCTTACGTGAAGACGATCCGTTCCGAGGACGTCGCCAATCTGTTTCCGCAGGCGCCAAAAATCGCGCCGGGCATCAAGCTATTCGCTTTGCATGCGGCCGACGGTACGCCGATCATGCTGACGGACACGCGTGAAGCCGCCGTTGCGAACGCCTGGAGCCAGGAGCTCGAGCCCGTTAGCGTGCACTGACACATCTTTGATGATGCTCCGCGCGGTGCGGGGCATCAAAAGGCGAGAGACTATTTCCGAAAATTTCGAGGTGGTGCATCGCCGCTTGCGCGGACGAATACAGCGGTTTACGCCGCCGTACTTGCTGGCGGCATCGCGAGCACTGCATGCAGAGCGTGGGCGTCGGTTGATTCGCGCAACCGGCGTGCAATTTCGGGATCGCGTAGTTGGCGCGCCACGCGCGCTAGCGCCTTAAGATGATCAGCGCCCGCCGTTTCCGGTGCGAGCAGCAGGAAGATGAGGTCGACCGGCTGGTTGTCGAGCGCCTCAAAATCGATCGGGCGCTGCAGCCGTGCGAAGAGACCAAAGAGTCGGCCGAGTTTCGGAAGCTTGCCATGCGGAATCGCCACGCCACTACCGACGCCGGTAGAGCCTAGCTTTTCGCGCTGAAGCAGAATTTCCAGAATTTCCTTTTCGCTCTGTCCCGTCAGCTCAGCCGCGCGCGCGGCCAATTCCTGGATCGCCTGCTTCTTGCCGTTAACCTTCAGCGCAGCAACGACGGCGTTCGGCGCGACGAAATCAGTAAGCATCATGGACATGGCCAATGATCGGGAATGGCAGCGCCGAGTTGCAAAGGGGATGTTGAAGGCGGCGGACCATAGGTGCCGTCCGGCCTGCCGTCAATGGCATAAGTTCAGCATTATAGTGCCGTTTTTTACGATTTTAGCCGCCTCGACGCGCTTGATGATCCTTGCGGCGGCGCTTGTAGCGTCGCAACCGCTTTTCGATACGGATCGCCGCCTGTTCGGCACTGTCATAGGCATTCGGTGCCATTCCTTCGGCTTCCAGCAATGCTCCTGAATCGAGATGCAGGACGCACTCGGTACGGAACCCGAATCCGTCCCTGCCCACCGTTGCATGCCCCGAATAGCCGCCGCGAAAATATTTCGAGGTTGCTTCTTCAACGCGGTCGGTGATTTTACGTTGTAGTGCCGTGCCAATACTGATGTTTCGACCCGAGACGCGCAAAGGCATTGTTTGCCTCCATTGGGACTCGTGACGCTGCCTCTAGGCAGGCATAAGAGATTTCAGCGTAGAAGTGTTCCACGCGTCAATGCCTTGGAAGGGTATGTTTTCAGGCGCCGGTGGCCTGCTTTTCGCGGCGGCGCTGGACCGAAGACGGAATGCGCATTGCTTCACGGTACTTTGCAACCGTGCGCCGCGCGATATCGATTCCGGCATCACGTAGTTTTTCCACGATCGTATCGTCCGACAACACGTTCACGGTACTTTCATTGTCGATCAGCTGCCGAATGCGATGCCGGACAGCTTCGGCCGAATGGGCCTCGCCGCCGTCCGCTGCGGAAATCGCAGACGTAAAGAAATATTTCAATTCAAAGATTCCGCGACTGGTCGCCATGTATTTGTTTGCGGTCACCCGGGACACTGTCGATTCGTGCATGCTTATGGCATCTGCAACAACCTTCAGGTTGAGCGGGCGCAAATATTGAACACCTTTTGCGAAAAATCCGTCCTGCTGACGCACGATTTCGCTCGACACCTTCAGAATTGTCTTTGCGCGTTGATCGAGCGCGCGCACTAACCAGGTCGCCGTTTGCAGGCAATCCGCCAGATAAGCTTTTTCTTTTTCATTGCGCGTGGTTCCCGAAACCTTGGCGTAATAACGCTGGTTGATAAGGACTTTTGGAAGCGTGTCCGAATTGAGCTCGACCTGCCACGTGCCATCGGGCGCCGGGCGCACGAACACGTCGGGAACGATCGGTTGCACCATGGTCGAGCCGAACGTCAAACCTGGCTTTGGATTGAGCATGCGAATCTCGGCGATCATGTCGGCAAGATCCTCTTCCGTGACGCCGCACAGCCGGCGGAGGCCGGCAAGATCGCGCTTGGCGACAAGATCCAGATGTTCCGCTAGGACTTGCATCGCCGGGTCATAGCGGTTTCGATCCTTGAGTTGGATCGCGAGGCATTCGGTTAAACTCCGCGCGCAGACGCCGGGCGGGTCGAACGTCTGCAAAACCGCAAGCACAAGCTCGACGTCGCTGCGCTGCGCGCCGAGTTTTTCGGCAACCGTGTCAAGATCGCCAGTAAGGTAGCCCGCTTCATCAACCATATCGATCAAGTACTGACCGATCATACGGCCCGCCGGATTAGAAATGGTCAACGCCATCTGCTCAGCGAGATGATCGGCAAGTGTCGTTTCGGCGGACACGAACGCTTCGAGATTATAGTTTTCGCCGCCAACAGATCCTGCACCCGACCATTCAGAATAAGCGCCAGGACGGAAATCGCCAGCAGTTGCATTCTTGTCGCCGCCGTCGTCGGGGAACACGTTTTCGAGTTCGGTGCCGAGGCCCTGCTCGATAGAACTTCGACTTGTTTCGAGCTCAGCGTTAATCCAGTCAGCCCCGCCGGAATTGTCGTCGCTTTCGGGTGTTGATGCCTGCGTGTCGCCAGCCGAGCCAGCCTCGTCTTCGCCGGTGCGCTCCAACAACGGATTGCGCTCGAGTTCGCCTTCCACATAGGCAGCAAGATCAAGGCTGGACAGTTGCAACAGCTTGATGGCCTGCATCAGCTGCGGCGTCATCACCAGCGCTTGCGACTGGCGAACTTCCAGCCTTTGCGACAAAGCCATTGAGGTATCCCGGCAGAAAACTGGTCCGATTCTTGCTTGTGTATACCAGCTACCCACGAGTCGCGGTATGTGATTTAGCAGGCAGGCCCTGCACACTTTTTGTGCGCATTAACTTTTGCGCGCTACCGACTAGAGCCGAAATTCCTCGCCGAGATAAAGGCGCCGGACGTCAGGATTGTTCACAATATCGTCGGCGCGGCCTTCCATCAGCACCTCTCCGGAATAGATGATGTAAGCTCGATCAGTAAGTCCCAGCGTTTCCCGCACATTGTGGTCGGTGATGAGCACACCGATCCCGCGGTTCGTCAGGTGGCGCACCAGCGCCTGAATGTCGCCGACGGCAATCGGATCTATGCCGGCAAAAGGCTCGTCAAGAAGCATGTAGCTCGGCCGAGTCGCCAGCGCACGCGCGATTTCGACACGCCGTCGCTCGCCGCCCGACAGTGCAATCGTCGGCGTCTTGCGCAAACGCGCGATGTTGAATTCCTCAAGCAATGCATCGAGGTCCGCCTCACGTCGCCGGCGATCGGGCTCGACGACTTCGAGGACAGAGCGAATATTGTCTTCCACGTTGAGGCCGCGAAAGATCGAGGCTTCCTGCGGCAGATAGCCGATACCAAGCCGGGCACGCTGATACATCGGCAGCGCGGTGACATCGAAGCCATCAAGCTCGATCCGGCCGCGATCAGCGTTTATCAGGCCGGTGATCATATAGAACACCGTCGTTTTGCCGGCGCCGTTTGGCCCGAGCAAGCCGACCGCTTCGCCGCGCCTGACGTATAGGGTGACACCTTTGACGACCATCCGGCCTCCAAAGCTCTTTTCGACTCCGTGCGCGGCAAGATAAGCGTGGCGGGCAGCCTGTTGGCTATCGCCGTCATGGCGTGGCTGAGTCTGGGGTGGGCTTGGCGGGCTTCGGTACGTTTGATGCGCGACCTCCGCCTGCGCATTGGCAATTGCAGCCCGGCGCGCCCGCGCTTCGACCGGAGTCATCGTCCGGCGGACAGGCGGAGACTTGCGCCTAAACAGTGAGAAAAAATTCACTGGGCTACCTCGCGCCGGAATGAATCTACAGGCATTTCCACAGGCGGTGAGTCTGCGACCTTACCTGATTCCCGTCGCTGCACCGGAATGACCGCGCCCATGCAAGAATTCAATTGAACGGTCGCACGGGAATGGGGCGCGGAGCTTGTCCGTCAGCGCTTCCGCTTTTTGAATCGGGCGTAGATGCGCCTGGCTGAACCAGCATCTGGACGCCTTGTCCGCTCTTTCCCGCCTCGACCCGCGACACACCACTCGTCAAATCGACCACCAGTTTTCCGCCCCGCAGAACGTTTTGCCCCTGAGTCATGACGACTGGGTTGCCGGTAAGCGTTACAGTGTTGGTTTTCATATCGAAAATGCCAAGCTCGCCGGTCGCGGTCTGATCTTTCTGCGTAACCACGACGCTACCGCGCGCCTCAAGACGCTTGATGCGCTGCTCGCCGCTTGGCCCCGGACTCGCGGCCTGAAGTGTCTTACTTCCGTCGGCTGGCTCGCCACTTTGCTCGTAGAACACCACCAGCGACTTGCAACGCAGACCGGTATCGCCCTGCTTCACCCGTACATCGCCGCTGAAAGTTGCCTGTTTCTGTTTGTCCCGGACTTCCAGAGTCGCCGCCTCGATGTGCACCGGCTGATCGCGATTTTGCGAGAAGCCCTGCAAGGCATTCGGCGGTCCTTGCGACGTCGTCTGCGTCTGCGAGTGCGCAGCCAAGCTGCTCGACATAAGTCCAATCGCAAGTGCAACAATGAAGCCGGGCTTTCGCATCATCGTTGCTCACCCGCTTTCGGTTGCTCGGGCTGGTTCAGTGTCATGTCCATAACGACACCGCCGTGGAATCGGATGACCTCGCCGGAATCGACAATATCCAGCCGGTTGGCATTGAGCGTGCCCTGAAGCAACCTAATCTCGACCGGATGTTCGGAGATGACGTTTCCTTTGCGTATGTCGACCAGCGCCTCGCTCAGACGCCCTTGATACCCGGTTGAAGAATTAAGAACGATATCCCGATCGAGTCTGAGCGTTTCCGCCTTCGCATCATAGAGTCCAGTGGCCGCATTGAGCTCCATCGTGCTCTTGTCTTGCATTTCGACTTTGGCGCGGATGTTGCGCAATTCGACGATGTCGGGCTTCGTCATGTCTTGCGCCGCGGTATCGGCCGTCAGCTCGTAGGCGCGCGCATCTCTCGTGAATCCCGATAGGCGTGGTTGCTCCATCGTCACCTTTGTGCCTGACACCACGAGATTGTCGATGTTGATCGGCAACTTGGCGAGCATGCGGAGCGGATTGAGATAGACGACCAATATGACAACAACCAGCGCGAATGACACGGCAGCCGGCACTGCGATCCGCAGAATGCGCACCAAGCGGCTGTGACGGCGCGCAGCCAGGAAGGCGCGCTCGGTATTGCCGCGGCTCATGGTCCAATAAGCGCGCGGCGCCTCAGGATCCGACTGAGCTGTAATTACACGGTTCATGCCTAGTCCGGCATCCGTCTGCACCCAAAGAAAGTCTTGGAGATCATCGTCGCCCCAAGAAGTAAAGTGCCGCCCGAATATGGCCCTGACACGGCAACCGGCTGCGGCGCGTTAACCAATAAGCGCCAGAATACAACAACTTATGACGAATGCGAAAAAATATCCTCGGCCGCCCAACCGGCGAGATCGAGCCGGGCGCGGTCGGGCAGGAAGTGGAAACAGGCCGCCGCCAAATCGGTACGACTCTCACGCGCAAGCATGACGTCAAGCTTTTCCTTTAGGGCATGCAAATGCAGGACGTCGGTTGCGGCATAGGCCACTTGCGCGTCACTAAGTTCTTCGGCGCCCCAGTCGGAGAGCTGCTGCTGTTTGGATACATCGACTCCAAGGACTTCGCGTGTCAGGTCCTTGAGCCCATGCTTGTCGGTGTAGGTGCGGGCGAGCCGTGAGGCGATCTTCGTGCAATAGACTGGCTCGGCCATCACTCCGAAAGTCTTTGCGAGAATGCCCATATCGAAACGCGCAAAGTGAAAGATTTTGAGAATCGATTTGTCGGCCAGAAGTTTCTCGATATTCGGCGCCTTGTGCTGACCGGCGCCAATTTGAATCACATCGGCGGATCCATCACCCGGGGACAACTGCACAACGCACAATCGGTCCCGATTGGGATCAAGACCCATTGCTTCGGTGTCGATGGCCACCGACCCCTTGTAACCGGAGAGGTTGGGAAGGTCGCCGCGATGCAGGCGGATGGTCATTGGGTTCTTCAGCTCGGGACGTTGGTGCCCAGGAGAGGACTCGAACCTCCACGGCTTTCACCGCTAGTACCTGAAACTAGTGCGTCTACCAATTCCGCCACCTGGGCTCGTTGCGACCAGATACGGAGCCACTTCCGGCTTGTCAATGAACGGCTTTTCCGGTTCTGTACAGCCCTCGGGCGATCCTGTATTGGCCGGTTTCCAGGCATCTCCGCGCGAAAATCGAGAGCGGCATGAGCGCACGCAGCCCATACGACACCCTCGTCACCATCTACGGCGGATCGGGATTTCTCGGCCGTCACGTGGTCCGCGCTCTGGCCAAGCGCCATTATCGCATACGGGTGGCAGTTCGCCGGCCTGAACTTGCCGGACATCTGCAGCCGCTGGGTCGCGTGGGGCAGATCCACGCCGTGCAGGCCAATTTGCGTCACGCCGCTTCGGTTGAGGCGGCCGCCCGCGATGCGCAGGTACTCGTCAATCTCGTAGGAATTTTGTTCGAGCGCGGCCGCCAGCGTTTCCAGGCGGTGCAGACCTACGGCGCGGAGCAGGTCGCGTTGGCGGCAAGTGCGCACGGAGCCCGACTGGTGCATGTGTCGGCGATTGGCGCCGATGCCAATTCGCCGAGCGCCTATGCGCGCACCAAAGCCGATGCGGAAAGACTGGTACTGGCGGCGCAACCATCGGCTTCCATCATGCGTCCGTCGATCTTGTTTGGGCCGGAGGATGATTTCTTCAATCGTTTTGCTGCGCTTGCGCGGCTGTCGCCAGCGCTACCGCTTATCGGCGGAGGTCTGACACGCTTTCAGCCGGTATTCGTCGGCGACGTTGCGCGGGCGATTGCCGATGCGGTTGACGGCGCCGCGCGCCCGGGCACGATTTACGAACTTGGCGGACCCGACATTCGGACGTTCAAAGAGCTTATGCAATTCGTGCTCCGGACAATCGAGCGCAAACGACTGCTGGTGCCTTTACCCTTCTTCCTTGCGAAGATGCAGGCCACGATTCTGCAGTATTTTCCCAAACCGCCGCTGACTCCGGACCAGGTGGAATTGCTCCGCGTTGACAATGTCGTGTCCAACGCAGCAAAGGCCGAGTTGCGTACGCTGCAGGGTCTCGGCATCGAGCCGGAGACAATCGAAGCAATAGTGCCGTCCTATTTGTGGCGGTTTCGTAAGACCGGTCAGTTCCGCAGCCGCGTCGCCTGACGCTTGCTCTACAAAATATAGAGTGCAAACAAGCCGGTGCCGCCTACGAGAATGCGCCACCACGCAAACAGCGCAAAGCTGTGTCGCTGCACGTAACCGAGGAACGTCTTGACGACGATCCATCCGAAGACAAACGAGAAAATGAAGCCGACAGCGGTCACCGCAATATTTCCGCCAACGGCAAGATCTCCCCGACTCTTGAAAACCTCATACGCAAATGCGCCGACCATCGTCGGCATTGCGAGCCAGAACGAGAATTCCGCAGCCGAACGGCGATCGGCACCGAATAGCATGGCACCCACAATGGTAGCTCCCGCGCGCGACACGCCTGGGATCATCGAGATGCACTGGATAATTCCGATGCCGATATACATCGGCAACGTAAAGGCTGTCGCATCGTGGTAGCGCGCCTTCAGGTTCATGCGATCAACCCAAAGCAGGATAACACCGCCGATGATAAGTGAAATGCACACAACGTGCACGTCAAACAGGTATGATTTGATGACACGATAGGCGAGCGCCCCGACCACCGCTGCCGGCAAGAACGCAAGGAGCACCCCGATGACGAAGCGTGCCGCTTCCCACTGCGTGAACATCGCCTTGGCCAGCGCCCAGAGCCGGCCGAAATAAATCGAAAGCAGTGCGAGAATGGCGCCGAGCTGGATTAGAATTGCAAACGATTTTCCAAACGCATCGTCGCCCCAGCCGAACAAATGCTCGATCAAGAGCAGATGGCCAGTGGAGGACACTGGAAGGTATTCGGTCAGGCCCTCGACGATACCGAGCACAGCTGCCTTGATAAAGTCGATATGCATGAACTGCTCCGGGAATTCGGATGTGGTCTGCGAGCGCTGATACGGCCAGCGCTTTTGGCGTAAAGCGGGATGACTGGCAACGAAAAAAGGTGAAAATTTTTATGGCGATTTGCGCCGCCTGCCTTTCTATAGTGCGGCGTTGATTCCCACCGGCCCGTTCCAGACCGAGCGCTAATGCTGACGCTGTTTCATCACCCGCTCTGCCCCCGTTCGCGTTACGTGCGCCTGATTTTCGGTGAGCACGGTATTGCCACCCGCCTTGTGGAAGAGCGGTTCTGGGAGCGCAGGGAAGAATTTCTGCTGCTCAACCCAGCCGGAGAACTGCCGGTGGTCGTTACCGAAGGACAGCCGCCAATTCCGGGGGCAGCAGTGATCGCGGAATATATCGAGGAAACTCACCCCCAGAGCGGACAGGATCGCCTGCTGCCTGATCTGGCAGGGCGCCGGATCGAAGTGCGGAGGCTTGCAAACTGGTTCAACGACAAGTTTTACGCCGAGGTCAGCGGTCCGCTTGTGCACGAACGCGCCTTCAAGCGCCACATGACGCAGGAACAGGGCGGCGGACCGCCCGATACCGATGCGCTGCGCGCCGCGCGTCACAATATCCGCTATCATTTGGCCTATATTGGTTGGCTCGTCCGCACGCGCGACTGGCTTGCAGGCGACCGGCTCAGTCTGGCTGACCTGGCAGCGGCAGCGCATCTTTCAGCTGCAGACTATTTGGGCGAAGTGCCGTGGAACGAAGACGAAGCGACAAAGAACTGGTACACGCGCGTAAAGTCGCGTCCGTCGTTTCGCGCGATCCTCGCCGATACGCTCGCGGGCCTGCCGCCGTCGAAAAGCTACGCCGACCTCGACTTTTGAACGATCCGGCCGCGATCAAGTCTGCCCTCGCCGAGGAGGCCCGTGTGTGCGGCTTCAACGCGTTCGGCGTCGTGAAGCCGGATGCCGCACCAGAACTCAAATTGCGTCTCGAAGACTATATCGCCGGCGGCGCACATGGCGACATGACCTGGCTGGCAGCGAGCGTCGACCGGCGGACTTCGCCGCTTACCATGTGGCCGGAAGTCCGCTCGATCATCATGCTGGGGCTGAATTACGGGCCAGATGATGATCCGCTCGCGATCTTGAAAGCCACTGATCGCGCAGCGATCTCGGTCTACGCGCAAGGCGACGACTATCACGAGCTGATCAAATCCAAACTCAAGAACCTCGCGCGCTGGCTTACCGCCAACGCCGGCGGAGACGTGAAAGTATTCGTCGACACTGCGGCCGTCATGGAGAAGCCGCTTGCTGCCCATGCCGGACTTGGATGGCAGGGCAAGCACACGAACCTGGTCTCGCGCCAATTCGGCTCCTGGCTGTTTCTCGGCTCGATCTTCACAACGCTCGATTTGCCGGCCGATCCCGCGGAACCGGACAGCTGCGGCAGTTGCCGGGCATGCCTCGATATTTGCCCAACTGCGGCTTTCCCTGCGCCGTACAAGCTCGACGCACGACGGTGCATTTCCTACCTCACCATCGAGCACAAAGGGCCTATCCCCCGCGAACTGCGTCCCGGAATAGGCAACCGCATCTTCGGCTGCGACGACTGTCTTGCGATCTGCCCGTGGAACAAGTTTGCGAGCCAGGGATGCGAGGCCAAGCTTGCAGCGCGCGACGCCTTGCGCGCGCCGCGTCTCGCCGATCTCGTTCGCCTCGATGATGCGCAATTCCGGACGTTATTTTCCAAGACGTCGATCAAGCGAACAGGCCGCGACCGGTTTGTTCGAAACGTCCTGATCGCAATTGGCAACTCAGGCGACATGGCCCTCAGCGCCGAAGCTGAACGGTTGCTTGACGATCCGTCACCGCTGGTGCGAGGAGCTGCAGTGTGGGCGTTATCACAACTATTGCCGCGTCAGCGTTTCGCGGAACTTCGAAAGAAGCACACTGACACCGACCCCACGGTTCGGGACGAGTGGGTCTCGGCGCTTGCCTAAAATTCCTGGACCGCCGCAATAAGTCGATCAATGTCCTCCGGCCGCGACAGGCGGTGATCGCCATCCTTGATCAACGTCAGCACGACATCGTCGCGGGAAACCCGGGACACCAGCTCAACCGCGTGCCGCCAGGGCACATCGGGGTCCTGTACGCCCTGCAGAATATGCACCGGACAGCCAGTTTCTATCAGCCCGCCCAGCAATAGGTGACTTCTGCCGTCTTCAATGAGACTGCGCGTAATCGGGTAAGGTTCATCACCGTACTCCGAGGGACGCAGCCATTTTCCTTTTTCTTGGATCTCGAGTTTGGTCGCGTCGGAAAACTGCTTCCACATCAATTCTTCAGTGAAGTCGACTGCCGGGGCGATCAGCACCATGCCCGCAATTGGCGCCGCGACGTTGTTAGCCCCCACGGCTCTGGCCAGCAACAGTGCCAGCCAACCTCCCATTGACGACCCGATGACCAACTGCGGCCCGCGTGCAAAGTGCAAATAGACCGCCAGACTTTCCTCGAGCCACCGGCTAATCGTTCCCTCAGTGAACGAGCCGCCTGACTCTCCGTGGCCGGAATAATCAAACCGTAAACAGGCGCGGCCTTCTTTTTCGGCCCAACGATCGAGCGCCTCCGCTTTTGTGCCCTTCATGTCGGATTTAAAGCCACCCAGCCAAAAAAGC
>Ga0247801_1000049_pt1 | contig 16544 bp, 11 predicted proteins | sample UWRJS001104B6_FD_180941 | JGI IMG/M metagenome (GOLD analysis project Ga0247801, IMG submission 180941) | Soil microbial communities from Arlington Agricultural Research Station in Wisconsin, United States - UWRJ-S001-104B-6 | ecosystem: Environmental > Terrestrial > Soil > Agricultural land... | reverse complement strand
CTACTCAATAGGTAGGCATGGCAATGCGGCTGTTGTTGGCAACAGCAAAGTTAGTACACTAGTATCGAAGTTCGGTAATGGTGCTATGTATTTTGATGGCACTGGTGATAGCATCAACTATCCTAACAGCGCCGATTGGGTATTTGGCTCTGCCAACTTCACGGTTGAATGTTGGTTCAATCGTCAAGGTGGCTTCGGTACTACACAAGTATTGTTCGGACAATCTAATGCAACAGGTGGGCGTGTTGTTGACTTTGACATTGGTACTGACAACAAGATAAGCGCTGTATGCTTCTCAGGAGGTAGTCCTGTTGTTAACATAGTTAGCCTGTCAACCTTCGCTAGCAGCGGTTGGCATCACATTGCACTTGTTAGAGCAAGCACGCTGTTCTATCTATTCATCGACGGTGTAACAGAAGGTACTGCTTCATTCGCTGGTGCGCTGGATGCTAGTGGTAGTAAATTGTCTGTAGGCAGACTTGGTGAAGCTACCACAGGGTTCGACTACAACGGCTATATTGAAGAACTACGCATTAGCAAAGTGTCACGTTGGACAGGCAACTTCACACCTCCTGCACAGCCGTATGGACCTGATCCCGACTTCTTCACGAAGCTGCTACTACACATGAACGGTACAACTGGTTCAGTACTGTTTCAAGATGCTTCGATGTACTTGAAGGGCTACGCTACAGTAGGTGGTGCTGCACAGATAACAGCCGCGCAAGTTATGTTTGGTAGTGGGTCACTACAATGCGGCGGCGCTGCAGCGGATTGTATCACATATCCAAATCACGCTGACTACGACTTCAGCACAGGCGATTTCACTATCGACTTTTGGGCAAGGGTGTTCAACAACGGGACGTACTACGGCTTCTTCGGTAAGTGCAATGCGAGTGGTAGCAATGGTCTGTACTACTATGTCAACAATAGTAACCAACTTCAACTCATATGGCTACCTAGCGATGCTGCACTCAGTTCAGCAAACAGCTCCATCAATGCACTGACCGATACGATCTGGCATCACTACGCTATCGTTCGCTCCGGTACACGCATGATACAGTTCAAAGATGGAGTGAACATAGCTGAGAATGCTATTGGCGCAGGTGCCTCAATCACTGTTAACACTAGCCCAATGACAATAGGCCGTGGTGGTGACTTCTCTGCATCACTCCCATTCAAGGGCTACATAGACGAGTTTCGTGTTAGCAAGGGCATTGCGAGATGGACAGCTAACTTCACCGTACCTGCTGCACCACATCCACCTGTTGATCCCGCCGCAGTAGGTGGTAATGATCCATACACGAAGTTGTTGTGTCACTTCGATGGTGCACACAACTCGACAGTAATGGTAGATAGTTCACTCACTCCAAAGGCTAACGGTGTTAACGTCGGTAGTACATACATCTACAACCCGGCAGGAGCTATGGGTACTACTACGGGAGCTTTATACAATCCCGGTGGCGGTTATGTCACATTCGCAAATCACGCTGATTGGGAGTTTGGCAATGGTGACTTTACGGTTGACTGGTGGGAGAACCGTTTAGGTGGAGTGTGTGCCATTGCACGAGACTTGCCTTCTGCAATGCCAGCATTCATTTTGTCATATGCTAGCGGAGGCATTCGGCAAATCTACATGACCAGCAATGGCAGTGCTTGGGACATTGCAACAGGAGGTACGGCTAACTTCGGATCATGGGCTTCTGGCGTTTGGGAGCATCTTGCTGTGACGCGGCAGGGCAACACATTCCGCGCCTTTAAGAATGGCGTGCAACAAACTACTTGGTCGTCGTCATTAGCACTCTTAGCGAACTCTAATCCATTGTGCATTGGTGCATGTCAGAGTGGACAGAACTATGTTGGCAGCATTGACGAACTACGCATCAGCAAGGGCATAGCACGTTGGACTGCAGGCTTCACACCACCAACAATGCCGTATTACTAATGATGACACTTGTACTCATCATGCTAACATCGCTCGACGGCTCACCGATTTGGGTTGAGAGCAGTCAAGTGCAAATAGTGCGCCCGGCAACGCAACAGTGCCAATCGCAGAACGGAGCAGGTATACAAGTTGGCTCTACAAGGGTTTGTGTACGTGAGACACCGGCGCAGATACAAGAGAAACTGCAGAGGGTGCAGAAATGACATTATTGCAGATACGCGGCAAAGTTAGCTGGTTCGGTGGACCTGACGATGATGGCGTTGCGCCAGATGAGGGACTTGCATTCATATACGATGTAGACACTGCACCGCACCTGTTTCTAGCTACACAACCACCTGACACTAGCGGCCTAGCACGTAGGCTCAATCCTAGTGTGCCATACATAGCAATGCGTTGGGACTACGATCTGTTCCCTAAGGAGTACCTTGCTAGCATGGAACACGTTGCACTCGTTCGTGCGCCGAAGACAGGTCGCGCATTCGTAGCATGGCCTAGTGATTGGGGACCGCATGTAGATACAGATAGAGTAGCTGATATATCTCCGGGTCTGATGGAGTACTTAGGCATTCAGACAGACGATGAAGTAGAAGTCATCTTCCCTTATCTTAGACCACGTATGGAGGTTGCATAATGACTACTGTAAGACTGAAGCCCGGTGAGAGCGTCGTTGTAGTATCACAGCGCACTGACGCATACCCCGATCATGGACTACCAGCACCACAACCACCGACTGAGCCTGTCGATCCCGGCTACGGCATTGACTTAGGTTTAGGCTTCTTACGCCCAACACACCCGATTGTGTTGCCGCCACCTACTGAGCCAGCAGCACCGCCTGTTGACCCGACATGGGGCATCGACGAAGACATTGGCTATGTACGTCCTGAGCATCCCATCGTACTGCCGCCCGCACCGGAGGGAGTACCTGAGTTTAATTGGGAGTTAAAGACTGCATGGACACCTGACACTGGTTGGGTAGTAGTAGCAGTCCCGAAGGACGACACACTAGTGCCAACACCATCACGCAGCAAGAAGTAGGGAGGTGAGTGCGAATGCCGTTGAAGAAGTCACCTAGCAAAACTGCTTTCAGGTCTAATGTGCGCGCAGAGAAGCGTGCAGGTAAGCCGACGAAGCAAGCTGTTGCTATTGCTTACAGCGTCAAGAGAAAGGCGCAGAGAGGTAAGTAGTTATGATAGCTACTATCATAGGTCTTATCTTCCTACTCATCATCTTAGGTGTGATAGTGTGGGCAGGTCAACAACTGCTCGCACTCATACCACTAGGTGAACCGTTCGCTACCATCATTCGTATACTTGGTGTGGTACTGGTCGTCATAATCGTCGTCTACGTGATGATTATACTACTTGGTATTGCGGGTATAAACGTGAAGATACCGAGTATGAACTGATGAAAGTCATGCCGCTAACAACACCTAAAGAGGGTGTTGACATAGAAGAACTCGCGCTATTGCACCACAACGAGTTTGGTGGTGATCGTGACTTTGATGTGCGTGCAATAGCGCGGGCTGTTATACAATGTATACGCGATCCTGAGAGGAAGTACCTCAATGCTTGGGTGGGATATGACAACGACGGTCGTCGTATTGGGTACATCGTTGGCACTATTCGGCCTAGTCTGTATTCTATGGCTGATATAGCGCAGCAAGAAATGTGGTTTGTTGTACCTGAGCATCGTAGTGGGCTAGTTGCAGCATTGTTGATTTGGCACTTTGAGCATTGGGCTAAGGACAAGAATGTTGAACACATATACACGCAAGTTGAACACGATGAACAACCTGAATTAGTTGAACGCATTATCACTATGCTGGATAGATTAGGGTATAAGAAGCAAGGCTACATAGCCGTGAAGCACTTGAAACAGAAAGGTAACGACGATGATCGCACCACACATCGCGGCGTGGGCGTTGCACAAGAGCAAGCAGAACAAGTCGAATGACAACGAGCTACGTGTAGACGCTGGCGACGCTACTGACATTCCTAACAGAGTACGCAAGCCGCGTAAGAAGAAGTACGAGCGCGTGCTAGAGACTAAAGGTGGTGGTGGTTACGTTCCACCTCCGCAGCCGTCACCTATGGAACAGGCTCAAGCTCGTGAATGGGAAGCTGCTCAAGAGTTTGAACGTGAACAGCGTCGTGCACAAGAAGATAGAGATAGAGAAAACCGTGCCAAGGAAGCAAGCGATGCTGCTTGGCAATCGTCACGTGGTGCAGCATACACAGGTGCATTGAGCAGCGGTACTAACAGACTGCGCTCACTAGGCATCGAGAGCGGTGATCCCTACGGTGTCTACGATCAATTCACTGGTAGGATCAACACTGCTAATCAATCACTACAACCGGGGGCGGACTACTCTAGTGCATTCTCTCCAACTATCCTTGATGAGATACTAGGTGGTGCACGTACTGGTCAACGCAACAAGTACCGTACATCGTTCAACACCGCTATCGACCCGTACTATGCGGAGACTGAGTTCAGTTCAACGCGTGATGATCCCATACTGGCGAGCATCCTCGATCAACAATACAACGATGCACTTGCCGACTTGGATGCAGCACGTGGCCGTGGTCAGGCTTCACAAGCAGTATACGACCGTGCGCTGCGTGATCTTGGCACTGGTAAGGCTACTGCTAATACTGAGTTGCAAGGCATCGGCAGAGGCATCTTGTCAGGCATCACTGGTGACATTAACTCGCGTCGGCAGAGTGCACTCGACCGCGCTGCTGAATGGGACTTCGGTACTACTTACGATCCTAATGCTGAAGCTAACCGCATTCGTAGCTATGCTGGCGAACGTGGTGGTCAGCTTGAAGGTGACATTCGTGGTGCTGTGGGTGGGCGTGAGTTCTTTGACGTTAACTCACTCATTGGCAAAGCTGCTGCACGTGTTGGTAACACTCCTACACCGACTACCGGAGGTAGCAGCGCGTTGTATGATACATTCCAAAATGAAGCAGCAAACAATACGCGCACGAATGAGGGCATCTTCTAGGGAGTACATACGATGGAGATGTTCGGTCTGATAGGTGGTTTAGCTGGTGCTGGTGCGTCTTTGGCTGGCGGCATAATGAATGCTGAAGCACAAGACGAAACCAATCAGTTGAATTGGGCTATCAATATAATGAACATGCAGCAGCGCGAGCGAGAGCGCCAAGAAGCTATCGCTATGGCGTTGAAAGTGCGTGCTGAGCAGAAGCTAGGTACAACAGATATACGCGGCACTCGTACTCACTTTGTGCCGGGTAAAGGTTGGGTAGTTGAAGGTGCACCTGCTGTGCTTGAAATGCAAGCATTGCAAGATGCTGAGCAAAAGAAAGTGCTGCAACATGATCTACCGATGCGTCGGAATGTCATGGACCGCAACTACTCACGTGGCATTGAAGAAGAAGCACTTGCTGATACCTTTAAGAGACAACTACAAAACACTTATACGCCTAGTGACACTGAGTTGGAGGGCGATCTGTACAATGCACAGGCTATGGGTATACGTGAGGCTAGTGGTGATGCTGGTCGTCGCGTGTTTACTCAGGCCATGCGGACAGGACAGAATAGCAACTTCGACGATATAGCAGCTAGCATGATGCGTGAGAACAATGCAGCATATGCTAAAGCTGCACTCAACTCTAAACTAGCTGCTCGTGGTAGTGGTCAAGCTGTCGCTGATAACAGGCGTAAGAACCTGTCGAACTTGTACAACTTATTTGCTACACGTGCTGGTCAGCTACCTGAGACTAACTACAAGCCACAGTCGATTGATACAAAGGGTACACTTGATCCAGCACAAGCAGGTCTACTAAGTGCTGGTAACGCTGCAACTGGTATGTTTGCTAAGAAAGGTGGCGAGCTAGACTACACGCAAGCTAACATGGGATGGGGCAATGCTGTTGCCAGCGGCGGTGCTGCTCTTGCTAGTGCGCTGCGTGGTGCTGGTGGCAGCCGCGGAGGTGTGCAAGGCTTCGGCAGCAGTAGTGGTGGTGATAGTGACATATACACAGGCGGTGAAGGTGACTTCTTCTCGTACTCTTAACAGGTGAAACATGGCACGAACTATGCCAGGTGGCGCTCCTGACTATACGTCGCAAATAGCGGCGCGTGAGGCAGCAGCGAATGATGCTCTTACTAAGCTGTACATCTCACTTGCTGCACGTAAAGAAGAACGTCTACGTCAGCAAGAGTTCATGAAAGAGATGTTAGGTCTACGCGACCAATACACACGTGGAATGTATGAAGACTTCGGCGCTCCCGGTAGTCCAGATCGTTCTGGCAAGTATCCCAACTACCGCGACGGTGTTAATGCCCCTGTAGCTGCTCCACTTGGTAGTGGTGGTGCAGGTAGCGGTGCTCCTGCTCCTACTGCGGCTCCTACAATGCAACAGCCGCAAGGTGCTATTCCCGGTAGTGCACCGACTGGACCGCCTATTGGTAAGTTCGGTGCGCTACAACAACCACAACAGCAAGACACTGCACAGAATGATCCGCTAAGTTCTTTCGCACAAGCTGGTCCTGATGAGACTGTCACTCTGAGCGCGCAGACACGACAGCAGAGGCCAGCTTACAACGATCCGCGCTTACCTTCTACTACACGTGGTACACCGCAGCGGTTTAGAGACATTGATCCTAAGTTGCTCGCTGCGTGGGATGAAGCAGAGCAGAAGTTCAAGCTGCCGCGTGGCACTATCATGATGACACTAGGACTAGAGAACGCTGGTGGTTATAACATCGGCACTAATCCTAAGTCAGCAGGTGGTGCTAGTGGGTTCTTTCAGTTCACACAAGAGTTAGCACGTGAGCATGGTCTTAAACCTGCAGACCTACAAGACCCATACAAGATGGGCTACGCACTTGCTGCTAACATTGATCGCAATCGCACAAACATGGAGAAGTTCGCTGGTCGTAAGTTTACTGATAGCTCCGCTGATATGCCATACTACTACATGGCACATATGTGGGGCGCTGGCAATGCTCCGAGAATTGCTAAAGCGCTGCAAGTGAACAGAGATGTGCCGCTTGCTAGTGTGATTATGCCTACGAAGCTGCCCAATGGTAGAGTTGTTGATGGTGCTACTACACTAGCTAACAACAACATACCGTTGAATATGACCGTTGGTCAGTACTTCGACAAGTTGGCAACAGAGAAGGTAGCACCTTGGCATTCGGCTGCACTCAGATACATGGATGCGCCACAGACACAGACAGCAACAGCAGACGCCAACGCTCCGCGGCCTCCTGCTAATGTGCCACAGGGTGCTAACTACGCCTCACCGCGCACAGGTTATAGGTTCCGCGATGAAGCTAACATGGTTAGCGTTCCGTTTCCAGATGGCAGTGGTCGATCGTTTGTTGTGCATAGAGATGCAGCACCTATAGCCGACAAGTTCATTAGTCGGCTGTATGAAGCTGGTGCGCCGATTGGTAGCATTGGTGGTTATGCACCTAGAATGATAGCTGGCACACGTACACCTAGTCAGCACGGCTTCGGTATGAGCATTGACGTTAATCAGAGTAGCCGCAATCGTGTTAATGCTCCGTTCACTAAATGGGTGCAAGCTAATCCACAGGTGTTAGGTGGTATACTTGCTGATCTAGGCATACGTAGTGGCGGCGATTGGCGTCGTCCTGACTTCGGTCACTTCGAGTTTGGACCTGAAGCGTTAGAGATTGAGCGTGGTGGCGGTACTACAAAGGTAGCTACACCTGCTACACCACAAACACCGCCGCCGCCTCCGCGTCTACCTAGTGAAGAAATGCGTCCGTTCGCTGGTGAGAAGGTAGCTACATTCAATGCACCAGCAGCAGGACAAGTTGCTGTGATGGGTAATAACAAGCCGATTGTTGAGAAAGGAGCTATACCTAGTACAGCTATTCCCGGCTTGATAGCTGGTATGAAGCCTACAACTGTGCCTAAACAACAGATAGCTGCTCCGACTACTCCTACTGTTGTACCTACTACGGCACCTGTGCCTGATGAAGCTACTGCTACAACTAATCAACCTACTCCGCAGGTAGCGTCGGAGCGTGAGCAACCTACACAAGCTATACCTGCTCCTACTCCGCAGCAAGTGCAGACTGATAGCGGTTATACAGCAGATGACATGGACGAGCGTGCTGCTACGCGTCTATCTAAAGATGAGCAGATACCGCTGCCTATTGCTAAGCCGCCACAGAGTGCTGCAGGGATGCGTGGCTTACGTGATGTACCGCCGGGAGTGGTAGTACCTCCTGCTGGTGATGTACTAGAAGCACTCGGTCAAGGTGCACGTGATATACGTGGTGCTGCTGATGACTTGCTAACCAAAGGTGGTGAAATAGCTGGTGACATTGGTTGGGCTGCTGGTGATATACTCAAAGGACCGGCGAGTGTAGCACGTGACATACGCTCAGTCGATCCTATGACACAAGTGGTGCAAGGTGCTGGTGATCTAGTAGGTGATGCTACTACTAAACTGCTTGAAGCTCTTAAGCCCGTTCCTATGGAGCCTTCATACAATGTACCGCCGCAGGTGCAGCGTATGATGGAACAGCGTTCAGCACAGCAAGCACCTCCTGTGTCTACACCTACACCTCTACCTGTGCCAGCACCTAAGGTTACTGAAGCTATCTACGACACACATAGCGGTGGTGCTGCGCCTGACTTCGATCCTTCAGCAGCAGGAAGTGGTCCTGACGTACTATCGTGGATTAAGAACCTGTTTAAGTCTACTCCACAACAACCTACTCCTACTACTGCTACTGCTGCACCTGTTGCAGTTGGCAAGGTGAAGACAGAGATGCCCGGTGGTACGCCGATCATAGTACAGCAACCGCCACTTAATATACAGCCTAAAGGTGCTGTCGGCGCACTACCACAAGCTCCTGCTGGCACACAGTTGCAGCCGGGACAGGTAGATGTGCAGTACGATGAGAACGGCAACCCACTGTTCAAGATGGTAGAGTAGCTATGCCTAATGCTGAAGGCTACATGACTGCGGAGGAATTTCACGAGCAGTACGGCGTTGATCCTACTCCGCTCGCTAAGCCTCCTACTGCAGAACGTGGCACACTTGCTCGCTATGGCGGTGATATAGCTGCTGGTGCGCTGTCTGCATATCCATCATGGGCCGGTGTACCTGAGACTATCTATGCAGGTGGTCAGGCGTTGTACAACTCGTTCGCTAATGACACAAAGTTCATGGACGAGTTTGGTAAGTCCATGCAAGTTGAAGGTGCACAGAAGAACATCACAGATCATCTCAACCTGAAAGCGCAGCAGATTGCACAAGCTAACCCTGACATGAGTGAAGATGAAGTCTACTCAAAGTTGAAAGAGTATCAGGACAGCAAAGAGTTTGAAGACTTCTCACTCACGCAGTTGAAAGGTGGGATTGGTATAGCTGCCAAAGCACAGGACATATCACGTGGTGTAGTAGGCGACACGCGTACAGAGAAACAAAGAGATTGGACAGACAGCGCTGCAGAGATACTAGGTGCTTCACTAGTCGGTGGTCCTGTTGGTATACCTGCTAAGATCGGCACTGCTGCAGCTAAGAATGTAGTCACTCGTGCGCTGCTTAATAACCCTGTTAGCAGGATGGGTATTAAAGCTGTTGAACTGACTACTCCTGTCACTATTCCTTATACTCCTATCAACGTCGCAGCTAACGCTGCCGTTGGTGTTGGTATAGATCAAGCTGTACGTGCTGCACAGGGTAAAGATACAGCATTCACTCCTGCAGATGACGGTGCAGGCGTTGGTACACTAGTCACTAGCGCTGCTACTGTTGCTGGCATGGCTGCATTTGTAGCTGCTATGCGTGGTAGGCACACACAAGCGCTGCAAGCTAACACTGGCGATCTAGTGAAAGCGATGGAGAGCATGCCTTCCATCGACACACGCGTAGCTCCGCAGCCAAAGACAGGCGAAGCTATCATCACAGGTACGAATGAGCAACAGCTTACTGCTCCGTCTGCACTAGAGGATAAGAGTGCTCTTGTGAGTGGGTTCTCTAGGCTACGCAATCAATACATTGGGCAAGGCTCGTCGATGTTGCAGGAGTTGAATGTACATAGACCAGCAGAGCGGTTAGATAGTGAAGCGTTGTTTAGGTCTAGTACAGGTCCAGTGCTAGAAGACATTGTTCGGCAACAGACAGAGCTAGCTACGCACGACCTATTTGCAGCTATACAAAGTGCACCTCCTGCTAGCGCTCGTGCTGCTGAAGCTGGCATGATCTTCTCTACTGTCAAATCTCGCTACGATAGGATTGAAGATGCACTAGTTGATCGCATTGCTAGGATGAAGACTAGAGGCGATGAGTACAAGAATGCCGTCGCTGACTTGAAGCGCATACGCAATGACAAAGATGAGAGCGCACGTATAGCGTTGCCTGATATACCGCGTAGTCAAGTCGATGCATTTGCTATGGCCTACAGGAATAGCACTGATCCTGCTGTTGTGCGTATTAGAGATGCACACAAAGCATGGGCGGATACTGTCATCAAGAATGAGGTGCAGAGTGGCAGGATGAGCCAAGGTTATGCTAATGAGTTGCGTAGACTTGATGAGTTCTACACACCACTAATCTCTGATCCTCTCGGCGGTGTTACTGGATTGGAGCGTGTACGTCGCAGTGTTGTACGTAGTGTTAAGCGAGCGCAAACTGAAGGCATTGAAGGTACTGGTAGTGCGCTGAGTAGGGAAAGTCCTATTCGTGAGTTAGCACTAGAGGTGCCTAAGGTCGATGCTAACTTGAAAGCAGAGACACGCATTACTGCAGCTAAGAACCCACGCTCAGCTATACTAGAGTATACGATCAACTCACATCGCGGCTTAGCACACCAAGATGCACGTAATCAGTTTATCAGGAAGTTCGCCACTAATCCTGATGGCAGTAAGTCAGACTTTCTCAAGAACGGCTACATGAGGGTTGAACCTAATCCACACACAGGTAGACACTGGACCGATGCTCCTGATGTACAGAAGAATGACAAGCTACGCGCACTGATGGACAGCCCACGCTATGTGCCTGAGTGGCAGAACGGGCGAATGCGTTTGTGGGAGTTTGGAGATAGTGAGCTAGCTCTAGCACTACGGCATGACCCTGTGAAGATGAGTGGGTTAATGCAGAATGCACAGAGTACTAGCAACTGGTTCAAGTACTTCACTACTGGCGCGGGCAATCCTGTCTTTGCTGTGAAGGGTGCGTTGTACAACATCATGATGCAGATGTTGTTCCGCCCTGCTGATCGTGCTTATGGTACACTTAGCTACAACATGCACAAGTTCTTACCTGCTCCGATTGCTAAGTACATCGGCGGCATGATCTTAGACCCCACTGTGCTAGTCACTGCGCCCTATCATGCACTTGCTAGTATAACTGAGTTCATGGTGTGGGCAGGTGCACGTAAGGTAGCTGACGCGTTGAAGGCACAGTTGCCATTCAATGCATTTAGACAGATGGTTGGTGAAGCTACATATCAAGCGATGGTCAAGAAGGCTGTACAGATCGCTGCATGGACAGAGAACTTCGCAACGCTGAAGATGATGCGCGGTGGTGCTACTCATGGCATTAGGTCTACGGACAATGTAGCACATGTGCGCGATGCCTACGCGATGATAGGCGAGATGATGCCTCAGACTATGCGTGGTGCTTATGCATTCTACAAAGGCTTCCTTGATGCTATCTATCTAGGCGGCTCGCGGCCATACTACACGCAGAACCACTATCTGCTGTCAAGGCAGTATGGAGGTGCTAACAAGATACCGAAGAATGAGATAGTACGACTGATGCATGAGACACGTACTGTCGGTGGTGATATGTCATTAGTGCCAGCCGCTAAGGGCGCACGTGATCTGGAAGCTGCGTTTCCTTATCTATCACAGACCAAGTTAGGAACGTATCACTTGCTGCGTAACATGTTTGGTCCTGAGACTGCACAGTATGTACTACCGCGACTGGCGGTGATGACGACTGCTATGGGTGCTGGCTTCTACTGGCGCACCTATTGGAATGAAGAAAGCCGCAAGCAGTTGTGGCAGCGTAGACCTGAGTATGATCGCTACAGGATTATAGATATACCTAGTCCGCAGTTGTTGTGGGCATGGGCCAATGGTGAGAACCCTGCATACAATCGCAAGCTCTACTACAGCATTACATTGCCACCTGACTTGATCGGTGTTGTAGCTGGCACTGTTGGCATGATGCAGCAGATGGGCATGATACCTGCTGATGCTACACCGAAGAAGATACTGCCTGATGTACCGAAGCTGTGGTTGGAGAGCATGACACCTGCTATGCCACCACTACTGCAAGCAGCGCTTGGCATGGGTGGTATTAAGCTAGACCCACAAGGTGCTGATACTAGAGGCGGCAACATCTTCCGCACCGCTGGCAATGTGTTCCGCGCTGGTCCACAAGCAGAGAGTGCTACTAACTTAGGCCAGCTTAGCAACTCTACTGTGGCGATAATGAATGGGTTGTTTGGTGCTATGGGTAGCTACTTAGCTAGCAGCACTGACATACTACTGCATGCATCTAAGTTCAACACCTCTATAGACGGCAAGCAAACACTACGGCAGTCAAGAGATTTCTCTGCAGGGTTGCGTGCTGCTACAGGCGCGTTCGTTGAGCGTGCTGCTAGTGGTGCACCTGACGTACCGCTCGTGTGGCAGAACGAAGACAAGTACCGTGTCACTACACCAGCATGGCAATATGTAGCAGCGAACAATAACAACATTCGCTCTATCGTTGGCATGAGGAATGACGCTGTTGGTAAGGCTGCAGCACGTAAGCGCCAGCTAGCAGGGCAGGTAGGTGGTATGCCTGAGCAAGCGTTGACAGATGAAACGCTAGTACAAGTTGCTAATATCATCAACGGGTATCAGAACCCTAGCGGTGTACTCGGTAAGCTGCGGCAGCAGTACCGCGATCTGAGTGCACAGAATAGGTCGCTGACTGTAGCATATAACCTGCCGCAAGATGAGAAGCGGCAACGACAGAACAATGTCATAATGAAGATGCAGGATAATATGCAACAACAGCATCTAGCTGTGAAGTACTTGGAGCAGGTGATTGGTCAGCAGTTCGGACAACAGTTAGCACCGCGTCTACGTGGTCGTCCTGTAACGATAGAGACAATAGATCAGATGATGCGTGAGAGCTTTGGTAGTCCTGCGCCGCAAGCTGGTGAGCAACCTGCGGCGCAGTAGTCTCTACCGAATGTCCACTTGTTTGATCTTCTTAATCGTACTCCACCTGTGAACACCGTCATCTCCCGGCACACTAATGCCGCACTCAGCCGGGATGATTAGTTGTTTACCACTTATCAGCATCGGTGTCTCTGCGTGTTTGACCATGACACGTAGTGCTTGCTTAGCTACGTCCTTGCGCGCAATTCCAATCAAGCCATCATGGGTGTTAAGTGCTACTCTGGCCTTACCTTTCGGCCATTTGTCATCATCGTGACACTTATATATGACACGACATATGTGGTCGCCTATAGTGGACTGTGGGAAGAAGGCGACAATGGCTTCGGTACTTTCCTCAGTCACCGGAATTAATTGAACGTATCGCCTTCCGTATGCGTTATAGATAGCACGGTCGTGGCGTACTCGCTCTAGGTCCGCTGCCCAACCAAGCTTCAACTCAGGTGTCAACTTGTGGTACTTGACAAACGCCTCACTTGCTGTAGAGAGTGGTAGTCCAGTTGTTAGAGCTAGACGATCAGGCATCATTCGGTAGTTAAGACCATGACGACAGCGCTTAGCAACGTAACGGATTGTCGGCTTCCCCGCCATGTCCGCATTGTATGCGATGCCATCACGCTTCGCGGCGACTTCATCCAAGGGGTAGCGGTCGAAGGTCGGCACTTCGTTGTACGGTACATCGAACATGTCACTGGCGAGTGCGCGATGACAGTCGTAGCTGCCGTCGCGCCTCGCTCGCTCAAACTGCTCAATCCATGTAGCGATGTTGTAGCGCCAGCCCACTACACGAGCCTCCGCTTGGGAGCCGTCGATGTAGACAAAGCAACAATCAGGGTCAGCGATGAACATCTCTTTAGCGCGGTCAGGAATGTTCTGCAGATTGCCACCGCTACCCCACAGCGTTTGAGCGCTACTCAGTCGTCCCGGCGCAGAACGTACTCCGGTCTGCCTGTAGTCGCAGCGCATCCTATTGTCAGCGTCAGGCTTCGCGCTGGCGTAGACTGAGTAGAACTTGTCGTCTTCTATGTATGCGTCAACTGCGTTAAGCACAGCACGTGCCGCAGGTGGTGTGCGTGGATGCTTACGCATTAGTTCACGGTTAGTTGCATCGGTGCTTGTACCTCTGCCCACTAGCTTCAGCTTCGAGAAGTACAACTCTGCCATCTGCTTAGGTGAGTTAGGGTTAGGAGTGTAGTTTGCGTCACCCACAGCTACACGACAGGCTTCGTAGAATGCAGCTAACTTGTGCTGCAAATCGTCATACAGGTTCCCCGGTGTGTTTTGGTCGAGCATGTGTTCGCGTAGTTTCATATCATTCAGCACACCGCCGACAGTCATCAACACTAAGTGTGACTGCAGACGCATCACGTGTTCAAAGTAAAACTTGTCAAGCTTTTGCGTGCGTAGCTCCGCAATGATGTGTGCATTCGACGCAAGTGTGAGTGCACAGTCTTTACCGTTATAGTTCCAGAAGTTATCCACACTACCTGTATGTCGCCACTCGTCTTTCTCGTTCTTGTAGAATGGGTGTGTAGTGTACTGCTTAACGATAAATCCGAGGTCATGCGGCATGGTAGGGTAGAGTACATGATGACCAAGCATAGTGTCGGAGTAGGCTGGCTTACAACGAATACGGTCCTTAAACCATAGCCACGCCATATCGAAGCCTCCATTCTGCCACACCACGCGTACAGTCGGCGCAGTGTATAGCTGTTGGAGCCGACGACGTATTTCGAGTTCTTCCTGTACATTGTATAGGTTCTTTTCTTCGTCACGGAACGCAATGCACATCGCTTCATGCGGTGAGGAAGCAAGGCCGATGCAAGCTGTCTCGTTGCTGATAACTTCAATGTCCGATGCAATGGGACTAGTAGATGTTTGGCACATACGAATATAACTGATCGCGTCTTTAGCTTTGGGGTTGATATGTACATTGACAGCATGGGGTTTGAACTTGCCTAAGATCACTGGTCGGAGTTTATCAGATATGTCCATGTCGAAGATGATGTGTGCCATAGGATCGCGGGCGCAGAACGCTGGATTGAATGTGCACACAGCAGTGACAGGGCGATTGAGTGTTGTACATTCTAACACACTGCCACGCCAGTTAGTGATACCTTTGCGACCTGTAAGTGCTTCAACAGCGTAGTTGCCTAGCAACAGTACGTGTTGCAGGTTAGGCAGTTGATCTAACTCCCACAGTAGTAGCTCCTGCCACGCTGTTAACTCGTGCTTGCCTACTGGTTTGCGGTTTATGTCTGTGTCGAATGCTACTTGACGCTTGACTACGTTGGTGACGTAGCACTCGTGACGCTTGACTTCAGGCACATATGTGCGGATAGACTTCCACAGTATGTTGCCAGCACCTCCTACTAACGGTATGCCCTGAGCTATCTCATTGCGACCGGGAGCTTCAGCTACAACGGCAAGTGTAGCTTGCATAGTACCGCCCATTGCACACTCTACTACTAAGCCGGCAGTCTGTGCTTGTAGTGTGAAGCGCTCACGTAGTTCTGCAGTGTTCATGTTGGTGTTCCTAGCCAGAAGTTAATAGTTATGGTGCCATCATAAAGCTCTCCGTCTTTATAAAGGCGAGCGCCTGATATGTCCTGCGATACTGTCCACTTGTGCCACTCTACAGGTTTAATTAAGCCACACCAAAGCAACACCTGATATGTCCATCGCCGCAATGTAGTCATGTCACTTCCTCCGCTTCCAACCCATTGACTTGAGCGATGTAGCGAAGCTGCGTTGGTCAGTTACTACAGTAGCATGTTTAGCAGCACGAGTAAGACCAGTATAGAAGTTAGGACGGCTAAGATTAAAGAACGCACATGAAGCCATGCAGTAGATGATGTTGTCATACTGGCTCCCCTGACACTTGTGAGTTGTCAAAGCGTATGCAAGTTCGATAGCCTTTCGCGGGTCGTAGTGATAGTGAAAGCGTTTGCGTAGGTTGTAGTCATTGATACGTGGAGGTAACTCTACCACTCTGTCACCGAAGTCGATCTCCAATACACCATATTCGTCGATGCTGTTAATGCGTCCGACTTCGCCGTTGAGCATCTGCTTTGTGTCTGGACACGGTATGAAGCTGCCGATAAGACCCACGCCGTTACCGTCATACTCAGTGAAGCGCTCAGTGTAATCACGCAGATCGTAACTGTTCGTGTTGCATACGACCTTATCTCCGATGCTAACAAAGACACGGTTCTTTACCTCCCACTTGTTCCTAGGTAGCTCTGTCTTGCCGGGCATCTCAGGATTGAAGCGTGTTTGTAGTATGCTGTTAAGACGCACAGTGCCTATGTCAGACTTGCGTGCTGGTGAGATGATTTGATTGTTCAAGTCACACCAGTCAATAGCTTTGTCACCACCTAGTTGACCATACAAAGAGTGTAACAC
>Ga0247801_1000015_pt1 | contig 27608 bp, 15 predicted proteins | sample UWRJS001104B6_FD_180941 | JGI IMG/M metagenome (GOLD analysis project Ga0247801, IMG submission 180941) | Soil microbial communities from Arlington Agricultural Research Station in Wisconsin, United States - UWRJ-S001-104B-6 | ecosystem: Environmental > Terrestrial > Soil > Agricultural land... | reverse complement strand
TTTCGTCACTGTTATCGCTTCGACACCGGTCGCGCGCGCCCAAGCGGCGAAGTCTGGATTGTATGGTTTGTTGTTCGGCCCTTCATAGAACATCGTGCCATGCTCGCGACCGCCGAACATGCCGAGTTGGATATCGCGGATCGAAACCCAGCCGAAATTATTCCAGATCACCCAAACAACGGGGATATTGTACTCGACGGCGGTGCACAGTACGTGCGGCACCATGGTGAAGCAGCCGTCGCCGGTCACGGCGACGACAGGGCGGTCGGGCGCGGCAAGTTTGGCGCCAAGCGCGCCAGCTGCGCCGAAGCCCATGCCGGAAAAGCCCCACGAATTGAGCATCGTCTGCGGCCGCCGCGCCTTCCAGAATTGCATATACCAATTGTGACTGACGCCGACGTCGCAGCACAGGATCGCGTCCGGCGGCAGCACGGCCTGACAATCCGCGACGATGCGCTCGGGCCGGATCGGTGACGCATGCGTCTCGAAATTCGGGCGGATGAAATCGTTCCACTCGGACTGCCATTTCCGGATGTCGGCAACCCAGGCCTTTGTTGCCTCTCTCTTCGGATTTCGCTTGTCGATCTCGGCCAGCAATTGTTTCAGGAATGTGCGCGCGTCGGCCACCACTCCTATGTCGGGCGGATAGTTGCGACCAATTTCACCCGGGTCGACATCCGCATGGATCAGCTTGGTCTGCGGGAAATTCCACGAGTACCCCGGCATCCATGACGACGCCGAGCGGTCATCGAAGCGCGCACCAACAGCAATGACGAGGTCCGCGCGCCGGCCCGCTTCGTTTGCGGGGTATGCGCCGTTGCGCCCGATAAACCCGAGCGCCAGCGGATCGATCATGTCCAGCGCGCCCATGCCGTTGGGCGAGGAGATCACGGGGATCTGCAGCCGGTGCGCGAATTCGGTAAGTTCACGCGAAGCCTCCGACAGCGTGACACCGTGACCGACGAAGATGACGGGCCGCTGCGATTTGAGAATGAGGTCGAAGCATGCCGCTATTTCGTCGGGCGAAGCGCCGCTGCGTTGAGCATTGAGCGGCGGTGACGGCGGCGGGACCTCGACGTCATCTTCTTCCTGAAAGACGTTGAAGGGCACGTCGACGTTCACCGGTCCCGGGCGTCCCGACAGCATGGTGGTCGTCGCCTGACGTAATGCCAATGGCAGCATATCCACGCGGGTCGGCTGGAAGCTGCGTTTTACGACCGGGCGGATGATGTTCGGGAAGTCGGCCTGGAAGTGCGTGTTGATTTCCTGGAACGGGCTGCGGTTGAACTGCGAGGTCGGCACGTTTGCCGTAATCGCGAGCAGCGCCGAGGAGTCCGAGATCGCGAGCGCGAGCGGCATCACGATATTGCAAGAGCCCGGACCGCAAGAGGTCAGCGTCGCCACTGCCTCGTGCCGCACTCGGAAATAGGCGTCGGCCATGTGGGCGGCCACTTGCTCATGGCGTGGCGAGACAAGGGTGATGCGGTCGCGCGCTTCGTGAAGGGAATCTAGGATGCCGACGTTGCCATGCCCGCAAATCCCGAAAACGTATGGGATTTTGCTGTCGATCAGATATTCGGTGATGAGGTCCGCACCCTTCATCCGTGGCATCGCGTTTCGCCCATGACGCTGGTGGACTTTATCTTATTGAAAAAGCAGGTTTTTTATATTCCGACAATACGAGACGGAGTTTAACCATATCGGTGATGACGCGACAACGGTCGTATCTCACTGGCTCCGCAGAGGTCCTACCTAATATCGCACCTCCAAGACGGAACTTTCTTCCGATTAGCGGATTTAATTGCTGGCGGGCGCTCCAGGGTGGCCAATGTCTGGAGCGATCGGGAGGTTAAGGGTTCTGTCCGAAATAAACGGCGAACAACCATGGCAGCGCAGGTTCGACTTGATCGGACGCTGACTGTGCGGTTGGGACCCTATCGCCTCCGATCGCCCCCGCCACGCGCGAGCGTGGCGATGAAGGCGGGTTATTCGGGAGGCATGGATGCAACCAACGACCGTCACCAATAAGAATGTCGCCAACGGCGTTACGCCGAAGAAGCGCGCGGGCAAGCCCGACGACGACAGCCCCGGCGGCTCACCGCTGGAATTGCAAAACCTTTTGCAGGCGCTGCGCGCGATGCGGGCCGGCGACTTTTCCGTACGGATGACCGGCGAGGAAGACGGCCTCCTCGGCAAGATCGCGGATACCTTCAATGAAATCGTTGCAGCCAATCAGCGCATGGCCGAGCAGATCGAGCGCGTCGGCCAACTGGTCGGACGCGAAGGACAAACACGTCATCGCGTAAAATTCGGCCTCTCCAGCGGAGCCTGGGGAGAAATCGAATCCTCCGTCAACACGCTGATCGACGACCTGATCTGGCCCACCAAGGAAGTCACAACGGCGGTCGCCGCGGTCGCCCAAGGTAACCTGCTCAACACAGTACGCCTCGAGGTCGACGGCCGCCCGCTCAAGGGCGAGTTCCTCGAAGCCGCGACCATCGTGAACACGATGATCAAGCAGCTCAGCGTGTTCACGTCGGAAGTGACGCGCGTCGCGCGCGAGGTCGGCACCGAGGGCAAGCTCGGTGGCCAGGCGCAGGTGCGCGAGGTGACCGGCGTGTGGAAGGACCTCACTGAGAGCGTGAACTCGATGGCGAGCAACCTGACCGCTCAGGTTCGCAATATCGCCGAAGTCACCATCGCCGTCGCTGACGGCGACTTATCCAAGAAAATCACGGTCGACGTGCGCGGCGAGATCCTTCAGCTGAAGGAAGCCATCAACACGATGGTGGACCAGTTACGTTCGTTCGCATCGGAAGTGACGCGCGTCGCGCGCGAAGTCGGCACCGACGGCAAGCTCGGCGGCCAAGCGCTCGTGCCCGGCGTCGCCGGCACCTGGAAGGACTTGACCGATTCGGTCAACGCCATGTGCGGCAACCTGACCGACCAGGTGCGTAACATCGCGCAGGTGACGACCGCCGTGGCACGCGGCGACCTCTCCCGCAAGATCACTGTCGACGTGCGCGGCGAAATTTATGAACTCAAAGACACCATCAATACGATGGTGGACCAGCTTAACTCATTTGCTTCGGAAGTGACGCGCGTCGCGCGCGAAGTGGGCACCGAAGGCAAATTGGGCGGCCAGGCGCAGGTGCCCGGTGTTGCCGGCACCTGGAAGGACTTGACCGACAGCGTGAATTTTATGGCCGGCAACCTCACCGCCCAGGTCCGCAACATCGCCGACGTCGCCACCGCCATCGCCGGCGGCGACCTGTCGAAGAAGATCACGGTGAACGTGTCGGGCGAGATCCTGCAGCTGAAGGAAACCGTCAACACGATGGTGGACCAGCTCAACGCCTTCGCCGGCGAAGTGACACGCGTCGCGCGCGAGGTCGGCACCGAAGGCCGCCTTGGCGGCCAGGCCAGTGTGCTCGGCGTTGCCGGCACCTGGAAGGACTTGACCGACAGCGTAAACTCAATGGCGGGCAACCTGACCGCGCAGGTCCGCAACATCGCGGAGGTGACCACCGCTGTGGCGCGCGGCGACCTGTCGCGCAAGATCACAGTGGACGTGAAAGGCGAAATTCTCGAACTCAAGGACACCATCAACACGATGGTGGACCAGCTCAACTCGTTTGCGTCGGAAGTGACGCGCGTCGCGCGCGAAGTCGGCACCGAAGGCAAGCTCGGCGGCCAGGCGCAAGTGCCGGAAGTGGCGGGCACATGGAAAGACTTGACCGACAACGTCAACTTCATGGCGTCGAACCTGACCGCGCAGGTCCGTAACATTGCCGAGGTCGCGACAGCGATCGCCAATGGCGACCTGTCGAAGAAGATCACCGTGGACGTACGCGGCGAGTTGCTGCAGCTGAAGGAGACGCTCAACACCACGACCGACCAACTCCGCTCGTTCGCGGGCGAAGTGACGCGCGTCGCGCGCGAGGTGGGCACCGAAGGGCGGCTCGGAGGTCAGGCTAACGTGCCGGGCGTCGCGGGAACCTGGAAGGACCTGACCGACAACGTCAACGGGTTGGCGGCTAACCTCACCACGCAGGTCCGCAACATCGCGGAGGTGACGACGGCCGTCGCCCGCGGCGACCTTTCGCGCAAGATCACGGTGGACGTGAAGGGCGAAATTCTCGAGCTCAAGAACACCATCAATACGATGGTGGACCAGCTCAACGCCTTCGCCTCGGAAGTGACACGCGTCGCGCGCGAAGTGGGCACCGAAGGCAAATTGGGCGGCCAGGCGCAGGTGTCCGGCGTCGCCGGCACCTGGAAGGACCTGACCGACACCGTGAACGTCATGGCCGCGAATCTCACCGAACAGGTGCGCGGCATCGTCAAGGTCGTGACCGCAGTCGCAAACGGCGACCTCAAGCAGAACCTCGCGGTGAAGTCGAAAGGTGAGGTCGCGGCGCTCGCCGAAACCATTAACAACATGACCGATACACTGGCGATTTTCGCCGATCAGGTGACGACTGTGGCGCGCGAGGTCGGCGTGGACGGACGTCTCGGCGGCCAGGCCGCCGTGCCCGGCGCCGCCGGCACCTGGAAGGACCTCACCGGCAACGTCAACCTGCTGGCCGCGAACCTCACCACGCAAGTGCGTGCCATCGCCGAGGTGGCAACCGCAGTGACCAAAGGCGACCTGACGCGATCCATTCAGGTCGACGCACGCGGCGAAGTCGCCGAGCTCAAAGACAACATCAACACGATGATCGACAACCTGCGCCTGACGACGGACCGCAACACCGAGCAGGACTGGCTGAAGACCAACCTCGCCAGATTCACCAACATGTTGCAGGGCCAGCGCGACCTGGCCACCGTCGGCCGGCTGCTGCTGAGCGAGCTCACCCCGCTGGTGAACGCGCAACAGGGAGTCATCTACCAGGTCGAGAGCGAGGAATTGCACACGATGCGGCTGCTTTCGGCCTATGCCGATGACGGCGCCAACGGACATCCGCAGCGCCTGCGCGTCGGCGAAGGCTTGATCGGCCAATGCGCCGCCGACAGGCGCCGCATGCTGATCACCGACATGCCCGACCGGGCAGTCCCCATCGGCTCGGCGCTGTTCAAGGTGGTGCCGAGCAACATCATCGTCCTACCCGTGCTGTTCGAGAACCAGGTCAAAGCCGTGATCGAGCTCGCATCGGTTTCGCAATTCACCGCGCTGCAGACGATGTTCCTCGAGCAACTGACCGCCACCATCGGCATCGTGCTCAACTCCATCGAAGCGACGATGCAGACCGAAGGCCTGCTCAAACAGTCGCAGCAGCTTGCAGGTGAGTTGCAGGCGCAGCAGCGCGAGCTGCAGCAGACCAACGAACAGCTCGAACAGAAGGCGCAGCAGCTCGCTGAGCGAAACGTCGAAGTCGAAAGGAAGAACCAGGAAATCGAGCAGGCGCGGCGCGCGCTTGAAGAAAAAGCGGCCGAGCTCGCGCTCACCTCCAAGTACAAGTCGGAATTCCTTGCCAACATGTCGCACGAGCTGCGCACGCCGCTCAACAGCATCCTGATTCTGGGGCAGCAGCTCGCCGACAACCCGGACGGAAATCTCTCGTCGAAGCAGACGGAATTCGCGCGCACTATTCATGGTGCGGGCACCGATCTGCTGAACCTCATCAGCGACATTCTCGACCTGTCGAAGATTGAATCCGGAACCGTCACCGTCGATGCGGAAGAACTCCTGTTCTCCAGCCTGCTCGATGCAGTCGGCCGGCCCTTCCGTCACGAGGCCGAAACACGGCAGCTTTCGTTCAACGTCGATCTCGATTCGACGCTCGGACGCACCCTCATCACGGATTCCAAGCGGCTCCAGCAGGTGCTCAAGAACCTGCTGTCGAACGCATTCAAGTTCACCGAGCGTGGCGGTGTTCAGCTCAAGGTCTTCGCTGCACCCGCAGGCTGGACGGCGAGCCATCCCATCCTCAGCCAGGCGCAAAGCGTTGTCGCCTTCGAGGTCGCCGATACCGGCATCGGCATCCCGGCCGAAAAGCAGAAGATGATTTTCGAGGCCTTCCAGCAGGCCGACGCCAGCACCAGCCGCAAGTACGGCGGCACTGGCCTTGGCCTCGCAATCAGCCGCGAGCTTTCCAATTTGCTGGGCGGCGAAATCCAGTTGCGGAGTGCCTCCGGCGTCGGCAGTACATTTACGCTGTACCTGCCGATTACCTATGTCGGGCCGTCGACCGCCGCACGGGCGGGGGGCATGCCAGGTCCCGTCCAATCGCCGGCAATCAGCGTGCCGATCGCTCTGCCGGAACGCGTCATCGAGCATATCCCTGATGACCGGACCAAGATTGAGCCGGGCGATTCGATCCTGCTGATCGTCGAGGATGATCCACATTATTGCCGCGTGCTTGTCGATCTTGCGCGCGACAAAGGCTTCAAGGTGCTGGTCGCAATGCGCGGGGCCGATGCGCTGGAACTGGCAAAGCAGTACCAGCCGAGCGCCGTCTCGCTCGACGTCTTTCTGCCCGACATGCTGGGCTGGAGCGTGCTCAGCCAGCTCAAGCAGAACCCGCTGACGCGTCACATTCCCGTGCAAATCATCACCCTCGACGAGGACAAGCATCACGGCCTTGCCCGCGGCGCGTTCTCTTTCGTCAGCAAGCCAACGACCACCGAAGGCGTCGAGGCGGCCCTCAGCCGCATCAAGGAGTATGCGACACCGCGGCGGAAGCGCCTGCTGGTGGTCGAAGACAATCCCGTCGAGCAAATGAGCATTTCGGAATTGCTCGGCTATGACGATGTCGAGATCGAAACCGCCGGCACCGGCCGTGGTGCGCTCGATATGCTGCGGCGAAAGCCCGCCGACTGCGTGGTGCTTGACCTGCGCCTGCCCGACATGACGGGCTTTGAGGTGTTGGAAGAGCTCGCCGCCGACGAGCAGCTGTCCGACGTGCCGGTTGTCGTCTTCACCGGCCGCGAGCTCAGCCCCGAAGAGGACGCCCGCCTCCATACGATGGCGCGCAGCATTGTCGTGAAAGGCGTGGAGTCGCCCGAGCGCCTGCTGGACGAGACCGCCCTGTTCCTGCACCGCGTGGTGACCGACCTGCCGCCCGAAAAGCAGCGCATGCTGGAGCGGCTCAACAGCTCCGATGAGGACCTCGTTAATCGCACGGTTCTGCTGGTAGACGACGATGCCCGCAACATCTTTGCGCTGAGCAGCGTACTCGAGCGGCGCGGCATGCGGGTCTTGACAGCGACGACCGGTAACGAGGCCATCAAGCACATCGAATCCAATCCGGACATCGCAATTGTCTTGATGGATATCATGATGCCGGAGATGGACGGCTATCAGACGATGGAGCAAATCAGAAAGAACCCGAAGTTCCGCCGTCTGCCGATCGTCGCCCTCACCGCGAAAGCAATGAAAGGCGACCGCGAGAAGTGCCTCGATGCCGGCGCTTCAGATTACCTGGCAAAACCGGTGAACACCGAGCAACTGTTGTCCGCTCTTCGCAGCTGGCTGCATCGCTAAGGGCGGAGAAACCATGTTGGACGACAAGGTCAATATTCTGCTCGTCGACGATCAGCCGGCGAAGCTTTTGACCTATCAGGCAATCCTCGGGGACGTCGGCGAAAACCTCCTGACCGCGAACAACGCGACCGAGGCGCTGGAGCTGCTGCTGAAGAACGACGTCGCGGTCGTCCTCATCGACGTTTACATGCCGGACATCGACGGTTTTCAGCTCGCTGCGATGATCCGCAACCATCCGCGGTTCGAAAAGACTGCATTAATTTTCATTTCTGCGATCTTGCTCACCGACGTCGACCGGCTGCGCGGGTACGAAATGGGCGCGGTCGATTATGTCCCGGTGCCGGTCATTCCCGAAGTATTGCGGGCAAAGGTAAAGGTCTTCGTCGAGCTGTATCGCAAGACCCGACAGCTCGAGCAGCTCAACCGCGAACTCGAGGCGCGGGTCGCAGAACGTACAGCCGCGCTCGGCGCCTCGACACGTCAGCTTCGGCAGACCGAGCGACTCCGCAGCTTGGCGCTTGCCGCCGGCCAGATGGGCAGTTGGGAATGGAACGTCGCGCGCGGAAGCACGGCGTGGGACCAGGGCCAATGTGAGATCTTCGGCGTCGACCCCAGCACATTCGTGCCGACCGTCGACAGTGTGCGGCCACTGATCAAACCCGGTGATTTCGAACTTCTGGAGCGCGCGTTCCGCAAGCTCTCGAAGAATGCCAACACCTTTCAGACCGAATTCCGCGTCCAGCGTCCAAACGGCGATGTGCGGTGGTGCACTGGCACGGCAATCGCGAATTTCGACGAGCAAGGACGCTTGATCTGGCTGAGTGGCGTAACCGCCGATATCACCGAGCGCAAGCGCGCCGAAGAACGTCAGATACTGCTCGCCGAGGAAGTCGATCATCGCGCGCGTAACGTCGTCGCAGTTGTCCAGTCGATCATGCGGCTCACGCGAGCAGACACCATCGATGACTATATCGGGGCGTTGGATGGCCGCATCGGCGCGTTGTCGAATGCTCACAGACTGCTTGCAAGCTCGCGTTGGGAAGGCGCCGATCTCAATCGGCTTGTCGATGAAGAATTTGCTCCCTATCGGGCCGGTGGCAAGGAGCGGGTATCGGTGCGCGGGCCTGTTGTCGTGCTTCCGCCGGCGACCGCCCAGACCATCGCGTTAGCGTTGCACGAACTCGCCACCAATGCGGCAAAGTACGGCGCCCTGTCGAAGGAGGCCGGCCATGTCGATTTGACGTGGCGTCTCAGCGACGGCCGGCTTGAATTGTCATGGAAGGAATCGGACGGCCCGCAAATCGTTCCGCCAAACCGCCGGGGCTATGGCAGCAGGGCAATCGTCGCCGGTATCGAGCGGCAGCTCGGCGGCATCGTCAATTTCGACTGGAAGACAAACGGCCTGCACTGCACGTTGTCAGTCCCGCACGATCCCAACAAAGAGAGCTTGAGGCGCGTGCAGATCGAGCTGAGCCATACGGAAAGCGCGCCATCGCAAGACGCTGATCCGAATGATAAGCGTGTGCTGCTGGTTGAAGACGAGCCGCTCGTCTCGATGATGCTTGCTGATATGCTCGCCGCCTTCGGACACAAGGTCGACGGTCCCTACAATCGGTTCAGCGACGCCATGCTGGCGGCGAAGAGCAACAATCTGCAGGCCGGCATTCTTGACGTGAACCTGGGCGGCGAAAAGACCTATGCGGTTGCCGACATTCTCACCAACCGGAAAATACCGTTCGCATTCGTGACAGGTTACGGACCCGATACCATCGTCTCGGAGTTTTCTCACGCGCCGGTTCTGCAAAAGCCCATCGAGGCCGCAAAACTCCACGCGCTGCTGCAGCAAATTGTCCGATAGGTCGCCCCCCGGCAACTGGAACGAAGGGCACCGAAACGCGTTGTCAGCGCGCTCACAACAACCGACAAAACCAATAAGAAGACACCATGACCGCGAGACAGATTTTGCTGAGCGAAAGCTCCTACTGCCGTGAACGAGCCGCGGGTTGCGCCGACCGGTATATCGCCAAAGAGCTGCGCAGGCTGGCTGAGCAATTCGAGCGTACCGCCGATACCTTGGATTCGGCATCCAGGGCAAAATTTGCCACAATGCCGGGTGAACCAAGGGTTTAAGGGATTCCCACCCGAGAGCGGAACCGGCTACAATCGAGGCGATAAAGCGGAACCGTGGCCCCGCCCCGGGCGGGTGACATGGCTCCGCATGCCTATATTGGTTCGGACGGTATTGTATGAGCACAGCTTCACCGCGTCACAAATCTGTCGCAGTCCGCGTCGGCGGCGTAACCGTGGGCGGCGGCGCGCCGATCGTCGTGCAGTCCATGACCAATACCGACACGGCCGATATCGAAGGCACCGCGCGGCAGGTCGCCGCGCTCGCGGCAGCGGGCTCCGAACTGGTGCGCATTACCGTCGATCGCGACGAAGCGGCCGCGGCCGTGCCGCACATTAAGGACCGGCTCAGGAAGCTCGGTACCAACGTGCCGATTATCGGCGACTTCCACTACATCGGCCACAAGCTGCTGGCCGACCACCCGGCTTGTGCCGAAGCGCTCGACAAGTACCGCATCAATCCCGGCAACGTCGGCTTCAAGGATAAAAGGGACAAACAGTTCTCGGCCATCATCGAGATGGCACTGAAATACAACAAACCGGTGCGCATCGGCGCCAACTGGGGGTCGCTCGACCAGGAGCTGCTGACAAAGCTCATGGACGAGAACGCCAAATCCGCAAAGCCGCGCGACGCGCGCGAAGTTATGCACGAGGCCATGGTGCAGTCGGCGACGCTGTCGGCAGCACGCGCGGAAGCGATCGGCCTGCCGAGAAACCGTATCATTTTGTCAGCCAAGGTTTCCGCCGTGCAGGACCTGATCGCGGTCTACATGGAGCTCGCGCGCCGCTGCGACTATGCGTTGCACCTCGGACTGACCGAAGCCGGCATGGGGTCGAAAGGGATCGTGGCGTCATCGGCGGCGATGGGCGTGCTTCTCCAGCAGGGGATCGGCGACACCGTCCGCATCTCCCTCACGCCGGAGCCGAATGGCGATCGTACCCGCGAGGTCCAGGTCGGGCAGGAGCTGTTGCAGACGATGGGCCTGCGGACTTTTGTGCCGCTGGTCGCGGCCTGTCCCGGTTGCGGGCGTACCACATCGACCACGTTCCAGGAGCTTGCCGCTGAAATTCAAGGATTCATCCGAGAGTCGATGCCTGAGTGGAAGAAACGCTATCCTGGCGTCGAGACCCTTAACGTTGCGGTGATGGGCTGCATCGTCAACGGCCCCGGCGAGAGCAAACACGCCGACATCGGCATTTCGCTGCCGGGCACCGGCGAGCAGCCGACCGCGCCCGTCTTTATTGACGGCAAAAAGGCGGCAACCCTGCGCGGCGCCACGCTCACTACCGATTTCAAGCAAATGGTGGTCGACTATATCGAGCGCCGGTGGGGCACGGGAGCGGCACCTGCCAAGAAACTTGAGGATGTTGCGGGCTAGCCCGGTTTACTGGAAATTTCGGCTCTGAAAGTCCATTCTTCACCGCCATTTGGACCGGGTATCAGTGAGTAGCGTTCCGCCAGCCGACCGCGATGTGAAAGTCCCGCCACGCCCGGTCAAACCGCGGAATTTGGCGCTGGGCATCGAGCGCATTGGTTTTTTTGCGCTCTCGCACCGCACTCTTTGTGCAATCGTCTTTGTTATCCTGAGCGCAATCGCGGCCGTGGGCTTTGTGCGGGTCAAAGTCGACGATTCCCTGAGCCAGCTATTTCGGTCTGACACCGACGAGTTTCGCACCTACGAAGAGGTCACGCGCCGCTTTCCGTCCAACGAATTTGACGTGCTGATCGTTATCGAGGGCGACCGCCTGCTTGAGCGCTCGTCGCTGGAAAAGCTGCGCGAGCTCGCGATCGAGGTTCAGCTGATCGACGGTACGCGCGGGCTGATCTCCATATTCTCGGCACGCGAGCCGCCCGAACAGGGATCGATCCCGCCTCCCCTCTTTCCAAATCCGCTGCCGGAAGGTGCCGACTATCAGGCACTGATCAAGCGTGTGACGTCGAACGAGATCATCAAGGGCAAGATGCTGTCGGACGACGGCAAGCTTACGCTGATGGTGCTCGCACTCGAGCCGACGTCGACGGCGCCCGACAAACTGGGGCCGACGATCGGGGCGATCCGTGAGGCGGTGAAAACGAATCTGGAAGGCACCGGTTTGAAGGCCGAGCTCTCGGGCGTACCAGTGATGCAACTGGAGATCCGCAATGCGATCCAGAGCGACCGACTGGTCTACAACACGCTCGGTTTTGCGGTCGGCTGCCTGATCGCGATCATCTTCTTCCGGCGTCCATCGTTCATGATCATTGCGGCGGCGCCACCGCTTCTGGCCATTTTGATGGCGCTCGGCGTGCTTGGCTGGCTGGGGTTCAGCCTGAACATGTTCCTGAACGTGATGACCCCGCTGATCATGGTCATCAGTTTCTCCGACAGCATGCAGCTCACCTTCGCCGCCCGAGACCGGCTGCTCGCCGGGGATGACAAGTTCATGGCGTTCCGCAATTCCTTGCTGATTGTGGGGCCAGCCTGCGTGCTCACCCACGCTACCGCCGGCGTGTCGTTCATAGCCCTGCAATTTTCGTCCTCCGACCTCATTCGCACGTTCGGAGAAGCCGGCCTGATTGCCGTCGCAGTCGCGCTCGTAGCCGTTCTCATGGGTGTGCCGTTACTTGGCGTCCTGCTCATCCGCAACGAGACTGCGTTCGTCGCAGCAGTCAGGGACATGGACACGGCGCTCGACTGGCTGCGCCGGCTGTGCAGCTGGATCGCGATCCGCATGGTTGCGCGGCCGGGTCTTTACTCGTTGCTGAGCCTTCTTGTCGTTGTCTTGCTCTCGGTGGGCTATGCCCAGCTGCAGCCGCGTTACCGGCTGGCGGACCAGGTGCCGGACCGGCAACGGGCGGTGCAGGCCAGCAACCGCCTCGACGTCAAGCTGACCGGTGCAAATCCCTTCGACGTCTATATCCAGTTCCCGAAAGGCGCATCCCTTTACGACCAGACTACGCTGAACGTCATCGCCGACGTCCACGCTTTGCTCGAGCGCCAGACCGGCATCGGCAATGTGTGGTCGCTGGACACATTGCGGCGCTGGCTCGCCGAGAAACTGAACAAATCTGACGTCGAAACGCTCAAGCAATACGTGGACCTGTTGCCGCCTTACCTGACGCGCCGGTTTATTTCGGCGGAGCAAGACGCCGTCATCGTCAGTGGTCGTGTGCCGGACTCTGACGCAAGCCAGTTGCTGCCGATCGTCGACCGGATCGACCAGCAGCTCAACGCCGTGCGGGCCAAGTATCCGGCCTACAAGATTGGGGTGACCGGGCTGTCGGTCATCTCGGCACGCAACAGCGCCCTCATGATCGACAAGCTGAGCGACGGCCTCACGATCGAGATCGCCTTCGTGGCCGCATTCATCGGATTGGCGTTCTGGTCGCCGGTCGTCATGCTGATCAGCATCCTGCCCGGGCTTTTCCCGATCGTCCTTGCGGGCTGCATGCTGCTGCTGACGGGCCAAGGCCTGCAGTTCGCGAGCGTCATCGCGCTTACGGTCTCTTTCGGGCTTGGCCTGAGCGCGACAATTCACTTCCTGAACCGCCTGCAGATCGAAGATATCGATCCCGACCCCGCGGTGGGCGTCGAGCGGGCGACAATTTTGGTCGGCCCGCCGCTGATCCTGACGTCCGCCGTGCTCGCCTGCGGCCTGGCGATGACCGTGCTGTCGAGTCTACCCTCGCTGCGGCTGTTCGGATGGCTCAGCGCCTTCGCAATGGTGGCCGCGCTGCTCGCAGACATGTTCATGCTGCGGCCGATTGCTATGTTCCTGAGCAAGGTCGTTCGTCGCATGTCGCGGCGATCGCTGTTGCGCTCGTCGGCGGAATAAAAGAGCGCTAACCGCGCCTGAGACTTATCGACACGCCCTTGATGCCCGCGTCGGCGCTGTGCGCCCTGATGACCACCGACTGACGTGCGCCATGAGTCGCCAGCGACAGGCTGGCAGAAAAAGATGCAGCCTTGGCCACGACATTAATATGATCGCCGTCCGCTCGCCCCGAGATCGTCCCTGCAACAAGGCGTGTCGCTTCGCTCCAGGTGCCGGACACCGAGCCTGCCGAATACGTGGCGCTCGCGCGCAAATCAAAATTGTAGCTGTCGCTGGCACAGCGAATATTGAGCTGCAGATTCCTCTGGTCGCCGAGCACGGCGTAGGACGCCCGGCATTTGATCGGTTCGCGCTTGCCGTCCGTCAGATCGATAGTACCGGAGCCGGACCATTGACCTGCCAAGCGTTTAAATGGTGCTATGCTTTGTGCGTGGGAGGAATCTGCAATGCAAACTGCGAGCGAGAGAGAAAGCGCGGCTATGCCTAAAAACTTTTTCAGCCAGCGCGATGGCGAAGTATTAACTGGCGACCGTCTAAAATCGACACAATAACGACTGAGCATACCCGGTCCCCCGTGGAACGTGAAAGCACTGCCGCAGTTGATCAAAACCATGCACGAAAATCAGGCCTGACACAATGTACGCTAAAGCCTGCGCATTCATCGTCTTGTTGCAAATTCTGAGCGCCGCAGCCTTCGCGGCGGACGACAGACAACCGCCGGGCCTACCGCTTTTAAACCCCTTCCAGGGCACGCCGGAAGAACAGGCCGCGTGCGCGCCGGATGCTAACAACTTCTGCAAGGACGCCATCCCCGACCCGCTTCGCGTTCTTGCCTGCTTGAAGGATCACCGGCAGCGCATCCGGAAGGTCTGCCTGAAGGTCCTCGAAGATCACGGCCAATAACTAAAACCGCAACCTCTGACAGAAATCGCCGGCGGACGAAGCTCCGCAGGAATATCGACCACAACGGACTCCATTTGCCCCATCGACCAGCATTCGCCCGCGACGGCAAAGCAACCGGGCTTGCGGTCGAGTTCCATTGTCCACAATCTTGGCTTAGGAAGACCGGAACAACGAACGATTTCAGCTATTTTTCAGTTGTACAGAAAACCCGAACTTGGCAAATCAGGTGTCTTCGCACGTGACAGACCGAGCAAATCCAGCGATCCGCAAATCGTTCCCGATCGTCGCAACTGCCTTGCTGTGGCTGACGATCGGCAGTGCCGCGTATTCGCAGACTGCGACCCCTTCCTCACCGACGCCGATCGGCGAATGGCTGGTCGCCGACCGCGTGGCACGAATCAAGATCGTGGATTGTGGCGGCCACCTTTGGGGTGTGGTGGCATGGGAAGTGCGGCCTGGCGGTACCGATATAAGAAATCCCAATCCCCAGCTGCGAAGTCGCCCAACGCTGGGCATGCCTATCCTCCTCGATATGACTGCCACCAAGCCGAATAAGTGGGAGGGTCAGGTCTACAACTCGCAAAACGGTAAGACTTATTCCGCCAGCATCGCGCTGTCCGATCCGAACACGTTGCGCATTCAGGGCTGCGTCTTCGGCTTTCTGTGCGGGGGCGAAAACTGGACTCGTTTTGAGACAAACGACACCGTCGGTCGCGCACCGGTGCAAACACAGTCAAAACCGGCGCCGGGCCGCAAGACGGCAACGCCGCAAACGCCGCCGGCTGACGACGTATGCTCACGAGTCCTCGGCGCCGCGGGGCTTTCCCATGAGCGCGGGCTGAAATAGCACCGCAGCTGCCAACGTACACACCAGTGACAGCGCGAGCAGCTTGCCCATGCTCGACGTGCCGGGATGCTTTGAAAGCCAAAGGCTTCCAAACGCCGTCGCGGTCGTGAGCGCGCTCCAAATCACGGCGCGCGTGAGACTTGACTGCAGCAGGTTTCTCCGGCCGGACCGCCAGGCCATAATGTAGTAGATCTTGAACGCCACGCCGACGCCGAGGAGCAGCGGCAGGGCAATGATGTTCGCGAAATTGAGCGGCATGCCGATCAGGACACAAATCTCCAGCGTCACAACACCGGCGAGCAAAAGCGGCACGAGCGTGAGCAGCATGTCGCCGAAACGGCCCAGCACGATCCAGAGCAATATCGCGATCGAGACCAGCGCATAGAAGCCCGCTTCGTAGAACGCCCTGAGGACCGTGTGGCTCGACTCAAGAATTGAAATCGGGCCGCCTGTCCCGTTCGGATAGACGGCAAGAATCGCACGCGCAAATGTCCCGAGGACTTCTGTGTCATCAGTATTGCCCTTGGGAGACGCTTCAACGCGCGCCCGTCCATCGGGCGTCACCCAAAGCCGTCTAAGCGACTGCGGCAGGTTTTCTTTTGTAACGCGCTGGGCGGTCAAAAATCCGCGCAGCTGGCCAAGACTGGTTTGCAGCGGCACGACGAAAGCGGCCTGCGCCCGCATCCGCGTCGCCTCGTCGGCCTCCGACAATTTCAGCGCGGCCGCAGCAAGCCGTCTGGCTGCATCGGCGCCAGGTCCTGAAGCATTGCCGGCGATCTTGGTGAGCTGATCGGCCATACCTTTGAGCGCCGCAACGTTTTCTGCATCGGTCGGCGGCTTGCCTGATGCCGACGGCTGCAGCGACTGCCCCAGGCGCCGGCCCAGATCCTGGATGGTCGCCAGCTTTTTCTCCTGATCCTGCGGCACGAAGTTCATCAGCGTGGAAACCTGCGAAACCTCCGGCAGTTTTTGCAGTTTTTCCGCAGCAGCCGCTTCGTCCAGCGATGGAAAAATAATGTTGACCGAATTGACGCCGGCACGGGGGTCACCGCCAAGCTCAAGCAAAGTCGAAATCGATTCCGTTTGAGGGCTGCGCAGATGAATGGGATCGAAGTCGAACGTCAGGTAATAGAGCAAGGGCGAGCCCAAAACCGCGACAGCGAGCGTTCCCACGATAACGGGGATGCGATGCGTTTCCAGGAAACGGTCGACCGGCGCCAGCACGCGATATCCGATTTCTTCCGGTTCGCCTTCGGGTTTGAGCAGCGTTATCAGGGCGGGCAAAAGCGTGATGCTGGTCGCAAAAGCAATCAACATCCCCATGCCGGCAATTTGCCCCAGTTCAGAAACGCCGCGGTAGTGAGTCGGCAGGAACGACATAAATCCCGCAGCGACAGCTGCCGCCGCGAGCGTGAGCGGAACGCCAATCTTTTCAGCGGCCCGCGTCAACGCGGAGTTAAGCTTCGGCACGTCGTGCCGCTCCGCGCGGTATCGCACCGCGAACTGAATACCGAAATCGACACCAAGGCCAACGAATAATACGGCAAACGCAACCGATATCATGTTGAGCGCGCCGACCATGGCAAGACCGATGGCGGCGGTGAGCGTCAGGCCAACGAACAGGTTGATGATGACTGCGAGAATGATGCGGGGCGACCTCAGCGCCAGCCACAAAATTGTAAGAACGACAATGATCGTGCCTATAGCATTTTCAAGAGCGCCGTCCTGGACACTGCCGAATTCCTCGTCCGCCATCGGCACCGAGCCAGTCAGACGCACGCGCGCCTGATATTTATCCTTGAGCTGAAGCTCGTTCGCGATGCTGCGGATTTCATCGCTGGATGCTTTGCCGGGCTGGAGCGCGGAGAAATCCAGAACAGGACGGACTTCGATCAGCCGGCGTAAATCGTCCGGTTTTGGGTCTTGTCCGTTGAGCATTGACAGCCACGAGAACGATGCCTGGCGGTTGGCGAGCACGTCCTCCACCGTCGCCGAGGCCATCGACAGTGGTCGCGCCAAAGCATCGAGCGTCACCATCTTGTTCTGCACGCCGATGAGGCCAAGAGAGAGAGCCCGCGTCATCCCCCGCAGACTGGGATCGCCGGCAAGCGTGCCGATCAGCGGGGCCGCCTGCCCCAGCCCCTTGGCCATGTTCGCCACATCATCCGTGGATCGGAACAACAGGCCGTTGCGCGCAAAAAAATCACTACCCTCGATATCGTCGACCGCTTGAAAGAACCGCGGTTCTGCCTTCAGGCGGCTGACAAGATCGGCGCTGGCCCGCGCGGCAAATTCAGCAGTTGGGGCATTGACGACGAGCAGAGTCGATCCGAAATGGCCCGGAAAGGCCTTCTCAAATTCGGCCTCGCGTTTTCGCCAATCAAGATCGGGCGATATTAGCTTGTTGATATCGGTCGTAATGGCGAAGTGACGCACTGAATAGACGCCACTGATGGCGCTGCCGATAATACCTAAGGCTATGATCGGCCAAGGAAATCGGATACAGAAGCGAACGACGGAGGTAACCCATGACGCTAACATGCGCGCTGCGGCCCTCCGAACACAAAGAAGCCTCTATACCCGGTCAACTGGGTCATTTATCCAATACCTTCAATGCGGAACATTTGCTCTTGTCATTGATTGACGCTGACTAGAAAATTAATGGCAGTCTGGCAAAGCGCGAATTGGGCGACAGAATTAATTCCGTGGGGATCGGGCCAGGCCTCAGTGCCTCCGTTCAATCGGGGAAGGGTAAGTAAAGCATGACGGCGCCCAAAGACGATCCCTTGAATCAATCAAATCCCTCCATCCTCGACTCCATCAAGAGTCCTGCTGATCTACGCCGTATCAATGCGCGGCACCTCCCGCAGGTTGCCGATGAATTGCGCGCTGAAACGATCAACGCGGTCGCTGTCACCGGCGGTCATCTCGGCGCTAGCCTCGGCGTCATCGAACTCACGGTGGCACTTCACTACATTTTTGACACGCCCAATGACAAGCTGATCTGGGACGTCGGTCATCAGGCCTACCCGCACAAAATTTTGACCGGTCGGCGTGATCGCATTCGCACCCTGCGCACCGGCGGCGGCCTGTCCGGTTTTACGAAGCGCTCCGAGAGCGAATATGACGCCTTCGGAGCGGCGCATTCCTCGACGTCGATTTCCGCTGGTTTGGGCATGGCAGTGGCGCGCGACCTTTCCGGTCAGAAACATAACGTGATCTGCGTGATCGGCGATGGCGCCATGTCTGCCGGCATGGCTTACGAGGCCATGAACAATGCAGGCGCGATGAATCGCCGCCTCATCGTTATCCTGAACGACAACGAGATGTCGATCGCTCCGCCTGTCGGCGCGATGTCCAATTATCTCACCAGGCTGCTATCGAGTCCGATGTATATGTCGCTCCGCGGCATCGGGAGACAGTTTGCCGATCACCTGCCGAAATTCTTTAAGGAGAAGGCATCGCTCGCGGAAGAGCTTGCCCGTGGTTTCGTCACCGGCGGCACTTTGTTCGAGGAGCTCGGCTTTTACTACATCGGCATCGTCGACGGTCATGATCTCGAGCAGCTGTTGCCGGTGCTGGAAAACGTCCGCGACGCCGACAACGGGCCGTTCTTGGTGCACGTGCGCACGCAGAAGGGAAAAGGCTACGCACCTGCCGAGGCGTCCAAGGACAAATATCACGGCGTCGTCAAATTCGACGTCCCGACCGGCAAGCAGCACAAGGCCGCCTCGAACGCGCCTTCTTACACGAAGGTGTTCGGCGAAAGCCTGGTCAAGGAGGCCGGGAAGGACGACCGCATCGTCGCCATAACGGCCGCGATGCCGGGCGGCACCGGTGTCGACATTTTCGGCAAGGCATTCCCGGACCGCACTTTCGACGTCGGCATCGCCGAGCAGCACGCCGTCACATTTGCCGCAGGCATGGCAACACAGGGTTACAGGCCGTTTGTCGCGATTTATTCGACCTTCCTGCAGCGCGCCTACGACCAAGTCGTGCACGATGTCGCCATTCAGCAATTGCCGGTACGCTTCGTACTGGACCGCGCCGGCCTTGTCGGCGCCGATGGGCCAACACACGCGGGTTCGTTCGACCTCGCTTACCTGGGCTGCCTGCCTCAATTCGTAATCATGGCGGCGGCTGACGAGGCCGAGCTCGTGCACATGGTCGCGACCGCCGCAACCATCGACGACCGTCCGTCCGCCTTGCGCTATCCCCGCGGCGACGGCGTCGGCATCGAGCTTCCAATTGTCGGGGTGCCGCTCGAGATCGGACGCGGGCGCATCATCACGCAGGGCACGACCGTTGCGCTGCTGTCACTCGGCACACGCCTCGCCGAGTGCACGAAGGCCGCGGAAATTCTCGCGGCCCACGGCATTTCTACCACCGTCGCAGACGCGCGTTTTGCCAAACCGCTGGACACCGATCTTGTCCTCCGCCTCGCGCGCGAGCACGAGCTGCTCGTGACCGTCGAAGAAGGAGCGATCGGCGGCTTCGGCGCGCACGTCATGCAATTCCTGGCTGAGGTCGGCGCACTGGACCGCACGAATTTCAAGGTGCGGAGCATGATCCTGCCCGATGTGTTCCTCGACCACGACTCACCGCCCGCCATGTACGCAAAGGCGGGCCTTGACGCGAATGGAATCGTTGCGAAAGTATTCGACGTCTTCGGAGCGAAGCACGCTCCGGAATTGCAGCCATCCGAGATCGCGCTCCTGCAGGATCGCGCCCGGCGTCGGCGGCAAGCGGCCAGTAGCCGGACAAACGGGGGGGCCTGATGAAAGTTATTCTGGCGAAGCCGCGCGGCTTCTGCGCGGGCGTCGTACGTGCGATTGAGATTGTCGAGCGCGCGCTCGACAAATACGGGCCGCCAGTCTACGTGCGGCACGAAATCGTGCACAACAAATGGGTCGTCGATGCGCTGAAGGCGCGCGGTGCCCGTTTCGTCGAAGAGCTTTCGGAAGTGCCGCCGAACGCCATCACGATCTTCAGCGCGCACGGCGTCGCAAAAAAGGTCGAAGCGGAAGCGTCCGAGCGCGGCCTGCGCGTGCTGAACGCGACGTGCCCGTTAGTGTCGAAGGTCCACGCCCAGGGCCGCCACTATCTGCGCCAGGGACGCACGGTGATCCTGATCGGTCACGCCGGCCATCCGGAGGTGGAAGGAACCGTCGGCCAGATTCCCGGCCCGGTCCTGCTTGTGCAGACTGAGGAAGATGTCGAGGCCCTCGCCCTCCCCGAGGACACGCCGATTGCCTACGTGACGCAGACTACGCTGAGCGTCGATGATACGCGCGGGATCATTGCGGCCCTGTTCCGGCGGTTCAAGAACGTCGTCGGCCCCGGCACGCAGGATATCTGCTATGCGACACAGAATCGCCAAACCGCGTTGCTCGAACTCACCAAGCTTGTAGACGTTATCTTCGTGGTGGGAGCTAAGAACAGTTCCAATTCGAACCGGCTTTGCGAAATAGGCGTAGAAGCAGGCATTCCCACCCACCTTATAGCAAGCGGTTCCGAAATAAGACCGGAGTGGTTGCATGATGTGGAAGTGGTCGGTATTACAGCAGGCGCATCGGCGCCCGAGGTGATGGTTCGGGACGTCATCAACGCTCTGCGCCGAATAACTCCCGTTGAGGTCTTCACCCTACCCGGTCAGGACGAACACATTGAATTCCGCGTTCCGGTCGACCTTCTTGATGTGACCGGTGGCAAGTCAATTAGCAAGGATATCAATCTTGGGCATTCCAGTTCTACAGAAACTGTTAGTCGGTAGTTACGTCGTCCGCCAGCGCCTGGCCGGCCAAAAGCGTTACCCGCTGGTGTTGATGCTTGAGCCGTTGTTCCGGTGCAATCTCGCCTGCGCCGGCTGCGGCAAGATCGACTATCCAGATCCCATTCTGCATCAGAACATGTCGGTCGAAGACGCGCTGCATGCCGTTGACGAATGCGGTGCGCCGGTCGTTTCGATCGCCGGCGGCGAGCCGCTGCTGCACAAGCAATTGCCGGAAATCGTGCGCGGTATCGTTGGGCGGAAGAAATTCGTCTATCTCTGCACCAATGCGCTGCTGATGGAAAAGAAGATGGCGCAGTACGAGCCCAGCACGTTCTTCACCTGGTCCGTGCATCTCGACGGTGACAAGGAGATGCACGACCACTCTGTCTGCCAGCCGGGCGTTTATGACCGTGCGGTTGCTGCGATCAAGGCAGCGAAAGAGCGCGGTTTCCGCGTCAACATCAACTGCACTTTGTTCAACACGGCGCAGCCCGACCGCGTCGCGGAATTTTTTGACACTGTCATGGAGTTCGGCGTCGACGGCATCACCGTCTCTCCCGGCTACGCCTACGAGCGCGCGCCCGACCAGCAGCACTTCCTCAACCGCGGAAAAACCAAGCAGCTGTTCCGCGACGTCTTCAAGCGCGGCCCGAAGAACAAGAAATGGTCGTTCAGCCAGTCCAGCATGTTCCTCGACTTCCTCGCGGGCAACCAGAGCTACCACTGCACGCCCTGGGGCAATCCGACCCGAACGATCTTCGGCTGGCAGAAGCCGTGCTATTTGCTCGGCGAAGGCTACGCAAAGACGTTCAGGGAGCTGATGGACGCCACCGATTGGGATTCGTACGGCACGGGCAACTACGAGAAGTGCGCCGACTGCATGGTGCATTCTGGCTATGAGGCCTCGGCCGTCAACGATGCCGTCGCCCACCCGCTGAAAGCATTGGCGGTCAGCCTGCGTGGACCGCGCACCGATGGCGAAATGACGCCTGAGATCTCGCTCGATCGCCAGCGGCCGGCGGAATACGTGTTCTCGAAGCACGTCGAGCGTAAAATGGAAGAGATCCGGGAGGCGAAAAGCCGGCCGGAGCTCGCCAAGGCGGGATAATTGGCGGGATAACCGCGCTTTCAATCCGTCCCGGATGGAACTTCCGGGCGGATTTGCCTGTTGTGTAGAACGATAAGTTCGTCACCATCAGGTCGTAATGGCCTTGGAGCACGGCCATGCACGCGCGCGCCATCATCGTTGCAGGCCTTTTGATTGCGGCGATTCCGCTGGACAATCCGGCGCAGGGCCAATTGTCGCCGCAGGGGATCATCGGCGGCGTCACGCGTCCACTTCGCCAGATGCTCGGGCATTTTGGCCATTTTCCGAGGAACTACCGGCACCGTTCGTCGAGCGGAGCGCGCGTGGCCGCGCCGGCGGCGGCGGCGGCGGCAGCGCCGGCGCTGGCGCCGGAGCGTGACACCCAGAGCACCGTCAAATCCCGCTTAGGCCGCGCGGGCCCTGCGGCGTGGGTCACGGCCTACGAGGAGGTGCTCGGGTTTGCGTTCTGGCCCGACGATTACGGCGCGCAATTCCGCAGCCACGGGTTCGATGTGGTTGTGGACGCGATCACGGGACGTTTTGACCGGATGCGTGCGCCGCGGGTGGCGACCACGGGAGCGGCCAAGAATGATACCGGCAGCGACGTCTCTGCCGACCAATGCAACGATACCTCGAGCACCGACGACAAGTGGCCGGCCAGCAGGATCGAGCAGCTGTTGCAGTTGTCCGACGCGCAGCACGCGACACTCGACAAGGTGCAGCTTGCCGCAAACGATGCGGTCAAGACGATCAAATCAAATTGCCGCCAGCTGGGAGATCTTTCGCCGCCGGACCGGCTGAGGGCGCTGGTCCAGGCGCTATGGATCGTACGTGATGGCAATATGGCGATGCGGGCCCCGCTCAAGGACTTTTATGAGAGTCTGACGAGCGCGCAGAAGAACAGCTTTGCTGTCCAGCAGCCGCAGAACGCGGCACCGCCCGACGACAAAGCGCAAAATGGCGAGAACAGGCAATATCAGGTATGCGCCGCGCAAAATATCGGCAGCGCGGAACGGCTGGTCAAAGAAATAGAAATGAAGGTGAAGCCCGACAAGACGCAGTCCGCCAGCCTCGAGAACCTGCACAAGGCCTCGTCCGACATGGCTAAGCTTCTGATCGCGTCGTGCGCACAGCCGATCCCTGCCGATCCGCTCGCCCGCCTGGATTCCGCGAGCGACCAGATCACGGCAATAAATTACGCGGCAACCAACGTGCAAATTGCACTGGACGATTTTTACGGCAGGCTGTCGCAGACGCAGAAGGCCCGGTTCGAGGCAACCGGCCGCTGACGATCACATGCCGAAAGGTACGTTCGCGCTGTTGCTTTCCGTCAGATTGCGATAGCGCGCGAGCGCCCAGAGCGGGAAGAATTTCCGGTACCCGTGATAGCGCAGGTAGAAGACTCGCGGAAATCCGGTCGCTGTAAATCGTTCTTCATCCCAAAAGCCGGACTCGGTCTGTGTCTGGGCCAGATATTGCACGCCGCGCGCAACCGCCGGATTGCGGACCTCGCCGCACGCCATCAAACCGAGAACCGCCCAGGCGGTCTGCGACGATGTGCTCGCCGACGGCTCATGCCCGCGGTAGTCGAGCTTGTAGCTCGTGCCGTCTTCGCCCCAGCCCCCGTCCGGATTCTGGATCGACACTAACCAATTGATAGCCTTACGGATTTCAGGAGAACCGTTGTCGATGCCGCAGGCGTTGAGGGCACAGAGTGAAGACCAGGTGCCGTAGATGTAATTGAGGCCCCAGCGGCCATACCAGCTGCCATCCTTGAGCTGCGTGCGGCGCAGATACTCGACGCCGCGCGCGACGGCTTCACTTGTCTGCGGCGTCTCGCCGAGCTGTGCCAGCATCGATACGCAGCGCGCCGTCACGTCTTCCGTCGGCGGGTCGATCAGCGCGCCGTGATCGGCGAACGGAATGTTGTTGAGATAGTCGTGAACGTTGTCGACGTCGAAAGCGGCCCAGCCGCCATTGGTGCTCTGCAGACCCTTCACCCACTCAACGGCACGCACGATTGCCTGATCGTAGCGGTCACCGGCCCCCATCCGGCGAGCGCGGTCCATCGCCATGACAACGACGGCTGTATCATCGAGGTCGGGATAATGCGGATTGGCGTACTGGAACGCCCAGCCACCCGGTCGAACACTCGGACGGCGTGTCGCCCAGTCTCCGACGACATCGAGAACCTGCTCTGGCACCAGCCAATCGAGGCCGCGCAAGGCGCTTGCCCGCGCATCATCGCCGCCCATCTCGAGCAGTGCATGACATGTCAGCGCCGTGTCCCAGATTGGCGACACACACGGCTGGCAGTACGCCTCATGGTCGTGAATGATCAGCAACTTGTCGATCGAGGCGCGCGCAATCGCGGCGTTGGCCGTGTCGCCAAGCACGTCATACATCAACGTTGCATTCGCCATTGCGGGGAAGATCGCTCCAAGACCGTCTTCGCCGTTGAGACGCTCGGTGACGAAATCGACAGCCTTGTTGATGGCGCGCTGGCGCAGGCTTTTTGGAAAGAGCTGCACGGCCGGCCGGAGAATGACATCGATGCCGCGAAACAACAGGAACCAGATCCAGCGCTGATGCGGCGCCTTCGGCGCCGGCCCAATCGAAGCCGGGGGCTCGATAAAAAGCTCGTCGATGCGGACGCCGAGCGGATTTTTCGCGCGCGGGCGCAGCGCCTGCAGCACCAATAGCGGCACCAGAACCGTCCGTGCCCAGTAGGACACCTTGGACAGATGGAAGGGAAACCAACTTGGCAGCAGCACGATCTCGACCGGCATTTCCGGGACGCTGCGCCAGTCGAGGATGCCGTAAAGTGAAAGCAAAGCGCGTGTGAAAACGTTGGAATGAGCCGCGCCCCCGCGTGCAAGCATCGCTTCGCGCGCACGCCGCATGTGCGGCGCGTCCGGACTTTCGCCGGTCATTTTCAACGCAAAATAGGCCTTCACGCTGGCGCTCATGTCGAAATCACCCTGGTGAAAGAGAGCCCAGCCCCCGTGCGGCCCCTGGATGCGCTTGAGGTAGATTGCGATTTTTCGCTCAAGCTCCCTGTCGATCGGCTCGCCACGAAAGTGGCGAAGCAGTACGTATTCTGCAGGAATCGTCGCATCCGCCTCGAGCTCGAACACCCAGTGCCCGTCGCGCTGCTGGCATTGCAGCAGTGCCTGCGTGGCCGCGATGTTCGACTTGTGGAGCTCCGACCGCCGCACTGAAGCGCGCGCCTCCTCGGTGAATGCCAGGGTCATGCCGCGGCCTCCATCCGGCCGCCGACGAGCTCTGCGGCACGATAACCGGAGCGGATCGCGCTCTCGATGGTCGCGGGCAGCCCTGTTGCCGTCCAGTCCCCGGCCAACAGCAGATTGCCCCAGCGCGTTTGCGGTCCGGGGCGGCGCGCATTCTGCTCCGGTGTCGACTCGAAGGTTGCTCGCCGCTCGCGCACGATCTGCCACGGCGGGAGTGTCGTTGAAAGACCGGTGGCTGCTGCAACATCGTTCCAGATGCTTTGCGCAAGTTCAGGCCGCGGCACATCGAACAGGCCACCACCATCGCTGATGGTTACGCAGATCCGTCCTGGCAGCGCAAATATCCACTGGCTGGTGCCATTGATCACGCCGAGTATCGGCGGAAGCTTGGCCGGCGGATCGACGCGGAAATGCGCGTTGACGATCCCGCGAAACGCGGTCGGCACCGTGAGCCCGGGCACCAGTTTGGCCGCAACATACGGCGGTACTGCCAGGACGACGGCGTCATCGGCGCCGAGATCGACGCTGTGCTTCGCGAACTGAAGTTGCGATGCGCGGCCGTCGGAAAACTGCAGCGCAACGAGCTCGTCTTCGAAGGTAACGGAAACACCGTACTGGCGCAGCCATGAAAGCGCCGGCTCCACAAAGACCGGCCCCAGACCGTCGCGCGCTAAAAGCGGGCGGCAAGCCTGGCCGCCAAGAGCGATGGTTTCCCTGATGAGGACGCCGGCAAGCTTGGCCGATCCTTCCGGCGGCGCAATGTTGAGCGCGGCGAGCAGCAACGGCTCGAGAAAACGGGTGTAAAGCGTGCCAGAGCAATTCAGAATATCGGCAATCGGCTTGTCAGCTTTTGCCCAGGCAAGCCGCGCGATCGGAAGATAATCGGCAAGACTGGTCTGCGGAACGCGGCGGTCCTTGTCGAAGACCCACCACGGAAACCGGCTTTCGCCGAAGCGCAACGTCCACTGCTTTCCATTGGCAAGATCAATAAAGGGAAATTCGGCTTCCTTCGGGCCGTGCAGGCCAACCGACGAGCCGATGGTGCCGACAAAAGACAGCGCCGCATGGTTGCCTGACAGCAGCAGATGCGTACCGTTGTCGATCAGCATGTCGGTCGCGGCGTCGTAGTACGAGCGGCAACGTCCGCCTGCATAGGCCGTCGCTTCATGGACGGCGACCGTACTATGCGATTGCGTGAGGCGAACGGCGGCAGCAAGCCCTGCCAACCCCGCACCGACAATATGGACAGTACCGGACTTAGACGAACGCATGCCGCAACGCGATCCATATCAGCTGGGACTTGTTGACGTGCACCGGCTGGCGCGGCGACGTCCAGCCACGCGCTATCATGTCCTCGAGCATCTGGCGATAGACGATGCCCATGATCTTGGGAGCTCGGACGCTGCGGCGCGAACAACTGGCCATGATTTCGTTCGCCTTCGTGAAATGTCCTCGCGCACGCTCCGCAAGAAACGTGCACGCCGTCCCGAGCCGCGGGTCGGTAACGGCGGATTGGGGAATAACTGTGTCGATTCCAGCCAGCTGCAATGCTTCGCAGGGAATATAAAGGCGTCCGATGCCGGCATCCTCGTCGATATCACGTAATATGTTCGTGATTTGGAGCGCCCGGCCCAGATGGTGGGCCAGCATTTTCCCGTCGGATTCAGCCAAACCGAAAACCCGTACGGAGAGACGCCCCACGGCACAGGCCACGCGATCGCAATAGAGGTCTAGCTCCTCAAAGCTTGGCGCACGGATGTCGGCGCGTGCATCCATTTCCACACCGTCGATGACCGCAAGGAAATCGTCTTTAACCAAGGCGTATCGCGAAATCGCCTTCGCAAGACCTTCGAGGCCGGGCGGTACCTGGCCCGAGTAAAGCGCGTCGATATTTTCACGCCACGCTGCGAGCAGCGCCAACTTGTCGCCCGGTACATCGCCATCGGCGATATCGTCGACCGCACGACAGAACGAATAGATTTCGAACATCGCCTCGCGCTGCTCGCGGCCGAGAATGCGCATGGCGAGGTAGAAGGAGCTGCCGCCCGCGCGTGCGGCGGCCGGGCGGCCGTCCGTCGGCTGTTGGACCTGTGCCGTCATTGCACCTGATACCTGTGCGCAGGCACGACTGCACGCAACAGCCGGTGCAATCCGGCGCCGACCGCGCCGCGAACTGCATAGCCGGCGGCCTGCGCCTTGCTGAGATGAACAGGCTCGCTCAAAGGATCGCGCCTTGCGAGGATACGCAACAGGCGTCTGGCGAGCGTCTGGATCACCGCAATTTCAAGTCCAAGGCGCCTGTCCTTTACGCTCGCCGC
>Ga0247801_1000011_pt1 | contig 32208 bp, 44 predicted proteins | sample UWRJS001104B6_FD_180941 | JGI IMG/M metagenome (GOLD analysis project Ga0247801, IMG submission 180941) | Soil microbial communities from Arlington Agricultural Research Station in Wisconsin, United States - UWRJ-S001-104B-6 | ecosystem: Environmental > Terrestrial > Soil > Agricultural land... | reverse complement strand
CCCTCAATGAATGTTGCATAATGTGGGAAGAGCCTTGGTGCAATCAAGTTCAACACTGTGAAATACTCACCAGCATTGTTCTTAATTGGAGTTCCTGAGAGCGGTATGACATGCTCCATGTCTTTGCAAAACTTCTGAATGGCTTTGGCTCTTCCTGATAAGTGATTCTTTATACGCTGGCACTCATCAATGACTACCAGTTTTATCTTATCTCTTACCATATCGAAGAGCTTCTCTTCTTTTATCAAGTCGTATGTTGTAATGTATACATCAAACCCAGGCGCTGCCATAACTTTGCTTGAGTTGATTACTTGACAGAGGAAGCCTTGAATTCCACATTTGTGTCTGAATTCATGGTGCCATTGCTCTGTAACTGATGTTGGACAAACAATAACGGCTGGAAGTAATTCAGCTTGGTGAAGCTTAATTAATGCCTGCACTTGTATTGTCTTTCCTAGTCCTTGCTCATCAGCTAGTAAAGCCTTGCCGTTTGCACGCTCAAGAAACTCAACACCAAGAATTTGATACGGCCAGAGTGTAGTGTTGTTAAGAATGTGAGCAATACCAGAAGAAGTCATTACCTCTTCTGTTATCATATGACCACACTCAAGAGCTATCAACTTGGACTTTCCAAATTGAATTCTTGATTTCTCAACAGCCACCTTACCGCACTGGTCGCATGTCTTTTTGATGATTGAGCTTAAAGCCATGCGTATCTATCCTTTGTTGATAGTGTCATGTGATGACCGATTTATCATCAGCGTGACCCTTAATCAATCTTTCTATCCGTGCGTAGCACGGGGGTATTAAATTTACCCGTCATGCTCTCATAAATATCTAAAATAGCCTCCTCAAGATTGTTCAAATCTTCATCAGACTCAGGTCTTAAGAAGAAGAACGGTTTAGTTGCTCCACTATCGTCTTTCCTGACGATACTTGCTGGAAAAAGGACAAACAATCCTTTTTCCTTGTCATCACAGATAGTGAATCCAACCATATGAAAACCATTTAATGGCTTATCATGTGATTCAAATTCAATAGCTGCTTTGGCAACTCGATTGCCTTTCTTCATCAAGAAAGGCTCTACCTTGATTCGCATCTTAGTCCTTTTTAGCGAATTGGAGTTGGCTAACGTCGAACGGTGTAGATGTATTGTTAGCTTCCTTCTTCACTTGAACAGCGGATACTTCGGTAGTTGACTTGGTGAATGTGACTACCTTGAGATTCTTGTCTGTTGCTTTCCTCTCAAGGTTGCTAACCATCTCTTTGACAGTAGCTTCGTCAATTCCAGCTTTCTCAAGCTGTTCTTTTAGCCTATCCATCTTAGTAAGACGAACGGCTCTTCGTTTGACAGCATTGATAGCATCCGTAGCCGTCTGATTCGGTTGTGTCTCTGAGACTAACCATTCCTTGTTATTGGTTTTGGCTTTACGTTCTCGAATTTCATCGTCTGTTGCCGACAGTCTAGCCTTAGCTTCAAAGGCTATCTGTTGTAGCTCTTCTCTATGGTCACGGATTTGGATTAAATCCATATCCTTAACCAACACCTTTTGGTGATTGTAGAGCTTGGCAAACAGTTCCTCTTGTGGAGTCATCTGTAATTCCTTTGCTGCCAAGTAACTCTGTATCCAATCTGGAGTATTGGGAGTTACTTGCTTGTGCTCTACGTCTTGCTTCCAGCTTGCTAGCTTACCCGGACACGATTCGTTAGCTGAAGAATTCGTTATTCCACAGCTACATAACCATGTCATCCGTTGACTTTCTTGTCTAGCTCTAGCACTCTATCTTCTAGCTGCTCAATTCTCACATTGAGATGCTCGATGATTGAGAGTAGAGTGTCACGCTCTACCAGATTAAACGCTGGTAGATTCTGTAGCTTGGCTATTAGTTGGTATATCATAAATACCATTAGCCGTTCCTCTTACGTGAGTTCTTGCTACGACGGAGTTCCTGCTTTCGCAGATACTCATTCCAGCCTTTGACGCCATTGTATTTAATGGCATCCTCTTCTGCTGCTAGTGCATTGGAGAGGTTTGGACGCATACCATTCAGAGTGTTGAGTCTGATTTCAGCGTCTTTCACTGTCTTATCCATTTGGCTTTACCCCCTTTCATAAGGAGTAGCAGGTTCTCTGGAACTTGTATATTGCGTCCAGATGGGTTAACTGCCATCCCAAACATGAGTTAGCTGTTTACCGGCGAAGCCGAGCTACTCATTCGATTCATGCTCATTTAGATACTTGATGTGTAATGACCTTATTAAGTTATCTACCTCATCTGGTTCATACATCTTCTTAAGCACTTCCGTATCTGCTATTGGCGTTGTCTCAGCTACAAGTAGTTCAGCTAGCTTTGAGCCTGCGGCAGCATACTTAATCTTTGGCTGAATTGCGTAATACTTTATTCTCCTCTCAGACGCTCGTCTTTCTCGTAGATAAATAGCTTTTGGAGTCTGGGAATGACCATATTTAACTGCTTGCTTTTTCTTATTCTCTAAATTCCGTTTATGTGAATTAAAGAATTTAGTCATTCAAAACTCGTTAGCTGGTAGTTAAAGCAAGTGAGGTGTAGCAAAGTGTAATATGGAGGTGTTCGGCGGTGTTCGGCGGAGCGCACGACGGGCGAACCGTCGCAAACCGTTGCAATCGTTCGGTTTCGCCCACGGCTCGATTATACCACACTTTCTGCCGATTGTCAACCCCACCCCTTCCTGTCGGGTGTCGATGGGTGTCTATAGTATCTTATATATATTATATATATATAAATATATATAATACACAATAAAGTGAAAAATTCCCCACCCCCCTAGAGAGGGCGGGGGGCTATACCCCAGAGATACTATCGGAAAGGCACCAGCATCGACTTTTCCCTTACAGGACAACACGTTGCGGTGGTTCGGCTGTTGTTTGCTCCACTTTGCTCCACCGCACACCTCTTTACTCCACCGCACAACACCTCACTAGGTTCTCAAATAGTAGACAGATATTCGAGTTCATTAGTAATGAACTGGCGAATAATATTACGTTCAGCTCTCTTAGCATAGCGACGTGTCAATTTGATTCGATTAACTGACGTATGGACACGTTCATTGCTTCTGCCGATGTAACCAAACTTATTACCACAGCAGGCGAATGAGCAACATGCTGGTGGTTTGGTTTTCTTACTGACTTTGAAATCAGTAATCATACTTGCTCCTACGTAATGATTGGATTTCTGATGCTGCCGAACTTCTCCTTCAATTCAAGAAGGATTCTGTTCTCATTCGTGACGTAGCGAGAAGCATCGAGTAAACGAGAGAAGCAGGCGAAGTAGTAATCTCTGCCTACACTATCGTATTCACCTACCAGACCCTTCTCGCTAGTCTGGTAGATTGCATATACTTTATCTTGCTTGTTAAAGTATATGTAATACAGAGTTCCTCGCATTGAGGCTCCTTTCTAGCTGATGATTTTGATGTAACAGCTAGGACAAATCCACTTGTCACCGAGAGATAGAAGCTGAATCATAATGAGAGACTCAGCTTCTTTCTTGCACATATCACACACTAATGGTTTATCCATTGTATGTCTCCTTTCAGAGTTGGTTGGTTACGGATAAGCGAGGGATGGAGATTGAATGAGAGAAAAGAAATCCCCTAACCATCCTGCAATGATTAGGGGATTTGCTAACTACGCCGACGAAAGAAACTGTGGTATTACTTCGCCGCAGGCGCGAACTGTTTCTCAAATCCCGGCTTGATGAGCGACACCGCATCTTCAAGAGAGACTTGAGCACCACGAGAGTAGTTACGAACAACGAGACGAAACTGAGTCTGTGCTTCCTGCGGCCACGCCAAATCTACGAACTCAGCGAGTGGGTCAGATGCCGCCGTATAATTGGCATCGTTGAGTCCACCAACAAGGAAGGATACCAAAGACGGCTCATCTGCCACCTTAGTAACTTCCATGAACTGCTGAATGGTAGTTGGAAGTGTCTCAGGCTTTGACTCGTCGAATGCTTCCCATGAGATTACCAAGGGATTCTTTCCACGAGTTTGACCTACTCTCACGCGGGTGCCAATACCAGAACGGCTAGCATTGGCGTTGTCCGCCTCTTTCTGTTTCGCCTCAAGCTCGATTTCCTTTGCCGACTTCGCTTCTTCAGTCACTTTATGCTCCAATCCCGGTCAGCCTATCCGACCGGCTAAAAGCATTGTATCACACTTTTTGGTTGGTGTCAATACCTTTAGTCGGTCGGATAATCTAATCCGAGCGCGAAGCGCGAGAAAACGCCGCTAGCCAATCGGTCGTTGTTTCCATCATTCGAATTCATGAATGATTGATGTTAACCACACTTAACCCCAATGATTAAGCACTATTTAAGCTAGAACCGACCAGCTAGCGAATTGCTCAAGCTATCTCCGTTATTACGACAGCGCTAAGAAATAACTGTCTTAAGAGAGAGACTTACAGAGCAATGCCTTGTGAACCGTTCACTGATTATGTGCTCAACACGCTAGTTGAGTATTTGAGATTTAGTTGTTCATGCTGTTGATTGCATGGGAGAGAACATATCCCATAGCAAAGCCGACGATGAAGATGGAGAGAAACAAGTAGCTATCCATGCTGGTAGCCAGATTCGCGGTTGAAGCGAGCGAAGCTGTCTTTCATCCTCTCCTGCTGCCGTTCTTGTCTGCTGGTGAATACGAGAGGAACGAGCAATTCGATTGCATCCTCTTGATTCATTCCAGACTTCTTGAGTAGAGCCAAAGCTTTCTTGAAAGCCTTGAACTCACTCACGGTCATCTGTGAGATTTGCAGAGTGTAGTTAGCCATTGAATATCCTTTTGATTCTAGGCTTAATGGGACGGAATAGCTTGTATGGCTATTCTTATGGTCATGAGGAGCTTGTTATCAGCATTCACCAACCGGGCATCAAAGATGCGGTTGTATTCTAGTCTGTGCTTGTTATCCCCAAGCCTGCGTCCCACTAAGCCTAGAATCTATTGAAATACTCAACTAGCCTAGTGAGCACATAATCAGTTTGTCTTACTGCCTAATTGTGAGCCTAACAAGCTACCCAATCGCATTGTTATGCGGTCTTGAGAATGAGATATTCGGTGCTGCTCTTCTTGAGCCGGATGTTGGGAATGTAAAGAGCCTTTGCGATAGCAACACGCATACGCTCTTTACGAATGCGCCGATTGATTGTGGCAACCCTTACATCCTTATGGATGCCGTTGCCTCTTGCGAGTGAGAGATGGCGCCTTAAAACTACCTTATCCGCTAGTATCATGGTTTGCTCCATTATCCGCGAAGCGGGTAGCTTATTAGACTCACAATTAGGTGCTACATGTTCTTAGGCACGTAGCGCCAGCCTACCGTTCTAATCTAGTGTCTGCTTCCCGCCAGCATTCCTACAGCTAAACTGTAGTAGTTTGTCCTTATCCAGTAGCCTAGCTATTGACTACCCTGTCAGCGAAGCTAGGTTTGTGGTGCATTGCTTGGACGGGCTAGATTAGAACCCTTCAGCATATTCCGTGCATTAGCTTGTCAGGCTAGGTAGCACGCTGGTATTTACGACCGGTCCCACATTGGGAGCGTATACTATTGCTTCCGCATTACTCTGGCAGTGATACCGTCACCAGCAAAGTAGGGGACTAGCTGCGAGCACATTAATGCTTGTGCAACGATGCCGTTTGTAAGCGACACGCTAGGGTAGCATAGGGACACCTAGACGCAGTTTACCCGATAGTAGTGTGAGAGCGTAAGCGTAGCTCAGACGATAGGCGAACCTCCTACAGTGATAGGTAGCAATCACCATGCCGACCAGAACCCGCGCTGGTCGCCGCGACGAAAATACAAGTAGAGTAGTAGCATACCGGATGCCAGAAAAAAGACCACAATACATAGTGTACCAGTTTGTCATACCACTACATATTGTGGTCTCTGGTATCTCTCAGGCAGACTAATAACTACAAGTCCTTAGACTAGTCGTAAGTCCTTTGCTGTCAACAGTTACCAGCAACCAGCCGCTAGTCACCTACTAGGTTGACTAAAGGTACATTAGTCTACGGTATCTTGTATCTCCTTTGTTATCAGTGACTTACGAGCGGCATGGATTATGCATAGCAGTACGTGTGATAACATATACAAGCATAAGACATGCCATCACTTATTTTTTTAAGTGCTTTAGAATCAATAGGATGGGGGTATCAATCCTGCCGCTGATACAATCTGATACATGGGGTGCGGTTATTGGACTAATGCGTCGGGCTTAAAATATAAGATACTAGCTAATAAAATACATAAACACCAAATCCTACCAGAAAAAATAGAAAATTTGAAGGGTTCAAAAAGTGAAAAGTTCACCCGGCAAGCCGGACTATAGGTGCATTTATGATGGTTTATTCGCTTGACACAGCGGCAAGGATGTGCTATGCTTTCCGGACGGGCAGGGGGTCTATATGATTCTAACAGATGATGATATTAAAGAACGTATTGAGTCACCTCTTAATCTACTAAATAGATTAAAGAAAGTAACTGGTAACTCTCCATTACCTTCATTACCAGCTCCTATTCCAATCACCAGGCATCCTGCTCTCCCACCTACATCTGACCAATTAATAGATAACATAGATGATAAGATAGCTGAAGCTTCGGCTAGAAGCAAGGCTATGAACATCATGTTATCTGCAATGGATAACCTTCAAGCTAGAATCCCTGAGATACAGAAGCCTAAAGAACTAGCTGACATAGCTAGTAACATGAGCAAGATTATTGCTAACCAATCTCAGGCTAACAACAATCGTGGTACTACATCACAGATCATCGTGTACGCACCACAGGTACAGAAGCTAGAGAACTTTGACATCATTGATGTAACGGAATAGACTGGGAGATTCACATGCCAATCACAGCAACAGTAACGGCTAAGTTTGGTCCAGATCGGCAAGCAACGGCAACGGCTCTAACTAACATCAATGGTATGTTAGTACAGCCAGACCGTAAAGTCATCCAGTTCTACGCTAACACAGACGAACCAGGTGTTCCAGTACGAGAGTTTGATCTTACTGGTGTTGCTACATTCACCGTAGTGATCACTGGCAATAACTGGGTAGTGACAATAGCCTAGCAATGGCTTTTAATACTGGCGAGTGGAGGCCAACACAACGCCAAGAAACTTTCTTGTCGTTACCTCTCTCGCTACGTGAAGCGTTATATGGTGGAGGAGCTGGCAGTGCAAAAACCGATGTTCTTCTTCTGTATGGTATTTGTCATGGTTGGCATAGAAATCCTGCTTTTAAGCAAGTATTTCTCCGTAGAACATTTCCCGAGCTACGAAACGAAGTAATACCAAGATCACGTCAGATATACAGTAAGTTCGGTGCCACTCTTAATAAGAGTGATATGGCATGGACATTCCCTGCTCCCGACCAAGAAGGCAGCGGCTACGCTAACGCTGGCGCGATGGTATTCTTGGGTCAGTGTGAAAGCGAGGACGATGTCCATAAATACGACTCAATGGAGATCAATCTATTCACACCTGATGAGTTGACCTCTATTACGGAGTTCATATATCTTTACATCGGATTTACCCGTGTCAGGACTAGCGATACCACACTACCAGCTATAATCAGAGCGGCAGGGATGCCTGGTGGTATTGGTCACACTTGGGTTAGAAAACGATTCGTTGACCCAGTTCCTCCAGGTAAAGTAATTAAAGGTAGAGGTGATAACCTCAGAATATATATACATGCTACATTACATGATAACCCACACATTGACCCAGGATACAGACAAAGTTTAGAAGCTCTTCCAGAAGCAGAGAAGAGAGCTAAACTCTTTGGTGACTGGAATGCTTATTCTGGTCAAGTCTTTGATGAGTTCAGAGATAGGCAGTATCCAGATGAACCAAGTAATGCCATTCATGTGGTACCAGAGTTTGAAGTCCCAGACTGGTGGCCTAAGATAGTAGTAGGTGACTGGGGTTACGCTGCTATGACATGGGTTGGCTTTGGAGCCGTTAGTCCACAGAAAAGATTATACATTTACCGTGAGATGTTCTGGACTAAGACTAAGATAGCTGAATGGGCACCGTTCGTCAAAGAGTTCATTGATAAAGAGAATCCTAGAGTTATTAGATTCTGCCGCTCTGCTGGTAAGGATTTGGGGCAGGAACATACTATTCAGGAACAAATATCAACAGCCATAGGTAGGCAAGTTGATTTGACGGTAAACAGTGCTGGCTCACGAGTTGCTGGCAAATTGCTGATACATGAATATCTCAGGTTCAAACCTAAACATGCTTTCCTGAAACAGAAGGTTCAACAGTATAGCGAAGAAACAGCAATGTGGATTCTTCGTAATAGAGGCATGAAGAGCTACAAAGACTATCTCAGTTCATTTGACGAACCAGAGTTAGAGAACAACTTACCAAGACTCCAGATATTTGATACCTGTCAAGTTCTGATTGAAGCAATCAAGGCTTGCAGCTACGATAAGAAGAAGGTTGAGGACATTGCTGAATTTGATGGTGATGATCCAATAGATGGATTGAGATACTTAGTTGATGCTGCTGAAAGCTACACTGGAGTAGCTGAGAGTGAGTTTAAGGTTATTAAAAAACGAGAGGATATCATAGCCAAGTTAGCGGCTACGCAAGACTGGACAGCCTACTATCGTGGCATGAAGAATTTAGAAGAACCAAAGACAAAACCAGTTAGATTGTTTCACCGTCGTAGAATGGTTAGCTAACATCCGTTGCTCAATATCGTCGCGGAGCGACGGGATCGGATGGTAAATCAATAACAAGGAGAAAAAATGCCAAGACTTGCACTGATTCAATTCCTCGACGGTGGTGATGGTCCAGTAGATCCTGGATATGGAATGCCCGGCTTCGCCGGTCGTCCAGACAATTCACTACCTTGGACACCAGCTAGACCAGATAATTCACTTCCAGGATCTATTGGAACTCTTCCAGTATTTCCTTTCGATCCTACAGTAGGAATTGATAATACACTTCCTACGCCTCCGGGAACAATCAATCCTCCGATTCAATTGCATCCTGGTCTTAAGCTGGTAGTGAAGTATCTTGCTTGTCATGGATTCATTGCCGTTCCTGACAACGAACTGCCTGCTACGCCGGAACCGAAGTAGGTTATTATGTGGCGACTCTACTTACTAATCCTAGCTCTATTGATAGGTGTAGCATGTGGAGTCGCCATTACTGGAAGAGTTAACGTAGGTGAGGAACAATCTAAACCTTGTCCCTAGTTAGACTAGACATAAGCTGATGATAAATCGGTAACTACAGGAGAACGAAATGCCAGTATTAGTTAGACCTCTTTATCAAGATCCATTCGCACCAATGCTCAGAACATCTGAAGTTCTTGCAGTTAGCGAAGAACAGAAGATGTACATTCGTGAAGTTCTGTCTATTGGTGCATCTGATGAACAGTTCGCTGACAAGATGTACAAAGCTATCACGCGAATTCTCACCGGCGGCTCTGTGAAAGCACCTCTTGTATCTGCACTCACTCCAGGTTCAGCTACTATTGGTGACCCATCATTTGACATTCACGTACATGGTAGCAACTTCACTCCCGAATCCAAGATTATCTTCAATGGATTTGAGGAGCCAACTACATTCGTTAGTGCTGGTGAGCTGACTACTGGCGTAGACATGAGTGTATGGCTAGCCGCTGCCACCGTTCCCGTTGCAGTGCAAAACGGAGATGGTGTTATTAGCAATGCTCAGTCATTCGTATTTCAAGATGTGGCTGCAATGTCAACGCAGAAAGCACCAGCGCTCAAAGAGTCTCTGAAACCAGTAGTAACTTTGCCACATGCTTCAGTTCCACCAGTAAAGAAGTAGATCATGCCAATAGAACAGCTACCCATTGGTCCACCCACTACGATGATAGCTAACGTAGTGTATGCACTACCACCAGTTAGTGTGACTCTGTATACTGATGCAGCGGCACCCACGATAACTCAATCTGGGACATCTGCTTTCACCCTGAGTACAGCAGTCACATTAACTGGTGGTCAGGCATCATTAAATGGTGGATTTGCTAAGGCTACAGCTAATACTCTAGTTATCTTAAAGAGAAGCTGATGAAACTTTATCTAATTATTATAATTGCCGCGTTAGCGGCAGGGTGTGAGCAGACATTTAATTTAACTACACCACAGTCACCTACTAGTCCAACAGGACCGAGTATCACAGTGACGAATACGAATACTAATACGAATACTAATAATCCAGATAGAACAGGATCAGATGTAGGAAGCAATCCAACTCCATCTGATCCTCCTAGCACTGGCGTTATTCCATTACCTGATTACGGTGAAGCTGTAGTACGAAGCGTAGCTAATACAAATCCTACTCTCTTAGCTAATAGCTGCCAGGAGAAATATGGTGAGAGTGCTTGGGCTTTCTTAGATTTAGCTATTCATACATTGCAAGTTAGAGATACCCGATGGGGCTATCTGTGCAAGAATGCTGAATGCTCAGCAATAGCTAGAGACATAGTTGCTTACAGAGCCTCATCGGGTAACACAGGCATTTGGATAGTAGATGTAATAGGTAATCATTGTCCACTAGTCGGTGAGATTCCAGAAGTTAGATGGGGAGTTCTACCATTTGAAACAGTTAGACCTTACACTGGAATGAGACACTAATGAAACTTGGTCATTGGTTTCATCACCTGTTCAATCCTCATTGTGTTGACTGTGAACATCTGGAGCAGGAACATAAAGTTTGTCAATCTTGTGAAACTCTCAAGATGCAACTGTCAATAGCTAATATTGAAAAGAAGCAACTATTAGATTCAATACTGTCATTCACTAAACCTACTGTTCAGTCAGTAACTCAAATCAGACCAGAAGATGTGCAGCCTAAGATAATGACTTGGAACGTAAGGAAGCAGATGTTAGAGGCTGAAGATAGAAAGACTGCTTCTCTTATGAAAGATAAAGAAAAGATTCAACGTCAAATTGATGAATTGGAAAAGGAAGTTGGAATAGAAAAGGAGAACGAGAATGCTAGCTCCATCTGACGGTGTGATGAAGAAGATTTATAGCCCAAGCTCCATGAAGAAGTCTGCTAAGAAACCTGAGATGGAGAACGGCAAGAAGCAGAAGAGTATTGAGCCTAGTAAATTCGGTAAGAAGTAAGAGGAACAAATGCTTACACTAATTCTAATTCTAGCTGCGGTTGGTTTTGTAGTGTATTTAATAACTACTTACATTCCAATGGCTGAACCATTTAAGCTGGTAATCTACGCTATCGCTGCTATTGCATGTATCTTTGCTGTAATGCGTGCATTTGGCATATCAGATATTCCACTTACAAGGTAGCCCATGTTGATGACGACAGAAGCTGATGACAAATCGGTGACTACAGATGACGAAATAAGCTGATGAAAACAGATAAGAGAATCCAAGATCTCCTGAAGCAAGTAGCTGATCACTTCGATCAGGAAGATAGAGCTGTCAGAGAAAGACAACTACGTGACTGGCGTAGGCTCAAATTGCTTTGGGAAGGATTCACAAGAATCTGGTATTCTGAAGTTGCTCATGATTGGAGAATTTGGGATGAGAACGTAGTTAACAGTGATACGGACCAAGAATTCTACGACAAACCTATCAACGTATTCAGAGCATATCTTGAAAGTATAATTGCTGCTCTTTCAGTCACAGTTCCAGGAATTAAGTGTTACCCTGACGACGCTGAAAATCCTCTTGATTTGATGACAGCTAAAGCTGGAGATAAGATTGGGCTTCTTATCTTTAGACATAATGACGCTCCACTGTTATTCCTTCATGCACTGTACATTGTTGTAACAGAAGGAATGGTAGCTTGTTACAGCTATCCAAAAGAAGATGAGAAGTACGGAACTTTTAAGGAAGATCAGTATGAGGATCAAACTGAAGAAGCATATGTTTGCCCATACTGCAACGCTCAGTTAGTTGATGAGATGTTTCTCGATAGGCTAGAAGATGAATACATGCCAAGTGAGGAATCAGCTCTTTTGCATGATGTGATTGTAAATCAGGGAAAGAAGATGTGTCCTCAGTGTGCATCTCTTCTAGATCCTAATTTACAGAAGTCACAGTTTACTGTTTCGAGATTGGTTGGAACTACCAACAAGCCCAAGTCTCGGATTTGCTTAGAGTGTTATGGTGGAACATACGTTAAGGTTCCATCCTACGCGAGACGGCAAGAAGATATTCCGTATTTGATATTCTCATATGAGACTCATTATTCCAACGTATTAGCAAGGTATCCTGACTTAAGGAAAGATTTCAGTGCTAGTGGTAAGAGCGGCATCGTAGCTGGAGGATTGTACGAACCATATGAACAGTGGGCAAGGCTTAGTCCGCAATACAGAGGTGAATATCCGATTAACAACGTTACTGTTCGTAATTGCTGGCTGCGTCCATCAGCATTTGAAATACTCCCTGAGGAAGATGCCGCTCTGCTTAAGAAGAAATACCCTGACGGAGCCAAGATCGTACTGATTAACGACTTGTACGCTGATGACGAGAACGAAAGCCTTGATGATTGCTGGACAATCATGCAAGATCCAATGGCTGATTACATTCATAAACGGCCAATGGGTTCTCTTCTTGTGAATGTACAAGAGATCACTTCGGATATTATATCATTGGTTCTTCAGACGATTGAACATGGTATCAGCCAGACATTTGCTGATCCATCAACATTAAACTTTGAACAGTATCGTCAGACAGAGGTAATACCTGGTGGCGTTTATCCAGCAACGGCTAAGAGCGGCAAGTCTTTGGGTGATGGATTCTTTGAGACTAAAACAGCCACATTGAGTTCAGAAGTCTTGCCGTTCTTTCAACAAGTACAGCAGCTAGGCCAAATGGCATCTGGCGCATTGCCATCCTTATTCGGTGGACAGATAGAAGGTTCAAAGACAGCTTCTGAATATTCAATGTCTAGAGCACAGGCATTGCAGAGGCTTCAGAATACATGGCGAATGGTTACGTTCTGGTGGAAGAATATCTACGGAAAAGCCATTCCTATGTATATCAAAGAAATGAAGGAAGATGAAAGATCAGTTGAAGTAGATGAGAGAGGCAACTTCATAAACGTCTTTGTTAGAATCGCTGAGCTAGAAGGTAAAATTGGTAGAATCGAACTAGAGTCGAATGAGAATCTACCAATTACCTGGTCACAGCGTAAAGACGTTTATATGAAATTGCTTGAGATTCAAAATCCATTAATTATAGAAGGTCTTACTGCACCTGAAAATCTGAAGAATCTTGCAGAAGCTATTGGACTTGGTGACTTTGTTATTCCTGGTCAGAATGATGTAGATAAGCAACTAGAAGAAATCATGATTCTAGTTAATTCTGAACCAATCGTACAGCCTCCAAGCGATGAAGATATAGTAATGGCTATGCAAAGTGGTCAAGAGCCGCAGCCTATCGAGTTACCATCTGTTGAAATTGACTACGATATAGACAAGCACGATTTAGAAGCTGAAATTTGCAGAAGCCACCTTGTCTCTCCTGCTGGACGACTAGAAAAGACTGAGAATCCAGCAGGTTACAAGAACGTATTGCTGCATATGAAAGCTCATCTTGATGCCTCTAAACAGAAAGCATTGGAAGAGATGCAAATGCAAATGGCTGCTCAAGTCGAGACAGCTAAGATGGCAGAACCTGGAGGCTCCAATCAACCATTAACGGAGAATGCAAATGTCAACACTGAGTCCTGATTCAACTGGTACTACTGTAGAAGATAAAGCTTTAGATAAAGAATCTGTTATTGAGATTCTTGGCGAAGATGAAAAAGAACAAGAAGTTATTGAATTGGAAGGCGATAGTAAGAAAGGCGATAAAGATAAGAAGGAAAAGACTGACGGAAGAGGAAAAGGCGACAAGGGAGATGATAAGGCTGATTCTGAGGGAGATAAAGAATCAGAAGATGAAGAATTTGACATTGACGAAGATGAAGATGCAGAATCCCTAATAAATATTCCAAGTAGGAAAGAAATTCTTACTAAGTATCCTGCTCTATTCAAGGACTTTCCTCAACTTGAACGATCATTTTATCGTGAACAGAAGTACGCTGAGATATTACCAACGATTGAAGATGCGAAAACGGCTGTTGAGAAATCAGAGACTCTTGATAAATATGAACAAGAGATTATGTCTGGTTCGACTGAATCTCTCCTTTCGTCCGTCAGAGATAATGATAAAGAGGCATTTGCTAAGGTTGTAGATAATTATCTTCCAACTCTTTATAAAGTAGATCAACATTCATACTTTCATACCATCGGGAATATCATTAAGCACACGATCATATCAATGGTTCGGGATGGGAAAGAGCAGAGCGATGAGGATCTGGGAACGGCTGCGTCTATTCTTAACAAATACATCTTTGGTACAGACAAATTCATTCACCCCCAGAAACTCTCAAAAGAAGATATTACAGATGAGACTAAACAAAAAGAGGAAGAATTATCTAGTAAAGAAAGAAAGTTTGTAGAGAAGCAATATACAATAGCTAAGGATGATCTTAGCTCTAGAGTTGATAATATTTTGAAATCTAGTGTAGATAAAGCTATTGATCCAAATGATTCAATGACTGATTACGTCAAGAACCATGCAATTCGTGAGGTTCTTGAAGGACTCGAAAGTCAGATTCTGAAAGATAATAGATTTAGAGGTATTTATGATAAGCTCTGGGAAAGAGCGGCAGAGAATGATTTCGATAAAGAGTCGATGGACAAGATCAAATCTGCCTATTTGTCCAAGGCAAAGACTCTTTTACCTGGTCTTGTTAAGAAATCAAGACAGGAAGCATTAAGAAGCCGTAAGGCTGGTACTGATGAAAGAGATAAGAAGGGACCAATACCTGTTGGCAAAATCAGGTCATCCGCGACCCCTGCTAGCGGAAGAGCCAATAGTAATGGTGCAAGCAAAATACCACGAGGAATGACAACTCTAGATTTCCTTAGTTCAGATGACTAGCAGGGAGAGAAATTATGGCATTTGTTGAATCTCAAGTTACGGCTTTGGAACTCGAAAGAGTTATTCCAAAGATCCGTACACTGTTTGAGAGGGATGATAAATTCTACTCAAACATCAAGAAGCGTGACGTAGAGAAGATTTCCAATCGTCAGATGCGTGTTCCTCTTGAACTGCGTCCTGGTGGAAGTTTTCAATACTTCAATCCGGATGGTGGTGATATGGGCCGCGGTGGTGGTCCGACGTTTGATAAAGCTGTGCTTACCTGCGTATTCGTTAGCGAGAATATCGAATACACCAAGCTGGCACAGTGGGCTACTGACGATGATCGCAAATCAATCGTCAATGGCGTACGTCGGTTGACTGCTACAGCACTAGACGAGCTTCGTCGTCAGCTTGATAGCCAGATGATGCAAGCTGGTGATGGTGTCATCGGTACTGCTACGGTATACACGGTAGGTACTCCTGCTGGATCTGATACCGTCACGCTAACTACTGATGGATTCGGTGCAAGGCTGATGAGATTTGGACAAACTGTTCAAGTCTTTGATGCTACTCTTGTAACAAACAAAGGTAGCGCGCTGATTACATTCTTGGACGTTGAGAACAAGGTGATTCAGCTCACTCCTTCTATTCCTGGTGGATTGGCTACGGATAAGATCGTCGTAGCTGGTATTTCCACTCCTACCTCTCTTCCTGCGTTGTATGGTGTTCCCTACCACCATTCAAATGCTAGCACTGGCACATGGCTTGGATTCAGCAGGAGCACCACTCCTGAGATTCGAGCAAATCGAGTCAATGGACTTGGTGCCGCTCTCACGCTGCCTTTGCCACGCTTGGCACTAAACAAGATTGGCAATCGTCTTGGTATTGATAATGACTTCTCACCTACTGCATGGATGCATCCATGTCAAAAGGCATCTTACGAGGAGATTGGTCAACTCGTAAGCATTATCAACAAGAAGCCTACCGAAGAAGGCTTGAACATGTATTTCGGTGATAACATGCAGTTGGCTGGTGCGCCAATCAAATGCAGTTATAACTGGGATAAGACACGAATCGACTTCGTTACCGATTCTGTCTGGGGTCGTGGTGAGATTCTTCCAATCGGGTTCTACACTACGGATGGACGTAATATCTTTGAAATCCGTGGTGCTTCAGGTGGCGTAGCTACGGCCGAAATCTTCTACATGGTCGTAGGTATGCAGACGTTCGTTTCAAATCCTGCTGGTTGCAGCTACATTGACAACCTTGCAGTTCTGTCTGGTTACTAACAAGTAATCAGATAACTAAGTAAGAAGAGGGAGAAACAATGGCACCTGAATCTGATTGGCAAAGATATACACCGTGGGGTGCTCCATCGACAACGATGGCTTCGGCTGCTGCACTCACGCCCGGACCTGGATTGACGGTACTTACAGGTAACGTAGCTATTACCTCTATTGTACCACCTATGACCAGCCCACACATTCTCTGCATCGTGTTTGCTGGTACGGCAGGTATCACGGCGGGAAATAACATCGGTAACACTAAAGCATCGGTAGCTGGTGAAGCAATGCTTTTGGTGTACAACACGATGACGGGCAAGTATCACGCGATCGGTTAGTTAATTCATCTCTTAGGTGGAGGAGGTAGAGATGATACCAGGAAGAGTAAGTCGATTAGTAGAAGGTGCTCCAATAGCATCTGCTGCTACTATTACACTTCGAGATGGCGAAGTGTTTAGAATCACCGGTTCTACAGCCATCAATACAATCAATCCGCCGCTCGGAGGTAGGATGAATCAAACAGTTTGGTTGATTCCTACTGATGGTGCGGTGACTCTCGGAACTTCAGGCAATATCCTAGTTGGTATTGCTATGGCTCAGAACCGTATCACTTCACTAGTGTATCTTAGCATCACTGGTAAGTGGTACATTGAGAGCGGCGTTTAGCTAGCGAGAAGGAGCCAGGCTATCATCATGCAGTCTGGCTCCTAACTTTATATGGAACTTACTACATCAATCGAAACTATTAACAGGCAGCTCATAGACTTCTATGGCATTGACACCGTTACTGGTCAAGCAATGTGGAGAGTTGTCTGGAGTGAAGATCAATTTGAACATCGTCGTGGAGTCTATGAGGACTTCTCTGATGCTGGACTATATCTTAGGACAGTAGAAGAAGTTAGATACGTCCCAAAGTATAGACAGTGGATTAAAGAAAAGTATGTCCTTGAACGGCTCGTTGTTGTTCCAGAAGTTAACATTGCTGAACTACCAGCAGCAAAGATAAGTTACGAACCGCTATATGCATTTGAGACTGAACACGGTAAATATCTTCCTCCAAGAATTGATGCTTGCCAATTCGTCATCAATACTGTGTTAGCGGCACAAGGTAAAGGTTCTCTAGCTAAATACAAAGATCCACTGTCGGGAGTAACTCAAGAAGAACAGTTGGCTATTAAGAATCAAGAAATTGATATTCTTCAAGCTGAACTCTTTGGTAATGAAACGAATGTTGGTGATGCTTTAGCTCATCATTCAGGAGTTTCTGTTCCACACAATTACAAGAAGGAGAATTAGATGCCTGGCTTTCCGCTTATGTCAGAATTGAAGAGGCGAACTGTCGCAGCACCAGTTAATGCGATGGATAAGTCTACGATAGTGTCGATATTCCCAAAACATATTCTTGAGAAGAAACCTACAATTCAACCTGGTATATTTGAAATTAAACCAGGTAGCTATCTTTCTCCATCCATTCTCGTAGTTGGTTCAAGCTCTTGGTGGAAAGAGATTGACGAGAATCAGCCACTACTTGAAATTCCACATTCTTCTGTTGTAGTTGCTGACAGCATAATCAAAGATTACTGTAATGGTATAGTAGCCTGTGATATGGCTGACAATATGCCTGGTCTGTTCTACATCCCTGGAACATTTACTGTTGATGATATTAAGAAGCTTCACAGAGCTGAACTTGATATTGCTAACTTCAAACAGCGTAATTGGTTTACCGCTTTGGTCAAGATGGCTGATGCTTTGTGGGCAAGGAGCGGTGGTAATTCGTTGTCAATCTCAGATGAGATGAAGATAGCCGCTAGAGAGCTGAATCTCGTAAATAAGGAGTGGCTGAAAGATTATCAGACAATGGATTTGATTCGCTGCGTTGCTTGTGGTCACTTGAAGAATCCTCTCTATCCGATCTGTTCAAATTGTAAGGCTGTCTCCGATCCAGTTAAAGCCAAAGAACTTGGCTTAACGTTTATACAGTAGGAGCTTATGAGCAGCACATCTTTCACAGCGGCTGACGTAATGGACAAATCTGCTAGTCTGATGAATGATACTGCAAAAACTGTGTACACGCACACTGCACAGTTGCCATATCTGAACATTGCACTAGCAGAGATAGAAGAGCATTTCCAACTGAACAACATTTCACTTACTAATGAAACATCAGTTCCTATTGTTGTTCCAGTTGGAACTAAATTGATTACACCAGTAGATGGTATTGGTGCTGGACCAGCTCCGAATTATCCTGATAACCTAGTTGAGATTCAAGGATTATATGAGAGATCATCTGGATCTAATGATCCATTCATCCCGATGGTCAAGAGGGAGTATTTGCCACCTGCTATCAATAACATGCCAACTGATTCTCTTCAATATTGGTCTTGGCAGAATCAGCAGATTACATTCATTGGTGCTTTACTCCCACGAGAAGTTAGGATTGATTACATTAGAAATCTCTTCTCTGAGATAACCAATCCAAATGATGTTATTGGCATAATCAACGCTAAGTCATTCTTGGCTTTTAGAACTGCCGCTCTCTGCAGCGAATTCATTGGTGAAAACAAGAGTAGAGCTGACAGTCTAAACGAGTTCGCTGTTGCTGCTGGTGATAGAGTCACTGGCATAGGTATTAAAACTAAGCAAAGCATAACAACTAGGCGAAGGCCATTCATGGCAGCTTACAAGAGGAGATCATTTGCATGAGAGATCATGCACCTGTTGTAATAGAGGAATTCAATGGCCTCTACCGTAGAGGTGACGCTGACGCTTGTCCGATTGATCACTTTCAGGTAGCTACTAATATTCAGTACTATGAAGGTGGATTCAGAACTAGAGATGGGATCGATCCTTACCAAATAGGTACTCAGATACCAGAAGTTAGACGTATTCATCCCTACAAGATGATGACTGGTTTGACACTACTGGTATTAGATAGCACTGGAACTATTCACCACGTAGTAAGTCCTACCGTTACTCATACTGCCATTCTATCTAAGCCCTTAATGACCGACTTCAACGTGGTTAGCTGGGCTGGACGAGCTTATATCACTCCATTCTTTACAGATGCCGATGGTATTGAAAAGGGACTCCAGAATGAGTTTCTTTATGTATACCAGGGAGCAGGAGTTCCAGCAAGAAAAGCGGCTGGTAATCCTCCTGTTGGAACTCTTACTGTAGCTAATGGTGCCGCTGGTAATATGGATGCAGGACAGCATCTATTCGGTGTGGTGTTCGAGAGTGACACAGGATGGCTTTCAGCACCAGGAGCTTTCAAAGCCTTTGTAACTACTAACGGAGTAACTCTCAACTTTAGCAGCATACCAGTAAGTTTAGAACCTCACGTAATCAAGCGTCATATTGTTGCTACAAGAAAGCTCATAGGATATAACGGTAACTTAACAGGCTATCAGTATTACTTCATTCCTGGTGCTACACTTAACGATAACGTCACCACTACATTATCAAATGTTGGATTCTTTGATATTGATTTGCTGGAAGATGCATCCCATTTAATTGATAACTTCACTGAAATTCCGGCTGGCGTTGGCTTATGCACTTATCATGGTAGGCTTTGTCTTACAACGACATACGCTGACATTTCCATAGCTTATTTGTCGGAAGCAGGAGAACCTGAAGCTATCAATCAAGTTGATGGACTCTTAATAGTACCATTAGACGGTAATCCTCTAACTAATTGTCAAGAATTTAGAGACGTTCTCTATCTCTATAAACCAGTAAGAACTGTAGGATACCATGATAACCAAGATGTTCCAGCAACATGGGAAAGTTTCGTTGTTGATGAGGCCAACGGTGCTCCTGTTCATGGGGTTGCTACTGTATTGGATTCTGGAGGGGTAAACGTAGATTATCTGATTGTTGCTAATTACAATGGAATCAACCTATTTGATGGTGGTTATTCCAGAAATGAGCTTTCATACAAGATAGCTGATTTCTGGTATGAGTTGGATAGGAAGAAGTTTAGAGCCATTGAAGTAGTCAATGATACGATAACGGCTAGGCTTTATATAGTTCTTCCAGATGGAACTGTTCTGTTTGCTGACTTTGACAATGGATTGGATTTTGAATCTATTAAATTTGCTCATTGGACTTATAACATATTCATTACAACTGTTGAGATCATAGATATAAACAAAGTAGTTTTTGGTTCTATCACTCTAGAGGTTTGAGATGCCAGTAGTGGATGATCTTATTAAGCAATTTGAAGATATGGATGATTTGCCACCGAAAGTTGTGGTGGTGATGGAAGAATTTAAGAAGCTGTCATACGTAATCAGAGATTCTATTAAATTACCTCGTAACGTGGTAGCTCTACAACGAGTTTACTCAGCTCGTCGAATTGTTCTTAAAGAGATGCTAGCTCACGCAGAGAATCATGGCACCTCCTAGTAACCAGACAGCGGCAACGGCGATTGTGATTCCAGCTATACCATACACTACTAGCCAGAATGCTGTAGATGCTGGAATTGGTTATGATTTGTGGTATAAGTATACTGCTACGACAAATACTGTTTTAAGTATTATTTGTTTTTCTGGATTTACTACCGGAAGTACAACCTATCGTCCTCTTATTAATATATATTCTTCAGATGATCCAAATGACGCTGATCCTTTTGACATTGGGATAGGTTCTCAGAATAGACCATTGCAAGTAATGGTTGGTGCAGGAAAGACCTACTTTATTGAGATTCGACCAAATAACTTCAGTATTACAGTTGGTGGAACTGTATCAATTAATATTATTAGTAGTGTAGATGGTAATTTTCCTGCTGGTTCGATCTTAGTTAATGACGATACTGCTTATGATCCAACATATGGAATAAATGAGTTCCTTCCTAGTTATGTTGCTGATCGGTCAACTGGTGCCATCTATGCTCAGACTAATGATATAGTATCTGGGGAACAGGGAGACGTATTAACTAATGGACGAATTATATTATCTGATGAATACTCTAGTCCAAACAGATTTGTTATTTATAAACCTGATTTGACTCGTGATGCAACTACAAGTGATCCTACATTAGTTTCGTATGTCGGAAATGAGCTAACCTCAAATCATGTTGATAAATTCTATATTACGAAGGATGGACCGACATCAGGAGTTCAGCCAGAAATAAAGACATTAGATCAGAATGGTGTAGTAGTTGGTACTTGGACTCTGAATGTCAACCCAGTTTCGGCTGAACGATTTATCAGGACTGTAGCTTCGTCACTAGATGATAACGTCCTCTATTATGGCGTTTTGACTGCTGATATGTCAATTCGCAGATATGATTTGGTAAATCGCGTTAATATGACGGATTTGCATACTGGCTCAGTGGCAGGAGCTGGAACTTCAACTAGACTTGGTGTTGTAATAGCATTAGGAAATGGAACTATATTAGCAACTTATCATCGTCCTACTAGTTTTACCTCTGATCCTAAAGATTGGAGTCTTGTCAATTTTGCTTCGGATGGAACCATTTTACATATTTATAATTATACGCAAGCAGCCGATGGTACTCTTAATAGAGTTGTAAGGTCGTCAGTTAATCCAAATTCAGTATGGGCATGGCTGATGCCACCTGCCGGTGCTGCTAGTTATATAATGTCATTTAGAGAGATAGATATAAATACTGGTGCAATCTTAAATGAATTCCAATCTACTACATATCAGAATGGTGCGTATGATGGTCCTGAGACAGGAACACCAGAAAGTAGATTCGGTCATCCCATATCATGTCCATTTATTCAACCACCTGTACCTAGATTTCCTTTACCTCCCGCACCTCCAGGAATTGTTACAATAACTGGTAGTAAAACTGATATAGGTCAGGCTATACCAACTCCAACATTTAGGACAGCTCTTTTACCGTAGAATACAATGGCATCATCATCTGAACTCAGTTCATCTCAAGACAACATAGTCCACTATACGTCTGTGCGTATGCGTATAACTGGAAGTGGTCAGCTTGAAATGGCGATGTTTAGCCAAGATGATGTATTCTCATCAACTCTAGTTCCGTTCAATATGCAATCTGTCACTAACATCCGTCCTACTAGACTGATGAACTTCCAGCATCAAAGAGCATGTCTAGAAGGTAAAACCGATGTAGCTGGTGAATGGTTCTCGATTAATAAGATTGTTATCTACGCTAAGGAAGTGTTCGTCAATTATCCGGATGGTGGTGGCTAATGCCATTCAAACCACCATCTGTTCAGCCTGATTTCTCATCTCTAGTTACATCTCTAGATAATTCTAAGATTCAGTCTACTAACTATGCATTATATCAGACTATATATTTTCTTATTCACAACGTTAACTCCGCTAGGAACTTACTCCTTAACGATCTTGGTGCTGTTGGTGGTGATTTAAGTGACATCCTAGCCGCTACCATTATAACGGAAGCTGATGAATCGGTCACATTCCCGAATTCACGACGGCTGATAGCTGGTCTGGGAATTACGTTAGATGTTACGATTCCCAATCAGATGACAGTTTCATCGACTGGCGGAGGTGGTGGCGGAGGTCTTGGTAATCATTACGATAGCCCTTTATCGGATGGTAACATAGATGAGATGCATCTTATATCGGCTAACGGTGAGTGTATTATAGTTCAAGTACCTGTATGAGCACAATTCTAGAACCACAATTTTTCCGTAAGACTAGATCCATTCATAGGATTGGATTAGCGGCTGAACGTCCTGATGCAGCCAAAGTATTAGTTGGAACTCTGTATTATTCTTCCGATACATTAGCATTAGAACGATCTAATGGATTTTCATGGGAAGCATACGCGGGTACAGGTTCAGTAGCAGGTCCAATAGGTCCACAAGGAGTACCGGGAGATACTGGTCCACAAGGTCCAACAGGTCCAAAAGGTGATAAGGGTGATAAAGGTGATACTGGACCGCAAGGTGAACAAGGAGATATTGGATTAACTGGTGCAACTGGACCGCAAGGACCAAAAGGTGATCAAGGTGAACAAGGATTACAAGGTATACCCGGACCAATAGGACCACAAGGTATTCAGGGAATTAAGGGAGATACTGGTTTAACAGGTTCACAAGGACCAATAGGACCACAAGGTATTCAAGGTGTTAAAGGTGATACTGGTGCAACTGGAGCACAAGGTATTAAAGGTGATACAGGAGCTACTGGTAATACAGGTCCAGCAGGTGTAAAGGGAGATACAGGAGATATTGGACCAACAGGACCACAAGGACCAATAGGACCAGAAGGACCAAAGGGAGATACAGGAGATACAGGTGCAACAGGACCAGCTCCATTACTAACTGAATCATTCATTACAGTCAATTCAGAAGTCACATTACCAAATGAGAGAAGGCTAGTAGCTGGCGCTAACATCACACTAGATATAACTACTCCTGGTCAGATAACAATTGCTGGTCAGGCTGGTGGTGTTGGCGGTGGAATGAATCTGGACTATTTAGGTGATTATGTATCTGGTCCAGTATACATGGATGGAGACATAGTTATTGGACCAGATAATATAGCTTATATGTGTGTGGTAGATAATACTACTACACCTCCTGAGCCGTGGCCTGGCGTAGGTATAGCTACTGCTGTTGGACCTCCGGGACCACAAGGAATTCAAGGTGTTCAAGGTCCAAAAGGAGATAAGGGAGATACAGGAGCACAGGGTATTCAAGGACCTCAAGGTATTCAGGGTATTCCTGGTCCTCCTAATGCGGCTGTAGATGCTACATATTGGACTGTATCAGGTCATGCAGGATTAACAAATGAACGCGCGCTCAATACGCTGACTAATGGATACGTCAAATCAATAGCAGGTGAGCCTTCTATCGTTGCAATCATTCCTGTAGCTGAAGGTGGTACAGGAGCCGCTGATGCTGCCACAGCTAGAGTTAATTTAGGTGTAGGTAATGTTGGTACGCTTAATCTTAATGGAAATGCGGCTACCTTTCTTAATGGGGCTGGTGGTTGGAGTGTTCCTCCACAGGCTGCTGGTGTACCTTCTGGTGCAGTAATGTTCTTTACTGCTGGTTGTCCTCCGGGATATACCAGAGTAGCTGGATGGGATGGATATTACGTGCGTATGGGTCCAGCACACGTAGCAGGTGGAGCTAATTCACATGCACATACAGCTGGTTCATATGCATCACAAGCACATACTCATCCAGCAGGTAATCTTGATGTACCAGCACATTCACATTCAGTCGGTTCACTTACAGTAGCATCACATAATCATGGAAGTGTAACAGTTGGATTTGGTATTTCTGGTACTACATCATCTGCTGGTGGTCACAGTCATAATGTGTCAGGTACTACAGGTGGTGAATCAAATGGTCAGATGAACTGCGATGCTGGTACATCAGGAAGCATGAGTAGAGCATCACATACTCACGGATTTAACGTGGAATCTGACTCCGAAGCTAATCACTCTCATACATTTAGCGGCTCTGGATCAGGTTCAGGTGCTACAGGTAATGCTAGTCCTGGTATAACTGGTTCTACTGGAACAACTGGTTCAGCAGTAAGTGTAACAGGTACATCAGGTTCAGCAGGTGCAGCAGCTATAGTCGGTAGTTCAGATGCTCAGTTGAATATGCCACTTTATATTGACTTTTTCGCTTGCATAAAGGATTAGCTATGATTTTGGATTTCAGTGATGAAGCTGGTGCAAGACATTTCGAGTTCTGTTTCGTAGGTTTCGTAATCGGTGGTTCGATACAGGATAAGAAGGGTATGCCTGTATTACGCCGAGAAATGAGACTATTCGAGAAGATGGAATCTATCTCTGAGCTTAAACCATGTGGTAAGAAGATGGTTAATGGTGAGCCTGAGAGACAGTTGTTGAATGGTGATACACCAAAGAAGATAGAAGTAGATGTAACTGAATTAGATATGCTATCTACTTATCTATCATCTGTTCCGTGGCAGTCGGGTACACCTACTCGACAGGCACTAGATACTATCGATTGGATTATGAGTCATGGCCGGTCCTGATCCTGCTACAACTGAATGGGTTCCTATCTGGAATCCTGTATCTCAGGGACCAGTAGGCCCAATCGGTCCTGTAGGTCCACAAGGTATTCAAGGACCGCAGGGTATTCAAGGTCCAATAGGTAATACAGGCTCACAGGGACCACAGGGAATACAAGGTATACAAGGGTTTCCGGGTGAAGTATGGTTCACTGGTGCGGGTGCTCCATCTGGTACATTACCTAATAGTATCATTGGAGACTGGTATCTTGACTCTACCACAGGTGATTATTACGATAAAACTGGTGCTACTACATGGACACTTAGAGGCAACTTAAAAGGACCACAAGGTATACAAGGAATTCAGGGTATACAGGGTATACAGGGTCCAACTGGTGCGCCGGGTGCTACTGCTGCACATGCAGCTAATCATAGACCGGGAGGAAGTGACCCTCTAGTCAATAATGCATGGTTAGATTCAGCTAATATATTTACAGAAAATCAGACTATTAGTAAAGTTCGTCCTGAATTAATCCTTCATTCACCGGGATATGCAGTTAAGGGCAGGGTAACTAGTGTAGTTCCAGGATTAGCGCGTGTTGATTTCACCGTTAATGCGTACTTTGATGGCACTAACTGGATGAGGGATGATGTTGCTAAAAGAAGTGCATTATTTGTATTAGCCGATAATGAAATAGCAATTTATGACGTAGCTGCCGGTGCAAATCCAGCTAATGCATCGTTAACTAAAAGGTTTGAAGTAGCTACTGACGGTACTACCGTCATGTATGGAAATACAAATGTTGTAAAGAATCTATTATTATCTGGTGCAACAGATGGTGCTGGTGCAAGATTACAATTTGGGGGCACTGGTTCAGCAAATCCAGCCCTTAGAATGGAAAGTGCTGGTTCGATAGGAGTAGTTGCAGCAGATAATTCAGCATATATTCGATTGACCGCAGGCAATTTATATACAGTCAATGGTGGAAGTAGTTTTGCTGATTTGACTGTACGTGGAGCTACTGGACTTCAAGCTGTCACTTGTACAGGACTTTCGGTAGCAGGAAACATTCATACTACTGCCGGTTATATATATCCCGGTGATGTTTTAACTGGCGGTGGATACCAAGGTAGTTGGTATTTAAGTGGTCATAGTTCTTATGGATTATATACCAACACAGGTCTATATGTTGCAGGTAGTATTACTGTTGCAGGTGCTATCACTACTGCTGGATTAACATCTTCTAATCCTATTAATTGTTCAGGATACTTATGTAGACCAGGTTTACCCGGTCCAACAGGAGCTAATAGTTTCAACTTAAATTGGACTGGTAATGTTGGATTGTGGATTGATAATAGCTTCATCGGTAATATAGCTATACAGTCTGATGCGCGCATCAAACGTGATTTTACTCCACTTGCAGCAGGTAGTTTAGCTAAAATCAATCAATTGATTCCAGGTTCATTCTATTATATTCCAGTCAATAATACACATAAAGATACTGATTTACATTTCGGTGTATTAGCACAGGATGTAATGTCGGTACTTCCCGAATTAGTTCGCAATACTAAGATGGTCACTCCGCTGACTAAGGATGGACTACTTAGATTCGAATACATAGAGTTAATTCCGATACTAATTGCTGCAATACAGGAACTAGATAAGAAAGTTGAGGCATTGAATGGTTGAAACGTCTACTAAGCAGATGGCGCTAACATATGACACTCTCCCGGGTGGATTCATGGAGCGTGTTCAGGCTATGTTATCCTTCGTTAGCTCTACTATCCTGAGTGAATCAGGAAGTACATCCTACCATCAGGGTAGAGCCTTATACGCGCAGAAAGTAGTCAATGGTCCGCGTCAAGCAGCAGAATTAGCTGGACCTCAGATAGTCATGGGCGTCAATGTGGTAGCTGCAACAGTATACGATGAAGAAACTAAAACATCGGTATGCAGCATCACTGACCTTGATCTTCAGTCACAGATTGTGACACTCTGGAATTCACTCGCGGGCTTAGATACTCCGAGTTAATCATGGCATCCAGACTTCAAGACGTAATCCTACGTGGTTTACTCGCTGATAGACCACTAGCTACAGTTGTTGCTCCTGGTACACTGTATTACTCTACTGATACGAGTACTACAGAGAGATCAGATGGTACTGTTTGGGAGGGATATTCCGATGCTGGTTCAGTTTCAGCAGCTAGAATAATATCAATTGAACTCATAATTGATGGAGGCGCATCAGTTATTACGACTGGATTAAAGGGTTATCTTGAAATCCCATTCGCGTGTACGATTCAGGCTGTCACTCTACTAGCTGATGTGTCTGGTTCCATTGTAATTGATATATGGAAAGATACGTATGCAAACTATCCTCCTGTGGTTGCGGATACTATTACGGCGGCTGCGAAACCGACTATCACAACGGCTCTAAAGTCACAGAATACCACTCTAACTGGATGGACTACATCAGTTGCAGCAGGTGATATTCTTGGATTCAACGTAGATTCGGTGACTACAATTAAGAAAGTCACTCTGTCCTTAAAAGCACAGGTGGTATAATGGCACTTCTATTCATGGACTCGTTCGATCACTACGTCACTGCTGATTTAACTGAGAAGTGGACTTCCATAGAGAGTGGTTATTTTGGAGTTATATCCATTAATTCCACTGGTGGACGACGTAGCTCAGGATCATTTCGATGGGTTGATAGTGGTGCTAACGGTAATGCTTTTGGATCGTTAAAGAAAACACTCGCACCTGCTGATACAGTTGGTATTGTTGGATTCTCTATTTCTATGCCATCAGGAGTACCAAATGTAACGAATGGTACACCTATAGTAGCTTTTCGAGATACTGCAACTGTTCAGGTTTGCTTGAAGGTGAATAGCGATCGAACAATATCTGCCGTTCGTGGGTTGACTACGACTGGTACTGTACTAGGAACTTCTAGTGCAACACTTCCAACTACCGCTGCATATATAGAATTCAAAACTACCATTCATGCATCAGCTGGAACGATTGACGTGCGAATGAATGGTGCTTCAATTCTTAGCTTAACTAGTCAGAACACACGTAACACAGCAAATACATCATGGAATGGTATAAATCTTGGAATTTATGGTGATATATTCGCGGTTACTAGCGGCACTGCCAGTCTCAACGTCGATTTCGATGATGTTTATGTACTTGATGGTAGTGGTGCTGCTCCGTGGAATGCTTTCTTAGGTGACGTAAGAGTAGATGCTCGTTATCCTACAGGTGCAGGTGCTACAACAGGATGGACTCCACTAGCTAGTACGAATTGGTCGAATGTGGATGATACTGCCCCTGATGATGATACAACATATAATTCAGCTGCAAGTGTATTGACTGATACATTCGTAGTCCAAGATGCTCCAGTCGTAGGAGCCACAATATATGGAGTTCAACACTGTATTAGCATGAAAAAGATGGATGCTGGTACGGCATCAGTAGCTCCAGTCATTCGTCACAGTTCAGTTGATAATGTGGGATCAAACATCAATCCTGGTACTAGTTATAATTATGGATTAGCAGTAAATCAGACTAATCCGGGTACATCAGCAGCATGGACTGAAGCTGGATTTAATGCTGCTGAATTCGGGTATAAGAAGACTGTTTAATGACTGATATTCGAGTTACTCAAGATGCAGTAGAAACATTAAGCCAGCCTACTCCGGCTGTTGCAGTTACTCAATATGCTGTAGAAGTTCTAGGTACTGTAGGTGCAGCAGTAACTGATATTCGAGTTAGTCAGGATGCAATAGAAGTATTATCATCACCTATTCCGACTGCTAGAATGACTCAGTATTTAGTTGAAATGTTAGGGAGTTCTGCTCCTGCTGTAGTACCATCGGCCGAAACGACACAGTTATCCATCATTGGTTGATATGATAATTAGAGAAGCTAAAGAAGCTGACAAGCCTTGGGTGGATAAGAACCATAAGAAGTTTTTTGATGGTAATGAATATCCAGACTTCTTTAATTATTCATGCCCATTTACGATTACTGATGATTCTGGAAATATTATATTAGTCGGTGGAGTGAAGATGCTAGCTGAGGCTGTAATTATTACAGATATAAGCAAACCTGTTGGTACTAGATATGATGCTCTTTTGCAGGCTTTAGGCTCTTCCATATCCATAGTCAAAGAGATGGGTCATAAGCAATTTTATGTATTTGTTAATAATGATGAACAATATATCAAGCATCTACAGAAATTTAATTTTAGATTGATCGACGCTAAACTCCTAGTTTTAGATCTCGGAGACTGATAGGAAAACTGATATGGGTAAACCAGCAACTCCAGCCGCTACTACCACTCCTACAACAGCACCTAAACCTATTGTAATGAGTAAGCCAAAGGAAGCTAGCAGCGGAGGAGGTGGAGGAGGTGGTGGTGCTCCTAAATCATTTGCTGGATTTCAGCAATTTGCACAGACTGGTGGATTTAGCCCTGAAGATTTGGCTAACATCCGTGCAAGAGCTGTTTCGCCAGTAAGAGCTGTATATGCAAATGCTCAGCAGAATGTCAACAGGCAAAGAGCATTGCAAGGTGGCTATTCACCAGGATTCAATGTCCTTCAAGCTAGAATGGCTAGAGAGCAAGGTCAAGGAATCAGTGATGCTGCTACCAATGCTGAAGCTGGTCTTGCTGAGATGGTACAGAAAGGTAAGCTAGCTGGATTGCAGGGAATGGCTGGTACTGAAGGTAGAGGTGGTGGAGGTGGCGGTGGTGGTAGCAGTGCTGATACTGAACCAGTACCTATGGAGAATGCTTTAGTTCCTGAACCAGAAAAGAAGCCTGGTTTTTGGGGTGGTAAATTTGGTTCTGCATTAAAGAAGGTTGGTCAGATTGCATTACCAATAGCGGCTACTGCATTTACTGGTGGACTCGCTGCTCCTGTTACAGCAGGATTAAGTGCGTATGGTGCGAAGATTGGCTCAGCAATTATTGGAGGTAAAAAGTAATGGCTGACAATCTTCAAAACTATATGCGTATGAATAACATATTTAAGCCACAACAACAGCCACAATTCACAGAGGATATATTCGCTCCTCAGCAACAACAAATGCCTGTGATTCCAAGTAATTCATATCCACAGCAAATGCCTATGCCTGTAGTTCCTAGTAGACAAATTCAACAGAATCTTCCACCGTCTACTATTCCTAGTAGACAGATTCCTCAGCTAGCTTCACAGGCTCTAATGCCTACTGCTGAGCCAAGAGATACTGCATGGGATCAATTCCAACAGAGTGTCATGAATCCTCCTAAACGGGAGCATATGACATATCCAGATTCTACGCTAAACGTATACAATGAAGCCTTGAAATTAGCTTCTGAACCAACAGCATACGATAAGAATAGGGTGTATGTTGACGGTAAAGCATTCCAGAAACAGAAGGCATTTATTGATCCTGCTACTGGTGAACAGAAATTCCTCACCGATGTGAAGAAGCCAGGATTCTTTGATAATACATTGAAAGCTATGGCTGCTGGTGGAACATCTGCAACTGATCTTCTCAACCAACCATACAAGGATGCAGAGCAGGATTGGAAGCTAAGAACTGAAGGACTTAAGACTGTTGCTACTGCTGAAGCTAACCAAGCACTAGCTCAACAGAGAGTGGCACAAGCAAATATTGGTATTCCTGGTCAGACTGGTGCTAGAGTAATGGATGCTCAGACCAGAGCTAGGCTAGCTCAGTTGAGAGATTTGCCGGAATCTGAAAAGCTACGTTTGCTTCAAGAAGGTAGAGTTACTATTCAAGAACTCAATGCCGCTGCTGCTATGGAAAGAACTAACGTCCAACAAGCTGGTGCTACCGAACGAACTGGTATGCAGCAAGCAGGAGCTACAGAGAGAACTGGAATGCAACAAGCCGGTGCAACTGAAAGAACTGGTATGCAACAGGCTGGTGCTAATCAGAGAATGGATCAGTCTCAAGCTGGTGCTAATCAGAGAAATGCAGCTACTATTGCTGGTGCTCGTGAGAGAACACAGATGCAGCAGACTGGTGCTAGTAGTAGGACTCAAGCAACTATAGCTGCTAGAGCCGCAGCAGGAAAAGCTGGTGGTATCAGTGAGTCTCAAGGTAAAGTAGCTCAACAACGTATTGCTAATGAGCTGGTTGACGAGATGCCAGAACTAGGACAATATATTACATATGATCAGAATGGATTCCCTCTCATTAGTAATGATCTACCTCCAGAAGATCGACAGTTTGTACTTGATGAATTTAATAGTAGATTAGGAAAAGCTCCTTCTACAGTAGGAGGAACTACACCTAAGCTACCACCTCCTCCACCAGTGAGAAAGGCTCCACCTGCTACTATTCCTCAACCTGGTCCGGCAAGAGGAACACCACCTCCTAATGCACCTCCACAAGCTGCTGCTTCGCAGCAAAAGGCCGGACCTGCGAGTGGTAAAGTTAGAGTCATTGCACCGAATGGTGTACATGGTACTTGGGATTACAGTAAAGGTGCAATTCCTAACGGTTACAAGCTAGAAGGTAAATAAGATGCCTGACCAATACGAAGGATTTGAACCAGATCCAGAACCATCTGGATTTACACCAGATCCTCCTAAGAGCTGGTATGAAGATATATTTACTGTTCCTAATGCCATTAGATTTGGTGGCTCTGCATTAGGTTCTGTAGCTGCTGGTGCTGCTGCATCTACTGGTGTAGGTTTGCTTGGTAGTGGCGCACTCATGGCAGGTGGTGGTGCTCTTGGTGAAGCTGGTGCTAGATGGTGGGAAGGCAAACCATTCGATCTTGGTATTACAGCAACAGAAGGAGCATTAAACCTATTACCTGGTGGTGGTGAGATACCAGGTAAAGGTGCCGCTCTTAGGAAGGTTGGTCAATACGCTCTTCAACAGATGGGTCATGGTGCATGGCAAGGAGCTGTTGGTGCATTCCCACGTAAGCAAGCTGAAGAAGGTAATCTTTAGATCC
>Ga0247801_1000008_pt1 | contig 40255 bp, 37 predicted proteins | sample UWRJS001104B6_FD_180941 | JGI IMG/M metagenome (GOLD analysis project Ga0247801, IMG submission 180941) | Soil microbial communities from Arlington Agricultural Research Station in Wisconsin, United States - UWRJ-S001-104B-6 | ecosystem: Environmental > Terrestrial > Soil > Agricultural land... | reverse complement strand
CCGCCATGCTCATCCTCGATCTACTGTACTACTACCAAACCTCGATCACTCTGTTCGTGATCTTCTACTTCACACCCTCAATCCTGCTCATTATAGGAGTTAAACAATGTCTGAAAAGACTACAATCATCGACATCGGCAACTCAGTCCTCTGTGATAGCTGCAACGAAGATTACACGAACAGCGAGAAAGAAGGCGGGTTCATCTTCAACCGCAAAGCAATCTGTCCACAGTGTGCAAAAGATTGGGAAGAAGGTGCGAAGAAATACGGTGAAACCAAATACATCACAAGTCGCTGTGCAGCAGGTCAGTCTTTCAAAGCTTTCGTGTTAGCTGAGCGTGATGGTGACAACACCATTACCATTCAGGAGCTATAGAGAATGTCTAGGAAGATGCCGGAGCATGTAGCACAGCAACGTGCACAAGCTGCTGCTAAACGCACAATACCACTACGCCGTCCTAGTGAGCGTGCTGAAGCATATGACGTATTTCGTCGTATCAACATGCACGATGGTGCTAAGGACGTATGTTGGGAGTGGAAAGGTGCACATGGCCTCGGCACTCGTGGTGAATATCGCCCTCGTGTCGTAATAGGCCGCCGTGATTACTACGTCTACCGTATCGTGTATGAACTATATACAGGGTACAAGCTACAAAAGCATGAAGTCGTGCGTCACCAGTGTGACAACAGTTGGTGCTGCAATCCCTACCACATGCTAATAGGTACACAGAAAGACAACGTACAAGACATGCTCAAACGCGAGCGTGTAGGTCTAAAACACTTCCATGTGCGTCGTATCATGCAGATGTTAGAGATTGGCTGCACTACCAAGTATGTGAGTGAGAAGATGCGCGAAGGCTACAACCTGTCGCTAGATGCCAGTGTCATTCGCAAGATCAGACTACGTAACATCTACAAACACATCGAATGGCCTTGGGGTGATGAGTACGCTAGACAACGTGAAGCACGTGCTAAGGCCGTCCAAGATAGGCGACTTGCATCTGTTTCTCAGTGTGCTACAATAGACAACAATGAGAACACGGAGACTACCAATGAGATTGAAAAAGGAGAAACTTCCAATGAAACCGACTAATGCAAAACCACTGCCGCTTGAAGCTCGTGCTGTACAGTGTATAACACAATTCGCTGCTCCCAAGACAACTCAAGACAGCGTAGATCAACTATGCGCTGAGTTCGCAACAGCCTACCTACTACGTCAGCAGTCAGAGAAGCGCTACGAAGCTATCAAAGCGCAAGTAGTTGACGTATATGAGAACGACATTGCTGGCATGCGTAACGAAGCCAGCAACTCAATGAACAAAGTCTCCCACATCATCAGTGGTGAAGATTGGAACCTCAAGCTGTCAGTGAACAAACCTGCAACACGTTGTGATGTCGATGAACTGCGTACAGAATTAATCAAGCAGGGTGTCAACGTAACCATCATCGACAGAGCCATAGGCAAGGTGAGTAAGAAAGCAACACCAGCATTGATCATAGCTGCACAACCTGCAGAGTGAGTACTCAACATGCCCGACGACAAGAACAACGTCGTCAAGTTGCGCCAGCCAGCGGTAGCATCGAAAGGTGCTACTGCTGCTGGCGTTTCTGTTGATGATGTGATAAACCCTAAGTCGCTGCTCAACATGACAGATGTTGAACAGGACGTATACCTGCAGCAACTCCGCGAACGGCGTATGCGTGCTGCAGAAGTGCTGCGTGCTGCTCGGCAGAATAGAGCAAGAGCCGAAAGCATAACAGCAATGGTGAAGCTTGAACGTAAAGCTGATCAAGTAGAGAAGCAGCTTGAAAAAGCCACCAAAGCGCTAGATAAGCTAGAAGAACTTATCTATGCCCTCAGAGCGCTCAATCTCCAACACACAGATGTAGACATAACTCAGACGGAGACATGACGATGGTGAACTATGTACAGCGCGCACGTGATGTGCGTTTGCTAATCAAGCAAGATGGCGTTGAGCGTGGTTTGATTAAGGCAGTAGAACGCCTGAGTGAAGATAACGAGATGCTGCGTCAAGAGTTAGCGGGTGTTGTTAAGACAGTCGATATGATGGCTAACATCGTGTCTGACATATCTACTGTAGGTGCTAAGCTGAAGAACGAGTTTATGGAGCTACAAAAGAAGTTCAGAGCAGGGATAGGAGAAGAACATTGACAGACCTAGAACGCCTCGAATTAGTACTCCGTCGCGTGCACAGCGACCTAAGCACAACTTCACGCTTCGCTGTCTCTGATGAGTTGTTGATGTTGAAGTGCATCATTGACGAATTGTCGAAGATGAATGCAGACGTTAACAGGAGGCAAACTGATGTTGATTAAACCTACTACAGACAAAACACTGCCTTGGGTAGACTACTCAACACTCAGCGCAGTCAACACATGCCCACGTTGGGGCCTCATACACAGTTGGCACGGCAAGCACTTGTCTGCTGGCGTTGAGCGCGTACTACCTCTTGAAGCTGGCAGAGCTATGCACGATGTATTCGCTTGTGCTCGTATATTCGATGCACTGAGTGCACACACAGAGCAAGTGACCGCCATTAACCAGTATGCAAATCGCCTCTTCGCAAGTGACACCACACCTAATCGCTGGCAAACAGCACTAGAGTACTACAACAACGGTGAAGATGCAGAGACACGTTGTATGCAGATGGCACTCTCTCTGCTAGAAACATCAGGCTACCATGACGATCCGCGTGACACGAAGCGAACACAAGCTAACTTGGAGAGCGCTGCTATCTCCTATATCCAACGCTACCCACTGGGCCGTTTTATCCCTATCATCGACGCTAAGACAAACACTATCGGCGTGGAAGTACCCTTTGACATTACGCTTCAAGGCTTGGGTGTTGATGTTCCTGATATTAGACTTGTTGGCCGTGTTGATGGTGTTTGTACTGATGCACTTCGCAAGTCAGACCTCACACCAGAGGTCCACGAAAACAAAACAGGATCGCGCATCGACACCGTATGGAGTAGCAGCTTCGATACAAGTCATCAAGTCACCGGCTACTGTGTTGCTATGTCATGCGTTCTCTCAATGCCAATACACAATGTCACTATGTGGGGACTTCAAATACCTGTCCCCAAAGCCAGCAGCTACTCAGACGGCATTATGCGTTATCCGACTAGTCGAACCGATGAGATGATCTATGAGTGGGCTGAGTGGGTCATACACACACTCGACATCATTAAGAAGTACCAAGACGACCCAACTAACGCACCTATGTACACACATAGCTGCAATCGCTACTTCCGTGCTTGCTCTCTTATTCCATTGTGTACAGAGAACAGAGAGCGCCGCTTGCACATATTCAACAACGAGATGCAACAACTGCGCTGGTCACCACTTGAACAGGAGACAATGGTGTAGCTATGGAACTGATTATAGAGAAACCAATCGACATACCAACTCGCCTCTCCTGCATACTGTGGGGTGATAGTGGCAGCGGCAAAACAACACTCGCAGCTACAGCCCCCGGTCGCAAACTATTCCTAATGCTAGACCCTGACGGTGACATGAGCATTAGAAACATGCCCGACTGGCAACGTATTAACCTGAGTAAAGAAAATCCTGTCGATGTCGTCAAGGAAGGTATGAAGCCTGAACCTTACGGCATCAGCACACTGCTCGCTGATTTTGACACCTTGATTGTCGATAGCCTTACCAAGTTCAGCGAACATGCTCTTCAGTACGCTGTGCGCGTTGCTCCCAAGAGTAGCATCGAGCAACCCGGCCTCAATGGGTACGGCTTGCGTAACATATGCGTATCGTCGCTCATCTCCAACACGTTGCGTGTAACAGGTGCATTGAACAAGCACGTGATCTTCATAACGCATGAAAAGGACGCTGATCGAAACAACGATGGTGCCATCGTTAGCGTGAGCATGTTGTTGGGTGGACAACTGCCTAACATCACTAGCAAGGACATCAGCGAAGTTTGGAACGTTCGTGATCAAGGTGGTGTTCGACATATTGCTATTCGCCCCGAACGTTTCCGCTCGCCTATGAAGTCACGCATGTTCGACATGACAAGTAAGACATCTTTCATCTGGAAGTACAACGCTAACACTCTCAAAGGTCCTACCATAGCTGAATGGTGGCACGAATACACCAACAACGGCTATGCTAAACTAGACCTCCCCAAATAGAGCTACTGCTGCCTAGCACTATCCGTAGTAGCTCCAACCAACACACACGCTAGTTGTAGCGGCTTGCTAGCGCTTCTTATGTGTGCAATCATTAAGCCGCTCAAACAGGAGAACCTACAATGGGATTGTTGACCTTTAGCTCTAACATTGCAGACGCGGAAGCACCTCCACAGCTTCCTGCAGGTGAATACAAGTGTGTATGCACCGCTGCACAAGACAAAGTGGCAGCATCGAGCGGTAACCCGATGCTGACACTCACTCTGCAAGTACCTTCATCTGAGTTCCCTGCAGACTTCGACCCCGGTGAAGGTGTTGATGCTCAGACATTCACACTTAACGTGGTGTCACGAGACATCCCCGCCGACAGGTGGCGTATGAAGAACACTTGCAAAGCCTTCGGTGTGCCTATGTCGAATAACATCGACCCTAACGACTTCGTTGGTCGTGAGGCTCGTGCACGTATTCGCATGGGACAAGACCTTGAAAAGAACCCACGCGCTGAAGTGGGCCAAGTTCTGCCTCTCTAGCTTGACATCACTCACTCATCAGCTATAACAACACAATGCTAGGCGGCTACACAGTCGCCTAGCACATTCCTGAAACTCTTGCAAGGAGAATTGCAATCATGGCTACAGCACCTCAAGGTTCTACAAAAAAGAAGGCAGCTAATCGCGCACCTCAGAAGCGCACATTCCACTTCTTCCTTAAAGTTGTGGATGAAGCTGGCAATCCCATTCAGGGTGCCAAGCTGAAAGTTGATCGCATCATCAGCGATGCACGTAAGGTGATCGAGTTCATGGATACTCCAGATTATCCTAGCCTCGGCCTGACGCGCGTCAAACATGAGGTGATCAGCACCCGCCGTGGTGAACAAGACGGAGCTACGCAAGTCGGCTAGTTTAGGCTAGCAGACGAGTGCCACACGGCGGTTTAACATGAGTTGAGGTTAAGCAAACACCCGACCGTGTGGCACTCTTTACTATAGGGCAGTGGCAGCTATAGCGTAAGACCACTGCTATAACTAAGCGCGAAACCTAGCGCAGCAAGGACATACAATGAATAGCAATGGCATCGTTCTGGATGCAGAGCAACGCAATGCAGTAGACATGTGCGTTGACACAACAAAGCGCTTAGTCTCCGTAACTGGCGAAGCGGGTACAGGCAAAACAACAATCATCAAAACAGTTTGCAACAGATTACAAGCCAGCAAAATCCCATTCACAATCGCAGCACCCACAGGCAAAGCCGCTCGTCGTATACGCGAAGCTACTGGACACCACGCACAGACAATACACAAGCTGCTCGAATTTAATCGTCCCGATGTAGACGAAGAGACAGGCGAAGCTACCTCCGCTAGCGTTCCACGCCGCACACGTTTCAACCCACTTGAAGAAGATGTAATCATCGTAGATGAGTATGCGATGGTGCCTACAGGCTTGCATCGTGACTTGGTTGCAGCAATAGGCTCAGCATGCTTGCGTACATTCGGTGATGTGCGACAACTACCACCTATTGAGAACGCTGACTTAGCCGATCCTACCTCCCCGTTCCAACGCTGTTTAGAGAAACCAAACACCGTCACACTGCAAAACATCTACCGTCAAGCAGAAGGCAACGGCATCATTGAAGCTGCTCGCCGTATAACTCGCGGTCAGTTCTTCACTAGCAACGAAGATGTACATATACACATCGAAGATGCTGTGCTGTATGCGTTGAACCAAGAGCTAGCTAAACGTGATACAGATTGGTGTTCGTTAGACAACCAAATCATCAGCCCTGCACGTAAGACAGACGTAGGTACTATGCGGTTGAACAGTCTACTACAAACACGCTTCAACCCCGGCATGCCTAAAAAGACCGAACTCCCACGCAACAAGTGGGAGATTAAGAACCGCGTGTTTGTTAGTGTAGGTGACAAGGTTGTATGTAATACCAACTCGTATGACCTACGTGACTACAACGAACGCTATACTGAGTACACACCCGATGGTCGTGGTATCTTCGACACCTACATACCATGTCCTGACACCAAACAAATGCTCAATGGTGAAGTTGGACGCATACTAGACATAGACGACTACGGTGTATTAGAGATCGACTTTGGTGATCGCGTTGTTGAACTACCGCCGCGCATTGCAGACTACAGCTTACGTCGCCAGTTCCACTATCACTATGACCCGCGTAGGGCGATTGAGCTAGCCTACGCACTCACCACTCACAAGTGTCAAGGCTCACAGTATGACAACATCATCTACATCATGGCCTCATGTGCGTTCTTCAATCTCTCGCGTCCCAACTTCTACACAGGTATAACACGTGCTGCCAAGCACGCGACAATCATCACAGATCATCGTTCACTCAGTACATCGCTCAAGTCGTTGGGCTGGAAACGGAAGAAAGCAACATCATGACCACACCGACGCAAGCGCAGATAGAGGCGGCAAAAGCTGCGCTCTATCAAAGTAGAATAGATATTGGAGATCTGGCTGACGAACACATTGATGAAGCTATAGCAGCCGCCCTCACCGCCGCCGCGCAGGTAGGCACGTTTGAGGCAGGACCGGACGAGTGCGATACCGGCGTTGCGCTCACCAAGGCCATTGATGCTGTGCTGGTAGAGGACGCACCGTTGGTGAACCACACCATCGAACGCTGCGCTCAGGTGGCGGACAGTTTTCACGCCTATGACCGCCCCGCTGATGAAATCGCCGCCGCCATCCGCAAGCTGAAGGAGACAATATGAACACGGCTGAATTGAAAGAGCGCTTCACATTGCAAGCGCAGACTGCAGGCTTGCAAGTGGAGTGTGCTATGGGTGGCACGATGAATGCCACTCTCGCAATCATTGCAGAAGCTCCCGGCCGGAATGAAGTTGCTCAAGGCATACCGTTGATAGGAGGTGCTGGCAACATACTGTGGAAATCACTCCGCAACTACTGTCCATCTGTCAAACGTCACGAGTGCTACATCACCAACGTTGTCAAGCGTCAAGTCGCCTACGAGACAGACGTACAACGCAAACCTGTAGGCAAGCACGAGCTAACAGCATGGCAAGAACTACTCGTGTGGGAGTTAGAACATCTACCCAACCTACAACATGTACTGCTGCTAGGCAACTACGCAGTTGAAGCTATCTTGAACAAGAAGGGAATAACAAACTGGCGCGGTAGCGTTGTTCCCGCAAAAATAGGAATGCGCGAAGTGTCAGCGGTCTGTACTTACAATCCAGCATTCTGCGCTCGTGATCCTATGGCTCACATCATCTTCGACATGGATATAGCTGACAAACTCAACCCCGTTGTCCTCGGTAGGTTCAAACCACATGCAGTCAATGTCCACATCAATCCCTCATGCAAAGACGCTATCAGCTATATTCGCATGTGTCAGACCTCCCCTAATCCCGTCGCAAGTGATGTTGAAGTCATCTCTAACGAGACAGCTTGTGTCGGTCTTGCAGCCTCACCGCATGAAGCGATGTGCATTGCGTTCCGTAACGAAGAAGTCAACCTCTACACACAACAAGAAGAAACCGAAATACGTCATCGGCTGCAACAGCTTTACACAGCGCCGACTGTACGCATGGTATGGCAGAATGGCGGCTTCGATATGGCATGGCTATGGTTTAAGGATCGTATCAAGTGCAAGCCAGCGTACTCCGACACAATGCTTGGTCATCATGTGCTCTATCCTACCATGCCGCACGACCTTGGTTTCATTGTCAAGCAATACACAGCACACCCGTTCTACAAGAACGAGAAGGATGAGTGGCGACATACAGGTGGTGTGGATAACTTCTGGATATATAACGGTAAGGATTGTGCACTTACGCTTGCTTCAAATGCTCACATCATCGCGGAGCTACGTACACAGAAGCTAGACAAGTTCTACTTTGAGCACGTGATGCGCTTGCAAGCTCACTTAGTACTAATGACCGTCGGCGGTGTACTAAACGACATGCCGCTTCGCAATCGTATGCTCGACGAGCAAACGCCGGGGAATTTGTACGACGATTTGCAGCGTAAACTAGCTGCGTTCTATGCTGCAGTACGAGAAGTAACAGGTGATGCTCTCTATACACCAAACCCTAATTCACCGAAGCAGATGGCAGAGTTGTATTTCAGCAAGCTCAAACTCGTAGGCAGAGGCACCTCCACTGATGCCACGAACCGAGAGCTAATGCGTAAGCATCCGCGTACAAGCGTTGGGGCTAGAAGGATACTCGACGCAGTAGATGACTACATCACCGATGATAAGTTCTACTCAGTCTACGCCAGCGCGAAGCCTGACAGCGATAGTAGGATGCGCTGCGACTACAGGCAGACCGGAGTACGTTCTGCGCCCGGTAGGCTTAGCAGTGCGCAAACACTGTGGGGCAGCGGCGGCAATCTGCAGAATATCCCCGACCGTGCGAAGGAGATGTTTATAGCTGATCCCGATTGCTGCTTCATCTACATTGATGGCTCTCAAGCGGAGGCTCGCGTCGTCGGCTGGCGATATAACATCGCAACGTGGATCGACCAGTTTGAGAGGGCTAGGCGCGACGGCAGCTACGACTGCCACCGCGCTCTTGCCGCTGAGATGTTCAACGTACCGTATGACGAAGTTCCGGCCTTCGACCGCTACCCATTGGACGAAATCGCCGCGAAGCGAGATGGCATCGCATACAATGCGGACATGGCGGGGAAGCCGACAATCCGCTACATCGCTAAAAGGTGCCGTCATGGTCTTAACTACCGTATGATGCCTGACCGTCTAGCTCTAACAACAGGCTTGTCACTATCAACAGCAAGTGAGGCGTTTGTCAAGTACCACAAGTTGACACCTGAGTTGAAGCTAGGATGGCAAGCCGATCTGAACCGAGTACGCGGCGAACGTTCAATATATAACGCCTATGGTCGCCGCTATGTTCAATTAATTCCGGTGACAGAAGAAAGTACGGAGGCTATAGTAGCCTTCTATCCCCAATCGACCGTAGGCGACCACATCTGCCGCGTCATATATAAGTGTCACGATGATGACAAATGGCCTAAAGGCAAGGCACGCATAGCACTCAACACGCACGATGGATTGATAGGTATAGCGCACCACACAGTTGCTAAGCAGGCACTACGTGTAATGGTCAAACACGCAGAGACACCGATGCTGATAGGTGGCAAGCAGCTAATCATACCAGCCGAATGTGGTATCAGTGTGCCTGATGCTGGTGGTGTGCACAGGTGGTCAACGATCACGAAGGTTAAGCGAGCGGAGATTATATAACTTACGGAGGTTCCCATGATGTGCTATGCTACGGTGCCAACTCCCACACGTAGCGATGCCACAACATTGTGTGGAACCTCCACCAGCTTCACGCTAGAATAGCTGCGACTGGTGTGTTGTTAAGCGAGACAGCAGCGAAGAAGGAGTACTTCATGAGGCAAATGAGTGGAATACTAGCAGCACTCGTGCTGTTAGCTAGTTGTGGTGTTGGTCAAGCCGTCACACTTGGCGGTCAGAACTGGTCGTTCTCAGGAGTTGATAACCTGACACTGACACCAGTAGTACCGGGTGGCAATCAACCACAGAACGTCCAGTGCATCATCTGCGGTGAGAACCAACCGCAGCAATCAGCTACCTTCGGTTACACTGATTTCCACAATGCAGGAAACCAGTCTACCGAAGCATACTTCTCAACCAACGTACCGGGTGGTGCCAATCCCGGCTCTGACACTGTAGGTATCGGCTACGATGGCACGTTCTTGCGAAACTACCTAATCGCAAGCGGCGACCCGACATTGACGTTCTCTATCGGCGTTGATGTTAACGACACCAACAGTGCACAAACACTAGATGCATTCTACCTTCTAAACCTCACGACGCATGTTGTACTGGCGGCGTTCACTACACCAACAGTAGTGCCGTCACAGAACAACGGCACAGGGTTCCCTGACTATACACTGGGCACCTTCAACATCACTCTTGGGTCGGACATTCACATTGGCGATCAGCTCATCTTCTTTGCGCGTATCACTAACGCAAACGATGGTCCTGATAGCTTCTTTCTAATCCCAACCCAACAGGCAAACGAGACACCACTACCTGCAGCAGTGTGGCTGTTCGGTGGTGGCTTAGGTGTGTTAGCTATGTTGAGTAGGCGTAGGCGTAGGTCAAGAGGTGTGTGGGATAACTTACCACGAGTGGAGTTCTTACCTAAAGCTGCGTAAGTGAGTAGGGGGTGGGCAGCAACGCTCCGTTGCCCACCCTATTGCTCTTCATCACCTTCGCCAGCAGCAGCATTAGCTGATTGCGGCTGGCCTAATCGTTCGCGCATCATAGCATTCAATGAACTCATTGTAACACCGCGGCCTCGTACAAGCGGCTTTAGATACTGACCATACTTAGCTTCAATCTGTTGCTCAAGGTAGTTGATTGCTAGATGCCGTTGCATCAAGTTATCCTGCATCGCCTTCACAAACTGATTGTGCCGCTGCTGTCGTTGCTCACGTGGTATGTTGTAGTTGCTCGTGATACTACGATCAACAGCACCCATCTGATTGTATTGTTCCTTCAACTTCCCATACTCACCCGATGGATTTTGAAACTTCGTTATATCATCAGCAATCTTCAACAGCGTTAGATCAGTAAGTATCTTCTGCTGCACACCACCTGCTGCACTCGTCAACTGCTGCATCATCTGCGCCTTCTTACCCATCGTCGCATTGCGTATGCCTTTAATAGACTGCATGTCATTGTTAGCCTCACCTACATACGTCCATGCAGGTGTCATCGTTACTACCTTCTCCTTCCCTGTCCACAGCAGCGGTACATCTGGCGCTTTATCTTTAATGCGCTCATACACTTCATTCGTAGCTGCACTCAGTCCACGGTTGAAGTCGAACGCTTGCTTCGGAGTGATGCCACCATTAGTAGCACTGATGTCCCACTTCATAGCATGCAGTCCTATGTCAAGACCTGATGCTATATGACTGCCCATCGTACCGAATAACGCTTTCAACAATAAGCTGGTAGATGTACTAATCTCGCCCAACGGTGTAGTGCTCTCAGCTTGTGGACCTGCTCTAAACGGATTGCCGAAGCTGCGTATCATATTCCCACCGCGTACATCTGCTGTCTGTGGGTCAAGCGTCATGTTGTTAACAGCCAAGAGTGCTTGCATTGCAGGAGGCATAGCTGGCATTAAGCTATCCTTAAATGCACCGAACCACTGTGCATTCAGCGGCTTTGCTTCCATACCACTCGGCAGCAGGTTGACAGATTGCATGAACGCTGCTGTACCAGCTAGCACACCAGTGAAGTCAGGAGCTATTGGCAGCTTGTAGTATAGATCACGGCTGTATGCTAAATTACCCCCGTTGAACCAAGCTTCAGCCAGCTTCATCGTTGGTAGGTAGATGTACCTGTAGCGATCATAGGCTGGTGTACGCTCCCACAAATCTGACTTGCTCTCTTCATTCCAGAACGTGCGCCAGTATATGCCCTGACCATAAGCAGCCATCATAAATCCCAACCTAGGCAACACATACCACATTGTCTCAGGGCTACCCATCTGTCGCAGCAGATGATAAGTACCTAGTTTAGTCTGTGTTCCATAAGGAAATATCGCTTCAATATCACGTGTTATAATACTCTTCGCACGGACGGACATATCACCCCCCAATGCGTGTGTCTCATACACCAACTTGTTCATTACATCTTCAGGTATATTCCCTTTGTGTATCTTATGCAGTATGCCGTAGTTCTCAGTGTAGAACATCCTCTTAGGTGAAGCATATATAGCGTCTACAACGTTCTTGTAGAACTGCCACGCAGCCCTTAACGGCCCCGGTATTTTCTCATGCGCTACATTAAAGTGATCACGCACCTTCTGTATATTGTCCACACGCGCCGAGTAACCACGTGTCAATCCCTCACGTAGCATGCGATTGGTTGCTAACTCGTGTGACCATGATGCAGCTTTAAGCGCGTTCCTGCTAGCAGCTAAGAACAACACATCACCCATCGCTTGACGCATTACACCCATAGCAGGGTTCATGCTAGTCAGCCTGTCAGCAAATGCCCGCACACCTGTAGTAACAGTCAGATCAATCACGCCTTTGGCAGCATGATACACAGCACCTACTATAGCAGTAGGATCAGGTATGAACTTGAGTGGTATGTTCATCCACTTAGGTCCATACTTCATCACAATAGCACTAGCTGGCCCGAACGCACGGCTGTGATGCCTAGTGATCATGCCAACACTCAAATCATATGCAGCACCAATAGGTGCCCAACCGGGGTTGCCATAGCCAGTAGTGAATTGCTTAAACAACTTGCTAAACGCAGCGGGCACTGTGATAAGACCATGCATCAACTGCGGCTCTTGCCGTAGCATCGTTGCCCACGCTTCATCACCTAAACGCCAGAAGCGGAAGTGGCCTAGGTTCCACTCAGGTACTATACGTGGGTCAGCAAACATACGCTCAGCCCACTTGCTGTAGCGGGCAGTACCGAAGTGCCACACATCACCCCTGCCATCTGCCACTAGCTCCATGTGTCTGTTCTTATACAAATCAGTCTCATTCCCCGGCAGGTCTAGTCCATCCTTAAACGCAAGATGTCGCAACGACTGGTTGCGTACAAATGTCTGTGCACCATCAGCTACAATATGATCGACAAACATCTTCAGCGAACTGACAGGATGCAGTTGTGCAGTGATGCGTGTCTCTCTGCCAGTTACATTAGGCACCTTATTAGGCAGACTACCAAACGGTGTCTCCTGTGTGACAGACTTAGCACTGCCTTCACTCATCTTCCTGAAGTATTGCTTGGAGCTATACAACACGCTCTTCAATGTACGCTCAAAGCCTGTGGCACCATTCAACGGATCGTTCCTGCCGGGTATCCAGTAAGGTGCTCTAGCTAGCAACTCCTGACTTTCTTGCTTTGTCAACTTACCTGCCTTAATCCCTTCAGCATGTGCACGCTGTACAACCTCCCTGAACGCATCCTTCAACGCAACCTGCACAGGGTTAGTATCAGTAAGTGCTATCTCAGCACGATTGGTTATATTAGCAGGAGGTAGTTCAGGCAGCGCGTGTCTAGCTGACACATCACCCTCAACGAACCGTTTAAGATCAGCTTGTGCTTCAGCTAAATCACGCTTGATAGCACTCTTCGCTTGTGATGTGAGCGTTGGCTTCTCTAGTGCCTTCTCCAACGCAGCTATGTGCGATCTAGTAGCAGCTTCAATGCTGTCACGTTCGACCTTGTAGTTGATAGCATTGATAGCCTCACCAAATGCACGTTGTTCTACAGCAGGTGCGGAGTTATACACATTCTCCATGTTGTGCATAATATCCTGCACATGCGCTCTACGCCTGTCGGTCAGAATAGCACCCGACCCCATACGGTATGTCTGCTCTACTAGGTTAGCACTCTCTCTGCTATTCGTCTCACGTATAGCAGACACCATGCTACTACTTTCATCAATCAAGTTATCCCTAGTCCAACGAGCAAACTGCGTAGCTGCACCTAAACTCTCATTGTACGATGGCGGATTAGGATTGCGCTCATCACCCGCAACCATAACCGCCTCACCTGTCTTTGGATTAGGTGGCACACGTATATCTGATGCAGGGTCCTCTTTCAGCGCTCTAGCTGTATCACTCATCACAGTGTTTCTAATGACAGCAGCATTATGTCCGCGCATCGCCAGCGCTAGACCAGTAATAGCCGCTAACCCCGCGCCAGTTGCAGCTACCGCACTTATATTACTCTCATTCTCAGGGACATCAGTAAACAATGTCTCCTTACCACGCAGATAGCGCTCTCCCTGTTGCAAAGCTAGACCGATGCTAGCGTTAGCAGCTACGTTTAGAGGTGTATAAGGAACAGTGAGCGGAGTAACGAGTTCGGCAGCACGGAGTGCAGTACGGCTGACAGGATTATTGAATATCGCACCTGTGATAGCAGTACGACCAGCAACATTAGCCAGCTTAGCAGCAGCACCACCACCATAACCGACACCAGCAGTCGCCAGCACACCAGCAATGTCCTCTCCCATCGGGCGTTCTTCTGCTGTACGCTTGTCGCCTAAGAAACTACGTACAGTGTTACGCCATGCAGCATCAGCCCACGCGGTGCCAGCTAGTTGTGATGTTGTGAAGTCCTCAAACTCTTTAGACTTCATGTAGTTGTCGAGACTTTCATTCAATTCCTCATCACCCAAATCAGGTTCCTCTTGTCTCCATGTATTCTTAACAGTCTGTAGGTGATCTACAATGTGCTGTTGTGCATCTTCAACCTGATTTTGCCTAGCAAACTCTTCAAGGAATTTCTTATCCGTTCCATATGTATTGTACAATGCCTTGCCAGCAGACCACCCAAGCTGCGGCAGATATGCTATGCCAGTAGGTATAGCAGCAAAGTCTGTAGCTATGCTCGTTGCATAGTTGCCAAGTGTACTACCTAGACCAGCTTCCTGTTCATTATCATCTGTTAAGCTCATTGCTCTTCATCGTCCTCTTTCTTCGGCTCGTCTATGATAACCTTACCACTCTCATCACGACGCTTCTTAGGTGCGAAGTCTTTACGTGACGGCACAGCAGGAGCAGCACCACCTCCCGGCTTTAGCAACTCAGGTGGAATACTAGACGAACCACTCTTGCTAGCTGGCTTCGGTGTGATTGTAGGCAACTCACGCTTAGGTATAGCTAGAGGATCAACAGCGGGAGGCGGTGTAATGGCGATAGTCTTTACACTCCGCGGTTGATTTGCTGCTTTAGCATTACTACTACTGCCACCACGTAACAGCTTAGCAATCCAACTCAAGTCAATGCCACCACCACTACCACCCTGATCCTCTGTCATCCTGCCGTATATAGCGTCAGTAATCTCGCTGTTGGCAGCTTCAGGACTACCAACTACAGCAGCAGGTGGTTGTGGCGTACCTTCTGAATGCTGTGTAGGTGGAGTAGGTGGTGGTGTAGTAGCTGGTGCTTCCTGTCCACGCCTAAGCGCATCCCACGTTAGCTCTTGTTGATCTTGTGGAGTGAACGGCTTATATGAAGGCATAGTGAAGTCAACAGGAGGTGGCATGTAACGCTCACCTTCACCTCTACGCGCCTGCGAAGGCTGTCCGTATTGCTCGGCACTACGTGGCGTAGGTAGTTCGTACTGCGTAGTACCTGCATCATCTACATTGGGTGGAGGTTCTGCTGCTCTACGCTCTAGTGCAGCATCTTGCTCTTCATACATGCGATCGGGTGACAGATAACCGGGGTCGTAGTTAACACTTGGCAGTGTGATGCCATTATCAGGTTGACGCGAGTAGTCATACATCTGCTCAAGCTGCCTACTCTCATTGCGACTAGCAGCGAGCCTGTTGTATTCCTCTGCCTTCTCCCTAATGCCCTGCATGATGTTAGCAGGTGCACCTGTAATAGCATCAAACCCCTTACGCAAGCCCTCACGCACGAAGTCAGTGTTCTTCCCCGGCACAGCTTCATCTACTGTCCACGGTGCAGTCTCAATCATACCACCTTCATCACCCGCACCAACCTCAGCTTCAGGACCAGCGCGGAATATGTCAACACTCAGACCCGGCAGTGCTTGCGGTGTTTGTGATGCAGTAGGCAACTCTAGTCCAGACAACGGGTCAGTCATCTGTGACGGTATGTCATCAGGTGTAGTCATCAAGCTGTCAGCAGGACCAGCCGTAACTGGTGCTGCCGTTGGAGCTTGTGTAGTAGTAGCTGGTGCAGTCTGCGGAGTAGGCTGATTAGCTGCAGCAGTGCTAGCACTCGGCGCAGTTGTTGTAGGCGCAGGAGCAGTAGCAGGTGGCGTGGTAGGTTGAGCAACAACAGGTTGCTCTTGTCCCACCCTCATACCAGCAACAGCACTAGGCATAGTAGCTAGCGGAGCCGTAGCAGCAACACCAAATGTAGGAAGGTTACTCTTTCCGAACACAGCATCCTTGTCTGCTACAGTAGGCTTAACAACAGGAGCAGCAGCTACCTTAGGAGCCACAGTAGGAGCAGGAGTAGCAGCAGTGGGAGCAGGAGTATCCACTGCCGCAGTCTGTGTAGTAGGATACGTAAACGCTGGCAGAGTTCCACGAGATAGCTGTACATGTGGTGCATCACCGCGTAATGTCTCCAATCCTACAGAGCGCAACAACTGCCCACCTTCACGTGAATGCAACCAATCACGCGCTGGCGAGCGATTGAAGTCAAGTGCTGTACCTTGTTGATGCCTGCTCCTGCCCGGTGGTGCTGCCATGAAACCACGTGGACCGGGCTGCGGTAGATACCTAACACCATTATATGTGACAGGAACGCCGCGAGAGTTAGCACGTATCTGCGCTTGCTCATGCGGATCTCGATACGAGCTACTTATACTTATACGCGAACCTGTAGCTTCCTCTGCCTTCTGCATCACATACGCAATCCTGCCGCGCATCTCAGGTGCGATCTTGTCAATCCTATCTGCCTTCACACCACGTGATACGAGATAGTCCTTTATATCCTGCCCACCACCTACATCAGCAGGCGGTCTAGGAGGCGCATTCTCACTACCTTGCTGTGTACGACCAACAGGTGCACCGCTGTCCTGACTACGCACAGTCTCATTATAGTACGGCGATATGTCTTTATGTGTTTGTTTGAAGATTTCATTCGCTGTAGTGTCAGCATCATGCCCAATGTTAATCAACACCCTGCCGCCGTCACGTGGCTTGCCGTCTGGACCTTTACTCAGTGCATCAGCAAGAGGTGCATTAGGATAAACAAGCTGCTGCAAGATTACAGCAGGTCCATCATGCACCCCAAGCTGAGATAGCAGTGCCAGAGCGGGGACATCTCTGCTGCTATTGGCAGTCAACTTTGGAAACTGCGTACCGTTCGCCTTGTTGTATTGTGCAATGAGCTTGTTAGTTGCATCCAAGTTGCGCTTTAAATTGCGTGCAGCAGCTTCGCCCATTGTGATAGGATTAGCAGTATCAGCATCACTAAGATTATGTAACATACGCAGTTCTTTACTAAACTTAAACCAGCCAAGCCGATCACTGCCCGCTTCCGGTGTACTACCATCGTCAGTACCTCCGTTGTTGTACAAGCCCATGAGTGCTTGCAACGTGCCATGTGCTAGACCGTACTTGTCCTCACTAGCTCTCCACGCCTGTGCTATATCAGGAGGTGTATCACCCGCAAACACCGATTGACCTTTCTTAGATGTTGCGCGGGACTGTCTCGGTGCTTGTGGGCGCGGCAGAACACTAGGGTTCTTCCTGCTTTGCGCGCTTAATTCAACAGTCCCGCCATCAGTGGTGTCGTAATCACTGTTCATCAACTCGGAGAACTTGTTAGGATTAGGCCCAACTGTACCACTTGGAGATTGAAACTGAGTGCCGTCAGGTCTAGCTGCAGGTGCAGCAGGTGCAGGTGCAGGCGCAACAGCAGCAGGTGGAGTACTTTGTCCTGTACCTGGACTACGCAACTTGCTAGGCGCTGTCTGCGGGTTGTTGCGTTGTAGTATGTCGTAGTCCTCCAGCCTATCCCTGCGGAACTGTGCATCACGTTCCGTAGTGAACTGCTGCTGGTTCTGTTGCAACTCACGACGCAACGCCTCACTGCGCTCTCTATCCTCACGCCGCATGATCATAGAATAGAACAGCCTAGTGAGCGCGTCATTAGCAGCAGCTTCACGCATTGCTATCTGCGTGGTATAATCAGTCGTTCCACTCGGTATTACTCTAGGCATCGTTGCACCTATGCAGTTTCATCATCTTGATAGTACTCTTCAGTACCACCATAACCACCACCACTACTGCCACCGAAACCTGACACTCTACTACCAGCACCCATGCCGCGGAATGCACTAGCTAGTGCACTACCTGCACCAGCTACAGCATTGCCATATCCCATGTTAGGTGACAGATAATCCAACTCACCACCCTTCTTGCCAAACATCTGTGTAGCAAGTGAGCCTGTGTTGAGCATCCCGGCTTGTGAAGATGTCAGCGTACCAGCATTGTCAATGTTCTCTGGCTTGTAGCTAACATTAGGCATAGCGCCAGCACGTGTAGCAAACAGGTTATAGAGATTAGCAAGGCCCTTATCTCGTTCATCTGCTTCACGTGCACCTGCGCCTCTTGACAATAGCTTCGACTTCAACGCTGCATCAGCATAGGCAGAGTTGTTAGCGACAGCTAGTGTGTTAGCAGCACTCTCGAAGTCCCGCGTATTGCCGCCTGTCCTGCTAACTTGTGTAAACAACCTACGACCGGCGTCATTACTAGCCTGACGCAACCCGCGTGTTTGTGCTTCATACAAGTCAGCAGCATAAGCATCATCAGGCACAGCATTGCGGTTGTTCAACTTCCGCATGTACGTGTCAGCTAGAGCTTCCTCACCGAAACTACGTGCGTAGTTGCGATCTCGTTGTGCTCTAAGCTGCGGCAAGTCATGCGAGAGCTTTTTCATCTGCTCCGCATCTTGCGCCTTCATCATCGCATCAACTGCGGGTGTACCTTCAACTACCCAACCACGACCGGGAATGAAGTGTGTACGCACACCACGTATGTCAGTAGTACCTAGTTGTTGCTCTCGTCTGTTTTTAAGCGCCATAGCTATTGCTTCAGAGCGCTCACGTTCGCGCTGCTGATAGTTCATAATAGCAATAGCCCAATTCATCTGACGGGTTTCTTCGCTTTCTTCAGCGTTGATTAACCCGCCAGCTAAACTAGCGCCAGCACCAGCTAGGCCACCAAACAGGCCCATCATCTCCATGACAACTCTCCGCTGCTAGAAGATGCCTTCGTTAGTCTTACTATCATCTTGCTGTGCTTGATCTTGGAACGTGTTAGCAAGTGCACCTTGACCCGTAGTAGTCGGTGTAGTCTGTGTACCAACACGTGCACGTGCGTTGCCAAGTATGGAGTTGATGTCAAAGAACTGCCTATCTCCAACAGCACCCCTAATGTCACCTTCCAACGTAGTACCGCGTTGTGTAGCATAATCACGCACACGCTGCGCTTCCATACGCGGATCGTAGTCAGTGCCGAAGTCCCACTCAGCAGCAGTGTCAAGAGCACGTTGGCGACGAGTACCAATATCGCCCACGATGCCTGACAACACACCCTGACCAACACCTTGCAGTGTGCTGTTAGCAGTTGAGCGAGATGTACCAAGATCGCGCAGCGCTCTGTCATAGACAGCCTGTGTAGCTTGGCCACGACCTCTAGCTGCATCAAGATCGGAAACCGCATCGCCGTATTGCTGATTGAGAATGCTCTCCAAGATCGGATCATCTCTTGTTGAGCCGAATTGCTCTTCAGCATAGTACGGAGACAGGTCAGAATTGAACGCTGTTCTGTACTTGTTACGCTGTCCTGTTCGTGCACTTCCTAGTATCTCGTCAAGAATGGTAGGTGTGAACGCGCTTGAGTAGTCAGCACCCGGTGTCAGGCTAGCGTTAGCTGAATTGAGCCTGCCTGTGAACTCATTATACACGCCGTAAGGATCACCGCTTTCGATGCCCATACCGCGTAGCCTGTTTGTACCTGCACCGAGTGCAGCGTTGTAAGCAGTACCCCTACCACTCTGCCACGCTGCATCAGAAGCAGCTTTCTCATTTGCAATCCGCTCACGATCAGCTTGTGCACGGCGCTCTTCACGATCAAATTCCTGAGCAGCTTCCCACTCACGAGCTTGTGCCTGTTCCATAGGTGAAGGCTGCGGAGGTGGAACATAACCACCACCACCTTTAGTCTCTAACACACGCTCTTTAACCTTGCGCTTCTTACGTGCGTTGTTAGGAATATCACCAGCGTTGCCAGCATCTACACGCAGTTCACTCGGCTGCTTGTCTCGCTGCAACGCCCACTTCGCTATGTGTGGTGCGATCATCGTCGTTTTCCTTGTTGCTGATGTGCTTCACGGCGATGTAGCCTTGCTTCTTATAACCTAATCTTTCCATTACACCGATAATGCGTTCAACCAATTCAGGCTCTTTGTCATGCTCGACTTGTGTATAAATACGTTCGCAGCCTCTTGCTGTAGCCCACTTCTCAAAATGCCACAGCAGCATGATTGCTGTTAATCCAGACCTGTGTCTAGGTACAACAAACCACATCTCCTGACTGGCTATATCAGCAAGATTATACAGGCTAGGGCGAATACAGCCAACGATATAACCAACAGCTTTGTGTGCGTTGTCATATGCTATCCATGCATTGATGTACTTCCTATCAGGATCACGCACACAACCAGCTACAGCCCGCGTAACTGCAGCCACGTTGAACTTACGACCGCAGCCGTACTCATCGTGGTGCAGTTGCGCGAGTTCTTCTATGTCAACACCCTGTCGAGGTGTTTGTAGTGCTTCGATGTTCACAGCAACATCAACCCATCTTTGGCATGTTGACTTGTATGCCAGCGATACCAAGCAACACAATCAACACCCACACCACGATTATCACCGTGATTATAGCCATCAACACACGGATGATAGTAGTGAACGGTTCACCTAGTGGTATGAGAGCCAACAACTGTTGCGCCCCCCACCACACAGCACCTAGGATGATGAGTACGAAGATCAGTCCTATGACAGTACCGATCATGTCTGCCTCCTACTTACTCTTCTTGGCTGGTATGGCACGTTTGCTGTAAGTCTCAGCATGTTGATAACGTGTGACGGGCGTATCAGGGTGGTTAGCATTGTAGATGCGAGCAGCTTTTGCTTTAGCCGCCTTTCCAGATAGACCACTGGCCCTGAACTTGTCACGCATAGCCTCATACTGTTTAGGCACTTGCATCACTTTCAGCAACAGGCTTCTTCCGTCGCCTAGTAGACTTACGCTTTGCTTTGCTGCTGCGTTTGCCCTTTCGTTTCGACTTTGGCATCTTGTGCCTCCGTTTTCTACGCTTAATGTGCTTCGCTTTGCGCTTAGGCTTGCGCTGTCTAGCGCCTTTTAGGCCCCGCTGTTGCATCTCCCGGTACGAATATCCAACCGACATTCGGTCCCCACGCCCAACCACCACCATCAGGCGGCGGCTTGACTGCTTCAGGTGGGTTAGGAACTTCAGGAGGTACAGGTGGATCAATAGGTGGCAGCACTATCGGGTGTTCTGGATGCGGCAAGTCACCCGGCAGTGTGTGATCTGGATGCGGCGGATCAGTAGGAGGCCATACACCGGGAAGATCAGGCGGTGCAACTTCAGGAGGAATGATAGGACCGCCGCCTACTTCAAGACCGCTAATCCACGCATAGCCGACAAATGTAGCCGGGAATGGTGCATCTTTCTTGTTCTTAGGGTAGATGACACCGTTGAGTGTCACAGGTACGTGAGACATTACACTTCTCCTTCTCTTGTTGCAGTTGTAGGCTTCTTCAGACTAACACCATGTTCCTTGAAGCGTGTTAGTATCTTCTCGTTGAACTTACGCTCGTACTTGACAGGGAATAGCACTTCAACTTCATCGTCTGTCTCGATACCGAGCGCTTGCAACAGGCCACTGCTAACATCAGCTACACGACCTGTATCTTGGTGCGGTCCCCAATCAGCAGGTGCAGCGAAGAACGCGCGTCCTGTCTTGGGTGCATATACAACAGCTACACCGCCTAGCAGCACATCTTTAGGTGTTTCATCATAGTCCCAACGACATGCTACATACGGCATGTTAGGATTGAGCCTACGTGCAAGACCTGTAGTACCATCAGGTTGCTCAGGTAGGAACAGATAAGGTGCATCACTCACATCGAAGATGAACGCTAGCCCCTCATCAGGTGCTACACCTTCATCATAAGGCCCACCGAACCAACTCACTTTACCTGCTATCTTCATTTCACACCTTTCAACTTCTCGCGTACTTCCTCCGGCGTCTCCTTCACGCATAGACCTATGCCACCAAGACGGATTGCGGCACCGTGCGGCACTTGACAATGAGAGTGCTGCGCTGGTCTGATAGCCTGAATAGCTGTACTCTCGATCCATACAGGTGCACCGTTGAGTTGCGTGAGCATGACAAGTACTAACATCATGAGTACGGCGCGGTTGGCGGTGTGAAGGCTGCCCTCCATCGCGCTACGTCGGAAAATCTCACTTCGTCGAGATAACCGATGAAGCCGGGGCCACTGACATACCCGCCGATGGAAAACGGATTGGCAAGAGGAGAGAGGATCGCGTTAGGGAAATTGGCTGACGCCGAAGGGCTGCCGTTGATGTAGAACATAAAGTTCTGGCTGAGTGCGGCACAGCGGACAACGGCGACATGGACCCACTGGTTCGACGGAGTTATGCCGAAGTTGAAACCGTTGAAAATATCCCACGCCGCACCGTTCTGAGATGCATACATTGCTAGGTGGCCGTCAGGATAATCGTAGATGATCCAAGCCCCGTATACTCCGGTGGCGCGTGGTCCGATGATCTGTCCGGTGTTTGCGACGGTGCGGTACATCCAGAAATCAACGGTGAAGTCGCCACTGTACGGACATAGATCGACGGCGGTTGTAAATGGCGTCTGAATGCATGAGCCGTTCGCACCGTCAAAGAAGGCAGCACCCGTACCGAATTTTCCGCCAGCGGTGAGTTGCGCCGCACCGCTCGCGGTGAACACATGCGGTGTTTTCAGCGCAGCGCCAACAGCACTGTCGGTCCAGTTGCCATCAAAATGCATCAGCAGCTTGGTGGCAGCGTCGTTGCTGCCGTTCAAGCTGCCGTAATAAGGGAACGATTGCGGCGTGAAACTTGCGGCCTCGTCGTAGCGGGCGCACGATGAAAACCGCAACTCGTCGATAAAGCCTGCCAGCGGTTGATTTGAGGTGGGCCAGTTATTGCCAATACAGACGCGCCCCAAGCCTGACGACATGGGATTAGCACTGGTCGTCCATGTCGCGTGCTTGACGCCGTTGCGCCACGTTGACCACACGTTGCCCCGGCGCTGCAGTGCATGGTGTGACCACACGTTAACAGTAACGCCGCCCGCAGCAAGGTTGTTGGCGATATCCCACGCCGTACCGTTTGAGCTTGAATAAAAAGCCAGCGAACCTGCCGACTGATAAAATTCCCACGGCGAATAGGTGCCCGCATTGCTTTCTTTGGCCAACACGCATCCTGATGACGTGTTGACGGGATACCACCAAAAATCAACGGTGAAATCCTGTCCCGGCACGATCTGATAGTCAGGATCGTTGGGGTCAGGCGAGATAACATTAGCGCCGGTGACATAGCAGCAGGTGCCAGCAAATCTCTGCCCGTTTGATAGTTCTGTGGCACCCCCACTGACCCAAACACGCGACGGCTTGATGGTGTCAGTGAGTGCGTTGCCAGTGAGCGCGGCACCATACACGCCGTCGAATTTCATCAGCCCTTTGGTGAACGCATCAATGCCGTAGGTCGACGGCGGCTTGCCAAACAATGCTGGTGTGTTTCCCGGCAGCATCAGGCAAACCCCGCCGAGAAGGTGCAGAGATAAACTGAACCGCTAAAGACGTATGAGATTGCATCAGTGCTTCCTGCGGCGGTACTGAGTGTTGGTTTGATGCTGCCGGGAAACCAAAACAGGGTTGGCCAAGTCGTAATTGTTTTGCCGCCGCCCGCTCCCTGCAAAATGTAGATGATGCCCTTCTGGCCCGCCTTGCCATTGACGGGATTGTTCAACGCATTAGTGGCGGCACCTAAAGTCCAGAGAAAATCAATTCCGGTTGCTAGGTCTGGCGTGAAATTGGCAGAGGTAATGGGAATAGGTGCTGCCGCACTCCACACCGCTCCCGGTGTGAGCATCTTTGTCGGTGCACTGTTGGCGACGTATTCGGCGGCGGTGGCGGCAGCAGCCTTGCCATCGACGTACTGCTTGGTGGCGACACCGAGTGCAGCAGTTGGATCGGCCTTGACAGTCAGTAATCCAGTGTCACGAAGGCCAACCAGAACGCCGTCGATGAAAGCACCTGCGTCACTGTAACGGTAAATGCCAAAACCAGACCCAGAGTTGCCGCCGCTTTCAGCTTGCGTGTCAGTAAGGATGAGGCCCCACCGCTTTAGACCCCCAACAGTGCCGTAAAACGCTGCGTTCGTCCCCGGTGACGGCTTATCCAGATTGAATGATGGAGTAGCCTTACTGATCGTCAGATCGCCCGTCATCGTGTCGCCAGCTTTGTCTACTTTATTAGTAGTGCTGGTCGCTATAGCACCTTGCACGAATGCAGTAGTAGCTATCGACGTATCACTGTCACCGGGAGCAGGAGTAGGCGCTGTAGGATTGCCTGTAAACACAGGCGATGCTTTAGGTGCATAAGGTGTAAAATCAATGCCAGCAATAGCAGTACCAACAAACGCAGTTGTAGCTATGCTAGTGTCATTATCACCCGCTGTAGGTGTCGGCGCTTTAGGATCGCCTGTGAATGTCGGGCTGGCTATGTCAGCTTTGAGTGCCAGCGCTGCAGAAGCACTACTAGACAACGCCGCATCAGCAGCGTCAACGTAGTCCTTCCTAACAGCTTCATCTGCAGCGGGACCAGTAGGCAGCTTCAAGTGACCTGTCATAGTGTCGCCACTACGACTTGCGAAGTTCAGCCTATCACGCATCAACAGTTGCTTAGGCGCTGTATCAGCGTCAAGCATCTGCGGTAGCACACTGTCATCAGCGATAGCGACTGCACCACCTTGTGCTAGTAGGTTCCAGTTGGCGCTAGGAGGTGGCGAGTTGGTGTGTGGGTTGACGCATATGTATGAACTACCGCTAGCAGTTATAACAGCGTCGTTAATCTGATAAGCGGTGGCAGCACTCCATGTACCCTTCCACGTGATGCCGGGATTGCCGTCAACGCCACTAGAACCACTAACAAACAAGTTCCAGTTGCTTGAACTACCACTGCCGTTAGCATCTGTGACGTTGATTTGTAGTGTAGTTCCACTGTAGGAAGTGACTTGACCACTAAGCACGTTGTTAGGATTGACAGCATCGACAATCGTCATAAAGTTGCCAGCATTGAACTGCTTGCCAGCTTGTGTAGTGAATGTCTTTGCACCTAGTGAGATCGTATTGGGTGTAGTAGACGTACCACGCAAGGTAGCAGCAGCAGCGGCAGCGTTAGCTTCACTAGTTGCCGCATTGGAAGCACTAGTGGCAGCAGCACTTGCAGAAGCAGCCGCATCACTCGCACTGCCTGATGCACTCGTCGCACTAGCAAGTGCTTGGTTCTTACTTGCATTGGCACTAGCTGCATCAGTAGCAGCACTGCCAGCACTAGTAGCAGCGTCGGTAGCTGATACCTCTGCAGCATCGGCGGCAGCTTGTGCATCATCGACAGCTTGACTAGCGTCGAAGATGAGTTGCCAGTTCGCTGTGTCAGGTGGGAATGTTGCGCTAGATGTGTGCTCAGTTGAGCATAAGTAGTAGACATAGCTATCAACAACTACAATGTCACCAAGTGCGAATGTAGTGTTAGGTGTCCAATCACCTCTAAACAGCGGAACAGTAGCGACCTGTAGTGTCCACAGTGTAGGACGAGCTAAGCGGTCTGCTTCAAATACACCAGTCGGAGCACTAGTATGTTCTACTAAACACCTGTATATGTCACCAGTCTGCGGATCAATAGTACGATCACCAACCAAGTACAGTGTAGAGTTAAGCCACTCACCACGTATATGTGGGATACCCGCCAGTGATAGCAGACTATCAACAGCAGTCCAATTAGCATACTCTAATGTATGCCAACGTGGTGTGTCGAAGTTTACGAGTTTGAAATTGTAGTTAGGAGTATAACCGCGTATATTAGCAACCATCACAGCCACCTACAAGATAAGCGGCCATGAAGCCAGATACAGCATGTCTTTGTATATAAGTACGAGTAGCACAAAAATGGAACTTTGTCAATAGCATATCTCTACCCTCTCACCACTGTTCCTTTCTGATACAGGAAGCTCATTGCGCTGATCGAGAGTGATTGTGTGCTTTCACCTGTTAGTCTAGGTTTAAGTAGCTTGCATCTAACTGGAACCTGCCACAGCTTTTGTTCTCTAGTACGACGACCTGCACCATATACCTGCTGACCAGCACCATACGCACCAGCCTCATTCGGTACGAATGTTATACTGCGTGCAGGCGTGAGTTTGCCTGTTGCAGCATCCTTATAGATATTATCAGCAAACAGGTCCACGTTGAATTGTGCTAGACCATTCGCATCAAGGTGTACGAACCTAAGCGCCTTAACATGCTGACGTTGACCGAAGTCACTCCACGGCAACTCCCATGCGAAGCTAATAGGCTCGCCTTTGTATTCTTCCCAACTGTCAGGTTCAGCTTCACGTGCAGCTTGAAAGCTAGCAGCTACAGTTGACACTGGCGACAGGCACTTGTATACTAGTCCAACATGACTGTCATACACACGATCACCGGCAACATACGCATGACCGCTTGTCCACGACACATAGTCATACATACCATACCAATCAGCATACACTGGCGCATCGAGCGAGCCGTAGCGCATCATGTAGCCTTCAGGCGTGAATATGAAGCTACGACCTTCAAGCGTGTTGCAACCACATGAGAACTTCAACAACTCGCCAGTGCCGCTGCGTGGTTTGGTCTTAAACCGTGACCATGCAGCGAGCTTCAACTGCGGTACGTAGTGATAGATGTAACCAATTGTTGCATCGTTGAGTGGTTTGAGTATTACATCAGAACCGCCGCCGCTCACACTGCCGGGTGTTGTCGCTGACAGGTCTTTGCCAACTGATATAAGTATGTAGTTCTCATTCAACACGCCTCTAACAACACGCCTACCGTTGATGTCTGCTGCTGACAAATTGCCAAACCCTGCGGCACCTGATATATCGACTTGATCCTCTACTTCTAACAAGTGTGCATCGTGTCGCACTATGATGCAATCTTTAATGTCGGCGTTAGCTGCCATGTCATCATCGTAGTAGAAAGGATCATCAATCAACGCACGTGTGTCTTGTGTGTCGAACTTCGGCAAGTAAAAGTGCACAGTTCTGTTCTTGCCATCGTAGAAGCCAAACGACTTCAACCTCATGGTGTCTTTACGCAACCTGCCAATGTGTCGTGCCATCATTGTTTCAATGTAATTACTAACACGCTCAGGCACTACAGCGTTACTAAGCGCTGAAAGCTTTGCACTCGGTACACCGTTGAAATCAACCATGAACACATCACTGCCTATCTCAACAATAGTCCTAGGTGCATTGCTGCCAAAACCATTGAGAGTATCAACAGGCACAGGATCATGAATACCGTCGGTTGTAAATGCACCGTACTTCAACATTGTCGTCGTGGTTGGTGAGATGACAAGCAGCACATCTTTAATCGTCGCAAACCCGCGCACTGTCTGCTCAGGGCTTGCTGCTACTTTCGACATGTTGATGTCAGTGGCGTCGTTAGGTGTAGGTGAAGTGGAGTAGACGACATATGTATCACGTGCAGCAATGCGTACTTCTGTCTGATGCTCTGGCAATTCTACAGGGTCAGTATCATGTACCGAGAAGAACCTGAATGATGACTTGCAAGCATCAAATGCTGGTATCTTATCATTGCTGCCAGCATTGCCAGCGTCGAATGCGTACATCACAATGTATTCACCAACACCAGTGCGAGTGAAGTCAATTGACAATGGCTTGTTGTAACCATTGCTGCACACTAGCTCCTTGCCGAAGATGTCACTTGCAACTAGCTCAGTAGCAGTCCATCCCGGTAGTTCGGCGTTGACTTGAAATGCGATGTTTTGGTCCCATATGCGTTGTGCTGTTTTGAACCTGTCAATGCGTAGTATCTCACCAATGCTCGTCCACACCAGCACGTAGTTGGCGAAGTACTTAGCTTCAATTGGCTCACCACCTAGTGCATGGTTGTCATATACCCAATTCCACGTGATGCTGCTGCTAACAGCAGTGGCAGTTGCCTTGTCTGTTGTAACAATCTCGAAAACGTCGGGGCTGACGATGCGGCGTATGCTGTGTGTGCGGTTGAGTGCGTCTGCTGAGATGCCACTAATGCCACCAGCTACATCTACAAAGCCCGACAGCGTAACATGGCTGCCAGCAGTGAAACCATGTGCGCTCCAATGGAGTGTCAACACATAGCTGTCAAGCAGCGTTTCAACTGTGCCGGTCTTAACGCCGCTTGTTGTAGTGCCTTGTTTGAGCTTCAACCACATCTCATAGCCAAAGCGCGGACCTACACGCCTATCAGTGTATGTAACCATGTTGTCGAACACAGGAGAGAACTTGCTTGTCAAGCTCTGCTCACTGTCAACCACATTCAGCCCGCCGCCAAAATCACGAACAGTGGTGTTGTGCAGCTTCGGTGTAGGCCGTGGCTGTTTAGGCCGACCAAGAGGCTTCAGTGCACGTGACAGCATTTGCACCATTACCACCACCTATTGATCGTAGATTGTGCAGATCTAACAGTGTCTAGTGGAATGTTGAACGTTTGTCTGTTGAACTGACTGAGTGCATCTTGAAACAGGATGCGGAACTTGTCACTGGCACCGGGGTTTGTGCCATCATCTTCTAATACGTCCCAACACGTGCCTAGCAACAGCAGTTGCGTATCCATGTATATCTTGTCGTCATCCTTTTCAAAGTCTGCAGGCTTTGTGCGATATGTGATATACACCATGCCTGTTGTGTTCTTAGGCAGCACCCTAAACCACTTAGCGACATTGCCACCGACAGGCCGGATGCTAGGATACTGAATGTCAACATCGCGTGTATTCATAGGTGCAATTGGCAATGGCTTTGGACTATTCTCCCACATCACTGAATGCAGATCACGCCAATCCATCAGCTTGTTAGTAAGATCACCAGCAATCTCACCACTCACACCATCAAGCTGATACTGCTCCTGATACGTTGTGTATTCAGGTAGCCAGTACTCTCTAAACAACATGTCAAACTTGTGCTGTACCGCTAGCTGTATGCGCGGCTCAGCGTATATCTGTGCATCTAGCCCTTCTACTAGCGCTAAGCGCTGCAACACCTTTGTAACAATGTCACCGAATGTAATCATTGCAAGCTCCCCACGTTATACACGAGCGGCCTGTGTGGTGGACTAACCACACAGACCACTCATGCCCGCACCCTCAGAACTACGCAATAACGTGGGCCGAACCGTGCAGATTGCTCCGGTCCACTGCACAGGAGAACCTGTAGGACCGCACACCATCGGGAGCCAAGTTAGGTGTGTAAGTACCACGAGGATCACCGCTAGTAAGTGTCTGAGTAGTTACACCAGCTACAAGCGCTCCTGCAGTCGGTGTCACATCACTTATCAACTCGTTAGTGATTTGTGTGCCGAGCACTTTGTACGGTACTCCCAACACAGCACCATAACCGACATTGATAGTTGTACCAGCAGTCAAGCCATATGCCACATTCACAATGTCAGCAAACATCTTCTTGCCGACAACTGGCGTAGCACCTGTGAGTGTGAAGCTTTCCTTCACCGCTTGACCGAGATAGTCATAGCCGTAGACAGTGACGTTAGATGTAGCAGCACCGCTAGCTACAACTGTCACGTTACGACCATAACGACCCATCACGCTTGGACTGAAGCCGACTACTGGCGATGAAGTGCCAGCAGCAGCGATTGACTGTGCATTCAAGATACCTGTAGCAAGCGCTGCAACAGGTGCAGGAATGTCAACAGTAGTAAGCCCATCGACGCCTACATCAGCCGCATAGCAACACGCTTCCACACGGTTGTTGATGCGGCGCATACCGGGGGTAGCAACTTGTACCGCCATGTTCGTTATTCCTCTGCATCTTGCACAGCGTTGCCAGCTAACAGCTTTTCAACCAACTCAGGATTAGTCTCAAGCAGCTTGCTAACAACGTCGAGTGCGGTTTTGTGTTTATCGCTCAATGCAGCACTTTGCTGCTGCATTCCAACAGGTGTATCGTCGCCGCCTTCAATCAACAACGGAACGAGATTGCGGTCTAGCTTCATTCGCACCAAGTCCTCGTGTGATATGAACACGCTATCACCACGCAAGGTGCGAACCATGTAGCCTTCAACTTCTATCTCAGTCGGAACAACGCGGAAGCCGATTTCGTCTTTAACAGTGCGATTGACGACTGTCTTACGTTTCAGCGGCTCAATTGTGTACGCAGGGACGGCTTTCTTCTGCTCGTCCATCGTAAACGCAGCGCGTTTGTCCATGAAGCTGACCACGTTCGGCGTTTCAGCCATCTCAATCCTCCTAGTCGTTGACTACAGCGTGTGTGCGGTATTGCTTCCATGTGCAGAACTGGCACTGCGTGATGACGCGCTGACCGTAGCCGTCAATCGTCCAAGGTGCAGTCAGGTCAACATTCTTCATGTTGTTGTCACCGAGGATGTGTAGACGGAGGTAGGTGTCATTCAGGAAGTATGCACGATCAACGGGGCAGCTTTCATCATAGATGATCGGCACACCGTTGTGGCTCACACCGTCGAAACCAAGGTCCATCATACGTTTGCCAGATGATGTATTGGTCAACGGGATGGTGAGCTTGCTTCGCACTGCCGCACGGTAGAGGCGGTAGTGATTGCGCCCTGCAATGATGACCTTCGGTCGCTCAGTGCCTTGCTTCAGGTCGAGCAGCACATCGTCATAGGCTTCTTCGATGTTGGTGCTGTTGAGTGTACCAGCAAAGTCGTAGCTGCTAGGACGCCACTGCACTTCTAATGCTCTATCGACACCAGCAAGTGAACCAGTTGTGGGATCGTCAGGTATAAGCAGAGCAAGTCCATTAGGATCGTTCCCACCACCAAGGCCGTAAAGATAAACACTGAACTTCTCCTTGATTGAGAGTTCGAGTGCTTCAAGCTTACCTTGCAGTAGCTTAACAGCGGCTTGCTCACCTTTGTTCTCATCTTCCTCTTGATTGCTGATAATCACTGTGCCAGCAATACGTGACCAGCGATACTCAAGTTTGATGAACTCTTGTGTCTGCTGGACAGGCAAGCTGTCATAGTAGCTATAGCTGCCAACTGTCGGGTTGCGACCAGTAAGCAGTGGATTGGTGATGTTGTAACCGCTTGGTTCATTCTCAATGCGGTCACGTGCAAAGCACCACGCCATGAGCGCGTTGCTCTGCATAGCTGCTACAATCAACTTCTTACGTGAGCGCTCGATTGTAGTAGCGAGTACGTTTTGCAGTACGGGCATCTGTCAATGTCCTTACTTTTGGTTAAGCTCTGCAAAGACCGCAGCCGCTATATCACGCCAAGGTGCATTAGCTCTGAAGTCTCCGCGTTGATTAGTTGTAGAGTGCGTTGGGACCTGACCGTTCGGCGCTACACCACGCATACTGCCCGGTGTTGTCCTTCGCTGACCACCATTAGCGCGTTGTCGCTGCATTGCCGCCTCAATCTGCGGACGTAACGGTGATGTGAAGTCGAAGCCTCTGCGTTCTACCCAACTACGGAGTTCAAAGTAAGCACGTTCTGGCGTTAAGCCATGTGCGCCCACTAAGTTGCTGATTTCCACACCATGTGTCTCAGCATGAGGATGAGTTTGCACAAACTCTTCCATCATTACTTGTGCATTCTCATTAATCTGCGCTTGTCGTTGCGCGCTTCTCGTCTGCTGTTCAAGCGGGCCTAACCGCCTGTCTAGTTCATTGGTAATGACACGTGCATTGATGTTGGGAACAGCGTCATTACCAAAAAGCTGCTCCATTGTTACGCCAGTAGCTAGCACACGAGCTACTATATCACGCACGGCGTTGATTGGGTCTTTTTCAGCCATAGCACGAAGCTGCATAGCTTCACGTGCCATCTGCGGCGACAGATTGTTCTGCCGCATTACATCGTCGATGCCTTTGTACTGTTGGAAGGTCTGCTGCATCTGGCGGAGTTGACGAGATGCTTGATTAGCCGCATATTGTGCCCGGTTGAGGTTGTATGCGAGCTGCTTTTCTCTGCGCGTAGTAGCAACCACTTGACCATCTTTGCCAAGTAGCTCACCTTTAGGCCCTTTCTTGGGCTTTTCAGTGAAAAGCTGTTCGTCTTTACCTCTTGACTTAGGCGTGTGCCGGTCTGATCCTGTTTCAGTAGTTTCGCCGCCGTCTTGAGCGTCATGCTGCTCACCTTGAGGCTGCTGTTCGCCTAGTGGTTGTTCTTGCTGCGAACTTTCACCCTGATCGCCACCTTCTTCAGTCTGTTGTGGGGCATCTTGAATGCCAAACGACTGTCCTACAGCGTCCATCAAGTCATCTTTCTCGCCAGCCATATAAGCCTCCTACCTAACAGCGCCTTGCTGTATCTGTTGTATGATTTGCGACGCAATGTCTGCAACACTACGTCCACGTGCTAGTTGAATGCCTAGGCTCTGCTTAATCTCAGGTGGCAGACCGTCTATAAGGCGTCCAACTTGTTGAACTATTGTAGCAATGTCATCAACTTGTGGTCCACCACCACCAGCGCCGCTAGTTTGTGGCTGTTGTGCACCCTGTGCAGCTTCCATGCCAGCCATAGCACGTTCATGTCGCTGTGCACCTATTTGTCGTGCTGTTTCGTGTTCTTCAGACGACTGTTGTGCTTCAGCAGGTGATGGTCCTGCACCTTGCTGCATCAAACCTTGATATATAATCTCCCAATCTTCCTGACTGATGATCATGTTGTCGTATGCTTGGGCTAAAACCTTCAACGCAACGACAAGAGCCATCGGTGTAGCCTGTGCGTAGTTGCCAAGTATCTGCGTGATCTGCAGTGCTTGCTCTTTCTTGGCCCTGCTGGTAGGTTTAAGAGTGCTACCGCCTACTACACGCGGTACAAATGTCTTACGGATGGTGTCTGCGTCTAGCTTTTTCCAGTCTTTAGCCTTATCGTCGCCTAACAGGATGGCAACTTCGCTTTGTTCCATGAATTGCATGCACATTTGTGCTACAATCCACAACACTGTGCCAACGCTATCTTCAATAGCGTCCATTTTCTCGTCAGCACGTGTCTGAATTTGACTTTCGTAGCTCTCAATGGCTCTGTTGGTGGTGTTTGTCTTGTATTCTACACCACGTTGCACGCTTGTAACACCTGACAAGCGGTCAATGCTCTCAAGTACAGGCTTTTTGTCAAAAAACTTGATCGCATCTGCGCTAGGTGGCAACAATGGACCGAGTACATCACCTAGTTTCTTGCCTTCTGGCAAGTCTAAGCCGATTGTGTTAGTATCAGTGGTGCCGTTGATGAGTGCTTCAAGCACATCGCCGCTCTTCAACGAGTTCTTATCATACGCAACCTTGCCAGCGGCGAACTTACGCACCTTTGACCACTCATTGTTGATGATGTTGATGTCATCTTGCTGGTCAAGGTAGTAAGTCACTTCACCTTTAGCGTACATGGTGATAGGGTCTGTATGAAACTCCATTGGTACAATGGGGAAGTATTGGTCGATTGAGTAGGGATCGTCCCACACCCAAAGCGGATAGCACCAGTCGTTAGCGTTGTATAACTCAACACGGCGAGTAACGCGGTCCCATACATACACCACCTTTGTCATCTGTGCCGCTCTAAAGCTGCGGTCATCTGCATAACCGTACTTGGCGTACTCAGAGGTCGTGTAGGAGAACAGTTGGAAGTTGTCGGTCTGACCACGATCACCTTGATCTGGACTAATGCCGGCTTTAATGACGTTAGTAGGTGAGAAGATGCTCTCCCACTCATCTGTACCGGGGCGCTTTCTGCCATACTTAGCACGCAGTAGAGATGTGAACATCAAATCTTCAACCATGACCCAATTGCAAGCACCGCTGAGGTCTAAGTCGGTAGCTGTTGGGTCTACTATAACTTGATCTGGCCTACGCACTTTGACCCACGGACCACTTGGAGTGAGCATGTCAATGGTTTCTTCAAGCGCGAGCAGGTTGCCTTCAATCTGTTTAATGTCTTTCTGAGATGTTGCCTTCTCCAACTCAGCGCTCAACTTCTTAATCTCTTCAAGTGCAGCTTCACTGCTGTCATTGCGTAGTGTGTAACCAACTTCAAACCAACCGATGTTGGTAAGTGTAGTGCTGACGATGTTGCGCTTGACCTTGCGTTTGAGGTTCAATCCCGGCGCAGTTTTCTTAGCTGCTAGTGTGTTGACGAGCTTTTCAACGACGCGAGCTTGCGGTTCGTCTGATTTATCTTCAACTGTGAACTCAGCGTCGGGGTTCTTTGTGAACAACATAGGAACAAGGCTGCTGATGTTAGCAAACACCAAGTTCTCAGTGCTGTTGAACGACCCTTGTAGCGGTGTGCCAGCAGCTTTATCTGGAGCATCATCACGGTGTGATGCATTCGTGCGTGTGTGATCGTGTCGGTAGTAGCGATATGCTTCATTCCAAGCGTCCATGCTCTTATTCATAGACGACTTGCCTTGATCGTATCTACTACGCCATAGTGGCCCACGGTGTTTAGAGACAGGTATCTTGCTCTCACCGATCACCTTGTAGATGGGTTGATCTTCAACACCAGCTTCGTCAGGCTTCATCACCGCATCGTAGTTGTTGTACGATGGTTGATCTGCAGGTTCTCCTGCCTTTCTGTTGTATTCCTCACCTACATCATAATCATCAGCCATAGCGGTGTCCTAACGGTTTGTCTCTATCTCTATTGCGCTCTTGCCATAGCATCCACGATGGAACGCGCTCAGCTTCAGGTGTGACGTACTTACCGATGTCAGGCATGTCGGTGAGCATGTAGCGTGTCATGTCCATCGCATGATCGTTGCGATCTATTGGCTTGTCTATTCGTTCACCTGATGTTGACTGCTGCCAAAAGTATCCGGCCACTTCATCACACCACCAGTCGAGCTTAGCGTTAATAAAGAGGCGTGGAGAACCAGCAACACGCCTGATTGGATGAAGCAAGCGGCTGTTAATGTTGAGATAGCTACCAACCTTGACAATTCCATTGGCGATGTCATTGTTGCCTCTCTTCATGTAGATGCTGTCGTCCTTGAACATATCAGCAATCGTCTTGCCAACGGTGCGTTTGTTCACAGTGCGACGACCGAAGATGCTAGGATCAGCTTGTATCTTGTGCATATCTTCGGGGATGAAGCCCCACTCATCGCGTATACGACGAATGGCTGCAATCTGCATGTCAATCGGCATTTCCTTTTGATGAAAACCATCGCACATGATTACATGTTGCTCAGGTGTTACAAAACCTAGCGCATAGCAGCTAGCACGCGCTTGACCGTAGTCGTAACCTTCAATCCAATTCGGCATATAGTGTGTTTCATGATAGGCGTCGAGCAGTGCGTGTATCTCTCCTTCTTGCAGTGTATGTACGGCAATGTCGAATTGTGGATAGACAAGTCCTTCATAAGCGACCCACTTGCCAAGTAGGAAGCGATCACGCTGCTGACCGCTGTACATAGTTTCGAGAGTAGCGATGAAGTCGCCACCTTCAGCTTCATGTACGTGTCGTAGCTCATACGTTGAGCCTTCAATCACGTCTATTAGCAACTGCGGCTTACCATCGCGCAACACTGGCTTGCGGTCGATGTCACGTGTGCAGATTAAGTCCTCTGTTATCACACCTGTGGCGTTGTATTGTTGCAGTGGTCGGACTAGCTTGGTGTAGACCCAATTGCCTGTTGGGTTGCATGTTAGCATCATCCATCGTGGGCCAGTAGCAGGCATATTAGGATTATCACCAGTATAACGAGCGCGGCCACGTAACCTTCCGAACAAGTCAAGAAAGTCTTTATGTGTAATCTCCGGGTCCTCGACTTGATCGACAATCACCCAATCAAACGTCGCTGATAGTAGGTTGCTGCTACTGCTCTCCGTCTTTGTGCCCTGCTGCGCTATATACCTGAAGTATATCACAGTGCCGTTCTTCAGGTGGCAGATGTTGTCTCCGTTCTGTCCTGTTGAGAAGCTGACAATCCACTTCGGCGGACACCACTTGAGAAATTCTTTGCGAATAGTGTCATTGAGCTTTGGATATGTCGAGCGTGATATAAGACCCGTCGAACCTGGATATAAGTCTGCCAGTTGTAGCGCCTTGATAACAGCGGCAGTAGTCTTACCGTTGCCAAATCCACCTCCGTATATCTGCACCTTTGCTGTTGATGCAAGAAAACGCTCCTGCAAGCTGCCTTCTTTCAGCAGCAACTCAGGACGCTCAACTGCGTTGGCTGTACGTGCTCGTGCCATTACGGTATGTTGGACTCCACCCACGTAGTTGCACCCTTGGCAAGTCCTCTGTACACGTTGCCAGTTGCACTATCTACTTGCAGTTGACCTGCGAACAGTGCAGGAGATGCAGGGAAGCCACTAGCTGACGTAGAAGGTATGCAGTAGCTAACATCGACATCGCCTGTAGTATGACCATTGGCTTTGATGCCTTGTCCGTCTTTATTCGGTACGATTGCCATTGTTGCTGTCCTTTATCGGAGTTACGTCGATTGCTGGCATTTGCTTTGGCTGAGCTACTTCACGAATATGACGAATGACGAGGCCACCTTCTAGTGAATGCCTGTGTTCGGTGATCTGCTTCGCACTAAAGCCGCCGCGGTCTAGCATGTTCATCAACACACGCGCACGTGTAGCTGGCTTGGTTTCTTCATCTTCAATGATGTCCTCAAGCCCGTCAAGCATCCTGCCGCTCATATGATCAATGCGCTTCTGCACATCGTCTGCTTGCATTGCAGTGATGTTGTCTTTCACCAACTGATCAAGCTGTGTGAACAACTGCAAGCCTTTGATCATGTCGATTTGTGATAGCTTCAAGCCAGTAGCGTCGGCAATCTCTGCGTCGTTAATGCCTAATGTAAAATACAGCCACACAACACCTGCAGTGGTAATGGCTTTAGTATCGGCAGGAAGATCAACCAAGCCTCTGCGTACAACACGATTGTTGCGATCACGACCACGGATTGCAGCTTCGCTAGGTGCTGTGCGATGGCGTTTAGTTTGTTGTTGTATAACAGCATCAGGTGATGTTGATGGAAGTATCGCTTGTCCAGTACTTGCATCAATCACCAAGCCGTTAGCTAATGGCAGATCAGCCACGCTTCTTGCTCCGTGTGCTTGCAGGGTTAGCTGTACGTGTGTTGCCTAAAGGTGTAGCTGCACCCTTCATCGTCGGACGCGACAAACGTGGCATAGGCACATTCGCATTCGGGTTACCTGCTGCACTCTGCATCAACGCAGCACTGACTAAATCATCCATTGTACCAGCCCCACTCGCTGCTGCACCCTGCATGGCGGCTGATGGAGGCATACGTCCTCTAGCGGCTGTTGGCATGTTTGGCACCTGTTCTGTGTTTGCTGGTTGACTTTCTGCTTCGTCTGCAGCGGCTTGAGGTCTGTAACTCGTGGGAGTTGCGCCGGGAGGGAGTGTTCCTTCGTCAATTGTGTCAGCCTGTGCAGGTTGTCCGTCCCCGCCATCGTCGCCACCATCGTCCTGCTCCTGTTGTGCTTGTGCAGGTGTTTCTGTAGCTTCTTCTGCTGCACTGTCACCAGTACCAGCTTGTGTGTCTGCAGCTTGGTCTAACCAATTCTCTGCAGCGCTGACAAGCTGATCAGGCTGAATGTTAACACCTAGTTGTTGCAACGCTGCTGACATCTCATCAGGTGACATCTGCGCTAGCTGTGCAAGGATGCTAGTAATATCACCGCCGTTCATACCTTGCGTCTGCTGCTGTAGTGCTGCTAACACCTGCGGCGGGATTTGCATTTGCTCTGATGCTTGCGGAAGGTCGGGCATTGTGTTTGTTCCTACTACCTACTGCCGGGGCGTTGGCTCTTCGTCGCTCATTGCGCCGCGAACAACGTCTGCGTAGTCGTTGTTAGGCATCAGTTAATCGTACCAGCCTTGCTGCCACCACCGTTGCCGCTCTTGTCAACTGGATATGGATTAGGTGCCCACGATGGTGTGAACTGCTTATCAAGGATGCTTTCATCCGCAGCAGTTGTATTTCTGTTGATCACCACAGTCTGCTGAACAGGCACTAAACCGCCCATGTTCAAGCCATCTGCTTGTTGGGGCTTGACTTGTGCGATTGTCTCTTGTGCGAGCGACGGAATGGTTGAACCTGTCAGCATGTCAGCTAAACGTCCCCAATGTCTGACACCTTGTGGAGCCATTGCGCGTGCAATAGTACGCAGTGTGCTGTTAGGCTCATTCAACAGAGCATAGGGCTGAGCATGAATGTTGTCCCAAAGACCGGCCCAAGACGGCATGGTAGTACCTCCTTATATTAGTGGTGCTGTGATAGGAACTTAACACAATCTGTTGATTTATGTCAATAAGGCTTCCCGGCCCGAAGGGCCGGTTCGCTGTTTGTGCCTGTTAGTACTACATCTGTTCCATCAACAACATACAACTACTAAATCACACCCACTTGCATGTGTTTTTCATTGTGTTATACTTACACTGTTGTGTTGCGTAGTGAGTGAAGTGAGTGGTAGTCCAACTGCTCCTGCTTGTTGTCTGTTAGGTCCAACTAACACCAACGACAAGCAGGGGCTTTTTTTATGTGCTGTTAAGTAGCTATAGTAGACCTGTGTACTGTGTATATAACAAACAACAACGGCTGCTATACAACGAACACAAACAAATTGAAGCTGCTAGGGGCTTGAGATAGCGACCCACCCGCCCCCACGCCCGCCAGCCCTTTCAAGCCGCTTTGGGAATTTAATCCTATTCGCAAACGCGATGACTGTATTCCTATAGGACAGAAGTCACAGCGCTAGGTGCAATGCTGGCAGCGGCTACTTCAGCCCACAACACAAGCCCCGTTGATTGGCCGTGTGTGTGCTTTGGCTATGGTGTGCAGTGTGTTGTGTACTGTGTGCACTAGGGAAATAGTGAAGCGGATGCACGTTTGCCTAGGTTGCGTGTGTTTTTCAGTGTGTTATGATGTTTGTGTGAATGCAGTGACTTTCCGCCCTCCACAAGCGGGACACTGAGTTGTCTGATAATCAAATCAGCTAACACCGCGCGCGGCATTCCGCTGTGCGTTTAGGTATTAGCCAAAACATGAGGACTACCACGATGGTACAAGTTACCAATGAAGTGAAGCGCACCGGCAAAATCTGGAAAGAGGAACCGGCAGCGAAACCTAACTACACGAGCATCGGTGCAGACCTGATCATGACTGCTGTAAAAAAGCAGGAAGCAAAGACAGGTCAGCTATTCATTGTTGCAACACACGGCAATGAATTAGGCGCACTTGCTGTAAAGCTTAAAGCAGCAAGCAACGATGAGAGCATTCGCGGTATTTGCACCGAATACGTGAATGCAACGCCAGAGGGCAGCGCATACGTGAAGCGCCAGCAAGAGTTGGTTGCACTTGGAAAGCTCAAGACCAAGAAACAACGCAGTGAGATGGAGATGATCAACACTCTGTTGAGTGCATCTAGCATCTTGCTGCAGCGCTCTTGCGATTGCTGGTTAGGTCTGAAGCGGTTGATTGATGCGGAGTGCAAGTATCAATTTGATCGCGTGACAGGCCCGACAGGTAGCAACGTGTACACACTGTACATCTGGCGCGACCTACCCGATCAGCGTGAATGGTTGACGTTGAATGCAAAGCAACTCGCAAACGCGGCGAGTGCAACATTCAAACAGGACACACCACCCGCTGACATTCGCATTGCATGCAATGAGGAAACTCAAAAGCAGGGCAAGGCGAATGAGGTGAAAGCCAAGGGCAATGGTGAGGCGTTGCCAGCTAAGTCATTGTCAGCGGCATTCGTTGACATTGATGCGAGCCTTGTCCGGTACGATAAGGACAACGGCACGTTGTCAGCGGGTCCGAATGCGACACATCAAATGCACATGGTGTGGGCGCGAATGGATGCGATGATGTCAACCGAGCAAAAGCAGAAAGCGCGAAAAGCTTTTGCGGCTGAAGCAGACAAGCAGGCAAAGAAAGCCGCAGACACCAAGCGCAAAGTTGAAGCGCTGAAGAAAGGCAAAAAGAAAGTTGCCTAACATCTAACTAACGACAACGCCGCCAGCCTAAAAACTGGCGGCGTTTTTTTGTGTCTGCAATATAGGAATATAAGTCTGTACTGAGTACAGATATTTATTCCTATCACGTGCACACACGAGCACAGCGCACACAGCCAGAGGCGCGATAGCGCCCGCCAGCTCATGT